>WNEZ01006502.1_pt1 | contig 14371 bp, 13 predicted proteins | sample 5400521 | NCBI WGS metagenome assembly WNEZ01 (sample SAMN13153339, study PRJNA577476) | soil metagenome | isolation source: 120 cm saprolite under Douglas fir tree site 2 hole 1 replicate 1 | place: USA:California | collected 2015-04-18
ATTCGTCTGGGGCGGCACGCTCGATTTCACGCTCGACGTCATGCCGCACGCAGGAAAAATCGACGGCATGTATTTCGCCGCGGGCTTCGCCGGCCACGGCGTCGCCGCCGCCACCTGGTTTGGCATGAAACTCGCCGGCCTCATCTGCGGCGATTCCAACGACATTCCCTTCGACGGCATACCGTTTCGCGGCGCGCCACTTGGCCTGCGCAGCGGCAACACGTGGGCCCTTCCTCTCGCCGGCGCGTGGTACAAGATTCTTGATTTCCTTACCTGATCGATCAGGCTGTAATCAGGCTGTAGAGACAGCTTCACGCCGCCAACTTGCCTCTCCGAAGCACAAAATACATCACGGGACCGAGCAGCACTGGAAGCGGCCCCCACTTGCGCGCGAACGGGTCGCTGCCCACCAGCGCCACGACGCTCATCACCAGCGGCGCAACGATGACGTAAAGCAGGCCCGCGCGGCCCCAGGGAATGCGGAACGGCCGTGCCAAATCCGGTTGCGTCTTGCGCAGTTGCCACGAGGCAAGCTACACGGTCAGCAGCTGCACCATCGTCTTCTGCGCCAACAGCGCATAAATCATCGAAGACACGATGATGGCGATCCACGGCGTGCCGTAGCGCCGGTGGCGCGCCGAAAACGCCGCTGGAAGATAGCCGTCGTCGGCCATCGTCGAAGGCATGCGCGTGCTGGTCAGGACAGTCGCATTCAGCAGCGACAGATTGGTGATCATCGCTGCGATAGTCATCGCATGTCCCAGCCAGGGCCCACCGACGAGTTGCGCGGCATCGGAAAAATATCCGGTATGCCACTTCTGCCAATCGCCGAGCGCGGCGAGCGAAAAGACGGTGGGCAGAAAATACGTGGCGATGGAAAGCGGCACGACGATGGCCAGCGCAATCGGATAATTTCGCTGGGGATTTTCCACTTCTTCCGCGACGCTGGACACCTGCTCGTAGCCGGAATAGAGCCACAAGCCGAGCGCCAGCCCCACGCCGAAGACCTGGAACGGCGGAACATGAGCCGGCACCAGCGGCGAAAACGGATTGTGGTGCCACTTCGTTGCTGCGATCGCACACAGCGCCGCGATAGGCAGCAGAATAGAAATTTCCAGAACCGTCGCCACCGCGCCGACCATCTGGATGCCGCGCACGTTGATGAAGGCGATCAGCGCAATCACGACGACGGCAATCGCGTAGTGCTTCCAGCCGACAAGCCCAGGGAAGAAAAACGTCAGATAGTCCGCCGTCAAAACGCCGTACGTGCCGCCCAGAAGGAACGAAGCGCTCCAGTTCCACCAACCGGCCTGAAATCCCCAAAAGTCGCCAAACGCCGCGCGCACCCAGCGGTAGAATCCGCCTTCGACGGGAATCGCCGTGGTCAATTCCGCCGCCACAAGCGAAACCGGAATGCACCAGAACAATGGAATAAACAGGTGATAGAGCAGCGTCAGCCCCGGTCCGCTCGTCGTCACCATGTCTTCGAGCCCAAACGGCCCGCCCGTCGCGTAGGCGTACATCACGAACACGAAGGGAAGCAAGGCGGCCTTGCGCACGGCCGCTCGCGTGGCGTTGGTCTTGCTCGGTATGGCGGAAATGTTCGTTGGCCTCAGCTAAATTAGACGGAAAATCTGTACCGCAGAGCGTAGCGTATTCTGCCATCCGAGTGAATCGTGATCCATGTTCCGTGACCGATGGCCGGTGATTCGGATGGCGTGTGATCCGCAACCTCTAACTGCGGACTGCATTCTTCCAGCGCCGTAGGCGCGCCAGAAGTTAGCCCAGCGCGTAAGCGCGTCATTGCACGGCTGCTCCCGCCGGATCCTGTTGCTCCCGCGGCCTTCCCGGACTTCCTTGCGCGCCAGAAAAGGACTTTTGGCAAAAAACGCCTGAAGGTTTCCGGCGCCGAGCAGCTCGCCGCCGAGCGGGAACGCTTTTGATCGTCCACGCGGACACCAGCTTCCTCTTCTCTCTTTTCGTCCCCGACGCCAACTCCTCGGCGGCCGCAGCAGTCATGAAGCGCATCAGGCCACCTCTCCTCGCCACCGAGTTCGCCGAATTCGAGTTCATCAACGCGCTCAATTGGCGCATTTTCCGGAAGGAGTTGCGCGCTTCGGAGGAGCAGGCTGTTCTGCTTTCGCTTTCCAAGGATGTGCACGACGGCCTGATCCGTATCGTGCCGATATCGGCCGCGACTTTTGCGCATGCCCGGAGGATTGCCCGAACCCAGACCCGGCTCCTCGACACTCGTTCCTTGGATGTTCTGCATGTTGCTTCGGCCCTCGCTCTTCGAGCTAGTTCGTTCTGCACGTTTGATAAGAATCAAGCGCGGCTCGCTGGCGCCCTGGGACTTCGCGTTCCTTAATTCTCGAACGGCTGCATCGAAGAGGGGGGCACGATGTATCGTGCCCCTACAAGGAATGCACAGCCAGGATTGGCCGTGCCTCGAAAGCGAACTTGCACTCCGGGCGCGGTTGAAAGCACGGGTCTGAAGACCCGTCACTACCGGGACCTTGCACGACTGAAGTCCTGCCCTCCTATCTCGATGGAATTTCGGTGCGGAGGCGGGCTATGACGAGACGAATCTCTTCGTAGGGAATTTCGGGTGGGAGGGCTTCTTTGAGAGGCTTCAGGCGGTCCATTCCCAACTGGCGGCAGGCTGCGGCGATCTGGTTGTAACGCTCGGGGGCTAACCAGCTGGGTTGAAACTCCGCGTCGCCTCTTTCGATCATGTCGGCGACGAGGGAGACAACGGCGCGCAGGGTGCGTGCACGAATTTGGGCAATCTCCTCGAAGGTGCGGCCTTCTTCGAGGAGACGCAGGGTTTCTTTGGCGGGGGAGGATACTTTTGGCTTGCCTTCGTTGCCGGCGCGATCACCTTCGCGGAAGCGGCGCAGGGCGTCCAGAATTTCCTTGCCATACATTTCGACTTTTTTGTCGCCGAAGCCGGACACGCGCCGCAACTCCTGCAAATTCGATGGTTCCACGAGGCACAAATCCTCCAACGCAGAATCGTGCAGGACGACGAAGGCCGCGACTCCTTTCTCTCTTGCGGTAATGCGCCGCCACTCGCGGAGGTACTCTTTCAACTCGAAGTCGGCTGAGGTCGATAGCGTGGGCGCGGTGGGACGCGGCGTGGCAGGACGCGCGGGAGGCGAGTATGTGGTCTGTGGCTTGCGGCCGGCATCGCGTTTTCTGCGCGGGGATTGCAGTTCGATTTCCAACCAGTCGGGCGTGGCGGCGCAGGCATCGCAATTGCCGCAGCGCTCCCACTTGGGAGATTCACCGAAGTGGCGGCAAACGTGGCGCTGGCGGCACTCTTTGGATTGCACGAAACGCTCGACTTCGTGATAACGCTGCCAGGCGCGTTCTTTTTCACCGGGATCCTCGATTTTGCCGATAAAAAAGGCGTGCAAGCCGGTGTCTTTTTTTTGCCAGAACAAAAAGCAATCCGCGGGGAGCGCGTCGCGACCGGCGCGGCCCGCTTCCTGGTAGTACTGCTCGACGCTCTTCGGGAGCGAGAGATGGATCACCGCGCGCACGGCAGCTTTGTTGATGCCCAGACCGAAGGCTATCGTGCCGACCATGACGCGCACTTCGTCGGCCATCCATTTTTCCTGATTCTCGCGGCGGGCCGCGCTCTCCATCTGGCCGTGATAACCAATGGCGGCGATGCCGTTTTCCTCGAGGAAATCGACAGTGTCACCAACGCACGCGATCGTGGGGGCGTATACGATCACGCTTCCGTCCGAGACCTGTTTTACAGCGCGGAGCAGCAACTCATTTTGCGTTCTGGAGCCGCATTGGCGAACGATGTATCGCAGATTGGACCGGCGAAAGCTGGCAATGTGCTTGTGGGGATCGCGCAGGCGGAGCTGCTCGATGATGTCGTGGCGGACGCGCTGGGTGGCGCTGGCGGTGAAAGCGGCGATGGGGCGGTCGGGAAAAAGTTCGCGCAAACGGCTGAGCTGGCGATATTCGGGCCGGAATTCATGACCCCACTCGGAGATACAATGGGCTTCGTCGATGGCAAAGAAGGAGATGGGGAGGCGCTTCAGCCAGTCCACGGTGCCGCCGAATGCGATGCGCTCCGGCGACAAATAGAGCAACTGGTATTTGCCGGTGGCAGCGTGCTGAAGGATGTGAGCGCGCTCTTCCGGGGGAGTGGCGGCGTTCAAGCAGGCGGCGGAAATTCCCATTTGCAGGAGTTGTGCGACCTGGTCCTGCATCAAGGCGATCAACGGAGAGATGACCACCGCGGTGGTGGCGTCGAGGACGGCGGGTAATTGATAGCAGAGCGACTTGCCGCCACCCGTGGGCATGACGACGCAGGCGTCGCGTCCTCGGGCGATGCTCCTGACGATGCTCTCCTGGCCGGGGCGGAAGGATTGGTAGCCCCAATAGCGGTGTAATGCCTCGGAAAAGCGATCAGGCTCTCGCTCTGGGGAGTTCTGTCCGGGTGCCGGCGGCGCCAGAGTTGCCATCATTCTCTCTCCCGTCCGCAGTCACGGTCGTGAGGTGCAGCAAGGCGCGCGATGCGGGCTGCAATTTTCGCTTTTTGTTTCTCTCTATGTCAAATACAATTTCTGGTATGCCGCTGTGCGTTTCGAATCGCAACTTCTCAACGGGGAAAAGTGCAAGGATCGTCAGAGATTCATGCGCTGCTCTCAACAGTGAGGAGAAAGCGGATCACCTTTGGCGCGGCACGCAATGGCAGCTGGCGAGCGGCGCCTGGGTGTGTGGGGCGCAGCGACGCTGCACCTCTACAAAGACATTTCACTTCGTTGCGGCAGCCGCAGGTTTGGCCGCTATATCGCGAAGTTGCCGCAGTCATTCGCAGGTGCCATAATTCGAATTCAAACTGAAGGTTCGTGGTTCGCAACAATTATTTCAGCTGCGAAGGGCGGGCCGGGGTTACTAAGGAGGTTTTATGGGACTGCGCGATAGCTGGATTGAGAAGAGAGAAGCGGCGGTTGCCGGCGCGAACGGAAACAGGAACGTTTCGCAGATGCACCTGGCGCGGCAGGGCGTTATCAGCGAGGAGATGGAGTACGTTGCGAAGCGCGAGAAGCTGGAACCGGAGCTGATCCGCAGCGAAGTGGCGCGCGGGTGCTGCATCATTCCCGCCAACATCCATCACCGCAACCTGGAGCCGATGGCCATCGGCATCGCTACGAAATGCAAGATCAATGCGAACATCGGGAACTCCTCCACCAGCTCGAATATCGACGAGGAGCTGAAGAAGCTGCATCACGCGGTGCATTATGGCGCGGACACGGTAATGGACCTTTCCACGGGCGGAGACATCCCTATGATTCGCAAAGCGATTATTGACGCGTCGCCGGTGCCCGTGGGCACCGTGCCGGTGTATGAAGCAATCTCGAGGGTGCGGCGGCCGGAGGATTTGACGATCGGGCTGATGCTGGAAGTGATTGAGGAGCAGGCCGAGCAGGGCGTCGACTACATGACGATTCACGCGGGCGTGCTGCGCGAGCATGTGCCGCTGGTGCGGAAACGGATTACGGGAATTGTGAGCCGCGGCGGTTCGCTGATGGCGCACTGGATGGAGCGCCACAAGAAGCAGAATTTTCTGTACGAGAACATCGAGGAGATCTGCAAGATTTTCAACAAGCACGATGTGAGTTTTTCGTTTGGTGATGGACTGCGGCCGGGGTGCATCGCGGACGCCAGCGACGAAGCGCAGTTCGCGGAGTTGAAGGTGCTCGGCGAGCTCACGAAAAAGGCGTGGGAGCACGACGTCCAAGTGATGATTGAAGGGCCGGGGCACGTGCCGCTGGACAAGATCAAGGAGCAGGTGGACAAGGAGATGGAGTGGTGCCACGAAGCGCCGTTCTACACGCTGGGGCCGCTGGTGATTGATATCGCGCCCGGGTACGACCACATTACCAGCGCGATTGGCGCGGCGATGATCGGCTGGCACGGCGCGTCGATGCTGTGCTACGTGACGCCGAAGGAGCACCTGGGGTTGCCGAATGCGGAGGACGTGAAGCAGGGCGTCATCGCGTACAAAATCGCGGCGCACGCCGCGGACGTGGCGCGGCACCGGCCGGGTGCGCGCGACCGCGACGACGCGCTGAGCTATGCGCGATTCCTCTTCGACTGGAACAAGCAGTTCGAGCTTTCGCTCGATCCGCCGACGGCGAAGGCGATGCACGATGAAAACCTACCCGACGACTTCTACAAAGAAGCCAAGTTCTGCTCGATGTGCGGGCCAAAGTTCTGCTCGATGAACATCACGCAAATGGCGGATGCCGAGGGCGGCCACGACCAGGCGGAACGGAAACAGAAATTCGTGGAGTTGCTGGCGAAGGTGCAAGGCGCCTGATGAAGGCGAGGGATGCCCGCAATGGGAATGTTTGAGGTGAAAGTGAAGTTGGCAAGCCTGACCGCTCCTGGGCGGACAGAGGAAATTTCGTTGTTGGTGGACACAGGAGCCACCTTGTCATGGATACCTCGGGAAGCTCTCCAAAAGTTGGGCGTGACAGCTTTCTCGCGGTTGCCTTTTTCACTTGCGGATGGCCGCCGCTTGGAACGCGACTTCACGGCCGTACTTGTGACTTTTGACGGAAGAAAGGCTCCCGTGCAGGTCGCTTTCGGCGAACCCGACGAGGAGGCGGTCCTGGGCGCGACGGCTCTTGAAGGACTGGGCTTCATGGTTGATCCTGTGGCGAAGAAACTCATTCCCCGCGACCTGCTAGCTCTCTAAACTCATGCCTTCTCCTGATTCTGGATCTTCTCTCGGTGAGGAATTTAACCGCTGGGCGGAGGCAGGGCGCGGCGAGGGAATGGAGCAGGATCACCTGCCCATCGCGCTGCCTGTGCTCAAGAAAATGCGGCTCGCGCCAACGGACAATGTCCTGGACGTAGGCTGCGGGGCGGGGTGGCTGTCGCGGCGGCTGGCGAAATCAGTGCCCGAGGGCCGCGTGGTGGGGATGGACATTTCAGACGAGATGATTCGCCACGCGCGGCGAGGCAGCGTGGACTTCGACAATTTGCTGTTCCTCGTAGGAGAAGTTGCCCAAATTCCTTGGCAGCCGAATTTCTTCTCTCACGTGATTTCCGTGGAATCTTCATATTACTGGCCCGATCCCGCGGCGGGCATCAAAGATATTTTTCGGGTTCTCGGCGATGGCGGATCGGCGTGGATCTTGATCAACTACTACCGCGACAATCCGCACTGCCACCAGTGGGGAAGTCTCCTCGCGGTGCCAACGCATCTCTTCTCCGCAGAAGAATGGGCAGAGCATTTCCGCACCGCAGGTTTTACAAACGTGGCGCACGAGAGAATTGTCGATCCCTCGCCGTCGCCGGAGGTCTATACGGGCCGGTGGTTCCGCGACGCGGAACAGCTTGCCGCGTTCAAATCTGAAGGGGCCTTGGTCGTTTGGGGAATCAAGTAAGGAAGCCCAGGTTACCGTTTCCGAACCCCAAAGCGCGGATTCACGTCTTGCCCGGGAAACAGATGCTAAAATCCATGTGAGTTTCCCCTCCTGCTGAGCGAAAGAGACCCAGCACACTGGAAAGATTTTGTTTGTGAGATGCGCATGAATGATGCCGTGCAGAAATTGCAGGTTCTCGTGGTGGATGATTCACCTGTTTCCCGGAAACTACTGGAGCATGCGCTTTCCGCTGAACCTTACGCACTCTTGTTTGCGAAGAGCGGCGAAGAAGCGCTGAGACTCTTCAGCGAAAACAAGCCTGCCCTCGTAATCACTGACTGGATGTTGCCTGACTTATCCGGTCCCGAGCTCTGCGAGCGAATCCGCACCGATGGGCGCAGCTCGTACACCTACATCATTTTGCTCACGAGCATGACCGAAAAAGACAGTGTCGTGGAGGGATTGGCCGCCGGAGCGGATGACTACCTCACCAAACCCTTTGACTCCAGTGAACTGCGGGCCCGTATCGGAGTCGGGCGACGGATCATTGACCTGCACCGCGAAATCGATGCCAAGAACAAGCTGCTCATGGAGATGGCTAACACCGATCCGCTCACGGGCTTGCCAAACCGGCGCGCGATCGAAGAATGGGCCGGGCGCCAACTGCGGGGCGCGGCGCGTCACGGATTTCCTTTTTGGGTTGTGCATACCGATGTGGATTGTTTCAAGGACATCAACGACGGTTATGGTCACGATGCTGGCGACCTGGTTCTGAGGAAATTCGCGGAAATTCTGAAAAACTTTACGCGGGCATCGGATATCAGTGGTCGGATGGGTGGCGATGAGTTTTTGCTGGTGCTAACGCATGTGGATGAAAAAAACATTCAACTGACAGTGGACCGCCTGTGTAAGCAGCTTGCCTCCGAGAAGTTTTCGTTTGGCAGCGAGATTGTTTCGGTGACGGCGAGCTTCGGGATCGCCGGATTCCAAGGCAAAGAGTCTCCTGAATTCTCCCTGCTGGTGCGGCAGGCGGACCAGGCGCTCTACCGCGCGAAGCGTGCCGGCCGCAATCAGATCAAGATCGAATTGCCCTGATTTTTCCGGCTCCGGACTTCCCTCCTTCCTCTGATTCTGGTGACATTCCGAGAACTGTGGTATGAGTGCCTGAGGCGAATCGCTCGCGATGACAGATCGCTCGACACAGATGGCCTTGGGCCTTGATCGGCGACGGCCCGGTTGGGCTGGGCATGGCTAAAGCTCTTCTAGAACACGAGATTCCCTACGAAGAACTCGAAGCCGACCCTCAGGGAGCTTTTGACTCCACGGGGAACGGTGAATATACTCTGCGTTATCAAGGAAGGACCGACCAATGGGCGTACTGGATCAAAGGTTCGAAAAGAATTTCATGATTACTTCAGTGGACTACGTGTTCAACTGGGCGCGGAAGAGCGCCATCTGGCCGCTGACGTTCGGGCTGGCGTGCTGCGCGATCGAGATGATCGCTTCGACGACTTCGCGGTTCGATATGGCCAGGTTCGGAGCGGAAGTGTTCCGGCCGTCGCCGCGACAGGCCGACCTGATGATCGTGGCAGGCACGGTGACGCTGAAGATGGCGCCGGTGCTGAAACGTGTGTGGGAGCAGATGCCGGACCCGAAGTGGTGCATTTCGATGGGAGCATGCTCGAGCGTGGGTGGACCGTTTAACGCTTATTCGGTTTTGCAAGGCGTGGATCGTATCGTACCAGTAGACGTGTACGTTGTCGGATGCCCCCCGCGGCCGGAAGGACTCTTTTTTGCGCTGCTGAAGCTGCAGGACAAAATCGACCAGATGACGCTGGCGAAGCGGCCCACGGAAGTGCGTCTGCAGCCACAGATGGTGGAAGAGTTCAAAAAGGGAGTGATGGTGGCGCAAACGCCGGAGCCGAAATAAGAAGCAAATGAGGCAAAGGAAGTAAAGGATGTAAAGGAAAAGAAATTCGTCCCGCGCTGGAGCGCCGGACCGGGTGGAAGTCTGAAGAGGGGCGAAATACGACCGATAAAGCAGGGGGAATAAAAACCAGATGGCGTTTACGCGAGCAGCAAAGACGAATGAAATCACGCCGGGAACGGTTCGAGAGTTTCAGGTGGAGGGCAAAGCGATTGCCCTGGCAAATGTCGGCGGCAAGTTCTATGCCATGAACAATACCTGCCTCCATCGTGGCGGGCCGCTGGGCCAAGGTGTTATGGACGGAAACATACTGACTTGCCCGTGGCATGGCTGGCAGTACGACGTGACCACTGGCAAGATTAGCCAGAATCCGAGTGTGGGGGTGGATTGCTACGCCATTGAAGTTCGTGGAGAAGATATTTTCGTGGACGCAGGCTAGATGGTTGTAACATATTGGAAATAGACAGGTTATGTTGCTTTTGCCGGAATATGGCCACCTTGGCCTGGTCCTACCTCTAAGGCTCACTTTCCCCTAAACCTCATATTTTGTTTCGCTTTTTGGATGCCAGCGTGTATATTGCTGCCGACTCGAAGCCTCGATGGCGACAACGACAGCGCAGCGACACCATTGGATTTTCAGCGCCGACCCACACCACTATCACTGGGACACCCTCTTCGTAAAGGGCAAGGAGATGTGGCACGGCGCCGGGGCGAAGCCTGACGCGATTCGCGCGTTGAAACAAGTGCGCAAGGGCGACCGGGTATTGTGCTATCACTCGGCGCCGGAGCGCTCGCTGTATTCGATCGCCGAAGTGACGCGGGATCCCTACCCGGACCCGCACGATCGCACGGGAAAAAACCTGGTTGCGGACCTGCGGGCCTTCGAAAAGCTGCCCCGGCAAGTGACGCTGGCGGAGCTGCGCGCAAATCCCGCGCTGAAGAAAATGAAATTGCTGAAGAATGTGCGGTTGATCATTTCGCTGCTCACCGACCTGGAGTATCAGGAAATCCTGCGCATGGCCGGGATCGTCGCGACGCCGGGAATCCCGCTGCCCTGAGGCCACGCGCGCGGACGGCAGCTGTTCCACAAGTGAACCCGGAGCGATGCGCGGGCCGTCAGGCGCAAAGTGAACTGAGGTGAGTGATGGCTGCCTTTGGCCGCTCCAATATTTTTGCCGTTTGTTTTGCTCTCTTTTTAGCGCTCCTATCACAGGACGCGCATCACGATTCCATGCTTGAAGGTGTTCCCTCCGGAAAGACGCGGGTGTTGGACCTGAGTTACGCGATTAACGACAAGCTGGTGCCGTGGCCGGGGGATGAGAAGTTCTTCGAAGCGGCGGTCAATGCGAGCGTTGAGAAAGACGGATACTTCACGCGGAGCTTCTGGATGCTGGAGCATTATGGGACGCATCTGGATGCGCCGGCGCACTTTCCGCCGGGGAAGACCTGGCCGGATGCGCGGAAGTACCGGAATCAGGATGACAAGGGGAAGATGCATTTTCCGGGTTTCTCGCCGGAGGCGGCGAAGCTGCTGATCCAGCGAAAGGTGAGCGGGCTTGGGTGCGATACACTGAGTATCGACTACGGTGCGTCAAGTGATTACGCGGTGCATCACCTGGTGCTAGGAGCGGGTCTGTATCAACTCGAAAACCTGGCTGACCTGAGCGCATTGCCGGAAACGGGCGCGTTTTTGATCGTGGCGCCGATCAAGCTGGAGGGCGGCTCAGGTGGACCGGTGCGGGTATTCGCGCTCCTGCCGTGAAACAGTCTCATTTTTTGCAAACACTTTTGGCGCTCCTTACGTCTGAAGAACTAGGTTCTGCGTGGTGGAGGATCCCTAAGAACAGGGTGATTTTGAACTACAGCCGCGCCACTGGCTCATGCATCATTTCCAAGTCACGATTGAATTTTCTCTGGGAGCAAGCATGCGCTTTCGAATCGCGATTCTGATAGGGATTTTGCTGGCTCTTGCAACGGTATCCGGCGCGGCGGAAGAAACGCCCCTGTTGGCGCACTCGCCAACAGTAAGCAAGACGCAGGTGGTTGTTCTTTGCCGTAAGCACAGATGTAGGACTGTCCGCGGGCTGGCTGGATTTGTCCAGCTTCCAGCATCCGGTTTTACGGAGTGTTTATGCGGCGGTCCTCAAGAAGGGCGATCCCTCGCTTGTGGAGCCGCAGAGCGACGAAGAAAAAGCGGCGGAAGAGAAGAAAGATTCGGCAGACAAAGACAAAGAAGCCGACAAGAACAAAGAGGGAGAGAAGAGTAAGGAAGGCGACAAGACTAAAGAAGGCGAGAAGGGTAAAGAAGGCGAGAAGAAGAAGGAGGAGCCCGTCAAGGTCACTATCGACTTGGAGGACATGTGCCGGAGCCGAAGCGCGTGAGAGGCGGATTGCTCGGAGCTGACTACAAGATTGAGAACGGGCTCTACCGCTTTGCCCGTTACACAATGGGGAGAACTGGAACACCGATCTGCGCGCGCCGCTGACCCAGCCGGGTGTGGACGTGAAGCCGAGCGAATATTTGCTGGAGGTGGAGAGGAGCGAGGTTAAGCCACCGGCAGAGGTCTACAGCTTCTTTGAGAACACGGCAGGGAAGCAGATCAAAATTAAGATAGGACCGAACGCGGACGGCGAGGACGCCAGGGAAGTCACGGTAGTGCCGCTGCCGGTTGCTTCGGTTTTTTTTGAACGGCTCGCCAACAAATCGTAGAACCGGCCGAGTTCATTTTTGCCTTGTGGCGATAATTGGTTGCAGCAGCGTGTTATTTTGAAGGTTAGCTCTTTCCATGCCAGAACTTCCCGAAGTCGAGACAGTAGCGCGAGGATTGCGGCAAGCGATTCTCGGACGGCGGATTCTATCTGTCACGCTGGGTAAAACAGATTTTATCGATGATCCGGCAGCGCTTGAGCAACATTTACCGGGGCGCCAGATCGAGGCGGTGGAGCGTTACGGTAAATTCATGCTGCTGCGGCTGTCGGCGGTGAGTGGAGAAAACCGCGTTGCCGCTAATGGGGATGCGGCGCCGGCGTCGCTGCTCGTGCATCTGGGAATGACCGGCCAGATCGCACCGAGTCCGGCGGGGCAGCCTCTGGAAAAACACACGCACGTTTGCTTGCTTCTGGATGACGGGCGCGAGCTGCGCTACACGGATGCGCGGCGTTTCGGGCGCATAGCTTACCTGACGAAAGAATTGCTTGCCGAAGAGCTGACGGGATTTGGCGCCGACCCGCTCGAAGTGAGCAAGGAGGAGTTCGCGAACAGGATTTGCGGGCGGCGCGCGCGGATCAAGGTGCTGCTGCTGGACCAGAGCGTGCTGCGCGGCGTCGGCAATATCTATGCGGATGAAAGCCTGTGGAAAGCGAAGATTCATCCAGCGCGGCTGGGAGCCAACCTCAGCAGGAAGCAAACACACACATTGCGCCGCGTGCTGCAAGACATTCTGCGGAAAGCGATTGTGTTGCGCGGGTCCTCGATTTCCGATTTTCTTGACGCCGAAGGCAAGCCGGGAGAATATCAGCGGCACCATCGGGTGTACGGACGCGAGGGGAAAAACTGTTATCGCTGCAAGACGCTGATCCGGCGCGCAAGTGTTGCGGGACGAAGCAGCTATTTTTGTCCAAGGTGCCAGCCCTCGCCGCGCGATTTTATTACATTGCCGCTAGCCGGAAAAAATGAAAGGAAGAGTAAACACAGAAACGCAAGGCACGCTGAGAAACCGCAGAGAAGAAATGGGAAATCACGGTGAGAGCTGAGAGTCGCTGAAAAATATCGAAACGAAGTGAGCGGCTCCGCACGTCTATAAGAACAAGTCCAGAGAGTGGACCGCACGGCCATGGCGGGAACCGCGTGGGATTGGCTGAGCGAGGATGATGAAACTCTTTCAGTGAAATCTTGTTGAAGACTTCGAGGGAGATCGAATGAACTCACGTCGAGTGGTAATTCCTGTGTTCGTTGCGGTGCTAGTCCTGGCCGGAGTACGGGCCGGGTCGGCGAAGCCTGCGCCAGATGATACCAATCCGTTCGCTGCGGCGGACGGGCAGATATTAAGCGAGATTCACGATCACAGCCAGGCAATGGATAACCTGGAGTACCTATCGGACGAGATCGGGCCTCGGCTGACGGGTTCGCCACAACTGAAACAGGCGAATGATTGGACCGCGGCCAAGTTCCGCGAGTACGGCCTGACCAACGTGAAGCTGGAGCCCTGGACAATCGCGCGCTCCTGGACGCGCGGGACGGCGCACGCGCGCATCGTGAGTCCCGCTGTGCATCCGCTGACGATTGCGTCGGCGGGATGGTCGCCCGGCACCAACGGAGTGATGCGCGGGGCGGTCGTATACTTTGACGCGAAAACGAAAGAAGATTTTGAAAAGTTTCGCGGGAAGCTGAAAAGCGCGATCGTTATCTATCAGGAGCCGGAGAATCTCTCTCCGCCCAGGCCGGAGAATTTGAATCGAGAGTTGATTCGCCCGATGCAGGCGCCGCCGCCGGTGAAAGGGCAGCCGCCGTCGCCGTCGCCGTTTGCGGCGTTACAGGAGGGGGCGCGCGCGCGAAACGAGTTTTTCAAGCAGGAAGGCGTCGCGGCGGTGCTGCGCGATTCGAACAAGCCGCACGGCTTGCTGAACATGACCGGCATCGGCGGGGAGAAATTCGATATCGGCGTGATCCCGACAGCGTTCGTCACCGGTGAAAGCTACCGGATGCTGTTCCGCATGCAGAAGCACGGGAAAGTGGAAGTCGAGATCGACATGACGAACTCGTTCGGCGACAAGCCCATGGATGTCTACAACACCGTGGCGGAGATTCGCGGGAGCGAAAAACCGGACGAAGTGGTGATCCTCGGCGCGCATCTGGATTCGTGGGACCTGGGGACCGGATCAACGGATAACGGCACGGGATCGATGGCGGTGCTCGAAGCGGCGAGAGCGCTGGCGAAATTAAACTTGAAGCCGAAGCGGACCATCCGGTTTGTGCTGTTCACCGGAGAAGAAGAGGGACTTGTCGGCTCCGCGAAGTATGCGGACGCCCACAAGGACGAGT
>WNEZ01010006.1_pt1 | contig 14371 bp, 16 predicted proteins | sample 5400521 | NCBI WGS metagenome assembly WNEZ01 (sample SAMN13153339, study PRJNA577476) | soil metagenome | isolation source: 120 cm saprolite under Douglas fir tree site 2 hole 1 replicate 1 | place: USA:California | collected 2015-04-18
GCCTGGCGCCATGGCGAGGCCGTGCTGCTCGGCAGCGCCGTCATGGTCTTTCAGTATGCGCAGCAGGTGGGCGGCGTGGTCGGCAACATGGCCGGGAACTACCAGGATTTGGTGGGCTACCAGACCGATTTGCGCTGCACCGAATTCATCACCGCGGCCGCCGCACGCCCGCCATCCGCCGCCGCGGTGCCGGCGGCCTGGCGGGAGATCCGCATCGAAAAACTGGACTTCGCCTATCGCGGCAAACGGCGCGGCCCGGCGGCGTTGCGCGACGTGTCGCTGACGCTGCGCCGCGGCGACCGGATCGCCCTCGTCGGCGAAAGCGGCTCGGGCAAGAGCACGCTGCTGCGCGTGCTCGCCGGCCTATACCGGGCGGATGGCGCGAGCTTCGTCATCGACGGCAAGAGGCCGCCCGGCCGTCGCCGATCTCGGCGCCATCGCCACGTTGGCGCCGCAGGATCCCGAGATCTTCGCCGGCAGCATCGCCCACAATCTGACGCTCGGCATCGACTGCGATGCGGCGGCGATCCGCCATGCCTGCGAGCTCGCCATGTTCACGCCGGTCGTCGAGTCCTTGCCCGCCGGTCTTGCCACCGAGATCGCCGAGCGCGGGCTCAACCTCTCCGGCGGGCAAAAGCAGCGCCTGGCCGTGGCGCGCGCCATCCTGGCGGCGCGGAGCAGCTCGCTCATCCTGCTCGACGAGCCGACCAGCAGCCTCGATCCCGCCACCGAGGCCGAAGTCTATGCCAACCTGTTCGCGGCGCTGCGCGACGCCTGCATCGTCTCGTCGCTCCATCGCCTGCATCTGCTCGAGCGCTTCGATCGCATCGTGCTCATGGCGGATGGCCGCGTCCTCGATGTCGGCACCGCCGCCGCGCTGCTCGAGCGCGAGCCGCATTTCCGCGAGCTGTGGCGGCGGTATGGCGGAGGGGCGCCGCCGGAGCAGTGGCGGCGCAGCGAGCCGGCCGGCATGGCGTGGCGTGTCCACGCCGCGAGCGGCTGAGCTTCCTAGATCAGCGTCGCGACCGTCGCGGCGATCGCGCACAGGACGGCAAGGTAGATCACCATCCGCATTGTCGCCGCCTGCAGGCTGCCGCCCAACAAGCGCGACAGGGTCGCGTCGGTGTTGTCCTCCAGGACGCTCGCTGCCGGGGCGCGGTCGCGCTCGCCCGTTTCCTCCATGGTCGCCGCTCCTGTTGCGAGGCAGGAAGCGCCCCTATATGCGTCGCCACCGGATCAAGCAAGAGGCGCAAGAGGGGATGGGCGGATCGCACGGCGACCTCGACGTGCTCGTCATCGGTGCCGGCGCGGCGGGCCTCGCCGCCGGGCACCGGCTGGCCGAGAGCGGCGTCTCGGTCCTGGTGGTCGAGGCGCGCGATCGCATCGGCGGCCGGGCGCGCACGGTGCCGACGCGCACGGGCCAGCCCGTCGATCTCGGCTGCGAGTGGCTGCACTCCGCCGACCGCAACCCCTGGACCGCCATCGCGCAGGCGATGGGCTTCTCGATCGACCGCAACCTGCCGGATTGGGGCAGCCGGATCGCTCGCAGTCGCGGCCTCGCGGCGCAGCACGAGTGGACGCGCGTCTACGCCGAATTCGACCGGCGCTTCGACCAGGCGGCGGCGGCGCCGGACGATCTCCCGGCGAGCGCGCTGCTGCCGTCCGACGGCCGCTGGAGCCCGTTGATCAACGCGATCAGCACCTGGGCCAATGGCGTGGAGCTCGACCGTCTCTCGGTCCAGGACCATGCGCGCTATGCCGACAGCGGCATCAACTGGCGGGTCCTCGAGGGTTACGGCAGTCTGATCGCCGCTTATGGCGCGGCGGTGCCGGTAAGGCTCGGCACGGCCGCGGAGCGCATCGACCATGGCACCGCCCGCATCACAATCGGCACCAGCCGCGGCGACCTGCGCGCCCGCGCCGTCATCGTCACCGTGCCCACGACCGTGCTCGCCGCCGAGGCCATCCGCTTCACGCCGGCGCTTCCCGACAAGATCGCGGCGGCGCAGGGCCTGCCGCTCGGCATCGCCAACAAGCTGTTCCTCGCGCTGAGCGGCCCGCTGGGCGAATTTCCGGTCGACCATCATGTGCTCGGCTCGCCCGATAGGACCGCCACCGGAAGCTACCAGCTCCGCCCGCATGGCTGGCCGATGATCGCCGGCTATTTCGGCGGCGAGCTCGCGGTGGCGCTCGAGCGCGACGGCGAGGCGGGGATGACCGCTTTCGCGCGGGACGAGCTCGCCGGCATCTTCGGCAATGCCATCCGCCAGCGCCTGGAGCCGCTCGCCGCCTCGGCCTGGTGGGGCGATCCGCTCGCCCGCGGCTCCTATTCCTACGCGCTGCCGGGCCATGCCGGCGATCGCGCGATCCTCGCGCGCCCGGTCGACGACCGGTTGTTCTTCGCCGGCGAGGCATGCTCGGCCGACTATTTCTCGACCGCGCATGGCGGCTACCTCACCGGGCGCGCCGCGGCGGAGCAGGCGCTCGCCGCGCTCGGCGTGGCCCCTGCCGCGGCATCGCGCTCCGCTCCTTGAGCTCAACGCTGCCGTCGCGAGAATTATGCCTCGCGCTGGCGCAATGCCTCTTCCATAGCGTGCCGCCCCATCCCCATGTCATTATCGACAAAGGGTCCATTGTTGGCCCTTCGAGCAAGGGAGGACGACATGAGCGTTGCACGCGTCAGCAAGATCACCGCGGCATCCTCGAGCAGCTTCGACGACGCCGTCCGCGGCGGGCTGGAGCGCGCCAGCCGGACCTTGCGCGGCATCACCGGCCTCCACATCGTCGAGCAGAAGGCCAAGGTGCATAACGGCCGCATCGAGGAATTCCGGGTCACGATGGACGTGACCTTCGTCCTCGAGGACTAGCGCAATTCGCGCGGGCTCACCGCTTGGACGGGCGAGCCCCGGCGACCAGCGGATGGATTCACGGCGCGCCCGGCCCGGGTGCCGGCTGACGGGCGCGCCTGCGCCATAGGTGCCGCGATGACCGAGCGCGTCGGAACATTGCCGATCAAGATCGACGCGACTTCGAACGGCGAGTTCCACCCGGTACCCGTCGATGCCGGCATTCGCGCCGCCAAGCGCCTTGCCGCCGCGCGCATCGCCGAGCATGCGCGCCGCACCGGCGTGCCGCGGCGCCGCTTCCTTGCCGGGTTGTGCGGCGCGGCGACCACCTTGCTCACCCTCGACGCCGCTTTCGCCGCGCGCGGCAATGCCGGTGGTCGCTTCGTCCTGCCCGAGGAAGCGGCATTCGAGCCGGCGGCGGCCGGCGAGACGCTCTCCGGCCGCGAGTTCATCTTCGATATACAGACGCATCTGGTGAACCCGGTCGGCGCCTGGCGGCAGCGGCGCAACGCCCGAATCTGGGAGCAGGCGCTGGCGAGCCTCCCTGGGGGCGCCTGCGGCGAGGCGGACCCGGTCGCCTGCTTCTCGGCCGAGCGTTTCATCAAGGAGGTCTTCGTCGACAGCGATACGCACATGGCGGTGCTGAGCTTCGTGCCGGCGCTGCCCGAGGACAACCCGCTCTCGCTCGAGGAGGCGCAGCGCACGCGACAGCTCGTCCGCGCGCTCAAAGGCAGCGATCGCCTGCTGCTGCACGGCATGGTCATTCCCAACGCGCCCGAGACCAAGCCGCTGGACACCATGGCGCGGGTGGCGCGCGAGTGGCCGATCGCCGCGTGGAAGGTCTATACGCAATGGGGCCCGCGCGGCGAGGGCTGGTATCTCGACGACCCGCGGGTCGGCCTCCCCTTCATCGAGCAGGCGCGGACCCTCGGCATCCGCACCATCTGCATCCACAAGGGCCTGGCTTTCGCCGGCATGCCCGAGCATTACGCGAGTTGCGTCGATGTCGGCCGCGTCGCGCGGCTTTATCCCGACATCCGCTTCATCATCTACCATTCGGGCTTCGAGATCGGCCGGCGCGAGGGTCCGTTCGACCCGGCGCATGCCGAGCGCGGCATCGGCAGCCTGGTCAAGTCGCTGATCGACAACGGCATCGCGCCCAACAGCAATGTCTATGCCGAGCTCGGCAGCACGTGGCGCTTCCTCATGCGCGACCCGACCGCGGCGGCGCATGCGCTGGGCAAGCTGCTGCGCCATGTCGGCGAGGACCGTGTGCTCTGGGGCACCGATTCGATCTGGTACGGCTCGCCGCAGGACCAGCTCCAGGCCTTCCGCAGCTTCGCCATCGACGATCGCCTGAGCGAGCGCCACGGCTATCCGCCGCTGACGCCGCAGCTCAAGGCCAAAATCCTCGGCCTCAGCGGCGCCAAGGTCTATGGCGTCGACCCCGCGGCCGCGCTGCGCCGGGCCGCGGCCGATCCGATCGGCCGGCGCAAGCTCGCCGAGCGCGGCGCACCCGGCTTCGCCACCTACGGGCCGCGCACCGCGCAGGAGTTCGCCGCGCTGCAGCGCGAGCGCGCGGGTTTTCCCGCGTGACACGGTGCGGCGAGCATTGCTGCAATCGCCGGTTGAGAATAGACTTGCCGGTGACCACGGGGCACTGGGGGCAATCATCATGCACGCGACGAACCCATCTCCCGCCCGCACTCGGAACCGGCAGCGCACGATCATGGTCGATGGACCGCACCCGATCGATGTCCATGTCGGCGCGCGCATTCGCGCTCAGCGCGTCGTCCGCGGCTTGACCCAGAGCGAATTGGCGAAGCTGCTCGGCATCAGCTTTCAATCGGTGCAGAAATACGAGCAGGGCGAGAACCGCGTCAGCGCCAGCCGCCTCTATGAGTTCGCGGCGGCGCTGGGCGTCGCACCGCAGCATTTCTTCGACGGCGCCGACACGCGCAACCTCGACCACGCCGTGTCGGACGCGGCGACGCCGACAGCCGCCGACAGCGAGCTGCAGCGCCATTTGCTTGGCGTCATGGCGATCGAGGATGAGCGGCTGCGCCGCCTGGTCATCCAATTGCTGCGCGTCCTGTCCGAGCTGGGCGGCGCAGGAGCCGGCGGGGGGCACGCCGTCACGTATTGAGCGGCCGAGCGACGGTCGGAGCGGGCTGTTGCAATTTGATCGTCGGAGCCTATTTTGGGGGCGCCATTTCGCTTGGGCCGGCCCTCGTCGTCACGGCCGATCCGGACCCGGTCCCGCCGAAGCGTGATTGGCCGCCGCTGTTGCAGCGCGGTTGCCCGCATTCTCTCGAGGAGCTTTCGGTGGCCAAGGAAGATCTGATCGAATTCGACGGCACGGTGATCGAACTGCTCCCCGATGCGCGCTTCCGCGTGCGGCTCGACAATGGCCACGAGACGCTTGCCTACAGCTCCGGCAAGATGAAAAAAAATCGCATCCGCATTCTCACCGGGGACCGCGTCACGGTGGAGATGACGCCCTACGATCTCACCAAGGGCCGCATCAATTTCCGCCACAAGGACGAGCGTGCCGCACCGCTGACGTCGCCGTCGCGGCCGAGCTTCCCGCGCCGCGGGCGTTAGCGCGGCGGCGCGATCACGCGGCGCGCCTGCCGCAGCGGAGGATCCTGCATGATGGAAGAGATGGCGCAAAAGCTGCGCGTCCGCGAAGTCGTCGAGAACTGGGCCATCTGGCGCGACCGCGGCGATTGGGAGGCGTTCCGCACCGCGTGGCACGAGGATGGCTGGATGATGGCCACGTGGTTCCAGGGCCCGGCCGAGCGCTTCATCGAGGTGAGCCGCGAGGGTTGGGAGCGCGGCGTCAGCATTCTCCATTTTCTCGGCGGCAGCGCGATCGAGCTTGCCGGCCCGCGCGCCGTGGCGCAGACCAAGATGCAGATCATGCAACGCGCCCCCGTCGACGGCGTCCTGTGCGACGTGGTCTGCACCGGCCGGTTCTATGATTTCCTCGAGGAGCGGCACGGGCGCTGGGGCATCGTGCTGCGCCAGCCGATCTATGAGAAGGACCGGCTCGATCCGGTCGATCCCGCCGCCAAGCTCGCCCTCGACGCCAAGCTCCTGGCCGAGTTCCCCGAGGGCTACCGTCACCTCGCCTATCTGCAGACCCGCGTCGGCTACCGGGTGAAGAAGGACATGCCCGGGCTCAAGGGGCCCGAGGTCGAGCGGCTTTATGCCAGCGGCGCGGCGTGGCTCGCCGGCCGCCCGCATGGCTGGCCGGGCTGAGCCGCGCCGCCGCCTCGGCTACAACCGCCGCCGATCCGAACGCGCCGGCAACCAGCGCGACGACGAGAAAAACCACGGCCCAGTACAGCATGTTTCCCTCCGGTCGGCGATCGACGAGGACGCCGTCCCCGAGAGCCAACGGGCCGGCTCGCGCCACAGTTCCGGGGCTGGCGCCGGAATGAAACCAGGCGGCCGCGCGCACGCCGAGCGCAAAAGAAAAGCCCCGGCCGCGGGGCCGGGGCTTTTTGCGTTCGAGGGTCGGCGTTCAGAAGCCGAAGCGCAGGGACCCGACGATCTCGTGCGTGTCGAAATCGCCGGTGCGCGTCGGGAAGCCGGTTACGACGCCGCCTTCCGCCTTGCCGCCATGGAAATAGCGGTAGCCGACGTCGAGCGCGAGCGCCGGGCTGAAATAGAACGAGCCGCCGGCCATGGCTTGCCAGGCGAACTGGTCCTTGGTGCTGCCGGTGATGCTGTTCACGGTGCCGCCGGTGACGTTGACGGTCGTGCCGTTGATCTTGTTCTGGGCGATGCCCGCGCCGGCGCCGATATAGGGGATCAGCGGCCGAATGAAGGGGAGGTTGAAATCGACATAGCCGTTCAGCATCGCCGACCAGTTGCGGAACTTCGCCCCGCCGAAATCATTGTCCTTGAAATCGCCGCGATAGTCGAAGGTGATGTCGCTGCGGAAGAAGGGGAAGAAGCGGTAGCCCAACCCCGCTCCGGCGACATAGGAATTGTCGAAGCGGGAGCTTGCTCCCATGCTGTATCCGCCGCCCAGCTTCAGATAGGGCCCGGGCGGGATTCCGGCGTTGGAGAGACCGTAGCCGCTGGTGTCGTAGACGGGATAGGGCGGCGAGGGCTGTGCGTTCGCCAGCGAAACCGCCGCCACCGACACTGCCAAGGCGAGACCGATTGCTCTGATCATGTCGTGTCCTCGTGAGACCGCGCGATTGACGCTACCTCATCAACAAGGCCGCTTGCCGTTCGGTTCAACCGGGCGCGGTTGCGGGCCGCCGCCGCGGCCGGGAACCTTTCACGAGCAATGGCTTGGAGAGCGCGGCTAACCGCGGTGATCGCTGACGATCCAGCAGCGCGACGCCGCGCCTCCGTCCCATACGAGGCAGTCGACGACCTGGCGCCGATCGGGGCTGTAGGCGCGATAGATCTGGCGGGGCTGCGCGCCATCCATGGTGAGGACCGGCGGAAACGCGCCGAGATCCTGCAGCGTGAACCCTTTGGCCCGCAGGCTCGCCAGCGTCTCCCAGGCGAGGTCGGCCTCGAGCACGCGGCTCTGCGCCGCTGCGCTGGTCCCGGTCGCGAGGAGGGCGAGCCATGCCGCCAGCGAACAAAGCCCACGCATGTCCTCGGCCTTCGATCGATCCCTCCCCCGCGCCTGGGCGCATTTGAACATGTGCCCGGCATCTCAACGTAGTTCTCTAAAGGAGCAAAGGGTAGAAAAAACGTGCCGCGGAATGGGCGAAGCCGTACCGTTGCTCGACCGCTGGCGTCCCCGACGGGATTCGAACCCGTGTTACCGCCGTGAAAGGGCGATGTCCTAGGCCTCTAGACGACGGGGACGGCGCGGCTCGGTCTACCGGGATGGCCGCGATAAATCAAGCCGGGGCCGGGCGCCTATTGCGCTCGCCTTCCCGTGCGGCGCCTCTCGCCAACGATCGGCGAAGCCGACACGGGATCAGGCCTGCTCCTTGAACCAGCGGACGTAGAGGCCGAGCCCGTCGGCGAGCGCGCGGCGCGGCTCCCAGCCCCAGCGCCGCGCCGCCGCGATATCCGCGACATAGCGCGGCGGATCGCCCGCGCGCGAGGCGCCGGAGAAGGACGGCGCCGCGCCGCGGTCGAGCAGATCGCACAGCGCCTGCAGCACCGCGCGGTTCGCCGTGCCGATCCCGGTGCCGCCATCGACCGTCGGGCAGGCCGGAGCGGCCTTCTCCGCCGCGACGAGGAGCAGCGCCACGGCATCGTCGATATGCAGCCAGTCGCGCACCTCGTCGCCGGTGCCGGCGAACATCGCATCGCCGGCGGCGATCTTGTTGCAGGCGTCCCACAAGAGCTGCTTGCGCAGGCCCGCGCCGTAGACCGAGAACAGCCGGACGATGGCGACGGGGATGCCGTATTGCGCGGCATGGAAGCGGCAGAGATCCTCCGCCATCTTCTTGTGCAGGCCATAGGGCGAGATCGGGTCGCGGGCCTTGTCCTCGCGCATGACGCCGCCGGCGCTCGCGCCATGGACCGCCGGGCTCGAGGGGTAGACGATGCGCGGCGGCCGCGCCTGCCGGCGGGCGAAATCGAGGACCGCCGCGGTCGTCTGGACGGTGCGCGCGAAATCGGCCGGCGGATCGGCGAGCGACGCCGCGACCGAGCCGCCGCCCGCGCAATGCACGATGAGGTCGACATCGCCGACGCCGGCGAGCGCTTCGGCGGTGATGTCGGCCGTCCGCCACGCGGCGAGGCCGAAGCTGCGCTGCGTCGCCGCCGGCCAGTCGCCATGCCCGATGCCGGTGACGCGCCACCCCGCCTCGGCCAGGCCGCGCGCAACATGGCGGCCGAGAAAGCCGTGCGCCCCGGTGACGAGAGCCTTCATGATGTTGGCGGCTACCACTTCCTCAGCGCGAAGCCCACGCCGTAGCCGACCCCGTCGAACATCCAGGTCGAGAGCCGCGGCTCGCTTTCGATCGCCTGGTGCCACACCTGCGACAGCTCGGGATGGGCGGGATGGGCGATGTCGTCCAAGACGAGCGCGCCGCCGATCGCCAAATGCGGCAGCACGTCGCGAATGTCCTCGGTCGCGCCGGCCTCGCTGTGGTCGCCGTCGATGGTGATGAGGTCGAAGACCTCGCCCGGGTTGTCGCGAAAATAGCGCTTGAGGGTCTCATGCGAGTTGCCGTCGACGAACACGGCTTCGCCGCGATGCCCGACCCCCGCCAGCTCGGCGCGCACGAAATCGGCACCCGGGTTCGCCATGCCCGCGTAGTTCTCCACCCACATGTCGAACAGCGCCAGCTTGCAGGTCGGCGCCAGGCTCGCCACCGCGCACGCGCTGCGGCCGCGCCGCACGCCCACTTCGAGATAGCGCCGCGGCTTCAGCCATTCCGTCAGGGCGAGCAGCACGGTGACGATATCGGCGAAGACCCAGGCATCACCGAACCGCGCCAGGCCCTGCGCATAATAATCCGCCATGAAGCGGGCGTAGTCGTCGGGCGTCAGGCGCAGCAGCAGGGCTCGGGCCGCCTCGATCCGGCGGCGCTGCTGTGCCTCCGCGCCGATCATCGCCGCCGAAACCATGAGCGGCGGGTACCAGCTGCCCGCGGTGCGGAAGCACATGGCGGGCACCGCATTCTCGATCCGGTCGGCCGGCGCGGGCGGCGCCTGATCCTTCACCGGGGCGTCGGCCGACAGGCGACGGAGCATCTGCTTGAGCATATAAACCGTCCTGCTCTTTATGTCGCCGGCCCTGTGGATTTCACGCAGGCGAACCACTTGCCGACGGAGATCGCATCGCTCCAGCTCGAATCGAGTACCTGCACGGTGTCATAGCGCGCGCCGAATTTGCCGCACCACCACTCGACCGAGTTGTTGAAGTAGCTCTGCGTGGTCTTGATCCAGCCGTGGTCGCGGCCGTCTCGCGCGATGGGAACCATATGGAAGGATGACCGCGTCGTCACGCGCCAACATTCGCCGATCACCTTGGCGAGGCCATCTTCGGTAAAATGTTCGAGCGAGCCGATCGAATAGGCATAATCGAATGAATTGTCGGGAAACGCCATGCGCGTCGCGTCGCCCAGGACCAGGCGCTCCGGATCTATGCCGCGATCGCGCGCCTTGCCGATCAGCATATCCGAGATGTCGCAGCCGGTGATCTCGATATCGGCGAAGCGAGCGAGGATGCTCATCGTCCGGCCGGTGCCGCAGGCGACATCGAGAACCTTGCCGCGGCAATTCATCATGAGCAGCTGTATCTCGCTCCAGGCATTGCCTTCTCCCCAATGCTCGAGGATTTCCGCCCATTCCTCATCCCAGTAGATGGCGAGATCCTGCTCGCTCGGACTCGCCCGCGCCGCACGCCGGGCCGGCAACGGCCCCGGCTCCGACACCGCCCGCCGCCTCAACGCCGCGGCGCCGGACCAAAGGATCGGCGGACAGAACTGGCGGACGACGTCCTTCACCGTCATGCCCATCGGCTGCGGGTTTCCATTGGCGCCAAGATGCGGCTACGACCCGATCCGGCGCCGGTCGCCGGCGCGGAGCGGCCGAATGATCCGCGCGGGATTGCCGCCCGCAAGCGTGTAGGCGGGAATGCTTCGGGTGACGACGCTGCCGGCGCCGATGACCGCTCCCTCGCCGATCTCGACGCCTTTCAGGACGATGGTGCGCGCCCCGAGCCACGCACCATTGCCGATCCTGATCGGTCTCGTCGATGCGGCCGCCCAGTTGCGCCCACCGCTCTCCTTCCACCGCGGCAGCTCCGAGCGCCGGCTGTCGAGGTCCGTGCTGTGACCATCCGAATCGAGCAGCAGGCATTGATAGGAAATGAGGACATCGTCGCCGATCTCGATGCTGTCGACGCAATCCACCGTCGTGCCGCCGCCGATATAGACGTTGTTGCCGATGACGATACGGCTCGTGCGGGCTTCGGCGACGAGATGCGCCTCGATCAGGCAATCGTCGCCGACCGAGATGAAACCGCTTCCCGCCCGCATCTCCACCGGACCGCGGATATCGCTGTTGCGGCCGCAGCGGACCGACTGCGGCGCCGGCGGGCGGCGCCGCAACAAGGCGAGCAGGATGGGCGGGCAGAATTGCTTAGCCAGCGCGCGAAGCTTCATGACGGCGGGCGGGGATTTCGCGACCTGCGGCGGCGTGCCCGACAGCAGCCGCCCGATCTCGGCGAGTTTGGCGCCATCGGTCGCGACCTCTTCGGGCAGTTCATATCGCGCCTCGTGTTCCTGCGGCGGCGTGGCATCCTGGACTTGCGGCATCACCTCGCCGCCATGGGTGCCGGAACCGTCGAAGCCGATGTTAGCGACCAGCGATCGCGGCGGCCACAGCACCAGGCCATCGCGCAAGAAGACGGAGAGGTACCAGCGAATGCCCCAGGAATCCACTTCGCCGCGCCGCTGCCGCTGCAACATGTCGAAATAGGGGTAGCTGCCGGACAGATCGAAGCGCGCCTGCAGCGCGTGGTCGCTGTGCAGCGCGGCATAACCGGACATATCCGCATCGAACCGGTCCCACGCCCGTTTCCATGTCGCCCACCCCCAGCACGAGATCAACGGCAGGAAGAGCGCGTTCCGCGAACCATCCGAGCGGATGGGGAACATGTAGCCGGTGATCTGCATCACCCGCTCGTCGTCGACATAGCGCGCGAGAGCCGCATTCATGAAGTCGAGAAACCCTGATGTCACCAGGATGTCGTCTTCCAGGACGATGACCCGGCCGAAGCGGTCGCACAGCGCGGTCACGCCGGCGATGATCGAATTCGCGAGGCCGATATTGCGCTCCTGCTCGACCACGGAGATCGAGCGGAAGCCGGTGATGGACCGCACGAAGGCGCGGACCTCGCGCACGGCTGCGGCGGCCGCCGGCGTCTTCGGACCGTCGCAGAAGACGTGCAGATCACTCGCTGCGGCCAGCGGATCGCGCAGCAGCGCCGCCACCGTCCGCGCGAGATGACGGGGCCGGTTGTAGGCGAAGAGCGCAATCGGCGCAGGTGCGTCGCTCATGGCAGGATCAAATTAGTCTCGCGATCGGCGTCGCGGACGGTTAGGTTTCCGCCGGGCGAGCCTGCACCGGCCGCCGCGGAAAGGCCATGTTGCGCCAGAGCCTCGCACGCCTGTCCCACCTTTTTCGCCGGCGCCCGCGCTATCACGGGCTGAACGAGCTCGACCGCAAGCTCGAGGCGCATCTCGACTTCGACCGCGGGATTTTCGTCGAGGCCGGCGCCAATGATGGGCTCAACCAGAGCAACACCCTCTATTTCGAGGCCCGCCGCCGCTGGCGCGGGCTGCTGGTCGAGCCGATACCGGCGCTGGCCGAGCGTTGCCGGCGCAACCGTCCCCGCGCTCTCGTCGAATGCTGCGCCCTCGTCCCGTTGGACGACGCGGGGAAAACGCTGACCATGGTCGACGCGAATCTCATGTCGCTGGTGCGCGGCGCCATGAAGACGGCGGAAGACGAGCGACGGCATATCGCCACCGCGAGCGCCATCCAGCGGCTCGAGCCGCGCGAGGTCGAGGTTGTCGGCCAGCCGCTGAGCCTGCTGCTCGACCGCCATGGCTTCGCGCATGTCGACCTGCTCTCGCTCGATGTCGAGGGCTACGAGCTCCAGGCGCTCAAAGGCATCGATTTCACCCGCCACCGCCCGCGCTTCATCCTCGTCGAAGCCCGCTACCGCGCCGAAATCGACGCCTTCCTCGCGCCGCACTACGCGGTCCGTGACGTGCTGTCGCATCACGACGTGCTGTATGCGGCGAAGTGATGCTCCCGCGAGATGGAAATAGTCAGACGCTCCTGCGGAAGTCACAGCCGTTCCCAGTGCAGGCGATAGCCCTGATCAAGCTTCTGCCGCAAAGCGCGATGGCACGCGATGATGTCCCGGCGGTAGCGGCTCGCGGCTGATGCGTCCCAGAGGCCCTTCAACTCGCCGATTCCCGTGAGATGAAAGGCTTCGCCGAACATGCGGTAGACGCAGAGCGCGACGATGATCCGCCGCAGGGCAGCGGCGTTGCCGTCCTTCGCGACGATGACGGGATCGCGGACAAAAACGGCATCCACCTCCCACAGCCGATTGACCAGCGCAGGATCGCGTCCGGCACTCGACGGAAACAGGCTAGCGTAACCCTCTGGGGGAGATCCGCGTAGCGGCAACTCGCTCCGCGCCAGCTGTAGATCGAACAGGCGAAAGCCCTGCGCGCTCATGTAGTGCAGGGTGTCGGCCAGTCCCACCTTGCCAAGATAGAAGCCGTGATCGCCCGTCTCCATCTGGACGAGCACGGTCTCCGTCAGCTTCTCGCCGAGCCCCTGGACGATCTCCAGCTCCGTCCCCTGCGTATCGAGCTTGATCATGTGGAAGGCGTTGTGCCGCGTTCGGCCCATCACCTCCGCCAGCGTGATCGTCTCGATCTCCATTTCCGTCACCGGGAAGACGTAGTCGGAGCCGTCGGCCGCCCCAGGAAAATCGAAGAGTGCGCGGTCATCTTCCTGAAGGACGGCCGGCTTCAGCATCGACGAACCCGTCGGCTGATTCGTGCGGTAGAACGGCCGGGTTCCACCGGTGCCGGACACCGCCGCCCGCACGATGCTATAGCGCTGCGTCCCACGGGCCAGCCGCGCCACCTCGGCGTCGAGCCCCTTGCATGCGGCCGGATCCGGTTCCACCAACACGAAATCGAACTCGTTCGCATAGGGCCGCCAATGATGCGGCAACCAATGCGCCGCACCGACATCGACGGCGACAAAATCGGTAGCCGCCAGAAGAGCCGGAAAGCTGAAGGAGGGCGCGGGTTCGCGCGTCAATGGCGACGCGGCAGCGGCGCTCGGCAAGTGTCCGGTGATAGAAGAGCGTATCGCCAGCGCCGCCTTCAACAATGGCGGGCTCTTGGCCAGGGTGGCGACGGCCCGTCGGCGCAACGCCTTTTTCGCGTGCTCCAGCATCACGGGACCTTCGCGTACACGACCTGAAATGCCCAGCGATGCCGATCGGTCACGATGCCGCCGCGATGAGCGGTGCGACTGCCGTCGAACACGGCAAAGCTGCCGCGGGGTCCGGTCATCACGACACGATGATCCAAGATGTATCGTTCCTGCGGCGATCCGGCGAGAATGTCATTGCCGAAATGCCCGAGGCATCGCATTTCCCTCGGCAAAGCGGCAAAGCACCGCCGGCCGACATCGCTGCAGACCAGCATCTTCGCCATGCTGGTGTCATTGCCGCGGTTGGGATCGACATGGATGCCGTCAAGAGCCCGACCGCTGGCCCAGCTCAGCTCACTCTGAGCGAGGCCGGTCGAGAGGAACGAGGTCGGTCCGGTTTCGTCGGTGACGTCGCTGAGATAGCAGATCATCTTGGGAAATCGCCAGGATTGGTCGACATGAAAATACGCGGCTTCCGCCGATTCATCGCTGCGGCCGTAGCGGTTGCTCCACCATATCGTTCCCGGCACCGAGAGCTCGAACGCGCAACCGGCGTAGGCGTATGGCGCGCCCATGTAGTTTGAGAGGGCGGTGACGATGTCCGGCTCGTTGAA
>WNEZ01003068.1_pt1 | contig 14370 bp, 14 predicted proteins | sample 5400521 | NCBI WGS metagenome assembly WNEZ01 (sample SAMN13153339, study PRJNA577476) | soil metagenome | isolation source: 120 cm saprolite under Douglas fir tree site 2 hole 1 replicate 1 | place: USA:California | collected 2015-04-18
AGGTGTTCCACTGGGTGTGCAACCTGAACGCGGTGGCCGGCCAGCCCTACTCGGGAGGCTTGCTTCGCTAGGGCGGCGGCAGCTCGATCGTGAAGGTGCTGCCCGACCCAGGCTTGGTCTGAACCCGGATCGTGCCGCCGTGGCGCTCGACGACGCGCCGCGCGATGGCCAGGCCCAGCCCGCTCCCTGAGTCGCTGCGCTGGAAGCGATCGAAAATATTCTTGAGCCGCTCGCCGTCGATGCCGGGCCCGTGGTCGATGACGTCGATGTACGGCCCCGCACTCCCGTTGGCCACGCGCAGGGTGACCTCCCCGCCGCGCGGGCTCACGCGCACGGCGTTGTCGACGAGGTTGGCGACCGCCTCGCGCAGCAGGTCCTTGTCGGCGCTGATGCGGGTGGGCGTACGCAGCTCCGTCACGAACCCAACGCCGAAGGTGCCGGCCTGCGCCGCGTAGGCGTGGATGATGTCGGCGGTGAGCTCGGCGAGGTCGACCAGCTCGCGGCGCAGAGGGACGTCTTCGTCGGCGTGAGCGAGCGCGCGCAGACGCGCGAGCATCCTCTTCATGCGCTCCGCCTCCGCCACGCTGTCGGCGATCGCGTCCTCCGTGGGACCCGACGCGGGCTGGGCCCGCCGCAGGATCGACAGGTTGGTCATGATCGTCGCCAGCGGAGTCGCCACCTGGTGGGAGACGTCGGTGAGGAACCGACGCTGGGCGGCCAGCACGCCGGCGAGCTGCTCGTTGGCTTTGCCCTGCGCCTGGATGGCCAGGTTCATCCGAAAGATAAGCGGCAGCACAACCAGTGGCAACGCGGCCGCCACCGGCGCCTCGACAGCCAGCAACGCCACGCTGACCGCGCACGCCGCCAGCGACAGGGAGGCGGTCCACGACGCTTCCGCGGCGTGTCGCAACAAGACCAGGTACGGTCGGCCGGTGTGAATCGCGGCGGGCAGCACGGCCAGCACCAGGTTGACGATCACGAACACGAGCCCGGCCAGCGCAGCGCGCGCATCCACGCTCGGGTTGGTGTCAAATCCCACCGGGCCGATCGACGCCGCGAGGGCGCTTGCGGCGAGCACGTTGCCTGCGTTGACGGCGGCCTCCCGCCAGGTGCGCCGCACGATCAGGTTGCCGGCCGCCACCCCCGCCGCGGCCGTGGCCGGGCCGATGGCCGGCGGGAGCAGCAGAGCGGCGACCAGGATGGGGAGGGTGGCCAGGTTGACCTTCTGCTGGGGCCCGATCTTGACCGGGTATTTCTCGCTGACGATGATCCCCGCCAGGCACACGGGCACGAGCATCCACCGCCAGGGTTCGGCCGCGGAGATGCCCCCGCGCGACGCGACCGCTGCCAGCACGACGCCGAACGCGGGCACGCCCACGATCACCGCCCTCAGCCGCGGGCTCAACGTTCCGAATCCTCGGGCCACGCTCGCCCTCAGGTTATGGGCACGTCGAGGTAGGTGGTCACGACCATCCCTCCGGTCCCGTCACCGGTGGATGAGATCTGGAAGCGGTTCGCCGACGAGACGACGTGGGCCAGCGACACGCCCGAGGCGACCTGGACGTGGACCGTGATGAGCGTGCCGCCGTGGCCGTCGGACACGGCCGTCGCGGAAGCGGGGAAGTGCGTGGCGAGATGCACGTCGTATCGGGGCACGTAGATCATGTTGTTCACCGTCAGGTTCGCGCCCGCGGGTGTGACCACCTGGATGGGCGGGTCGGAGTCGCACCAGAGCACCATCGCGGATGCGGGCGCCACGCCCGCAAACGAGAGGGCCGCGGCGATCACCGCCGCCGCGGGCAGGATCCTGAAGAGCCTCATTTCATCCCTCCGGGTTGAACCTGTAACCGATGCCACGAACGGTGTGGACGAGGCGCCGCTCACCCGCCGACTCCAGCTTCTGGCGAATGCGGGACACGTGCACCTCGAGCGAGTTCGATTCGGGGCCTGCATCCTGCGCCCAGACCGCCTCGGCGAGCTGGGCGTAGGTGACGAGACGGCCGCGGTTGCGCATGAGTGCGGCCAGGATCCGGAACTCGATGCCCGTCAATCCCAGCGCCCTGCCCCCACGCTCCGCCGTGCCCTCGCTCAGGTCGAGGGACACATCGCCGACCACCAGCCGCGAGTCCCCGTTGCCTCGGTGCCGGCGGATGACCGCCTCCACCCGGGCCATGAGCTCCTCGAGCGCGAAAGGCTTCGCGACATAATCGTCGGCGCCCATCTTCAAGCCTGCGATCCGGTCGCTCACGGATGATTTGGCGCTGATCCCGACCAGGGCGGCGTCGGTCTCCGCCCGGAAGGCCTGGAAGAGCTCCGGGCCGTCGTTGTCGGGCAGCATCAGGTCGAGGAGGACTACATCCGGATTCCACTGGCGGACGAGCTGCAAGCCGCGGTCGGCCGAGTCGACCGAGCGCACCGTGTAGCCCTCTTCGCCAAGGCCCGCGGAGACCGCCCGCGCCAGCCGCCGGTCATCCTCCACGAGCGCGACCTTCCATCGAATAGTCATCGCTTGCCCCGACGGCATTCTCCCACGGAAACTGCGTCCGGCGTTCGCGTCAGCCGTAACGGCAGGCCGCGGACCGCCGTTCAGCAAAGCGTGGGGTCCGCTGCTTGAGCTCGGTGCCGGTGGCGGCGCGGCGACTTGTCATCGCGCTGGTCGTCGTCGCGGTCGTGGTCGCCCCGAGCGTGGCCACCTTGTGGATCTCCACACCTTCCGCAACCGACGTCCAGGCTCGGGTCGCAGATTTCACGCGTCACTATGGTGTGGTCCTGCTGGGCCCCGGCGACGTGCCTGACCTGCTCGCCAAGGCGGTCGTCGCGACCGAGGACGAGCGTTTCTACACCCACCGCGGGATCGACTCGATCGGCCTCGCGCGCGCGCTTACCTATGACGTGTCCAATCGCTGCCTGTGCCAGGGCGGGTCGACGATCACCGAGCAGCTGGTCAAGGAGGTCTACCTCAACGGCTCCGACCGGGGCTACAACAAGATGGTCGATGTGGTCCTGGCGCTGAAGGTCGAAGGGGTCCTGTCCAAGCAGCAGATCATGGCCGACTACGTGAGCGTGATCACCACTGGCTTCGGACGCCGCGGCGTCAGCGAGGCCGCCTGCGCGTACTTCCAGGCCCCGCTGCAAACCCTGACCCTCGGCCAGTACGCGCTCCTGGCCGGCGTCACCCAGGCCCCGTCCTTATACGACCCCACCGTCGATCCCGAGGCCGCCGAGCAGCGACGCAGCGAAGTGCTGGCGCTGATGATCTCGGAGCGGTACATCACGCCGGCCGAGGCGCTCGCGGCCAACGCCGAGCCGGTCCTGGTCACGAGCACGCAGCCGAATCCGGCCTGCGCCTGACTTCGGCCTGACCTATCCGGCCCACGCCAACGGCGAGGTGGCATCGAATCCGGCGTTAGTCGTGATCTGAATCGGCTTGATGACGGGCGCCACCACCGCCGGCGCGGGTGTCGGGCTGGGTGCGGTTCCGTGGTACGGGCCGCCCGGGGTCGGCGTGGGAATCGGGGTCGGTGGAGGTGGCGGTGGGTTGTAAGCGTCCTTGGGGAGGAACCACAGCTGGAATGGGGCGTCGCCCGAGCCGGGTGCCAGATACGCGATGCCGGAGCCGTCGGGCGCCCATGTGGGCTGAGCGACCAGCTGGTCGATGATCAGGTAGTGCCGGTTCGTGATGTTCGAGCCGTCCCAATTCCCGATCTCGAGGCGCGCGATCTGTCGCTGGTAGGTGCAGACCATCGCCACCATATGACCGTCGGGAGAGAACGAGGGCTGGATGCAGTCGTCACCCGGCGCTGTGAGCGCGCGGCCTTCCACTCCGCTGGAAGTGGGATGCGTCGTGAGCCACAGCTGGCCGGTCAGGTTGCCATCGGGGTCGTAGCTGTACTTCGTGTAAACGATCGCGCTGTTGGAGACTGGTATCGGCTGCATGTCTCCCCCGGTGTAATCGTTGGAGTTGGTCCACAGCTTGCCCTGCGCGATGGAGCCGCCGACTGGCATCGACCAGATGGAGAACGGCACGTCGTATCCATACTTGGGTGAGTCGTAGCTCATGAAGAGCGTGTTTCGGTCGGGAGTCAGGCGCGGGTAGAAGGACCAGTGCCGCGACCCGGTGTCGGGGTCTCTCAGCGGCGCGGTGTTGCTGGTTTCCTGTGCGATGACCTGGCCGTAAAGGCTGAGCACGTAAACGTCAGAGAAAAGGTTTGTGCGCCTGACCGCGAGCAGGGCGCTGCCGTCCGGATAGAGCGATGGCTGAGTCCACCCATCCTCTGGCGTCAGCTGGTGGAAACGCCCGGCGCTCAGGCTGTACAGGGCGCCGTTCTGGCTCAGGTACATGGTTCCTGAAAGCGTGAATGCATGCGGCTTCGGCGACGCGACAGTCGGCTTTTGAGCCGGGGCGGCGACCTTCGACTGGCGCCCGCCCAGGTACACGTAGGTCGTGAAGCTGGAGATCAGTACCAGCACGCAGAGGGCGACGCCGAGCAAGAACCTCGAGATCACGGGAAGTACTGATGCACGAAGTAATTGATCTCGCCCCAGTTCGGGGTCAGGCTGCCGCCGGGGCCGCCTCCGTGCCACAGCGGCGGCAGCATGACCAGCTGGGTGATCGAGTCGGGGTTGTCGAAGCTGGCCGCGAGCGGAATCAGCGCGGCGATGTGGTCGAGGCCGATGCTGGTCTTGATCTCGCCGCCGAGTGCGGCCGCAATTGCGGGCACGTCCGCGGGTGAAAGCTGCTTCGCCTTCTTGCGGATGGCCAGCAGCACCTGCTGCTGTCGTTTCGAGCGCCCGATGTCGCTTTGCCGGTCGTTGTGACGCGAGCGCACGTACTGCATCGCGTGGATGCCGTCGAGATGCTGCGCGCCGCCCAGGACGGCAACGCGCTGGTATCCGTATGGATAGTCCGTGTTGATGTCGAGCGGGTAGTAGTCGTCGATGACCGGATTGCTCGTCACCACGTCGACGCCGCCGATCGCATCGATCAGATGGATGAGCCCCAGCAACCCGATCCAGATGTAATCGTCGATCTGGACGCCAAAGTCTTGCCGGACGGTGTTGATGGCCGCCTGTGCGCTGCCGTACGAGTAGGCGCCGTCGATCTTTCCGGACCCACCGGTCGAGAGCGGCACGTACAGGTCGCGCGGAATCGAGAGCATGGTGACCGAGTGAGTCGAGGGCACGACCCGGACCAGGATCATCGATTGCGTGAGCACGTGGTCCGCGAAGAATTTGGAGTCGTCGTCGGAGCCGAGCAGCAGGACGGTGAATGCGTCCTTGGGCTGGGGCAGGAGGCTGGGCGAAGGCGATGACGACGCGCTGGGCGAAGGCGTGGGCGTCGGCGACGCGAGGCTGATGACCTGGCCGGTCGCATCCCAGGCCAGCTTGGCCGCGGGCAGGAAGTACGCGAAGCTTCCTGCCATCGCCGACAGACCGATGGCGAAGATGGCGAGGGCGGCGGTGCGGACGATGCTCAGGCGCCTGCGCGAAGCTCTAGCGCGGCGGCCCGGCAGGATACCGAGCGGCACGGGCCAACATTCTAGACCGATGGCCTGTGCAGCTTTGTAAGCGGGTTGTTAATGAGTGTCGATCAGTGCCTGATCAGCGCGATCTGGATCGCTTTTACAGCCAGCATGATCGCGGCGAGAACGACATAACCGCTCAGGAGCAGCATGGCCCCCCTTCGTAAAGCAGACGACCTCGGCCGTTCGAGCAGGGCCAGGGCCGGCATCCGCCAGTTCTCCCGCTCCGTACGCGACACCGCCTGACTCGGTTCAGCCCCCCTTGCCCTCCACCATGTCACCACGCCGCCCGCGAGCAAGGCCACCAACATCAGCGGCGCGAGCACCTCGATCAACCGCGTGACGTCCACCGATGGGAACACTGTCGAGATGACCAGGGTGAAAGACAGCAGCAGCAGGACGCCCACGATGAGCCCGGCGAGTGCGTTCAGCCACGGCCGGTTGATCCAGGGGCCGAGAACGGCCCGGTCGTTGCAGAGCAGGACCGCAAACACAGTCGTGCTGGGCAGCAAGATGCCCGCCAGGGCCTGGACGGCAGTGGTGATCAGACCCAGAGGGGCATGGGGTATCAAAACGATGGCCGCGGCCAGCACCACCATCGCGGCGTACGAACTGTAGAAGAGCTTTGCCTCCGCGAGGCCCCGATGCAGCGAGAAACCCAGGCCGAACATGTCGCCGAACGCGTAGGAGGTGGTGAGGGTCACGGCCGACGCGCCCACGATCGACGCGTCGAGCAGAAGTAGGGCAAAGATCCCGCCCACGATCGGAGATATGTGCACGTGAAGTCCGCGGGCCACGGTGAGCGCGTTGTCGTAGTGGCCGAAATCCTTGGTGCCTGTGAAGGCGGAGGCGGTCGCCATCATGATGGCGGCGGCCCCGACGACCACGACGAATGCGCCCAGCACGGTGTCCGCTTTCTCGTAATCGAGCCAGCGCGGGGTGATCCGCTTGTCCACCACGTTCGACTGCTGAAAGAAGAGCTGCCAGGGGGCGACGGTGGTCCCGACGATCGCGATGATCAGGAGCGCGCCGTTCGAGGTGAGGCCGCCCTGAATGCCGGGCCGCAGGAATCCGCTCAGGCTTGCACCAGGGTCGGGATGACTCAGGACGACCAGGGGGAGCACCAGCAGGCTCGCGAACAGGAAGACGAACATCGCCCTCTCCCAACGGCGGAAGTTTCCGCTGAGCGTGATGGCGATCAGGAGAAGCGCTGCCAGGGGAACGACCAAGTACGGGCTGATTCCGAAATATGCCGCCGCGAGGCTGACGCCCATGAACTCGGTGCTGATCGTCAGGAAGTTGAGCAGGAAGAGGTTGCCGACCGAAAACCAACCCCAGGTGCGCCCGAATCGCTCGGTGATCAGCCTGGCGTACCCGACACCGGTCACGGCCCCGAGGCGGACGACCATCTCCTGGTTGACGATGAGGACCGGTATTAGAAGGACGAGGGTCCACAGCAGCGAGTAGCCGTAATCCTGGCCTGCCTGTGCGTAGGTCGAGACCCCTCCGGCGTCGTTGTCGCCGACCATGACGATGAGGCCGGGGCCGATGATCGCGGCCAGCGTGAGCAGGCGGCGGCGCCAGGTGCGGCGCGGAGCCATGTCGCTGAGACGGATCGTCCCGAAGGCGCCATGGATGTCGCCTCCGTGCGGCTTGTCAACGACGGCTGATGTGGGGACCAGTTGCGAGTCGTCTTTCACCGGCTCGCGCTCGGTCACGAAAAGATCAGACGCCCGTGCTGGCTTCGAGGCGGGCGCGCCACTCTTCCGGGACGATGGCCTCGATCACATCGTCCGCCGTGACCGCGCCCAGCAGGTTGCCGGCCGCGTCGGTCACCGCAAGCGCGACCAGGTTGTAGTCGGCCATGGTGAGGGTGACGTCCGTCACGTCAGCCCCGCTGGGCACCCGGCAGGTGACCAGCTCGAGGTCCTCGACCTTGCGCTCGGGTTCGGTCCGCAGCAGTTCGGCGGTGCTGACGCTGCCGAGCAGCTTGCCGTCTTCCTCGGTGACGAACACGGTATTGAGCAGCTGGTGCGGGGCCTTGTCGTCGACGCGAACGGCTTCGAGCGCCATCGCCGCGGTCGCGCCCTTGACCACCCAGACGTAGTCGGGGCTCATCATCCCGCCGGCGGTACTGGGGTGGTACTGCAGGAGCTTGCGCAGCTTGTGCTGAGCCGTCGGTGACATCAGGTCGAACACCGGCTTCCGCCGTTCCTGGTCGAGCTCGCCCAGGAGGTCGGCGGCGTCATCGGGCGCCATGCGTTCGAGGACCTTGGCGGCTTCTTCGTTCGACATCGACCGAAGGAACTCCACCTGGTGCTCGGTGTCCAGCTCCTCGAATACGTCGGCGGTCAGCTCAGCGTCGCCTTCGACCGCGTCGAGGATCTCCTCGCCCTCCGCGTGCGACGCACCTTCGACGAGGTCGGCGATCTGCGCGGGGTGCAGCCTGCGGATCCGCTGCAGCGGCATCAGCAGCTTGGCGGTCGGAACGTGCGCGACGAATGGCTGCACGTCCTTCCAGTCCAGGACCGCGTGCTTGCGCAGGTCGGGACGGCCTTTGCGGGGAACCAGGCGGCGAAGCATCGCGCGCGGGCTGCGATCGACGCCCGTCAAGCGCCAGCCGTCCTCGCCGGGCGAGAGGACGAGGTCGTGTGCCTGAACGATTCGGCCGCGGGCCACGTCCATCAGGTGCCGGCCCAGGACGTCCGCCGCCAGCAGCACCTCGCCGGGGCGTCTCTGAAAGGCTCCGGTATCCAGAGTTTGGGTTCTGAGCCGTACTTCGCCCGGGGCGAGCTTGTCGAGGTTCTTGCTGCTGACAAACACGTCGCTCCTGCCCACGCGGACCTTGATCCCGGTGACGGGAGGGTAGCCGCCGCCGTCGAGCTTGACGATCAGGTCTTCGAGCCGGCCCACCTCGTCGCCCGCCGGGTTGAGGACCGGGCTGCGGAGGAGCTGGGTGACCATCAGCCTCCGCTTCTCCTTGCTCGCCACCGACCTGGTGTTCGCGCCGCCCGACGGCGGCCGGCCGTCCGCGTGTTCGTTCTTGTCGGTCATCGGTTTACCGCTCCTGCGGTCCTCCATTCCCAGCCTGCGCCGCGGCGGTTGCCACGCGCTCGATCCGGACTCAGGCCATTATCCTGCGGACTTCTCCAGGCGCGCCTCGAGCTGCTCCATGCGCTTGATCAGGATCGCGAGAGCCTTGTCCTGGGCGGTGAGGTGTTTTTGCATCTGGATGCATTCGTGGAGAATCGCCTCGGCGTCCTGGTAGGTGACCACCGCTCGCTTGTCGGAGGCCTGGCCGAGAACCTGCTGGCCGACCATGATCACGAACATCAGCAGGAGCTGGACGATGTTGGAGAGGAAGAGCAGGAAGGCGAACGGGTAGGGGTCGCGGGCAAAAAGCCAGATGCCGACCGTGGCCAGAGCCATCCATGTGATCTGGATGAGCAGGGCGATGTAGACGGCCCACATCGTGCCGACGCTCCGTGTGATCGTCGCCGCCAGCCGGCCGTTGATGCCGACATGCTCATCGGCCACCATCGGCGGCGCCTTGAGCTTCCTCCTCTCTGTGTGCGGGTGCGGCTCGTGGACGAAATCGATGTGACTTTGGCCGGATACTTCGGAGCTACTCATCGCTGGGCATCATGAGCACGGGGCAGTGAGCGCCGTGCACGATTTTCCTGCCGAGGTCGCCGGTGATGCGCTCTTGCAGGCCGTGCGCATGGTGACTGCCGACCACGATCAGCTCGGCCCCGAATTCGTCTGCCTTCTCGAGGATGAACTCCGCCAGCTTTTCCGGTCGGTGGCTGTCGATGTCGGAGGAAGCCGTGATGCCTGCCTCCACCAGCCTCCGAGCCACGGCCTCGCCGAATCGAAACGACTCCGGGATCGACTCTTTCTCGAGCGTCGCTGCGGAGGTGACGATCCGCTCTCTCATGTGGACCACGAGCACCTCTGAGCCGAATGCCTTGGCGAGGCTGGTGACCACCGGCACGAGCTCGGTGGCGTGCTCGGTTTCGCCGACCGCGACCACGATCTTTGCAAACACGATGGGATTATGTACTTGCTTCCCCGCCTAGTTCTCTACCATCGGCGGCACAGATGGCAGGTCGGGTCCAGCACTACCGGGCGGAGCTGAAGAAGCGGCGCGGCGAATGGGAGCCGTACCTGAAAGCCAACTCAGGGCTCCCAGGCCCGCGGGCGAACCTCGAACTGGTGACCGCCGTCGGCGAGGAGGCCGACGCCGATCTCCTGTGGCGCCTTTCGGCGTCGAGCGACGAATTCCTGGCGCTGTGCGGCACGGCGGGGCTCGGGCGCCTGGCCAAGACCGAGCCAGACACAGTTCTGCCCTGGCTGAAGGAGCTGGCCGAAGACCCGAGATGGCGGGTGCGCGAGGGTGTGGCGATCGCTCTGCAGCGGCTCGGCCACGCGAGCATGCCGCAGCTGATCGCGGAGATGGAGGTCTGGTCGAAGGATGGTCCGCTGGCGCAAAGGGCGGCGGCCGCCGGCCTCTGTGAGCCGGCTTTGTTGAAGAAGCCCGACGAGGTCCGGCGTGTGCTGCTGGTCCTCGACCACATCACGCGGTCGATGGCGGCCACCCGCGATCGAAAGCACGAAGGCTTCAAGGTGCTGCGGCAGGCTATGGGCTACTGCTGGAGCGTGGCGGCCGCGGCCAACCCGTCGGCGGCCCGGCCGCTCTTCGTGAAATGGCTGCGTTCGGCCGACTCGGACATCTCTTGGGTAATGAGGAGCAACCTGGGCAAGGCGCGGCTCAAAGACTTTCGAAAGGACGTCGTGGAGTCAAAGGCCAAGAGACCAGCGAAGAAATCCGCGAAGAGGAAGCCCGCCGCGTAACCCGTCGCCGGCCGGAAACGTATTCACCAGTGATGGCAAGGGCGGCGCTGGCGCTGTGCGTCTTGATCCTGCTCGCCGGCTGCGAGAACGCTCCTCATCCTGTTCCGCCTGAACCGGGTTCGTCGGGGCCGATCCCCGGGGTCATCCCTTGGACTCCGCTGACGCCCAATCTGACCCCACCCTCGCCCCCACAGGGACCTGTGCCGATTCCGCCCGGCACCCCGCCCTGCCAGGCACCCGACCTAGCCGGTGTTGTGATCGCGAAGAACGGAGCGGGCGGCCACATCTTTGTCAGTTTTAGATTCGCAGGCGTCAGTCGTGGCGCCTGCTACCTCGACGGAACGCCTGCGATCGGGCTCATCGACGCCGATGGCCACGCCATCGCCTTCCGGCAGCTGCCTCCCTTCGGGGCCACACCGCAACCTGGTCCTGCCCTGATCGAGCCGGGTCCGGCGCCCGAGCCGGGGCTGGGTCTAAAGGTGGGCCAGGCCGATCTCACCATCGACTGGGTGACGCAGCCCGAAGCCTGCCCTGCCGGTTTTCAGGCGGTCTTGCCAGCCAAAGCGATGATTGCGATCCCGGCCGGCGGAATTCTCACCATTTCGATGCCGCCGGAACCGCCTGCCTATTTGTGCTCGGGACTTGGGGTGGGCGCTTTCGAGGGACCTTACGTCTCCATTCAGCCCAGCCCGCCGCCGCCACTGCCGGCGATCTCGATGCAGGTACCGAGCGCCGGCCGAGTGGGGGTTGCGCTCCCTTACCTGGTGACACTGAGCAACGATCACCCGCAGACCATCGACCTGATCGCCCTCTGCCCCACCTACGAGGAGGAACTGTTCGCGGATCTCCAGAAGGGCAGCCCGCCACTCGGAGGCAAACACATCTACGCGCTCAACTGCGGGCCGGCCGGATCGATCGCGGCTGGCGCGAGCATCACTTTCCAGATGGTCTTCCTGGTGCCGGTCGATGCGGCGCCCGGCAAGTACACCCTCTTTTTTGGGCTGGGCTACTGGAACGCGATGACGAGCTTCTCTCAGGCGATCGTCACGCTCAGATAGCGTCTGCTAGAAGCCGTTCTCACCCGGATGGAGGCCCGGCGCGTTGAGGTCTACCTCCGCCCACACGAGCTGCTTGCGGACGATCGCGTTCAGGCGGACCCCGCCGGCCACGTCCTTTTGAAATACGGCAGAGTCCGTGTCCGAAACATAGACGCCCCCCAGCTCCGTCCAGCCGCTGGCCGCCATGTTCGACTTGATCTCGGGATAGAGCGTTGACGGATCGCCGATGTAGCTCAACGAAAGGCTGGCGTCGGAGCACAGCCAACTGTTGTCGGGGCCGTCGTTCTCCCATGTGAAGAGCTCACCCGGTGCGTGGAAGGACGCGATGGGGTCCGATTTCAGGAGGTTGAATTGCGCATTGCCGGGGTCGCAGTGGTTGCTCCACGAAGTCCCGAACAGGTTGTGCGCTGTGAAGATCGCGATCCAAACGAGGATCAGGCCGATCGCCCAGCGCCCCAAGCCTCGAAACATGCGCCACCGATATAGCAGATGGGACCTAAGATTCCGCGCCTAGTTGCTTTCCGGACCAACGGTCTGCAGATCTGACTCTTCGGCGTCAGTTACCACCAGGCGATACCAGATGAATCCGCCGACGAGAACTGAAGCCGCACCAACCAGGGCCAACGCGAAAGGTCTTGACCCTGACCACGGCAAATAGGGCACGGCTGCCACGAGCCATGCGCCGACCCCGAACCAACCCCGAGCCCTAGACCCGCGTTGATGCGCTTCGAACCCAATCGCCAGCGACATGATCAGACAACCACCTACTCCGAGGCACACGAACGCTGCCAGGTTTGCGCCATACCAGTGAATGGCCAGACCAACCAGCCAGAGTAGAGAGGTGAGGAAGAATGCCAAGACATAGGTCGGCCACTGTTGCATAGCCGGCCACATAAGGGACAGAGCCATGATCAAGACCACAATTGCCACCGTCTCGGTTTGCAACCCGACTGAACCGACGATGTCGTAGCCCGCATGCGCCATGATCGCCGTGGTCGTGTTGATGTAGCGCCGCAGCAGACCGTATCCCAATCCGTGAACAAAAACCATCGCTAGGATTGGAGAGACGCCGTACTGGATGTGGATCATCGCGAAGAGCAACGCGGTGATCACGATTCCTGCGCGGGGCTGAAGAGCGCCTCGAAACAGAGTCTCTTCCGCGATGCCTGCCATGGTTCCAAAGAGCACTACAAGCCCTAAGCCTTGACCCGCCGATGTCTTGGCACCGACCGCGGCGATCGCGCCGTACGTGTTCGGCATCAGCAGGTAAGTGAGATCGTTCACGGGACCAACCGACAACACGTAGGAACCCGCGACCAAAAGCGCCAAACAGGGCTGCCACCACAACGGCCATCTGATCCGAAGCCGGTCGAGACACGGTGCCCAGCTTCGCGATACCCCTAAGCCGACGCCGGCAAGAGCGAGGGCGAGAATCGGCAGCTCGACAGTGAATGGTGTCCGCCACGTGTCCTGTGCGTATGCCGCAGGGTCGGTCCCGATGCCGCTGATCGCGTAGTAGGTCCACGTCGCCACGAGCCCGATGGCGAGCTGCGAGGCCGCCAGGACGACGGGGTCCAGAGCCTTCAGGCCCCCGATCCCGCCATTCAGCTGGATGAGTCCGAGGGCGACCACAACGAGCCCGCCGACGAGAAAGGGCCACACGGCGATGTCGGCGTCGGCCCAGAACCCGATCCCATAGCTGGCTAGGAAGTACGCCCCTGTCGCGATTCCCAGTCCCGTCGCAACTCGCGCGGCCCACGTGTACTTCCGTCCAGCGACCGCGAGTAGAACAAACGGCACGGCATACCACCTGAAGGCGTAGAACGAAATGAGCGAGGCGCCAGGTGGTGCAAGCAACAGCGCAGCTACCGCAAGCGGCAGAATCCAGGCGCCGCTAGGCAGCCAGCGGATGCCGATCCGACCGATCATCGAAATCACAGTCTGGCGCCCCGCGAGGGATTCGAACCCCCGACCCTCTGCTTAGAAGGCAGATGCTCTATCCACTGAGCTAGCGGGGCGGCGCCGCCGTCTCGGAGAGAATACGCGTGGGGGTGATGGTGCATGGCTGACGCGCTGCAGCGCTTGAAGGCGATCCTCGCCGAGGTCACGGACATCCACCGGGCCGGCGCCGTGCTCGACTGGGACCAGGAAACCTACATGCCGCCCGGCGGCGTGCACAACCGCGCCGAGCAGCTGTCGACGCTCAGCGAGGTCGCCCACCGCCGGTTCACCGCAGACGAGGTGGGCCGGCTGCTCGACGATGCGCAAGCCGCCACCGCGAAGCTCCCTTTCGACTCGGACGATGCCAGCCTCGTGCGTGTCACGCGCCGCGATTACGACCAGGCTCGCAAGCTGCCACCGGAGCTCGTGGCCGAGATCGCTCACGCAAGTGCATCCGGTCGACCGCACTGGCAGAAAGCCCGCCATGAGGCCAACTTCACGCTCTTCGCCCCCTACCTCGAGAAGAACGTCGAGCTCAACAAGCGCGTCGCCGAAGCGCTCGGCTATGAGAAGCGACCGTACGACGCCCTCCTGGACCGAACCGAGCCCGGGTTGACGACAGATCAGCTCGAGGCGATCTTCGATGAGCTCAAGGCGGCCATCGTGCCGCTCGTCGCCGACATTAAGCGCCACGCAGACGCCGTCGACGACAGCGTGCTGCATCGCGGATTCGATCCCGACCGGCAGGTCCGGTACGCGCTCGACACCGTCACCAAGCTCGGCTACGACCTCGAGCGCGGTCGGCAGGACATCTCCACGCACCCTTTCAGCACCGCGTTCGGTCCGGGCGACGTCCGCATCACCACGCGTGTCTCACGCGACTTCTTCAACGAGTGCCTCTTCGGTTCCATTCACGAGGCCGGCCACGGGATGTATTTCCAGGGTATCGGCCCCAACCTCGACCGCACGCCCCTGTGGGACGGCGCCTCGCCTGG
>WNEZ01014759.1_pt1 | contig 14368 bp, 9 predicted proteins | sample 5400521 | NCBI WGS metagenome assembly WNEZ01 (sample SAMN13153339, study PRJNA577476) | soil metagenome | isolation source: 120 cm saprolite under Douglas fir tree site 2 hole 1 replicate 1 | place: USA:California | collected 2015-04-18
TACGAATATCTCGATGGCGAGATATGTATGCTGGCCGGAGGAAGTCCCGATCACTCCATCATCATTGCCAATCTGACAGCCACGATCAAAGGGCCGCTCAAGGGCAGCCAGTGTCGCGTCTACAATTCCGATGTGCAACTAAGGCTTTCCGAAAAGCGCTACGTCTTCCCAGATATCACGGTTAGTTGTGACGAGCGCGACCGGAATCAGAAAGAAACGATACGCTACCCCCGCCTCGTCGTCGAAGTGCTCTCTCCAACCACAGAAGCAACCGAAAGAGGCAAAAAAGCAGCGTACTATCGAGCGTGCCCAACCATACAAGAATACATAATGGTTGACTCCGAAGAAGTCTTCGTAGAAGTTCACCGCCGCGAAGAGCAAAGGTGGACAATCAACACCTTTGAACCAGGATATACTATCACACTAGAAAGTCTTGGCATCCAGTTCCCTATCGAAGACGTTTATGAGGGGACAAGTCTTACGTATCACTAAAGAGGTATTATGGCCCAGCAACTCAACATTATCATTGTCCCTCATACCCACTGGGACCGTGAATGGTATCAGACATTCCAGCAGTTCCGCGTACGCCTCGTACACGCCGTTGATAAACTGCTCGATATTCTGGACCGCGACCCCCAGTTCAGCCACTTCATGCTCGACGGCCAAACCATTGTGCTCGACGACTACCTGGAGGTGCGACCAGAGCAGGAAGAGCGCCTGAAGCAGTATACGCGCTCTGGCCGCATACAGGTAGGCCCCTGGTACCTGCAGCCCGATGAGTTTTTGGTGAGCGGTGAGTCACTTGTGCGCAACCTGCAGTTCGGTTTACAACGGGCAAGCGAGTTTGGCGAAACTATGCGCGTTGGTTATGTTCCCGATACCTTCGGCCACATTGCGCAATTGCCGCAGATTCTACGCGGCTTCGGTATCGACAACGCCGTCTTCTGGCGTGGTGTTGGCGCCGAAGCTCATAAAAGCGAATTTTATTGGGCCGCTCCAGATGGAACGCAGGTGCTGGTTATTCATCTTGCCGACGCCCTCGGCTATTCTAATGCCCGTGATATGCCATTGAACCCGCAAGAGTTTGTCGCTCGCGTCGAACTGCTTACTGCCTCCCTCTTGCCGAAGGCTACTACCAATACCCTGCTCTTTATGAACGGCTCAGATCACCTGGAACCACAGGACGGCTTGCCGGAGACAATCGAAGCCGCTAATCAGCAACTGGCGCATATTAATCCTGAACACGAGAAGATTCTCGCACGCTATGGGCACCTCGAGCAAAATGGACAGGTAAGCCATTTTGAGCAGATCCACGTACGCATCGGCACGCTGCCCCAGTATATCGAGGCTGTACGCCAGCAGATTGAGCGCTCACCAGACACACCATTGCAGACGCTTAGCGGTGAGATGCGCAGCAGCCAGTACGCGTACCTGCTACCAGCAGTGCTCTCGACACGCATGTGGATTAAGCAGCAAAATACAGCCACAGAACACCTGCTTGAACGGTGGGTGGACCCGCTGACTACCTGGGCATGGAAGACCGGCGTTCCCTATCCCGGAGGATTGGTGAGGCTTGCCTGGAAGATCCTCTTGCAGAATCACCCGCACGATAGCATTTGCGGCTGTAGTATTGACCAGGTTCATCGAGAAAACAGCGTGCGTTTTGCGCAAAGCCAGCAGATTAGCGAGAGCATCATTGCCCAGGCAATGCAGAGCCTCGTCTCTGCCACAGATACCCGCGCTTCTGCCCGGCCACACGCGGGCCAGGAAGCTGTTCCTTTCGTCGTCTTTAACCCTGCCCCTGGGCCACGTACAGAAGCAGTGCAGGTAGTGGCGCAGCTTCCAGGCTCGTTAAAGCATGCCGTGATAGTAGATGAGAGCGGTTCGCGTATGCCCTATCATGTCGTCAATCGCTGGCGGCAAGAAATCGGCTCGATGCCAGTGCCGCGCGAGATGCTAGCTGCAGCAGTAGCGCTCCTGGAGTCGCATGCTCCAGGAGACTTCATCACTATGGCCCAGGCGACCTTAGTAAGCATGCTCGGTCATCCCGAGAACGTGATTACGCGTGTTAATGTAGAAGAGGGGCCACAAACGAGAGTGGCCTCCATCGAACTGATGATTACACGCCGGGGACACGCAACTATCAATCAACAAGAACTTCTTGCCTCTGAAAGCAAGGTGCTTGCGCTCTTGCAGCGTGAAGATATTAACACGCTAGAGTTCACGGTGATCGACCAGGCGCGGCAGACCATCGATTTTATTGCTGCTGACCTGCCCGCCTATGGGCTGAAAACCTTCTGGATGTACCCGGATGGCTTGCAAAACGCAGGACAGCCCACTAACCCTGAGACGGGCAAGGAGCAACCTGAAGTTTCGACACAATCCCAGATCGAAAACGAATTTTATCTTGTTGAAGCGAGCCAGGCTGACGGAACGCTGACGGTCACCGACAAGCAGACTGGGGCAGTCTTTACAGGTCTTAACCGCTTCGTAGATGGTGGAGACGTCGGTGACCTGTACACCTACTGTCCCCCCACGCACGATACGCTTATCAGCAAGCCGGCGGAGCCGCCAAAGATTGAGCTGGTCAGTGCGGGGCCTGTACGCTCCATCATGCGCATCAGCGGAAGCTGGTCCTTACCGGGCGCCTGCTCCGCTACCCGCGCAGAGCGCAGCGCTCAAATGACCACCTGTCCCATCATCAGCGAAATATCGCTAACCCCCGGGGTACGTCGCATTGACATTCATACCAGTATGGAAAATATGGTAAAAGATCACAGATTACGCGTAACTTTTCCTGTATCATATCCAGTAGACAATGCTGCGGCGGAAGGCACCTTCGAGGTTCGTACGCGACCGATTGCCGCGCCTCGACCTGCGGATATCTCGGAATGGGCGGAGGAGCCTGTGAATACTTTCCCGCAGAAACGTTTTATTGATGTGAGCAATGGAACGGTAGGCCTGGGAGTACTCAATCGCGGCCTACCCGAGTACGAGATTGTGCAAGATGAATCGGGCCAGAAGGCGGCAGCAGTTACGCTCCTGCGCTGTGTGGAATGGCTCTCGCGCGGCGATCTCTCGACTCGCCGGGGTCATGCCGGGCCAATGGAATATACGCCAGAGGCCCAATGCCTGGGACATCACGAATTTGATTACGCGCTGGTAGCGCATAGTGGCGACTGGGAAGCGGAGGAAGCACTGGTGCTGCGTGAAGCCCAGGCTTTCAATACACCCGTGCGCGTACTGGAGGCCGAACAGCACGAGGGGCAGCTTCCTTCACGAGCCACGCTGCTCGAGGCCGAACCCCGTACGCTCGTAGTCAGCGCGATCAAGCGGAGCGAGTCTGGCCAGGGGGTGATTGTGCGGGTGTACAATCCTCTCAGCCATGCCGTAGAGGCCCGCTTACGGCCAGGGTTTGCCTGCACCAAAGCTTTCGTGGCAAACTTACAGGAGGAGCAACAAGAGCAAATCTTCTGGAATGGTGAAGAGGGGGAGGCCCTCTTTGTGGGTCTTCGTGCAGGGGAAATCACGACCATACTGTTTCAATAGGTATGTCGTCTGCTGGCATCCGTGTGGATGCCGGCAAAAGTTCAGTTTGCAATATAGTACCTCTTAGTCCTATATTGGTTCTATTGTGTGTATCTTCTGCGTTGTAATAAGATGTAGAATGCTGAAAGGGGCGCTGAACCTGTGACTATGGATAGCATCGTCGTCTTCGCCGTGACTCCATCTGGTAGTAGCAATATATTAGATACTTTGGGCAAGGCATTAGGGGTAGTTATTGGCTTCCTGGTAGCCTTCCTTGTTATTTTCTGGATCAGTTTGATTATCTGGACGTTCCGCGATATTCGCTCACGTTCTCAAGATTTCCTGGTGCAGATTCTCTCTACATTGCTGGTCGCAGTTTTCTTCATTGGCGGCCTCTTCATCTATATGATTCTGCGCCCGCGCCAGACCCTGGCAGAAATTTATGAGCGTCAATTAGAGGAAGAATCGCTCCTGGCAGAGATGACTGAGCGGCAGACCTGTAACAATTGTCACGCTCGTATCGAGTTAGACTTCCAGATCTGCCCATCATGTGGTCAAAAGCTCAAACGACCCTGCCCCAAGTGCGAACGTCTCCTGGAACTGCGCTGGGCTTTCTGTCCCTACTGCGCAACAAACCTCGCCTCTATCCCACTGGGGAGCATACCCGGAATGCCTACCATGCAGGGCATGCCAGGTGCACAGGGCGTTCCCATGAGCGGCCCGTTAGGCGGCAATCGCTACTGATTTTTTCCCGCCTGCATTTGCCTGTCGAGCGGTTTGGTGGTATAATGAGACGGTATGAAAATTGGCAGTATTGCCAAATTTTCTTCATCCGATTGGAATACCTTTCATAGGTGTGGCGAAAACGTGAGGTCGGGCGGTGGACTCCCCCAGGTCCACTCGCCGCAAAGATAGGCTCCAAGGGCCGCTGAGTTGCTATGTATGCATCCCCGCATGCCGTGGAATGCATACATAGTGGGCCGGTAGGAACCTCTACGAAATCCCCTCCGTCAAACACCTGCGTCCTTGTTCGCATCAACGAAGTTGAGGGTCGCGGTATGCCGTGTATAAAAATGGAAAAGGTGTACAAGATGACTCGCCTTCAAGATGTGCTGATGGGTAACCGTAAAGCATGCATTTTGGAATTGTATATATACATAAACGGATAGCCCTTAATACAAAAGGGATGGGCTGTTTCTATGGCAAAAACGAGAGAATCTATTATGACAGAGCAAATCACCGGTGACACGGGTGCTATACTTAACCCGGCTGAGCACAAGAGTGGGAATGGTGCAGGGAGAACGAATAGCAACGGGAATGGCAATTATAGTGAGCAGAACATCCAGATTCTCGAAGGCCTTGAGGCGGTACGCGTGCGCCCTGGTATGTATATCGGCGCTACCGACCAGCGCGGCCTGCATCACCTGATTTATGAAGTCGTCGATAATAGCATTGACGAAGTCATGGCGGGCTATGCCGACACGGTCAAGGTTACGATCCACGCTGATAGTTCCGTCATTATAGAAGACAACGGACGCGGTATCCCGGTAGAGGAACATCACCAGCGCCCCGGCCTCTCTACCCTGGAAGTGGTCATGACCATCCTGCACGCCGGCGGTAAGTTTGGCGGAGGCGGCTATCAAATCAGCAGCGGCCTGCATGGAGTAGGTGTCTCGGTTGTAAACGCCCTTTCAGAGTGGTGCCAGGTCGATGTTAAACGCGACGGCATTCTCTACCGCCAGCGCTACGAACAAGGTGTGGCGGTCACGCCCCTATTGGAAGTGGATCTCGTCGAAGAGGATGACACGGGCACTATCACATCCTTCATCCCTGATCTGACGGTGATGGAGACACGCGATTACAACTTCGACGTTCTGGCTCAGCGTTTCCGCGAGATGGCCTACTTGAACCGGGGCATGACGATCTCCCTGCGCGACGAGCGTACCGACCGTGAAGTGACCTTTTACTTCGAGGGCGGCCTGGTCTCTTTCGTGCGCTATCTCAATAAGGGCCGCGGCCGTTTAATGGCTCGCCCGGTCAGCACCGTCCGCGAGTTGGATGATGTAAAGGTCGAACTGGCGGTGCAGTACAACGATGGCTGGAACCCCACCGAGTTCTCCTTTGCCAACGGTATCAACACGGTTGATGGCGGCATGCACATCACGGGCTTCCGCAGCGCACTCACACGCACGCTCAACGACTATGCGCGTAAGATGAACCTGCTCAAGGAAAAGGACGGCAATCTTACCGGCGACGATGTACGTCAGGGCCTGACGGCGGTGGTCAGCGTCAAGATCCCCAATCCGCAGTTTGAGGCCCAGACGAAGGCCAAACTGAACAATGCCGAGGTGCGTCCCATCGTAGAGACTGTCACAGCCGATATGCTGGCCAAGTACCTGGAGGAGACTCCCAGCGAAGCCAAGGCCATCATCGCGAAGTGTGTGCTCTCCTCCCAGGCCCGCGAAGCGGCTCGTGCTGCCCGCGACCTGGTCCAGCGCAAAAATGCCCTGGACACGACTCTTCCCGGCAAGCTCGCCGACTGCTCGGAGAAACGCGCCGATCGCTGCGAACTCTACCTCGTAGAAGGGGATTCCGCGGGCGGGAGTGCAAAACAGGGCCGTGACCGCCACTTCCAGGCCATTCTGCCTCTACGAGGAAAAATCTTGAATGTGGAGCGTGCCCGTCTCGACAAAATGCTCGCCAACGAGGAGGTAAAAAACATCATCACTGCTATCGGCGTTGGTATTGGCGAGCACTTTAACATGGCAAAACTGCGCTATGGCCACATCGTAATCATGTGCGACGCGGACGTTGACGGTGCTCATATCCGCACTCTGCTGCTAACCTTCTTCTTCCGCTACATGGAGCCGCTGATCACAGAAGGACACCTGTACATCGCCCAACCCCCGCTCTACCACATCAAGACGGGCAAAAACGTGCAGTACGTCTACGCTGATGAAGAACGAGACAGGCTGATTGCAGAGTACAAAGCCGGGCACAATGGAAAGGAACCAGAGGTCGGCAGGTACAAGGGTCTGGGAGAGATGAACCCCGAGACGCTCTGGGATACCACCATGGACCCGGCCCACAGGACAATTCTGAAGGTCAGCATCGAGGAAGCCGTGGAGGCCGACAAGATCTTCAATATGCTGATGGGCGACGAGGTCGGACCCCGCAAAAGGTTCATTGAAAGCCACGCGAAGAGCGCGAACCTGGATGTGTGAGAGCCTACTGTAGTGTAGATTTTCATAAATAATTGGCCTATTATCACTAAAATTTGGCCGGAATTGTCACAAATATCTGGCCATAACACAACGGGATGCTCCCTGCACTGGCTACGTGGGATAACGGTTCCAATACTGCCCTGAATCAGGCAAGCTGCCATGAAGCGCAAGGTAGAGAGCAGGAAATACCCTTTCTGCGAGGAATACCGCTTCGGCAAAGAACAAAGAGGCTCTTTCCTCTGGTGAGATTCGTGTTTCTTGTCAAAAAAGAAGGATTCTTCTCGTGCTCACTTTGCGCTTCATGGCAGCTTGCGTCATTCAGGGCTTTCTTACGAGTTTACTACGTGAAGCATCCAGTTTGGAATGCTCTCGAATCAAAGCCCACTCGGCGCTCTAGGATCAGTTGGCATCGAGGAGGCAAGGTATCGAGCATGCTGGAGTACCGGTGAAATCTGAGGTCCAGCCAAGAATCGTGAGCGTAGGGTCTCATCTTTGATATCATCCGCCAGTTCCTCAATGATTCTCGTGGCCTCTTCAAATGCGGCGCGCGCTTGAGCCTGCTCACCTGCCGCCTCATACACTTTCCCCAACGCTGCCCTGATCTGCCATTGTTCTCCTGGCAAGCCGATTGTCGTTGCCAACTGTATGGCTTCGTGTAACTGGTCAATAGCTTGCTCGGTTCTCCCTTCCCAAGCAGTAAGCTTTGCTGTAGACCAGAGGTAGGGAATGCGGAAACGTTGATTGGAGCCTAGACAGTGTTCCATTTCAAGTATTTCTTCTCGTACCTGCTGCTCATTGCCAGCATGGAGGAGGACTTCAATTTCATAGGGACGAGAGAAATCCAGCTGGATTAATATATTCCCATATCTCTTGCGAAGGGTAATAGCCTGTAACGCATAAGTGTAGGCTTCTTTCCATGCTCCAATAACACAGGAATACATACAGAGCCGCGATATAATCGGCACAGCATATCCTTTGAAGTCGAGCTTCTCTGCCATCGTGACCGCTTCTGTGAGCGTGTTGTGCGCCTCTTCCCATTGCTGCAATGCTTGATAGGTACTCCCGAGAACAGTGAGCATGCGATGCAAGTTGAGGGTTGGAGGAAGGATCTTCGTGAGTTCTATGGCTTGTTGTGTGGTAGCGAGCGCCTCTTCATACCTTCCTGCATCCAGTAAACCGCTTATGAGAGGAACGGGCATCTGTACCCAGATATTCTTAGCTGCTTTGGCGAGGGAAAGTGACTTGTATCCACTCTGAATACTCTTCGTTAGCTGACCAGCTTGCAGTTGGGAGAAGGAAAGTTGTGCCCAGCACATGGCTTCTGCTGCTCGATTCGTCAAGGATTGGGTGAGTGGGGCACCTGTCACAAAGGAGGGAAGCGAAAGACCTTTCGAAGGAACAGGATCGTTCTCGAGAAGCTCATAGACGTGTATAGCTGCTTGGACACAACGAATTGACGCTTGATAGTCTGCTGCAAGCAGATGAATCCAGCCAAGCGCGAAGAGGCTTCGGGCTTCCAATTCTGTGTCATGCATGGCTTGTGCGAGGGACAGTGCTTGTTGTGCATACGGCAAGGCACGTGCCGGACTTTCCCACATAACTGCTGTCATCAGGGACAGATTCCACGCTGTTTCAGCCAAAGCACGTTGATCTTGATTGATTTCAGCTATCTGCAGGGCTTGTTCAAGATAGAGACGTGCCTTTGGCTGATCATGTGCTTGTTGGACGGCCAGGATTGCCAGACGGTTGAGCGTCTGGCAGATGACAGCAGGGTGCGCTTTTTGCTGCGCATAGGCGAGCAACTCTTCATAAGCAGACTGAGCCTTTTCCCAGGCGTTTTGGAACGCATAGACTCGTCCAAGATGAGCATAGAGATGTTCTATCTCCGAGGCTGGAAGCTCATTTTGGAGATGCTCTGAATCCTGTAGTAAGGTGCGTGCTTGCTCATAATAGCCAATAGCGTCTGTAATGGCAAATATGACGACTGCATCCATTCCTGCTTGAACACTCAAGTGATAGGCAGCCTCTATCTCTCCAGCCAGTAATGCATGATAGGCCAACTCGGAAGCCCTGGCTCCTTCACGCTGTAATACAGCAAAGGCCTGCTGATGCAAGTCTTGCCGCCTGGCCTCGCTTATCTCCATATAAACTACATCGCGGATCAGATCATGAACGAAACGATAGGCGCTCTGATGACCTATTTTTGCTTTCTCTGCATATAGGAGGCCACTCTTTAGCGCTTCCTCAAGTGCTTCGATGCCGACCTGGACGTCTATGTGTGCGACTTGCCAGAGGTCCTGTGCGCTTGACTGAGTACCTAGTACGGCACTTGCCATTATCAACTGTCGTGAGAGCGGTGTGAGCTTCGAAATGCGCGCCTGGATCAGTGCCCGTACCGAGGGTGGGAAAAGTTCGTGCCGCAACCGCTCCTGTGCAATGACTGTGCTCATCTCTCTGGTCAACGTCAGTTGCCAGGTGCCATTTGCTCCCAACTGTGGCACGAGCCACTCTCGCTCTCGCAAGAGTTTGAGCATCTCTAAGAGGTACAACGGGTGCCCTCCTGTCTGTGTGAACAGAAAGTCACTCAGTACCGGACGCTGCGGCTCCTGAGTATGCGGCGGTACTCTCCCTGGTTCCTGCTCTACGACCAGTGCCTCAATGAGCTGAAGCGTTTCTTCCCGGTTAAGGGGCTGCAACGATACTTGTGTTACTGGCAGATCACGTCCCAGATTGACCAACTGGGCAGAGAACTCAGGAGTGAGCTCTAACTCTTCACTGCGCACTGCACCCAGGAGCAATACCCGGCTCCCTTGTTCCTTCCAGGAGTGTCCCAGATAGCGGAGGAGATCCAGGGAGGCCTCATCTACCCACTGTAAGTCATCCAAGAGCAGCACCAATGGTGCAGGCTGTGCCAGAGCGTTGAGGAGCTGCGCTATCGCTTCGAAGAGCCGTCCTTTCGCGATGAGCTCATCCTCGGTGGGAGTCGGTAAGTCAGGATAGCGCACCTGCAGTTCTGGCAGTAGGCGTGATAGCTCCGCTAGCCATACATCCTCGAGTAGATCATCTGGAGCGTTCTCCGCCTCCAGTCGTTCTCGCAGGGCCTCGACCAGAGATTGATAAGGCAGCCGTCCGCCTATCTCGAAGGCGTGACCACGCAACACATCTGCGCCTTGTGCTCTGCCCCAGGCCACAAATTCATCGGCTAACCGTGTTTTGCCGATGCCCGCCTCTCCTACTATCAGCACGGCTTGTGGCTGCCTGGCCGATGCCTTTTGAAAGCTCTCCACCAGGCAACGGAACGCTTTGGCTCGACCGAGGAGTGGGGAGGCTAACTGGGAAGGCGGGCTACTCTCCATTACGTCCAGAGGTTTCTTGTAGTGTGCAGCCAGCATACGGCTGTGTTCCGCCAAGGCGACCGTTTCGGGAGAAGGCGTGATGTGCAATACCTCGGCCAACTGCGTCTGAAGAGTTGTATATATCTGCAAGGACGCGGTCGTATTTCCTTGTGCAAGGGCTACACGCATGAGCCGCCGATAGGCCTCTTCCGCAAGCGGATCAAGCATTATCCAGCGGGTGAGAGTGGCCCTGGCTGACTCCCATTCGCCTTCGCTTTCTTGCCAGGAAGAGAGTCGATCAAGGAGAGCAAGCAGTCGTACGTGCCAATATCGTTGCTGCTGTTCACGCCATTCATCAAAAGGAGAGTCCTCTCCCAACCAGAAACCATCCAGGAAAGGACCACGCACCAGGGCAAGGGCATATTGACACTGTGCAACCAGAACGGTTTGTGGTACTTCGGACACTAATGAGGAGTGCTTTTGAATCTGCTGATAGACCCGTTGCACCTCTCTCAGATCCAACTCCAAAGGAGCCTGGGGATTGAGACCGAGGAGACCTTGTTCACTAAGAAGATAGTGCTGCTGGGAAGCTGAGGTTCTAGTATCGACGAGGAGCCTACGAAGAGACACGAGTACATTACGCAATGCAATGCGGCCTATCTCTGCTGTGCTGTCAGGCCAGAGAAAAGCAGCAAGCTTGCTGCGAGAGTGCATACCACCTTCGACCGCGAGATACAGGAGTAAAGCCTGAGCTTTACGTAAGGCAAAAGTGAGGCGAATGCCGTCAAGAAATATATCAGGTGAACCAAGCACTGATAATCGCAACAGGCTCATGGCAAGTTCTCAACATGGAAGACAACCCATAGATGGACGTACTGAAAAAGAATGATTCCACGCTCTGAAATGATAAAAAATCCTACCATAGGGTCTTGCTAAAAGTCAACAGAAAAAGCATTCACAGCGACTTCCTCTGGCAAGAACAGGCTTGAAGATGCCAGACGCTCTTTCATTACGATGCTCATTACGCTTTCATTGCGTCTCCTCTGTACACTCATGACAAAGAGCAGAACTGCTCCTTACGAGAAAGGAAGCAATACACAGAAAGGGGTAGTCATAGTATTCATAGTGTAACATACGCCAAGAGGGCTCAAAGGAGCAAAACAAGCCAATGTGCTCTAGAAAGAAGCTTTGTGAAACCTACTTATGTAGTAGAAAAGGTGACAGAGGCCATTTGGTATCGAAGGGTAGTTGTGCCAAATATGCTCTAAGAGCGGCTACATCGCTGTGTGTATGTTTCGCCCAAAGAATACAGTGACCCCATAGGAGTAAACTACCTAATTAGAGAAAGGAAACCATCATGGTTGAAGTATCGCATTCAACAGAAAAAACTATCGTTCTTGTCCACGGTGGATTCGTGGACGGTTCCGGTTGGGAGGGCATCTATAGGATATTGAAGAAGGATGGCTATAATGTCGCCATCGTCCAGAATCCGACACTATCGCTCGATGACGATGTCGCCGCAACCAAACGCATCATTCATGCGCAGGAAGGTCCGGTAATTCTCGTAGGCCACTCCTACGGAGGTGTGGTGATCACCGAAGCTGGAAATGATCCCAAGGTCGAAGGGCTGGTTTATATCGCAGCCTTTGCCCCCGACAAGGGCGAGTCTGTAACTAGACTTATCCAAGATCCACCGCCTGGAGCGCCTGTGCCCCCGATACTGCCGCCCCGGGATGGCTATCTGTTCCTCGACAAGGCTAAGTTCCCGTCCTCATTTGCGGCTGATGTCGACGAAGAAAAGGCTGCATTCATGGCCGATTCCCAGGTCCCGTGGGGTGTGGAGGCACTCAACGGCACGATCAACGAGCCAGCGTGGAAGACCAAGCCGAGTTGGTATCTGGTCGCCACCGACGACAAGATGATTCCTCCACCCGCCCAGCGTTTCATGTCCAATCGCGCAGGTTCGACAGTCGTTGAGGTAGCGGGCAGTCATGCGATCTATGTGTCGCAGCCAAATGCGGTGGCTGCACTCATCGAAAAAGCCGTCAAGGAAGTTGAGGTGGCGGCGAACTAAGCTCGGCGAACGCGATCGTCCGCATGGCGACACTGCCTCATCGCGGGGCATACATTCGATATGATGAAGCGCTCGTTCGTTTCGACATCCCGTTACTCCAAGGGTATTGTCGCCCCAACAAACAGTTCCAGCCGAGGTCTCTGCTTCGTGGGGCCCCGGCTGAACTAAAGCGGCTGGAGCATACCTCCAGTACCGCCAACGATACATGTACTTGGAGAGCATTCCCAACCGGGTGCTGCCACCATTGCTTTCTTCCCCTACGCTAGCTTTCTTGCTAGTTCATTCCGCGCAGCATCCAGATTGGAATGCTCTCCCGGGTGGCAGCCTCATTTTCCACCTGATGGGTGCGCTGGCCTTGACAAGAGCGAGAAGGCGCGTCGGTAGATGACCAGCAATCTGCTCAAAACCAATGGAAAAGTGGCGCTGCCCCTGCAGACGGAGGCTTCCCAAAGTCATTCGATTCCGGAAATTTGCGCGTCCCTCGGTATCTCGCGCGTGACATTGTACCACTATGTCAAAGAGACGCCATCAACAGAGTATTTGGCCCTGAATCAGGCAAGCTGCCATGAAGCGCAAAGTGAGCACGAGAAGAACGGGAGAGAAGAGCAGAAAGTGCGTCACTTCAACTCTCCAAGAGCTTTCTTCTAGGAGATCCTTCTTTTTTGACAAGAAACACGAATCTCACCAGAGGAAACTTTGCCGAAGCGGTATTCCTCGCAGAAAGGGTATTTCCTGCTCTCTACCTTGCGCTTCATGGCAGCTTGCCTGATTCAGGGCCTACTTAGTATGTCCGTTCTCAACAGAGACAGTTTTTCTTCTCGCTCTGTAGGTACTTTGTAGAAAAAGGGCATTGTCCACTTTCGTGAGGGGATGCAATTAGTACCCACATTTTCTCTATTTCTCTCTTTCTGGCCTTGGTCGACCAAAACACAAATGAATAGAAGTGGGGGGAACAGGTTCGGTTTCGCCAAATATGTGTGACGATAAGCAAGGTTTCGCCAAATATGTGTGACAAAAGCTGCCGGAAATCCGTGACGATAAGAGTGACATCCCGCTCAACACTGCTGAGCTTCTGCCAAATATATGTGACAATCACCATGTAGTGTTCACCCTGCGCCGTTATGAGCCTGCCGATCGAGAAGCTGTCGCATATTTGCATGTGCATGCCATTCAGCAGGCCGGAGCCTACCTGGGGCGCGGCCCCTGGGATGATGATGTCTATGCTATCGAGGAAGTATATCTCAAGAATCGGGGAGAATTTCTGATTGGTGAATGCGATGGCGTGTTTGTGGCGATGGGTGCTTTGAAGCGCACAAGTCCAGAGCGCGCCGAGATCAAACGCATGCGAGTCCATCCTGATTATCAGGGGCGCGGCTACGGCCAGCTCATTCTCGATGAGCTCGAAGCCCGTGCCCGCGCTCTAGGCTATCAGACTCTGCATCTCGACACCTCCATCCTACAGATTCCGGCCCAGAGGCTCTACGAGAAAAACGGCTTTCGCGAAGTGGGCCGGGATATGTACCAGGGTCTGGAAGTGATTTTGTATGAGAAGCAATTGAGTTAGAAGCAGGTTGCAACCCTGTTTAAGATCACGTACAATTTTTAGTATTGCCATCCGGCAAAATTTTTGGGGAGGGTAACGATGCCAACTCGTTCAGAGATCCTGGACACTCTTGCTGCATCGCAAGAGAAAGTCACTCCTTATTTTCAGGGGCTGAGCCCGGAAGAACTTGAGCGTCCATGCACGGCGAGCGCAGTTCCCGGCGAAGCAGCTTGGCGAGCTAAAGATCACTTTGCCCATCTGGCAGAAAATGAGCGCAACATCCAGATATTGCTGCGCCTCACGCTCAATGGCGAGACGAGTCTGCCCGGCAACCTGGGCGCGATGAGCAGAGAGGAAAGGCTGGCGTTTTCAAACCAGCGTAATCAAAGCTACGTCAATGCTCACCACGACGACAGTATGGAGACGCTTGTAGCGGATTTGGCTGCAGCGCGCCAGGAAACGCTGAATCTCCTTGAGCTGTTCACAGATGAACAACTGGCCGCGCATGCGTCTCCATCCTTTGCGGCTGACAGGACTGCCGGTGATCTGTTCGCTGCGAACGCCCAGCACGCGGCAGTGCATATTATGTGGATTGAGGAAGGATTTCGCCAAGGTCTCTAGAGAAATACTTGCTTCCCAAGGTGTAAATGTTGGAATGAAAGTG
>WNEZ01003070.1_pt1 | contig 14363 bp, 9 predicted proteins | sample 5400521 | NCBI WGS metagenome assembly WNEZ01 (sample SAMN13153339, study PRJNA577476) | soil metagenome | isolation source: 120 cm saprolite under Douglas fir tree site 2 hole 1 replicate 1 | place: USA:California | collected 2015-04-18
CGACAAATGGGTTTTGCCCAATTTCCGTGATTGGTTCTGCAGCATCGGAACCGACAGTTTGGGCGGCGACGGAAGCAGTCGCGATGCTCACGATCGCAGCCAGAAATAATAACCTGAGGGAAACGGTTCGCATCATAGCGATGGAAGTCGGTTCGGTGAAGTTTCGTAAAAACCGCGGCTGTCAAGAATTCCGTGCGAAAAGCGCAAAGAAAAATCACATACAGCGACAGTCCGTCGTTGACCACAAGCGCGCATGTCAACATCAAGAGTGAAGATTGTTGTGGGTGGCGGTCAATACAAAAATGCATAAAAATCTTGCTTTTCCATTACGATCCCAATAAGAAATCGTAACTGCGCTCGAGGATCCCAAAATGATTCCGAGGCCGGATCTGCATCGTGGAAAACCTTATCAGCCTTGAACAGGTTACGGATGCTCTGTCGCCGTTTCGCGTGGCGGTTTTTCCGATTTGATTATGACGCCGACGCTTCCTCATACTGCGCGCCCACAGCGCTGGGATGTTCCCTTCGGCAGCTCGATGACGCAAGAACACGTTGCTCGTCTTCTGACAATTGCTCCCTTTTCGACAGTCGATCCCACTCGCTTTCCGGCGAGTATTCCCTTTCGCGGGATTTTGCTAAACGACGCTCGCGTCCGCAAATTCGAATCGGGCGACATCATTGTTCGTGAGGGTGATTATGGAAACTCCGCCTTCTTCATCCTCAGCGGAGCTGTGCTCGCCGTCCTGGATTCCTTATCAGCGGAACTTCTGGGTCGGCGCAAACCGCAGAAAAAAAGCTTCCTTGGCTCTCTGGCCCAGCTTTGGACACGACCTGACTATCCCGAAGTGCGCGATTATTCCGACGCGAAAGCGGCTAGTGGAACGGAGACCGTCGGAGTGCAGGCGCGCGGCGCGCAGAAAGGAGAAGATGTGTGCATTTTTCTGCAGGATGTACCCCGCGTGCTCGATGAAAATCGCACCGCGCGTATGGATGCAGGCGAATTGTTCGGAGAAATCGCCGCGCTCGGTCGCACCCCGCGAACGGCGACGGTGATTGCGGAAGGAGGGGCGGAACTGGTTGAGATTCGATGGCAAGGCCTGCGGGAGATTCGTAAATACGCGCCCGAGTGGAAGGAGGCTACGGATCAACTTTATCGCGAGCGAAGCCTCGTGGCGCATCTGAGAGAGACTCCTTTTCTGAGGAATCTAACCGATCAAGAAATAAGGACCGTTGCTGATCACACTCGTTTCGAGAGTTTTGGCGACTTCGAGTGGAATGCTGCCTATCGCACCGTTCGTCAGGCTTCGGCCCACGACCGTTTGGAGAAGGAGCCTGTGATTGCGCGCGAGGGAGATTATCCGAATGGGCTGATCTTGATCCGCAGCGGGTTTGCGCGACTGAGCCGTAAGTATAACCACGGCGAACGCACGTTCCGCTATTTAGGCAAAGGCGAGGTCTTCGGTGTCGAGGAATTGCTGTACAACCGGAATCGTGACGTTCCCCTGGGACTGAAGTTTTCGCTGCGTGCGATTGGATATGTGGACGTTCTCATTATTCCGACCCCGATCGTCGAAAAGTTCATCGGACCGAAGTTCACCGAAAGCGAGGTGGCCAAGATGCGCGAGCGCCTCGAGTGGGAAGGAGAAATTAACGTCGAAGAAGAGGCCGAAGACAAATTCAATCCAGACATGATCGAATTTTTCGTCGAAGAGCGCTACGTCAATGGCACCGCAACAATGTTGATCGATCTCGATCGTTGTACGCGCTGCGATGATTGCGTACGAGCATGCGCTGCGAGCCACGACAATAATCCGAAATTCATCCGTCACGGCCACCAGCGCAACGGGATCATGGTCGCAAATGCCTGCATGCATTGTGTCGATCCGGTCTGCATGATCGGCTGTCCCACGGGTGCCATTCACCGTGAGTCAATCGAGGGCCAGGTGGTGATTAATGATCTTACCTGCATCGGCTGCGCGACCTGTGCCAATAGTTGCCCATACGACAATATCCAAATGGTCGAAATTCGCGATAGAGACGGCAAATTTATTGTCGATCAAACAACTCAGACGCCTATCTTGAAGGCGAGCAAGTGCGATCTTTGCGTGGACCAACTCGGCGGTCCGGCCTGCGTTCGCGCTTGTCCCCACGACGCCCTGATTCGCGCCGACATGCGCGAGGTCGGCAAACTTTCAAGGTGGTTGAATAGGTGAGCCCGCTCGTTGCCCGCCGCACTGGTTTGATCGCCGGACTCATCTTCATCTCTGCTCTGACCTTTGCCGGGTGGCGACTACTGAGGGCCTCGTTGCGACCAGACGCGATTTACACTGGTTTGCTCCTTTTGTTCCTGGTTCTTGCACTCGCTCTTTTCAACGCGCGAAAGAAACTGCCATTCTTGCCCCTCATCAAAGCCGCCACCTGGCTTCAGATTCACATTTACGCGGGTTGGCTCTGCCTCCTCGTTTTTCTCATTCACATTCGTTTTCAGATGCCTACTGGCGCAATGGAACTGACGCTCGCGCTCATTTTTTGCGTTGTTGTTCTGAGCGGAATTTTCGGTCTCTGTATCACCCGCAATCTCCCGCCCCGGATGGCTAGTTCGGGCGAAGCATTGCTCTACGAACGCGTCCCCGTTTATCGCCTTCGCATCCAGCGCAGCGTGGAAGACCTCGTGCGCAAAGCCGAATCTGAAACCGAATCATCGACACTGGGAGATTTTTACATGCTCCGCTTGCGCGACTTTTTTACGCGGGTTCCGCCCACGATTTACGCTCTGGCCGGCTCCGACCGCGGTTTGCGCCCACTATTGGCGGAGATGAATGCCCTGGATCGATATCTAAACGAACAGGAAAAAGCGATCGCCAACGAAATTCGCGATTGGATCGAGACCAAACAGAATCTCGATTTTCAATATGCGGCTCAGCATCTCCTAAAGCTCTGGCTGTTCGTCCACATCCCATTCACCTACAGCTTGATTCTCCTCGGGGTCGCGCACGGAATTGTCGCGACGCTCTACGCGGGAAGGTTCTGAAATGCAGAAACCGCTCGATCCGCTCGGCTTCAAACAGAGTCGTTACGAGCGTCCAAATCAGGATTGGACTTGCGGGCGCGCGGCGGAGGGACGGCCCTGTCCGCTCGGTCCGGACAAATACGGGAGCTGCCGCGCAACCGGCCAATGCATTCCGGCGCGAAAAGGTGACCGCTGGTTTTGCACCCGCTCTGAAGCGGAGGGCGGAAAGTGTGACGAAGGTCCCCTTCCCAACGGCGAGTGCTCGCATCCGATTTCTCCTTGTCAACCGGTTCGTTCTCTACGTCGGCTTCGTGAAGCCGTCGTCTGGATGGTGGTAGCGCTTACGACTGGATCGCTGTTGCTTCTTTTTGGCGGTACCTTTCGGCGGATATGGTTGAATCCCGGCAAACTCACCAACGCCCACGCCACTTCGGCTGCGAAATGCAGCGATTGCCACAGCCTTGATCGAGGAGGGCACCTGTCCATTACCGCCATCACGTCTCTGGGGAAACGTGCGCTGGCTGACAGCGCGCTCTGTCTTAAATGCCACTCTCTGGGCGATCACCCACTCAATCCCCATGGGGTCGCGCCCGTTTCGCTGGCTGCGCTCGATCAAAAACTTCAAAAGGACGCTGGCTCAGCCAACGGTCCGGTGCTGCTCCGAGTCAGCCGCACGATCGGCAAACTCGATGCTCACTCGGAAAAAATGACCTGCATGACGTGTCATCAAGAACATCATGGCCGCAACTTTGATTTGAAACGTCTGTCGAGTGCGCAGTGCCAGACGTGTCATTCTGTTCAGTTCGCAAGCCTCCAAAGCGGGCACCCGGAATTTTCTGGTTATCCGTACCGCCAACGCACCCGCGTCTTCTTCGACCACAATTCGCATGTGCAACAACACTTCACCGAGATGAAAGACAAAGCGCCGGGATCATGTCAGGACTGCCACGTTACCGATCCATCCGGTCGATTTATGCAGGTTAAAAATTTCAGCGCCACGTGCGCAGCCTGCCATGGAGCACAGATTCAGGGCGAGGGAATGACGGTGAAGGGCATTGCGTTCTTCACTGTACCCGGCCTGGATGTGGACACTCTCGCCGCAAAAGGGATTAGCGTTGGTGAGTGGCCAAAATTGGCCGACGGCAACATAACGCCGTTTATGGAATTGCTCCTGAGCCGCGAGCCTGCGACTCGCGAGGCCCTGCAAAAGTTGCATGGAGTCGATCTGCTCGACCTCAGCAAAGCCAGCGCGGACCAACTCGCGGCCGCGGAACAGCTCGCGTGGGGAGTCAAGAATCTCCTATTCAATCTGCTTGTCGAAGGACAAGCATATTTGTTCGAACAGATAAAGTCGCAGATGTCAGCAGCCAGCGAATCGATATCGGCCGGACTCGCGGGGCAGATGTCGCGGGCGATTCTACTTATGGCGCAGGAGGAGTGGATGCCAAATCTGCTCACGGAAATCGCAAATTATCGCAAAGGCATTAAGCCGCTGCTGGCCGAACGCGCCAAATCGACGCCGGCTCCGTCGCCAAGTAAAAAGACACCGGCCTCCCCCTCCACAAAAGAGGCCAAGCCATCGGGCGACGATTTGTTGACGGGAGAAAAGGAAAATCCCGCCACTTCTGCCTCGCCGACACCATCCTCGCCGAGCTCGAAAAATGACGATCTTACCAGCGCGGATATTCTGGAACCGTCCGCCGACAAAAAAGGCGCATCGACGACTGCAACGCCTTCGGCCGCCGGCACGGCTCCGCCCGTCGAACCGAAGCAAGGAGAAGAGTGGACAACGGCTGGCGGATGGTATCGATCCCAAGGCGGCTTCACGCTGTTTTACCGCCCCTCCGGACATGCCGACGCTTTCCTTGTGGCATGGTTGACGGCAGCGGCGCAGATGGAACGAAACGACTCATGGGCGCGCGACGTTTTCCAAAAGCTCGTCGATCCGCAGGCTCCAGGAGTCTGCATGAAATGCCATACCGCGGATAAAATTGGGGAGACTGTCGTGGTCAACTGGCTGCCTGCGCATCGCGAATCCGACGCGCACCCATTCACCACGTTCAAGCATACGTCGCACTTCAGCTTAACAGGCGACAAGGGATGCCAAACCTGTCACACACTGAATCCAGGATCCGACTACGCAAAATATTTTACTGGCGACACCGGTTCTGAGGCGAATCGCGATCCGCACCGATTCCAGAGCAACTTCAAACCGCTGGCCAAGGCGGTGTGCGTCGAATGTCACAAACCAAAAGTCGCCGGAGATGCATGCCTTCTCTGCCATCAATACCACACCGGCATCTTCGCTGCGAAGCTGGTAGGCGAAGGTAAAATTCAACGCGCTTCGGTGAAAACGAAGTGACAGAAATTAGCGCGCCATCTCTGCCTCGGTTTTAGACAATCACGATGTGTTATTCGCGCCCGTTCAGAGATTCAGATTTTGCCCTGACACCACCGCTGACTGCGAGCGTTCGAGGATAAAGTCTCGAGACTCACGGGTTGTAAGCGAACAAGCGATTGCGGTTCGAAGATCTCGCTGAGCGGTGACTCACTAGTTTCTGACTTGATCGGATTTCCGATTTGCGATTTCGGCCGCACGCAAAAGGAGTTTGGCTTGGAGGCCGAGATATGATTAAACAGCGTTCGCATGAACGCCGAGCAAGGTCGTGTCGCGCAAAATGATCGCCCGGGAGAGCGCTGGCACCTTTGGGGACCATATCTGAGCGAGCGCGCGTGGGGCACTGTGCGCGAAGATTACAGCGCGAGTGGCGAGGCGTGGAATTATTTTCCACATGAGCACGCGCGGTCACGCGCCTATCGCTGGAGCGAGGATGGGATCGGCGGAATTTCCGATTTCAAGCAGCGGCTCTGTTTCGCTTTCGCATTTTGGAACGAGCGCGATCCACTTTTGAAGGAACGTTTTTTCGGCGTGACCAGCCCCCAAGGCAACCACGGCGAGGACGTTAAGGAACTTTATTGGTACATCGACAATACGCCTTCGCACAGCCTCATGCGGATGATCTATCGCTATCCGCAAACGCCTTTCCCGTATGGAGAGTTCACCACGCAAGGCGCAGCGCGCTCAAAGAGGGAACGCGAATTTGAACTTTGGGATACAGGCGCACTCGACGGCGGTTTCTTCGACATCGAGATCGAGTACGCCAAAAATTCAATAGATGATATTCTCGCTCGCGCGACGGTGACAAATTGCGGTCCCGCTGCGGCGCCTTTACACGTTTTGCCGACGCTCTGGTTTCGCAATACCTGGAGCTGGGGCCGCGACAAATGCCGGCCAAACTTGCACATTGGCCGGGGTGGTTCTTCAAAACTCCGCATCATTGAGGCGAGCCACGATTTGCTCGGCGATTACCGGCTCTACTGTGAAAACGCCTCTGAACTGTTGTTTACCGAAAACGAGAGCAACGCGGAGCGGCTCTGGGGTGTTCCGAACGCGACGCCGTTCGTAAAAGACTCAATCAATGATTACGTGGTTCACGGTAATAAAAATGCAGTCAATCCTGCGTGCGCGGGGACGAAGGCCGCCGCCCTTTACAAAATCGACATCCCACCCGGAGAGAGTCGGACAATTCGGCTGCGCTTGAAGCAAATCACAGAGCGCGACAAATCACTCCGCGCGTTTGCGAACTTCGATGATCTCTTTAAGCAGCGGGCGTGCGAAGCCGACGAATTTTACGCTGCGCTCGCGCCCAAGTTGTTGAGCAAAGAGCATTGCGCAATTCAGCGCCAGGCGCTCGCGGGAATGCTTTGGAGCAAGCAATTCTATCATTACATCGTGGAGCAATGGCTCGAGGGCGATCCCGCTTTCCCGCCGCCGCCGGAGGAACGCAAACACGGCCGCAACTTCGGATGGCGTCATCTTTACAACGAGCGCGTGATGTCGATGCCAGATAAGTGGGAATTCCCATGGTATGCGTCCTGGGACCTTGCGTTTCATTGCATCCCGCTTGCGCTCGTCGATGCAGAATTTGCGAAGAGCCAGCTAGATCTCATTGCGCGCGAGTGGTACCAGCATCCGAACGGCCAGATACCCGCATACGAGTGGCATTTTGGCGACGTTAATCCGCCCGTGATCGCATGGGCGGCCTGGCGCGTTTATCAGATCGAACGAAAACAGACGGGGCGCGGCGATCGCGCGTTTCTCGAAACCGTTTTCCATAAGATGCTAATCGCCTTTACCTGGTGGGTGAACCGCAAAGATTCCCAAGGCAACAACATCTTCCAAGGCGGTTTTTTGGGCCTTGATAACATTGGCGTGTTCGATCGTAACGCGACGCTCCCTGACGGCAGTCGCCTCGAACAAAGCGATGGCACAAGCTGGATGGGAATGTTTTGCCTCAACATGTTGCGCACCGCTGTCGAACTCGCGCGTGAAAATCCAGTTTACGAGAATATCGCGACCAAGTTCTTCGAGCATTTCCTCAGCATCGCTGCCGCAATGAATAATCTCGGCGGCAAGGGTATTGGGCTTTGGGACGAGGAGGATGAGTTTTACTACGACGTCCTGCACACGCCCGGCGGACGTTATCTGCGGATGCGCGTGCGCTCGCTCATTGGCTTGATGCCGCTACTCGCAGTGGAAACGATCGAACCGGCGCTGCTCGACGCGCTTCCGGGATTTAAGCAGCGGCTCGAATGGTATCTGACGAATCAGCCCGATCTCTGCAGCCTCATTTCACGATGGCAGGAGCCGGGTATGGGCGAACGTCGGCTCATCGCACTGACGCGCGGTCATCGCATGAAATGCTTATTGCGACGCATGCTCGATCCCGAAGAATTCCTGAGCGACTACGGCGTGCGTTCCGTCAGCAAATTTCACAAGGAGCATCCGTACGTACTGTCGGTGCGCGGCGAACAAAAAGTCGTGAGCTACGAGCCCGCTGAATCGGAAACCGAATTATTCGGTGGCAACTCAAACTGGCGCGGTCCGGTATGGATGCCGATCAATTATTTACTCATCGAGTCGCTGCAGAAATTTCATCATTACTACGGCGATGATTTCAAAGTCGAGTGTCCAACCGGTTCGGGTCAATTCACCACCTTAAACGGCGTCGCGAACGAACTGTCGAATCGGCTCATCCGCATTTGGCTGCGCGACAAAGATCGACAACGACCTTTCGCGCGCGCCTCAGGCAAGGCGTTGGATGAGAAGCGCGACCACGATCGCTATTGGTTCCATGAATATTTTCATGGCGACACTGGCGCCGGCCTCGGGGCGTCGCATCAAACCGGCTGGACCGGCCTCGTCGCGAAACTGATCCAGCAACAAGGCGAGCACGGCACAATTAGAAAGCCCGATCCGTTTACCGATTTATGACCGTCCGAGGTCCGAATGCTCAACGTTCACCGCACCGTTAGCAATCTGCCGTACAACCAGCTACACATCTCGCCCTCAATATACGTCACGCTACCAGATGTCCACTGAGATCAAGAAAGGGTAGTGTATCAGTTTGAAATTCAAAGTGATACACCACCCAAGAAAGAGATCCAGCTCGAGATCGCCCATGTCTTTTTCATGGACATTGTCGGTTCCTCGAAGATGCTGATTAATGAGCAGCGCGCGTTACACGACATCATCCCCGCCTCCGGTTGCTACAATTTTCTCGTGCCATTCTCAATTCACGCCGATCAATTTTTCTATTTCGGCGTGCGCCTGCCCTACGCGAAATCCCCACGCCACCCCGAATTATGAGTCCGAGTTCCCAGTAATTTTTGCGCGCTGACCTCCGGTTTCGCTGTCAAGCGCAATCGATGTTCGGCAAGAGGTCACCAACTCAAGCGCGCCTCACGTGGTACGTTGGGAAGGTGCCATAGCCTTTAGCCATTGGTGTTTGACCGGCGTAATCAAGGTCGAAAGACGTGACTCGTTGAGCAGCGGCCATGGCGGCAAATGCTTCACTTGCGTACACTTGGTCGGGCGGGGTAATTGGTTCGATCCGTGCTGCGCGACTCACGTGAGTTCCGCCGTAGGATCGACTTCCAGTGACGGGATCGTTGAACTCGTAGACCGGACCGGCATGAAGCGCGACACGCAGGCTTAACCCGCTGGGCAGACCGCACCGTTCCCACCGCTTGGTCGTCATGAGATCGCAAAGATCGAGCGCGAAATTCCCCGCTGCTTCCACATTAGAAAAAACGAGATAGAGACCATCCCCCCATGTGTTTTTCGCAACGATCTCGCGAGGCAATTTGGAAATCATTCGCCCAATTGCGCCTAGGAAGTGCTGCACAAAGTGAGGCACCTCTTGCTCGGAAAGCCTACTGAACCCCACCGCGTCAGCAAACAACATCGACATGATCCGAGAAGCAAATTGATGGTGCGCTTGTTTCTCTCGCCGCGACTTGGGTTTCGAACGGCTTCGTGTTTTGGCTGTCTCTGCGCGAAACCTTGTTCCGGCTTCCTTCCGCAATCTAACGAGGTCAATGATTTCGACAGGAAGGCCGATTGCGCGCCAGCGCTCGACGGCACTCGCGGTTCCGCCTGGTCCATCGCCGTAAAGCCCATCCCACATCGCCACCGCGGTGAGTTCTGTTTCCAATTGGCTGGCGCGAATGCTAGCAAGGCCGAGGAGCAGTTGATTTGCGTAGTCGTGAGAAATACCGCCGATTTCCAAGCGTTGCGTTGAGGCGGTTACGACACCCGTCGCGTGTTCGAGCACTCGGTCAAAACGAGCACGCCATCGCGAGCCCGGAATCACGCTTACGCTGTCGCGAATGAACTGCTCGCGTTCGTAAGGCAAGACGACGACGACTTCCCCTCCGCGGTCCAGCATTGCCTCCAGAAAAAGGATATCGGAGCCACAAGCCGCAGAAGAATAGCCCACGCCCGCACCGACCTCTTCGAGACGTTGCCGAATTGCGTTTGCAACCGTCGGCTCAAGCTCTTTTGGAAAACGGGGCGTCCCACGGCGTGACTGATCGATCAAATGGCCGGCAAAAACGGCAACTCGCGGAATTTGCAGGCAGCGTTCAATCTCCGACGGATCGGCTTTCCAATGCCTAAGAAGCAAACGTGCATTGCGACGGCTTGACTGAAGATCGCCGAAACGATGACGGCCAATCTGACCGGCCTGTCCATACCAATTTGTGGCCTGTGACCAATCACGGAGAATGAGTGCCGCCTCGCCCAGTGTGGCAGAAAGCCAGTACTTATCACTGCGGACATTTCGCAGCTCACGCAAACATGAAAGGCGTACATTTTTGGCAAGTTTCGTCGCACGTTCCTTTTTTCCGATCAGCAGTGCGGTCGTCGCTGCGTTGATCCCGGCCCAATAACCGCCGTTGATTTCGTACGCGTGCGCGTAGGTTTCCGCGGCACGGCGAAGAAACTTCCGGACATCGCGTGCACTCTTTGAGTGCGTGGCTCGGTCCTTGTAAGTGCGGGCAAGCATGCCCAGTGTTTCTTCGCCAATGTGTTTCTTAGCACAAAGTTGCTCGAGGATGCGATTAGCACTGTCGGTCGCGCCGCTGCGTGCAAGTCCCAGTCCTTGCAATTGCCGTAACCGGACATCCGTCGGGTAGTTTTTTAATCCTTCGCTCACGACATCGTAAGCAAGCAGCGGCTCGCCCTGTTTCAGAATTCTCTCGCCGAGCAGCCGGTAAATTCTAGAAGACGAAGACCACTCTTCCAAGTCGCGCGAGCGCCAGATCGCCATCAGCCCGGCGAGATCGACTGGCGCCGAAGTCCGAAGCGCTTTAACTGTTTTCTCGACAACACTGCCGGATGCGGACTTCTTCAGTGATCGGTCACCGTATTGCATCTAGATCGGCGTCTATCGAGTCGAGCCATTGCTGCTGCTGATGCGTTAATCCACTGCGCGTTTTCAATTTGCGTAAAATGTCACGACCCTTTTCCACCATGGTTCGCGCGTCTTTCTTCGATTGCGGATCTGAGCGTGCCAACCTTGTGCCCGTCCGCCAATAAGAGAACGCAAGGTCAGCCTGCCAGCCAGCATTGCCGGGGTCCCGTTTGGCAAGCTTCTCAAAAATTGCAAGGCTATCGCGGTAGCTCTTGAGCGCGCCAGCCAGATCACCCTGCGCGCTCTGCACGTCGCCCACTTTATTATAGCTGACAGAGAGATCACGCTGCCAGCCAGCATTGCCGGGGTCCCGTTTGGCAAGCTCCTCAAAAATTGCAAGGCTGTCGCGGTAGCTCTTGAGCGCGGGCTCAAGCTTGCCCTCGTCGCGCAGAATGTCGCCCTGCTGACCCAATGAAACGGTTTGTTCGCGCAGAGCATCTAAATGGCCGGCTTCGGGCGAATGGTCCTCATGATATTTTCGGATGCGCGCATTGATTGCATCCATCATGTCGAGCCGGCCGACCGTTCCCAAGGTGTCGCTGAGATCGTATTGCATGAAATTAATCAATTCATCGGCGTCTTTCTTTGCGGCGACCGCTTTGTTCCTAGACTGCTGTGCGCTCGTTCTGGCTGTTTCAGCAGCAGCTTGTTGCTTTTCGGCTTCCCCGCGCTGTCGCTCGGCTTCCCCGCGCTGTCGCTCGGCTTCTGCTTTTTGCGCAAGAGCGTCTCTTCTTTGACGGTCTGCCTCGGATCGGGCTGCAAACGCGACAGACCAAGCGTAAGCCGCAATCAGCGCGACGACGAGCGCAGCAGTGGCGAATAAGAGGGCGCGGCGAGTGGCACGAGTTTGCTCTTCCGCCCTTCTGCGTTCCGCTGCGGCGAGCTTTTTGGCAGCTTGAAGCTCGCGTTGCTGTTGTTCCATTTCGCGCTGCTCCAAGCGCTCTTTCAACGCGATGCTCGCACTCAAAAATTCGCGCTCCAGCGGATTAAGTTCCACCTCGTGGCGCTCGCGCCATTCCTGCGCGTGAATCAATCTTGCGCCCCGATACAAAAGATCGTCCTCCTGATTGGCGCGGTTCCATTCCTCGGCTGTTTCGGTAATGTGGCGGTGAAGGCGCAGGCCGGCGCGATCTTCATCGAGCCACCGCCGCAGCCGCGGCCAACAGCGAATCAGCGCTTCATGGGAGACATCGATGCGAGCGCCGTCTGCTGCACGGCGACTCGATTTGCGCAAGGAGGCGGCAACTATTGATCGAAAGCTTTCTGCCATTGAGTCGCGTCAGGTGGTGGTTAAGAGGCGAGCATCCACCATCGCGTTGATGACCCGCTCGACGGCATTGGCTTCCGAAGAAGTAGTCACAATCTCATCAATCCTCGCGCTGCGTCGCGTGTCTTCGGTGCCTTCGCCAAGCTTGGTAAGTCGCAGCATGATCCGGCGGACGATTGCCTGTTCGTCCGGGCTGAAATTCTTGAAAGTTTCTTCGGCCGTCTTTGCAATTGCGCCTTTGACACCGCCGCTCTCGCGATAACCGTCGAGTGTCAGCGTATGATCGCGCCGGCGTTTCCACAGCTCGAGCAACGCGTGCTCGAGTAAAGGAAGTGCACCGGGTTCGCTGGCGACATCGCCCAGGATTATATCCACAAGACCCGGGTCAAAGCCGAGTGTCACACGCCGCGCCGGCTCTTCGATGGCCTGTCTCAACATATCCGCGTCCATTGGACTAACGAGGAACTGTTGAGCCGCGACCCGCGCCGCGAGATCCGGCGAGGCCGCGCACTTCGGCAAGAAATCCGCCCGCATCGTCAGCAGCACTGTAGACTGGCCATCGGGAATCGACGACGCATAGATCAGATTGCCGAGGAACGAAGCGCGCTCTTTTTCGTCGCTGCAAAGCGTGAAGACTTCCTCAAATTGATCGATGACCCAGACGATCCGGCCTGCTGGTTTATCCGCCAGCGCAAAGGCAACAGCAAGATGGAGAGTGCGCTCATCTTTTCCCATCTGATCCAGCGTTGTCTGCATGGAGTCTTTTCCCGAAGAGAGATCGAGCAGTTTTGCGGTCAAACTGTCAAGAGGCCGGCTACCCGGTTTGAACACGCAAATGGTCCACGCTTCGCTCTGCGGAAGAGCGCCAGCTCTAAGCGCGGGAATCAATCCGGCGCGCACCAGGGATGACTTGCCGCTGCCAGATGCGCCAAGCACGGCAAGAAAGCGAGTACCTTTCAGCTTTTCTACAAGGCGCTGAACATCCCGCTCGCGGCCAAAGAAAAACTCGGCATGCTCTTCGTCAAACACCTCCAGTCCTTGATAGGGGCAGGTGTCATCGGTCTGCTCATGCGCACCGCCTGGGCCGGGTGGCTTGCCTCTAATCGCATTGATCAGCGCCCCAAGCGTTCGCTCATCATCAAGACCTACGCGAAAATCGATCCAGGTGCGCTGCGTGAGAGAGGGGGGCAGTTTGCTGTAGTCGAAAGGATCCTCAACGCCGGGGAGCAGGATCGGAATCAACCTGTAACTCGCTTCCTTGGCTGCGCGATGTTGGGCAACGAGAACCTCTTCGCGCGACCAGTCGCCGACGCCTTTTGGGCCGACGAATACTGCGCAAGCAGCACTATTGCGGAGGGCATCCGCGAGGCCGGTTTGAAAGGTTTTTCCGGGAACGAGATACCACTTGTCCAGCCAAGGTTCCAGTCCGGCCCTTTTCAGCTTGTGCGCAATATTTTCGACCGCAGGTTTGTCGGCGCCATTATGGGAAAGGAAAATATCGAAGACTTTCACAGCAGTCCCTCTTTAATCTACTTGGGATGGTTCCTGGAGTCGAGATAATAAAAGAGCCGCCGCCTGTTTTCGAGCCCTGAAAAGCGCTCCTCGCACGTTTTGGGAGTTCACACATCGCGGGCGTGGAGCGGCACTAGCTGTTTATTCACCTGTGCGATGAAAAATTGAGACCTTCCCCACTGCAGGTGCAAGCTAGCTTATCTAACTTTGATTCGCGGACGGCAGCCGTCGCGCCGCTCGAATGGTAAGCAGCACGCCAGCGTGTCGCCGCTTCGGCTACCTCCGAAAGAAGGAGATGACCAGGCTCTAGATCGAAGAGATGTTGGCCCTTAGCCGCTTGGACAAGGAACCGCAGCAGCCAGTTGTCGAGACTCACGCCAAGAAAAAGCAAATGCGACTCCTAGGGAGCGCGGTGGCGAGATAGCCGACAGCATGTAGGTGCTGATCGAGGGCGCGCAGGAAAGCGAGAACGTCGTTGTCCCGCAGAGCACAGTCCTTTCCTGGCGCTGCCTTTTGAAGTCGGCTGAGTAAGCTCACTGGTCAGACTCGTTACAAGGGAATTCATCGTCTGGGCTGGCGCCAGAGACTCGCAGAATCTGACAAGCTCTTCGATCCATCTCTCCGCTGAAAGCCCTACGCCTCCACCTCGAACACCGCTGCGAGTTTCGCTACGAACCGCTGAAGCTCCCGCGGGCAGCCCGAACGCCACTTAGTAAAGTGTTGCGAGAGCGATTGGTTGGGATTTGCGGCGCGGCTG
>WNEZ01003071.1_pt1 | contig 14360 bp, 10 predicted proteins | sample 5400521 | NCBI WGS metagenome assembly WNEZ01 (sample SAMN13153339, study PRJNA577476) | soil metagenome | isolation source: 120 cm saprolite under Douglas fir tree site 2 hole 1 replicate 1 | place: USA:California | collected 2015-04-18
TCGGGATTGCGTGAGTGGGAGTATCCGGACTTGCGGTATCTATGATAGAGATAGAGATAGACATTGAGATTGAGAGCAAGGAGTTGAAATGTACCCTGAGATCATGGTGAGTCCGATGCGCGAGGAACTGACTTGTCTAGGAATTGAAGAATTACGGACAGCCGGCGAAGTCAATCGCGCGCTCACGCACTCCGGCACGACGATGGTGGTGGTGAACTCCATATGCGGCTGTGCTGCCGGACGCATGCGTCCCGCGGTCCGCCTTGCGTTACAGCACTCCACCCAGCCGGACAAGATCGTGACCGTATTCGCGGGCCAAGATAAGGAAGCCACTGATCGTGCCCGCGCTTATTTCACCGGCTACCCGCCATCGTCGCCCTCGATTGGCATCTTGCGCGACGGCAAATTGGTTTACATGATGCAGCGCAGCGACATCGAAACCCGGGAAACCAAACAGATTGCTACCGACCTGAAGGCCGCTTTCGAAAAGTTCTGTGCTAAGCCAGCGGCCACCGCGCGTTAATTGCCACAAGATAGCAAGCTCCGTCTCTATCCCACGTTTCTCTAGAGGCACAGCTTGCCATCTCGGGGCCGATTATGCCCCCTTGCGTTGATCGTGCTTTAATACCGACGCGAGGCCTCCATGAAACTCAGCTTGCCACTATTTTGCGCCCTTCTTTGGTTGCTAGTTTCTCCTCTGTTTGCCGCTGATGCCTGGCGTGCGCCGTCCAAAGACCAGATCGATGGCATCTACCTGCAGGTCGAAACGCTCTACATGGACTTGCACCGCAACCCTGAACTCTCGCTGCATGAGGAGAAAACGGCTGCCAGGATAGCGGACCAACTCCGTCATCTCGGGTTCGACGTGACCACGGGAGTCGGTGGCACCGGTGTGGTTGGCGTATTGAAGGATGGCGCGGGCCCGACGGTCATGATACGCGCCGAACTCGATGCTCTTCCGGTGCCGGAGAAGACCGGCCTCACTTATGCAAGCCATGTGACCACTAAGGATGACCAAGGTGCGGACGTGCCTGTGATGCACGCCTGCGGTCACGACTTACACATGGCGATCGGCATTGCTACGGCCAGGCTGCTGGCGCAGAATAAGGACCGCTGGCATGGCACTTTCATTTATGTGGGCCAGCCCGCGGAGGAGCGGATTCGAGGCGCGAAGGCCATGTTGGCCGATGGGCTCTTCACGCGCTTTCCCAAGCCTGACTACGTTGTCGCCGTGCACGATACGGCTGAACTGCCCGCAGGCAAGGTTGGCTATACACCGGGATTCTCAGCCGCCAATTCCGATTCCGTCGACGTCACCATCTACGGTCGTGGAGGGCACGGCGCTGCCCCGCAGAAAACGGTAGATCCCATTGTGATCGCGGCACGTACGATTCTCGCATGGCAGACCATCGTCGCTCGCGAGAACGACCCGCGAGATCCTGCAGTCATCACCGTGGGCTCGATTCACGGCGGCACCAAGCACAACATTATCCCTGACGAGGTGCACCTGCAGCTCACAGTACGCTCTTACAAGGACGAGGTGCGGAAGCACTTGCTTTCTGCAATTGAGCGCATCGCCGACGCGGAGGCTGCGGCCGCAGGAGCTAACAAGAAGCCCACACTGCAGGTGATTGAAAGCGTCAATGCGGTTTACAACGACCCGAAGTTGACTCAGCGTGTGGCGGCGGTTTTGCGGCGAACTTTGGGTGATGCGAATGTATCGGAACAGCAACCGATCATGGGTTCCGATGATTTTGCCGAATACGGACACTTGGGAGTGCCCGCTCTGATTTTTGGGATTGGTGCTGTGGAGCCAGCCAAGTTCGATGCGGCTCAAAAAAGTGGGGAAGTGCTGCCCGGCCCGCACTCGCCATTCTTCGCCCCCGATCGCGAACCCAGCCTGCGCACCGGAATCGAAGCAGAATCCGCAGCCGTTCTGGAATTGCTGGGGCAACCGAAATAGAAAATCTTAAGCCTGACCTAAAACCGAAACAAATACGACGCCTTCACAAAGAAATTCCTGCCGTCATTAATCAGGCGCGGGCCGCGCAGCAGGTTTCCGTCCACATCCGCGCCCAACGGCGACAATACGTTTTCCAGGTTAGTGTTGTATCCCACATATACCGCCGTGCTGGGATGCACAAGATAGGTAATCAGAAAATCCGCGTTAAAGTTCTTGCTCGTCTGCAACGACGTGAAACTCGGGTTGGCAAGCAGCGTGTTGTACTGTCCGATGAACCGGAACGACAGTTGACGGGTGAACTGGTAGTTCCACTTGCTGCGGATGATGTGATTGTTCATCGCACCCACCGCGCCGAGCCGATTGTGCAACCGGAAAAGGATGTAAGTGTTGTCGATGCGCAGCGACTTGTTCGGTCTCACGGTCAGCACTGCCTGAGTGCTCGTGCGGCCCGCGAGGAATGGAATTTCGTTTGCCGGCGCATCGTAATTGATGCGTGTGCCCCAGCGATAATCCACATGCAACGACACTCGGCGGTAGTAACTGGTGTCGAATGCAACTTCGGTGGTGTGGCGCACGTACTTTTGATTATTAGTCAGAACAGAGAAATCTCGCGGCCGCAGCAGCTCCATTTCTTTCGCATAGAAGACGCCAACGAACGTTTGTCCTGGAAACTCCGCCCTGAGCGAAGGGATATAGCCCGAGTTCAGATGGTTCCCCTCGTGATCAGCTATCTGGTAGGTTTCGAACATCGGTCCCCACGAGATCAGCTTTTTGCCTTCCCGGCGGAACGTGTATTGCACCCGCTGGTAAATGTTGTGAATGTCAGGCTGCGGGTCAAATCCCGACAATGTGCGGAAGCCATCGCTACGGTCAGTGTAATCCGCAAAGTAGTTCAGCTTGATGCCCTGGCGCTGCACGATCACTTCGGCCGCTGGTCCCGCCTGGTAACCGCCAGTTGTGTTGAACCTGGAATCCGCCACATTAAATGTGGAGCTGACCACGCCCTGAAAGCTCGCGATCCAGTGGGGATTCAGGTTGAAGCGGCCATCGATGCCGCCCACGCGGTTGAAATAGCCATCAATTTCGCGATCCGTATAAATCAATCCCAGAGTGGATTGCTTGCCGAGGTCACGGCTGATGCGCCCAATGGCAAAGAATGCGCGCTTGCCCGCCAGAGGATCGTTCCGCGGCACCTGCTGTCCGGGAGCGGAATCGTCCGCCACCAGCATGCCCAACGCCCATGGACCATCCTTGCCGGTCAACCGCACGCCGAGTCTAGGGTCCTGAATGCGCCGGGTGAAGACCAGGTTGATGGGAGTCACGAAGTAGTTCGAATTTTCCAGGAAGAACGGACGCTTCTCGGGAAAGAAAACCTCAAAGCGCTGATTCACCGTGACCTGCGGCTCATCGGACTCGACCTGACTGAAATCCGGGTTGATGGCCGCATCCAGAACGAACTTATCTTTCAGGACGGCCTTTGCGTCCAGGCCGGCTTGCCCGAAGGCGGCGCGCTGGGTATAAGTCGGATTATTTGAGTCCCGCAGGTCCAATTCCTTGTATGACCGGAAGATTCCGTAAGGGATAAACTGCAAATTGCGCCCCGGCGAAATTCTCTCCAGGCCGGAGGCTTGGCCTTCCTGGTTCAGGCGTCCCGCGATTCGACTGGAATATTGCGGCCAGAACGTATCTTCATTAGCGCGAGGGATTCCGCGGTTCAGCAGGATTCCCCAAGTCTGCGGATCGTTGGAAGAAAACCGCAAACTGCGGAAGGGGATGGCCATCCACACTACGAAACCACGGTCAGTAAGTTTTCCTTGCGACTTCCAAACGGTATCAAAAGAGAAATCGAAATCCTGACCTTCCGTCCAGAGGGCATCGGCTTGAACCCCGAGGGGGTTCACCAGGAAGGCGTAGGCGCGCCGATGATCGTTGAATGTGTCGAGCATGATCTCGACCGAGTCGTCGTCGAAGATGTCCTCGCGACGAGAAAGCCTGGCGCGGATTTTATCTGGTTCCGTGTCAAAGCAGACGAAGATGACATACAAGTTCCGGTCATCGTAGCCCAGATAGGCGTAAGTCTGTTGGGTGGAAGGCTCGCCATCGTGCGGGATCCGCTGCGTGAACTTATCAACCTTGGCAAGTTTTCCTTCCCAGGCACTGCTCGGCTTCATTTCAAGGAATGCCTCCAAGCTTGGAGGACTGCTTACGCGAGGGATTACGATCTCGCCGAATTTGGGTGGAGATGCGGCTAGCAAACAGGCGGGCGTCCCGAGAGCCAGCCAGCACAGCTTCCACCACGCGCCCCGCATTCTTCGCCCCCTTGGCGCTGGAAGATCCTGAGGACGTCCTTTTGGACGGATGAGCCTTCGAACGGTGAGTGCTCCCGTTAACATTTCTGTTTATGTGAGTATTCCGTCGCCGGCGAAAGTCTAGGCCGACGCTCTTCCCGATTACTTTTCCGGAGACTTGGCCCGCAGGAGCGACTTCACGGCGACGTTATTAGGCTGTACCCCCACGGGAATCATGGTCAGCAGGGAATATTCGCTGGGATCAAGTTTCGTGGGCTTGCGCTTCTGGATCACGGCGACGTCACCCGACTGTGAATCCAGCACTAGTAAAGAATTCTGACTATTGGAAAGCGCCAGTCCGTCGGGGTAGCTTCCGACTGGAATCGACGCGATGACTTTCCCCAAGTCGATATCGTAAACCGCCACGGTATTTGAGCCAAAATTGCTGACGTAGAGTCGCGCATTATCTGCAGACACCAATCCGCGCGCCGGCTTTGTGCCGATCAAGTAACTCCCGCCGACCTCATTGTTGGTAGTCTCGATGATCGAGATATTGTTCGACTGGAAATTACAAACGATCAGCTCTCCGCCATCCGGCTTTAGAACCAGCCCCACCGGGGTGCGGCCGACATCAAGGAGCGCCAGCAGCTTCTCGCTCTTTAGGTCGATCGATGCCACCTGTGCCGAGCCCGCGCAAGCCACAAATGCTTTGCTCGAGTCTGGCATGATGACGATGTCCTCAGGTTGGTCGCAAATCGGCAGCGTAGCTCGGACAGCGAGACGGGTGGCGTCGATAAGCGAAACCGTATTGTCCCCGCGATTGCTGACGACGACCGTGTTGCCATCAGGAGAAATCTTGGCCAGTCCCGGTGAAGCACCGACCCGCACATTACCCAACAACACTCGATTTTCAAGATCAATAACCGAAACATTGGCCGAGGCCGAATTGGCCACGTATCCACGCTTGCCGTCCGGTGAAACCTCAATGAAGTAAGGTTTCCCGTGCACGCCGATCGTGGCCACCACTTGGTTGCGCTCCGCGTCAATTACGCTGACGTTATTCGAGCCTGTGTTGACCACATAGATCTCATTTTTCTTCGAGTTTGCCGTGACGCCCGTGGGTTCGCTGCCAACGGTGATGGTCTTAATCACGTGGAAGCTGGGGATCGGTCGGGGAGTGAGGTCGATTACACTTACTGTGTTGCTCTTGCCGTTGGTGACGTAGGCATACTCACGGTACGCAAGTCCGTAGTCGGGGAAGGTTTTCTGGCGGAAGTACCACCATCCCACCGCAGCAGCGATCGGAAGCAAGACAACAATGAGAAGGATTTTCTTCAAGTTCAGTGTGCGGCGGGCGTTGCTACCGAGGCCTGTCTTTGCACCTCTTGAGCTAGCGGCGCGTGAGCATCAATGCCGGGCACCGTACGCCCAACCACCGGCGCGATCTGGCGAACCTGTGCCATCAACTCGTCAAACTGATCAGGATAGAGCGACTGCATGCCATCGGAGAGCGCCTGGTCCGGTTGATGATGGACTTCTACCATGAGCCCGTCTGCGCCGACGGCAACAGCGGCGCGGGAGAGGGGCGTCACTTTATTGCGCTTGCCGGTGCCATGGCTGGGGTCGACGAGAATGGGGAGATGGCTCACCCGCTGCACTGCGGGGACCACGCTCAGGTCTAGCGTGTTACGTGTGTGGTCGGCAAAGGTCCGCACTCCGCGCTCGCACAGCGCAACATTGTAGTTGCCCTCACTCATCACGTACTCGGCCGCCATCAGGAACTCTTCCAGCGTAGCTGACATGCCACGCTTGAGCAGAACCGGCTTCTTTGCGCGCCCGGCGCGCTTCAGCAGCGAGAAATTCTGCATGTTGCGCGCTCCGATCTGGATTACGTCGGCGTACTGCTCGACCAATTCAAGTGACTCATTATCGATCGCCTCGGTGACGATCTTCATCCCGAACTGCTGCCGGATTTCTGCCAGGATACGCAACCCTGTCTCTTCCAGTCCCTGGAAAGAATATGGAGAGGTGCGCGGCTTGTAGGCTCCACCGCGGAAAAACTGCGCGCCCGCCTGGCATACGCGCTCGGCCACCGAAAAAGCCTGCTCGCGGCTCTCGATGGCACACGGTCCGGCGATGACGGCTAGTCCAGGTCCACCGATGGTTGCCTCGGTGCCGGTAAAGCGGATGACCGTATTGTCTTGTTTGACGTCACGGCTCACCAGCTTGTAAGGCTTGCTGACACGTATGAGTTCCTGTACGCCTGCCATTTCTTCGAGCGTACCCGGCTCGACCTCGCCCTTGTTCCCAGTGATGCCGATGGCGGTGCGCTGCGCCCCGGGCATGGCATGGGCGCGATACCCCATGGACTCGATCCTTTGGCACACGGCGCGCACCTGCTCGTCCGTGGCGTGCGCCTGCATAACGACTAACATGATGGTCCCTCGAAGAATGCAAGTTTATCGCTCCGAGCGAGATTGGAGCAACCAGGGACGCGGCGCGCCGTAACTTTTCCAACGAACTTTCCGTAGAGACGCAGCTTGCTGCGTCTTCAAAACGTTCCGGGCGCGCTGTAGAGACGTTGCTTGCAACGTCTCACGTTCTTCTCTCGTTATACTGCTTCTGTTATGCCCCGTTCCATGGCTCGTGAGCAGGACATTCTCAAGCTCCATCCACCGAAACGCCCGCCACGCCTGACCTCCCGGCGGATCGGCATTCACACCTCGATCGCTGGTGGCGTGGAGAATGCCGCCGAGCGCGCTTACCGGCTAGGCTGCAATACCTTCCAGATTTTTTCCACCAGTCCGCGGCAGTGGCAGCCCTACGAGCTCAGCCGTAACCAGTGTGCCCAGATGAGTCGCCTCCGCGAAAAATACGACCTCAAGCCTCTGGTCATTCACGTCAACTACCTGATCAATCTGGCGAGCACAACACCTCTTTTCCTGGATAAATCGATTGCCGCTTTTCGTGGCGAAATCGAGCGGGCGCTGGGTCTCTGTGCCGATTACCTGGTTCTTCATCCCGGCTCTTTTCGCGGGACCAGCCGGGAAGAAGGATTGGGTCGGGTAGCAGCGTCAATCACGCTTGCCACTCGGGAGCTCGATCTGGTGAAAGGCAAACTGACCGTGCTGATCGAAAATACCGCCGGCGCGGAATATTCACTGGGCGGCACTTTCGAGCAGGTGTCCGAATTGCTCGATCGCCTGCGCGGCATTGTACCCGCCGCTGCCTGCATTGACACCTGCCACGTCCATGTCGCGGGTTATGACATCGTGAGTGCCGAGGGGATGCGCTTGACCTTGGCCCATCTGGACACAACTGTCGGGCTGAAGCAGGTTCGCGTGTGGCACTGCAACGATGCCAAGGCGGAACGTGGCTCGAAGCTCGACCGCCACGAACATATCGGGAAGGGAAAGCTGGGTAGCGAAGTCTTCCGTCGACTATTGAACGATACGCGACTTGCGCACGCTGCCTTTATCGCTGAGACACCGATTGACAGGCCGGGGGATGACCGCAGGAATGTAGAGGCGCTGAAAAAGCTGGTTTCCTGCAAAAAATCCTGGTAGAGACGACAATCCGAAAAACCAAACCGCTAGGTAGAGACGCAGCTTGCTGCGTCTCCGAATCACGATAGGGTGATGTGAGGCACGGAAAACTCTATCGATTTGTGGTACATGCTGTTTGAAGTAGAAATCGACACAGAGGCGTCTCTACGCTCTCATGACCTTGTATCGCAACACCTATCGGATCGAGTCCACGCGGCTTCGGGACTGGGATTATCGTTCGCCGGGGTGGTACTTTGTCACCGTTTGCACGCAGAACCGGGCGTGTTTTTTCGGGGGAATAATGAAAGGAAATCTGAAGTTATCCCGAGCTGGCCAAATCGCTGACTCAGAATTACAGAACATCTCGTTTCACTACTCGAATGTACGCTTGGACTCGGCTATCGTAATGCCCAATCACGTGCACGCTATCATCGTCATTGATGGCCGATGTTGCTATTCCGCCGACCTCGGAGCTGATGGCGTGCCGGCTGCGTCGAAGTTAGGCGCACCGGCTACGCCGAAGTTAGGCGCACCGGCTATAACAATGCTTTCTTTGTCATCAATCGTCCGCTCTTACAAGTCAGGCGTGACTCGTTTGTGTAAGGCACATGGATTCCAGAACTTCGCGTGGCAACCGAGATTCTATGACTATGTGCTCAGGACAAATGCCTCAGTCAACGCCGTGCGCAATTATATTCAAAATAACCCAGCAAACTGGATTCACGACAAAGACAATCCGAAAAACCAAACCGCCTGGTAGAGACGCAGCTTGCTGCGTCTCATGAACCATGTATTGATCCAATGCGAGACGTAGCAAGCTACGTCTCTACACGAATGAGTGGTGATTCGGCCCTCGTTGTAGAATTGGTGCTTAGAACTTCTTGTTTCTCATGCCGCGCGACGACAAACCCGCTACCCCCGACCACCGCGACGACGAGCGCTACAACCCTCAGCGCATCGAGACGAAGTGGTATGAGCGCTGGCAGCAGGACGATTCTCTTTATCGCGCCGAAGCCACCTCCACATTGCCCAAGTATTACGTGTTGGAAATGTTGCCTTATCCTTCGGGTGTGCTTCACATGGGCCACGTTCGTAATTATGCGATCGGCGACGCGCTCGCCCGCTACATGTGGATGAACGGCTACAACGTCCTCCATCCCATGGGATGGGATTCGTTCGGTTTGCCGGCGGAAAACGCGGCCATTTCGAACAACGTGCCGCCGCGCGAGTGGACCTTGCACAATATCGACAATATGAAGGCGCAGATGAAGCGCCTTGGGTTCGCCTACGACTGGTCGCGCGAGGTCACGACCTGTTTGCCGGAGTACTACCGCTGGAACCAGTGGTTCTTCCTCAAGTTCTATGAGCGCGGATTGGCCTATCGCAAGAAGAGCAAGGTCAACTGGTGTCCGCAGTGCGCGACCGTGCTGGCCAATGAGCAAGTCGTCAACGGCTGTTGCTGGCGGCACGAAGACACCCTTGTCGAGCAGCGCGAACTCGAGCAGTGGTTCTTGCGAATCACTAAATACGCCGAGGAATTGCTCCGCGATCTGGACAAGCTCGAGGACTGGCCGGAAAAAGTGCGCCTCATGCAACGTAACTGGATCGGCCGCAGTGAAGGCACATTGGTGAATTTCAAGCTCGAGGGTGGCACGGGTTCGAATATCAGCGTTTTTACCACGCGCGTGGACACGATCTATGGCGCGACTTCGATACAACTTGCGCCCGAGCATCCCATCGTAGCGGACTTGACCGGGAGCAACCCCGATTTGCGCAGGCAAGTCGACCAGTTGATTGCGGAGCAGCGTAAGGCGAAAGAAGTTGGCGACGTCGGCGCCATCGACAAGCACGGCGTCAATACCGGACGCTGCGCGATTAATCCGTATAACGGCGAAAAGGTACCCATCTGGATTGCAAATTACATCCTCATGGATTACGGCACCGGCGCGATTATGTCCGTACCCGCGCATGACGAGCGCGACTACGAATTCGCAAAGAAATACAAATTGCAAATTCGCATAGTGATACTTCCCCGAGCAACCGACCCGGAAGAAACCGTGGTTGAGCCGCCGCTTCCTTTCACAACGCTGGATGGCACGCTGGTGAGCTCCGGCCCGTTCAGCGGTCTTGGCTGCGAAGAAGCGATCAAGAGAATGTCGAAGCACGCCGAAGAGCAAGGCTTCGGCGCAGCCACGGTCAGTTATCGGCTAAAAGACTGGGGCATCTCGCGCCAGCGCTATTGGGGTACGCCGATCCCCATGATCTATTGCGATAAAGACGGGATCGTTCCAGTGCCGGAGAAAGATCTCCCGGTGATCTTGCCGGACAAGGTTGATATCACGCTGACCGGCGGTTCACCGCTCTCGCGCGTGCCGGAATTTTTGAACACCACGTGCCCTAAATGTGGCGGACCTGCGAAGCGCGAGACCGATACCATGGACACGTTCGTTGACTCGTCCTGGTATTTCTACCGCTACACTGACGCGCACAATGAGAAGGCTCCGTTCGACAGCAAGACCGTTGCCTACTGGTTCCCGATTGATCAGTACATCGGTGGTGTTGAGCACGCGATACTGCACCTTATCTATTCGCGCTTCTGGACCAAGGTCATGCGCGATATGGGATTAGTGCGGAACGATGAGCCTGTGCAGCGCCTCTTTACTCAGGGCATGGTCATCAAAGATGGCGCAAAGATGTCCAAGAGCTTGGGGAACGTGGTCACGCCGGACGAGATGGTGGCACGGTATGGCGCAGACAGTACTCGGGTGTACACGCTTTTTGCAACATCTCCGGATCGCGAACTTGACTGGCAAGATGAGGGCGTCGAGGGCATCTCTCGTTTTCTTGCTCGAGCGCTCAGGTTAGTGAAGTTCAAACTATGCATCAACAGCGATCAGTCCGAGTGGAATTCGCCTGTTCCCTCCGATTTACTTCCGGAAGCGCGTGCGGTGCAAAGAAAACTTCATCAGACGATTAAACGCGTGACTGAGGACTTCGAGGGTCGGTGGCACTTCAATACTTCGATTGCGGCGGTAATGGAGTTAGTAAACACGATCAAGGCTGCACCGGGAATTGATTATGAAATGCCCGGGAACAAAGGGCTTCCTGCTCCTCTAAGGCGGGAGCTTGCTCGTAACCTCGTTCTCTTGCTCGCTCCCCTTGCTCCTTATCTCGCTCACGAACTTTGGGAGATGCTGGGTGAGAAGGGCAACCTGCTCCGCGAGCCGTGGCCGAAATACGATCCCGCGCTGGCGAAAGAAGAAGAGATCGAAATTCCTGTGCAGATCAATGGCAAGTTGCGCAGCCGTCTCGTGGTGCCCGCGGATGCCGAGGAGGAGTTCGTCCGTGAGCGCGCCCTGGCCGATGAAAAGGTGTGCGCCGCATTGAATGGCAAGCAAGTAGACAAAGTGATCCTCGTCCCCGGCAAGCTGGTGAACGTCGTCATCCGTTAACGGTGTAGAGGCACCTCGCCAGTTCCCTATTTTAGGTTCTGATGAAGCCGCACTCTCCTACGCTCGAGGGTTTCCGGGCTGTGTTCCGGGAGCCGGCGCTCCCTCTCGGAGAAATTGCGTGGCGCTGGAGTTTTGGTGCTGCCGCCTCCTTATTGCTCGGCCTGTCTCTCCTGGAGTATTTGGACACTCTGCCGGTCAGCGTCGGTGACTTGCTGTTGCTTCGCAGTCGCCAACCATTTTTGGTCTCTCAGGCCATAACTCACATCTTTCATGGAAGCGCTTTCCGCTTGGTCATGGCCACCATCGTATTGTTTCTTACTTTAGCTTTGGGCTGGACCGTAGCCGCGTCGCTCGGACGGGCAGCCACACTGAAGGCGCTGCTTGATTGGTTCACTTCTCGGAGCGAGGACGTTCCCGACGCGAGCCGCTTGCGTTTCGTGCGGACTGGAAAACAACACTCGCCGATGCGCTCACTAATGGCGCTAAATCTTTTGCGGGTCGCATTGATTCTCGCGACATCACTGGGTGTCGTGGCAGCAGCTATTCTGGCAGGATTCGCTTTCTCAGATGCCGACCCGCAGCCTGGCCTGGTTTTCCTGCTGTTTGTGCCGTTGTTTGTATTGGTCTGGTTGATGTGGTCAGTTCTGAACTGGTTTCTATCGCTGGCATCGGTGTTCGTGATGCGCGACAACCAGGACACATTTGGCGCGATCTCCGCTGCAGTGGCTCTCTGTCGCGAGCACCTAGGACCACTCGTAGCTGTCGGATTCTGGTTTTCCCTGGCGCACATTCTCACGTTTATGGTTGCGACCACTGTCGTCGCTTTTCCCATGGCATTTGCAGGGATACTGCCCATCGGCGTCGTCCTCGGCGGTGTATTGCTGGTGACCTTGCTTTATTTCGCGGTGGCGGACTTCTTGTACGTGGGGCGACTCGGGGGTTACGTGTGCATTGTAGAGCACCGAGATTCTCCACCGGAGCGTGAAGTCACTGCCCCGCCCACCTCGCCGGAAGGAATGCAATCCTTTCTCCCTCCAGCTCTCAGGCCTCAGTCGGATGATGACATCATGAGCGACATTCCTCTCAGTCCTCCTGCTGCGGAAGCGTTATCGTGAAGCAGGGCATGCCCCGGTAAGGAGACGTAGCAAGATACCTTACAGAACTCCCGTGGAGACGCGCCTTACCGGACGCGAAATGCATGACGGGTGAAATCTCACGGCTAGCGCGTGGCACATTTCCGCTTTACACTATCCTGCCAATTTGAGAGACTCGTCCGTGGAAACCCAATCCATCGTCGTCCTCGACTTCGGTGCGCAGTATTCGCAACTTATCGCGCGCCGCATCCGCGAACAGAACGTTTTCTCGGTTGTTCTCCCTTGCACCGCCAGCTTGGAGGAGATTGGCAGCTACTCGCCGGTAGGCATCATTCTCTCCGGTGGCCCGTGTTCGGTTTACGACGCGGACGCTCCGCCTGCTGATCCTCGTGTGCTCCAATTTGGCGTCCCCGTGCTCGGTATCTGCTACGGGCTACAATTCATGGTTCATGAGCTAGGCGGAAAAGTACGTGCTGCCGAGAAGCGCGAGTATGGCCACGCCACGATCGAGAAAGTCGCGGAGTCAGAACTCTTCCGTGGTTTGCCCAAGGTGCTGGCGGTCTGGATGTCGCACGGTGACGAGGCCGTAGAACTGCCTGCTGGCTTCCAGCTCATTGCCCGGTCGCCAAACGCAGCGGCCGCCATCGAGAATGTCGAGAGCAAGATGTGGGCTGTGCAGTTTCACCCCGAGGTGCACCACACCAGGCTTGGCACGGAGATCCTGCGCAATTTCGTATTTAATATTTGTGGCGCGAAGCCTTCCTGGACGCCGCAGCATTTCATCGATGCCACAGTTGCGAATGTGCGAAATACAGTCGGCAAGGGACGCGCCATCTGCGCGCTTTCAGGCGGCGTCGACTCCGCAGTCGCTGCAACTCTGGTGGACCGAGCCCTGCGCGACGGGCAGGGTCCTTCGCATCTGACCTGTATTTTTGTCAACAACGGCGTCTTGCGAAAAGACGAGTTTGAGAAAGTTCAGCGGACGCTGCGAGACAATTCGGGGCTGCATCTGGTCGCGGTGGACGCGACGGAGCGCTTTCTCAGCAAGCTCAAAGGTGTGACCGATCCGGAGAAGAAGCGGAAGATCATCGGGAACGAATTCATTTCGGTTTTCGATGAGGAGGCTCACCACATCGAGAAGGAAGAGGGCGAGGTTCAATGGCTGGTGCAAGGAACGCTGTATCCCGACGTGATCGAATCGCGTTCCGTTCGCGGGCCGTCGCAGACTATCAAAACCCACCACAACGTCGGCGGCCTGCCTGAGAAGATGAAGCTCAAGCTGATCGAACCCTTAAAGGATTTGTTTAAGGACGAAGTCCGCAAGATCGGCCGCGACCTCGGGATACCGGAGGAGATTCTTCAGCGCCAGCCTTTTCCCGGACCCGGACTCGCCGTGCGAATTCTGGGCGAGGTCACACCCGAGCGGCTCGCCATCCTGCGCCACTGCGACGACGTCGTCGTTAGCGAAATCAAGAAGGCTGGTCTCTACACTAAAATCTGGCAGTCGTTCGCGGTGCTCTTGCCGGTGATGTCGGTGGGAGTTATGGGCGACCAGCGGACCTACGCGTACACCTGCGCCATTCGCGCCGTGCATTCGGAAGACGGCATGACCGCCGACTGGGTTCCGCTGCCGTACGAAGTGCTGAAGACGATTTCCAGCCGGATCGTGAATGAAGTAATGGGAGTCAATCGCGTGGTGTACGACGTGACCTCAAAGCCGCCGGGGACGATTGAGTGGGAGTAGGAAGCAATTAGCCCATACCAACTTCGTCTCTTGCATTCAAGTGTTCCACGTGGAACACTTTGTACTAGCTATGTTGTACGTACAGTAATATACGTATCGTAGCCCGTAAAGACACGAAAGGGCAGGGGAAAGCGATGCTTCCGCGTCTCGCGAGGAGCCGAGAAACATTGCTTGGATGAGGGCGAAGGCCGTCCGGCCACGGGGTGCCGATATATGGGCAGAGGTGGGACCGTCTTCACCTCTGCGCTGATGGATTCCCATCCTTTGCGCGGCG
>WNEZ01005032.1_pt1 | contig 14353 bp, 14 predicted proteins | sample 5400521 | NCBI WGS metagenome assembly WNEZ01 (sample SAMN13153339, study PRJNA577476) | soil metagenome | isolation source: 120 cm saprolite under Douglas fir tree site 2 hole 1 replicate 1 | place: USA:California | collected 2015-04-18
AAAATAGACCGCCTTTGTCACGTTTCCATTCCCGATGCCGTTCTTGAAATAACTCACTCCCTCCTCGAAAATAAATGGGTCATCGACGAGCACGCCGATCGCCAGGACCGCAGCAATATTGCCGGCATCCCAGTTGGCGCGATAATGACTGGCGCAGGTGTTGTGGTGCCGGGTCAAAAAATCATGGTTTAGCGTGTAGAACTTGGACAGCATCATGTCCTTGAACGCGGCCTGGTCCCCGCGCGCCCAGCCGCTGTAGCTGCGCATCAGGTCGCCCACGACGGCAAACTGCCAGCCATAGGTGCCGGCGGCCAGAGAAACATTTGAGTCGCCGGTGACTTCCTGCAATACGGGCGGCCAGGCATTCATGATCTCCACGGCCTTGTCGGCGTACGCCGCATCGCCCGAGATGTACCATCTGAGCGCGCAGCCGTAGGCAGCTCCGATGTCCCTCGCGAGCGTGATGTAATTCTCCGGGTAACCCAGGGCCGCGCAACCGCCGCCCCGGCAGATCACTGCCTGCGGTCTTGGGGTATGCGTCAGCCTCGCCCAGGGGCTGGCCACGAGAAGATCCCAGGTCGATTTCCAGGGCTGCGCGCCTTGCGCAACCTTTTCCCTCATTCGATCCAGATCGGGTTGCGTGTGCAGCGTGCCCGGATGAATGAAGCCGCATTGGTTCTGCTGAGCTGATGCGTTGACCTGCGCATTCGCCGCAGCGGCGGAGACCAGCCAGATACAACAGGAGAATCTGAAATTGCTCATGCCTGACCCCTCGAATCGACTTTTAAACCCGAGCGGGGCAAGGGAGTTAAAGCCCGGCGCGGGGCGGGCCGCTTGACAATACTCTCCGAGTGGAAGAGCTTCGCTGCGTCCTCGGAACAGAGCGACGGAAAGCGACCTGTTAGGATTCGCTGACAAAACGCGGTGGGGCCAATGCCACACTCATTTATTGCGCTTTTGCTATTTTTGTCGGTTCCAAATCAACTGTCGGCGGGAGAGCGTTGCAGACCCATTGACCGGCCGGATGAAGACTATCGGTCCGCCACAACGACGTGCTCTCTGGGGCGTCTTGGGACGGATACCAGTAGCTGCAACGATGCGAATAGTAGCGAAGCAGCCACTTTTGATATCCCGCTTTCAGTCCGCACCTGTAGCGAATGGTCATGCTGGCCCGGGCCACCGGAGTCCGAGTCGACGACTGGGTATCCCATAGTTGGCTTCACCGGTCAGGAGGGGTCGAGCCTGATTGTCAGTCTGCACGATCGCGCCGGTACCGCGGGCATGGAGATCGAACAGAATGTGTTTCTTGGCTCTTTTCCCGTAGTAGCCAGCTTTCGAGACGAAAACGGTGAAGAGCTGCTCCGCATTGAGCGTACCTTGGTCGGACCAAGCGGAGCCCGTCTATTTGCTGTTCGCTGCGATGAGCCCGTCATCGCCAGTGTTGTTATCGAAGCACCACCCGAGGCGCTCGGTTTCGCGATTGCCTTCGTGCGTTCGGATGGTTTTATTCAGCGGCCGCGGCCTGCGCAGACGGCGAGCGCGGCCACTGCGCCCTGACGGGCGGCCTGGTTCTCTCCGAACTCTAGCTTCTCGCTCTGAAGCGCTTCAAAAACTTTGACTGCGCGCTCGAAAAACTGACAACTCTCGGCTTCCGCCGACGCGCCCATCGCGCTCTGCCGCAGGGCCCTTCCCAGGTCAGCGTAGATCATCGCGAGCCGATTGCGCGTAAAACCGTTGGCTGGATCCTCTGCCACGACGGCCTCCGCCGCTCGCGCTGCTTTCCGTAGCCACTCGATACCCGCGCGTCCCTGACCGGTGGCGACCAGAGCCTTCCCCAGGGAGCTGGTCGCGATCACCACCGCGACCTGATTCCATCGGTTGCGTGGATCGGTCGCAAGCTGAGCTTCCGCAAGTGCGAGCGCGCGGGTGTAACTCTCCAGCGACTCGCGTCGATTGCCCATCGCGAGGAGAAACTTCCCTTCCAAATTCAGGGTGGATATGAGGTCGCGCTGAAAGCGCGCATTGTGTGGATCCGCCTCGATCAGCGTCTCCTGGATTTGGCGGGCCCGACGGCAATTCTCCAAGGCGGTTTGAGGTTGTCCCGCTTGGCCGAGGCGCTCGGCGAGATCATTACGAATGAAGGCCAGGTTGGCGCGCGCGTTCGTATCTGCCGGATGCGCGGCACAGAATGACTCGCCGACCGAGGTTGCCTTCTCTAGAGAGCTGAGGGCGGCACCCTCATCGCCGCGCCTCGCCTGGACATAGCCCAACCGCTGGTAGGCGGCGGCCAGCCGACCGCGATTGTCGGTGCTACCCACTCCCGAAGTGATCAAGCTCTCCAGCCGCTGGACACCAGAGCGCAACGTGCTTTCGGCGCGTACCAGATCCGCAGTACTGACGAAGAAGCTGCCCAGCAACACCTCCAGCACCGCCATTCCCCCGACATCGACNNNATCGACTGGATCCACAGGCTTGCGCGCCAGCAGGGCTTGTCGAATTGCCAGCGCCTTCCCGTAGCTCTCCATGGCTCCCTTCGAATCTCCTAGGTTGGCCCCCGTCCCTCCGCCCTGGATTTGGCCCAAGCGCTGAAGGGCAAGGGCCAACTCGCGCTGTAAGGCTGCGTCCGGCTGTGCCTCTTTCGACAAGCGGTCAAGGTATTCGGCAGCGCGCTTGACGACCAACTCGCGCGCCGGCGTCGAGCCCGGTAGGTCCTGGATGGAATCATGGAACTCAAAGAGGAAGGAGTTGGCCATCTGCCTTACGTCACGAAAGCGCCGTTCCGCCGTTGCACGGTTCGCCTCCGCCGTTGCGCGGTTCGCCTCCGCGATGCGCGCCTGCCGTGCCGTCGCCGCCATCCCAATCAACAGACTCAGGGCGACCAGGCCGGCAGCCCGGACAGGTGCCGTCGGATGTCTTCGGATAGCTCTTGCACCGACGCGTAGCGACGCGCCGGCTCTTTCCGCAGCGCCTTCAGCGCGATGGTGTCCAAGTCGCCTGCCAACTGGCGCGACAGCGCCCGCGGTGCTACCGCGCTCGGACGCGGCGGCGGCTCAACTTGACAGACGACGCGCACAATTTCTTCCGGCGAGCGCGTCTTGATCTCGTAGGCGCGTTTCCGCGCCAGCAGCTCGTAGAGAATCAACCCCAGCGAGTACACATCGCTCGCGGTGGTGATCGATTCTCCCTTTACCTGTTCGGGGCTTGCGTACTCCGGCGTCATCATGGGGAGAGCCGTCAGCGTCGTCCCGTGATTCGCCTCGGCGCCGAGGAGCTTCGCGATCCCGAAGTCCAAAAGCTTGGGCGCGCCCTCCTCCGTCACCAGGATATTGCTCGGCTTCAAATCCCTGTGGATTACCAACCGCTGGTGCGCGTAGTGGACGGCCGAGCACACCGTCAAGAGCAACTCCAGACGTTGTCGAACGGAGAGCTCGCGTGCCGCGCAATACTGGTCGATCGGCTGGCCTTCTACGTATTCCATTGAGAAGTATGGCCAGCCGTCCTCCGTGTTTCCCCCGTCGAGGAGTCGTGCGATGTTGGCGTGCTCCAGGTTCGCCAGGATCTGGCGCTCGGCCTTGAAGCGCTCGCGGACGAAGTCCGAGTCAATCCCACCGCGCACCAACTTGATCGCCACCTGCTTGCGGTATTGGTCGTCGTCCCGAACAGCTCGGTAAACCACTCCCATGCCCCCGTGACCGATCTCGCCGAGGACACGGTAGGCGCCGATGTGACGACCCACCGGGATATGCTCTGGCATGAGCGAAGCTGAACTTGGTGACCCCGGCAGCGGCGCGTTGCTCAAGAACACGCCCGCCTTCTCGTCCGATTCGAGCAACCGGAGCACGTCCTCGGCAAGCGTGGGATCATCCGCTGTCGCCTGAGCGAGAAAACCCATCCGCGCAGCCGGGTCTAGCGCCACGGCTGCCTCAAACAGCTCCTGCTCTCGCTTCCATCGCTCAGGCGTCAATGCATCGCGCTCCTGATTTCTCTCTCCCTTACTACTCGCGGAGAGTTCGAGTTGAGGCTCTCCGCGGGAGAAGCTGCGGTCAAGTCATTTGTCACTCCTTTGCAATAGAAAGTCTGTTCCTAGACGCGCCGCGGTGATCGTCAGCGTGCGGCAACAGCCACCGGGTTAGGCGCTACAGCAATCGGGCTGCCTATTTGTGTCATGTCGGAGGTCCGGATCACGAACGAGATGGGGGACTGCCAACGTCAATGCGGTCGAAAAGAGAATCCGCAGGCCGATCGAGCGGGTAAGTCTCGCCAATGGATGGAGTTGTCGAGTCATCGAGAAGCCCTCCAGACGTCAGGGGTTGTTGTTTCCAGCAGCTTTGTCCGAAGAGGCCACCGGACCCTTGGCGCGCCGTCCGACCCTCGTTGGGGCGCTCTTCGACGTCGTCGACTGGGAAACTGCGGGGCCCTTCCTGCTCGCGCGGCGGAGCTGATGTCGCTCACCGCGGACCTCTGACCCACAGCAGGGTTCGGCCACCGGGCTGCAATCATCGGCGCGGACCGGCGAGTTGGCAAAGACGGAGCACAGGGCGAACGAAGCGATCAAACCTCTGAACATGTTCTCCTCCTTTGCCTTTAAACGCGTAAGGCGCCTGAAAAGACTGTCTGCATGGCCGGGATTATTGGGAGTGGGCTCTCGACGCGCTGGCAGGCGCGCAGGCTCGGCCTTCCTGGAAGTGCCAGTCTACAGACCCTTCGCTGGACAGCTATCGGGCTGGATCGGCAGACCTGCTCAGGGCAGCTGGGCGCGCTTGTTCGCATCGGCGACGAGCGCCCCCACCGCAACGGAAACAGGAGCGCTCCCGGCCACGAAGTTCCCCGGCCCTGAAGTGAGGAGCACACTGCTAGCCTCGGAGCGCGGCGACGTAAAGGACGCTCGAGCACGCTGCAACGCAATTCCCGCGCTCGTGTCTTTGAAATAGGAGCCCGATTTCAAATAGAGAGCGGTTCCAGCGCGAGGGGTTCATGAAACTCGTTTTCCGCTTCATCATTCTCGCACCCACAGTAGCTTCTGCTCGCGACAGCGGGCTGCGGCTCATCATCGCCGCTCGGTCCGTGGTCGCACGTGAAATCGTGCAACTCCCCTCGCCCGACCCCTCAGGCGCAGATCCGCGAGGTCACCGAGTCGATTGGCCCCAGGGGTGCCATCCGACAATGAGGAAAGGACCTGCGGCTGGCTGCGAAATCGCGCCTGAACCGTCCCCAAAAACCCAGAGGGAGCAGCGATTCTCTCCTCGTGGATTTACGACGGATGAGAGCAGTTTTCCGCGCCGTTTGCGCTTCTGACAATGAAGAAAGGACCCGCACCATGCGCATCAACCACGACTCCCTTCCAACCGCCTTGGTACTGGGAGCACTGATCGCCGCTTCTGTGTATGCACAGCCCATCGCCTCCGACGAATTTTCGGGATACTCCAATAACCTCGTCACCCTGGACACTTGCGATGCAACCACGGGCTGGACTCCATACGGGGATACCTCCTCGGTCGATCTAAATGCGATCTCGTTCAAGGAGGGAAGTGCCTCACTCCAACTGAGCTATTCTGATTCTTCTCACCGGTCCACCGCATATAAGACGATCGCCGCTGTCGATCTGACTTCAATGTCCAAAATAGGATTTTGGGCATACGTCGGAGATAGTACACACTCCCGTCGATTTGAGCTGAGAGTAGGACACCCGGGAAACTACCGAGAGTATCGATACACCGGCGAGATCTATCGGGGATGGAATTATCCCGAGTTTGACCTGGATAACCCGTATACCAGCATCGGCAATCCAGATATGGCCAGTGTCGATTACCTTTGGCTGGGATATTACTACGATTCCGGAGAAACCGGAGCTTATTGGCTGGTCGACGCGCTAACCGCGTACTCGACTCCCAACTTCACGGCAGGCAATTTCTATTACATACATCAATCCAACCTCTACGGCATCGCAAACTACCAGCTCACTGATGGGACGAGCGAGCTGCTGGTCAATGGAATATCTCGATACAATTCAGGCAATCATGGAAGGGTCCTCTACTTGGCCGCCACGCCGGGCACCTTCCATGCGTCCTTTGATTTCAGGTTCAATTGTGACGACCACGACGTTGGCTGGATAAGATTCCTGTGGAGTTTCCTGGATGGGCACAATTACAACGGCGTCTTCGTCTCGAGGGGCTACAATAAAGCGGGAGTTGAACAATTAGTCGACAACCACCGAGCTCAGCGGGAGGTAGCTTTCGCCGCGTCGGTGGGTGCCAAGTATCATGTTGACGTGTACGTTCAAGATGAGCACGTTGATTTCTACATCGACGGGACTCCTATTACGTCCTGGGACTTGCCGCCCTCCTCCCTTTCAGGGCCCCTTTCCTTTGAATCCTATTCGGGGAACATCGATCTATTCCAGGGATATACAACCACTGTAGCAATTTCTAACGTTGCTATCTTTTGGGCAGGACTGACGGCGCAGTCGCCCGATCCAATCCATCGAGAGATTGTGCATTCGCCCGCTCGAGCTGCTGGCCCTCTTCCCGCGGCCAGGCCAATGCCAGCCCGCACACACGGTGGCGTGTGTCAGTGAGTAAGCACGAGCGGTCGTTAGACTCTCGCGCAGGGCGCAGTTCCGCTGCTTCATCTCGAACGCCGATAGTGAGAGGCGGCTTACTTGTAAAGAAAAAGGCGAAGTCGGCCAAGAAGTCGGTCACGGAGGCCGCGGAGAAGGTAGAAGAAGCGGCAGAGGACGCGATGGGCAAGTGACGATGTACTCAGCGTCCTGGCCCCGGCGCTACGTTCTACTGCGTCGTATTGCGCGACACGTCCATCACCATGCGCGCGAGCAGATACAGCCGCGGCACGATCGAGTCCACGTCGATCGATTCAGCGCTGTTGGAATGCGCGCCGAATCCTATCACTCCGAACCGCTCGATCACCGGATTCTCGGTCTTCAGCGCCGCGAACGCGGCATCGGTGCCGCCGCCTTCGGCGACCGTCGAGACGTTGAGCTTCTTTCCGAGCTCCCCATAGATTTTCTGCGCGTGCTTCGCCAGCGCCTCGGCGCGAGGGCTCAGCTGCAACGGAGGCCTTCGCCGCTCGAATTTCATCTCCACCGTGGTGTCCGGAATGAGGTGCTTTGCCATGCGCTCCCGCACTTTCGCCTCGAGTCCCTCGAAGTCGGCGACCCGCAGCACGCGCACGTCGGCTACCGCCGTGGCCCGTTCGGGAATGACATTGCGATTGGTGCCTGCGTTGGCAAGCGTCCAGTTCATCTTCACACCAGTAGCGGGATCCGAAAAATCGCGCGTCTGCAAAATCTGGTGCCCAAGCTCGTACAGTGCGTTGCGGCCCTGCTCGGGAGCAGCCCCGGCGTGAGAGGCCTTCCCGCGAACCTCCAGGGTGATCGCGGCGATGCCCGCGGTAGTAAGCCCAAGCTGGTCGTCCGGCGAGCTACGCTCGCAAGAGAAAGTCGCGTCGTGCTCGCTGCCGAGCTTGCCGAAGAGCGCCCGCGAGGCTGGGGCGCTCACCTCCTCATCCCCATCGATGAGAACGGTGACCAGACCGTAGTCGCGAAAGCCGGTCGCCTTGAGTAACGCCAGGGTGTGCAAGATCAGCGCGACGCCCTGTTTGTCGTCCGCGATGCCAAGCCCGTACGCGCGGTTACCATCTGCCCGGAATGGCTGCTGGGCGAGCATGCCCTTGAGGTAGACCGTATCCATGTGGGCAATGAGCAGGATCTTCTTCGTGCCCTTGCCTTCGAAGCGCGCCTCCACCATGCGCCCGGGCTTCTCCGGGGTATCGAACATCCGATAAATGTCCGCGCCGGGCTCGATGAGGGCGACTTTGCCACCCAGCGCGCGTAGCCGGTCGGCGATCAGTGCGGAAATGCGGTCGAGGCCCTCGCGGTCCTTGCTTCCCGATTCGATCGAGACGAGCTCCTTGAGCGTATCGAGGAACGGCCCCTTTTCCTTTTGCGCGAGGCCGTAGAGCGGCTCGACTGGAGCCGCGCCGGCGGAAAGCGCTCCGGCGCCGAGCGTGAGGAAGAGAGTACCGAACCGCATCAGCGCCGCGTTCCACCGCATGTACGCCTCCTTGAAGCTGGCTACGTACCAGGACTCGGTGGAAATTCAATCGCCGCGCTCGTCGCTGACAAAGAGGTGGGCCAATGCCACACTCAGGGTTGCAGACCAATTGACCGACCGGATAACGAGGCTGCAACGATTTAGCTGGCCCGGTGTCGTCTTTTCTCTGGGGTAGACGGTTCAGCCAGGGGAGGATGGCCATGAACAAGAAGACGACAGCAGTAGCTTGCGGGCTACTCGCGTTGGGAAATCTGTTCGCCGCGGCGGCAAGCCAGGCACAGGATGTATCTTTTGCGACGCGGAGAGATTTCGCCGGCGGAGGTGAATCCGTTGCGGTGGGCGACTTCAACGGCGATGGGATACCCGACCTGGCGGTCGCGAACGGCAACATCCTGGTGTTGCTCGGCAACGGCAATGGGACCTTCCAGACGGCGCAGAGCTTTGCCGCTGACGGAGGTGCTTCTTCACTCGTCGTGAGCGACTTCAATGGCGACGGGAAAACAGACCTGGCGGTCGCCAACGCAGCCACCGGCCGCGTCGCGGTGCTCCTCGGAAACGGGGATGGGAGTTTCCAGCCGCCGCGGAGCTTCGGCGTTGGTGGCAGTCTTCCGAGATCCATCGCGGTGGGCGACTTCAATGGTGACGGGATACCCGACCTGGCGATCGCAAATGGGCAATCCAACAACGTCTCGGTGCTGTTGGGCAACGGCGATGGGAGCTTCCGGGCGGCACGGAACCTCGCTGCCGGCGTCCTTCCTTCGTCGGTGGCAGTCGGCGACTTCGACGGCGATGGGGTGCCCGATCTGGCGGTAGCCAACGCCGGCTGGTTTCCCTCGCAAGCCAGTAGCGTCTCGGTGTTCCTAGGCAACGGCGATGGGACCTTCCAGACGGCGCGGAACTTCAATCTTGGCACCAGTCTTACTTTTGTCGCGGTGGGCGATTTCAATAGCGATGGGGTGCCAGATCTCGTGGTCGGCGACTGGCCTGCTACCGCCATCTGGCTGCTGCTGGGCAACGGCGATGGGACCTTCTCACTGGCACGAAGCCTCGATGGTGGCAGTGAGCCTCGGTCCGCCGTGGTGGGCGACTTCAATGGCGATGGGGTACCCGACCTGGCGGTGGCCAACAGGAGTTGGGTGTCTGCTTCCGTTTCGGTGTTCTTAAGCAACGGCGATGGGACCTTCCAGGCCGTACAGCGGTTCGGTGCTGGCAGTCTTCCTAGTTCGGTGGTGATGGGGGACTTCAATGGCGACGGGGTACCAGACCTGGCGGTGGCCAACTCGGAGTCCGACACTGTTTCCGTGCTGCGGGGCGGCGGTGACGGGAGCTTCCAGGCGGCACGAAGCTTCGATGCCGGCATGCGTCCAAGCTCCGTGACGGTGGGGGACTTCAACGGCGACGGTGTTCTAGACGTGGCGGTGGCCAACGCCGGATCGAACAACGTCTCGGTGCTCCTGGGCAACGACGATCGAAGCCTTCAAGGGGCGCAAAACTTTGCCGTGGGCGGAGGTCCTTCTTCCGTGGCGGTGGGTGACTTCAATGGCGATCGCGTGCCAGATCTCGTGGTGGCCAACGGGAACAGCAGCAACGTCTCGGTGCTGTTGGGCAACGGCAATGGGAGCTTCCAGGCGGCGCAGAACTTTGCTGCGGGCGCGGGTCCTTCTTCCGTGGCGGTCGGCGATTTCGATGACGATGGGATGTCCGACTTGGCGGTGGCCAACGGTTCAGGCACCATCTCGGTGCTGCTCGGCAACGGCGATGGGAGCTTTCAGACTGCACGAGCCTTTGCTGCTGGCGTTACGCCAGCTTCCGTAGCGATCGGCGACTTCAACGGCGATGGCGTGTCCGACCTGGTGGTGGCCAACGCGGCCTCTAACCAGGTGTCGGTGCTGCTGGGCAACGGCGATGGGAGCTTTCAGACTGCACGAACCTTTGCTGCTGGCGTTACGCCGGTTTCCGTAGCGATCGGCGACTTCAATGGCGATGGCGTGTCGGACCTGGTGGTGGCCAACGACTGGACTAACTACGTCTCGGTGCTCTTGGGCAACGGCGATGGGAGCTTCCAAGAGGCGCGACCCTTTGTTGCGTGCGGGCTTTCGTGTGCTGCCGTGGCGGTTGCCGACCTCAACGGCGATGGCGTGCTGGACGTGGCCGTGGCCAACAAGTATTCCAGCAACATCACCGTGCTGCTAGGCAACGGCGATGGGAGTTTCCAGATCGCGCGGAGCTTTGGCACCGGCACCAGGCCAAGCTCCCTGGCGATAGGCAACTTCCATGGCAGGGGCCTACCCGACCTGGTGGTGTCCAACGAGCAGTCCAACGACGTCTCCGTACTCATCAACAACACGCCCTGATCCCGACGCGACCACGAGCCGTGCCTCCGGTTCGACAAGATTCTGCCTGTTAAGATCCCCGCGGATCTTGCAGGATTTTGAAAACTCAGATGGCGCGTGTCAGCTGCCGTTCGAGCCACGCCAGGTCGAAGTACACATGCTCGGAGGCGAGCAGGCGACGATCGTCGAATCTGTAAATCGTGCACAGGTGCGCCTCGAAAGAGCGGCCAGTGGGTCCGTGCCGCATCCAGGTGCCCGAATGCACGCCGGTCAGGGTCTGCTCGATGATGATCGCGTCTGAGGCTCGGTGGCGTATTCGCTCGGTTACTTGAACTTGCGAAAAACTTCCGTCCCCGCCGAATCCGAACGAACGATGGAACTCCCTGATGGCAGTATGCCCATCGATTCGCTGACCGTTGAGCACGATCAAAGGGGATTCCCCATAGGTCGCCATGATGCGTTCAAGATCGTGAGCATTCTCAGCAGCGAGGTGTTCGTTCAACAGTGTCTCGTTCGGTTCCGACATGGAAGGAGTCTATCTGGGATTGGGATTCGCCGATTCACCAATCCAAAGGACTGCGGCGCGGTTTTGGTTCGCCGGGCCTCGGTTCTCGGCGGATCGCAAGATTCTCCAAGAAGGCGTCGCGCGATTCGCAGGAGAGTGAGGTTCGGGAGAGAACGTGGCAACCATTCGGAAAGATGTTCAGATCGAGGCGCGGCCGGAGACTGTGTGGGCCGCTCTTCGGGACGTCGGCGCCCTCCACACGCGCCTCGCGCCGGGCTTCGTCATCGACGTTCGGATGGAGCCGGGAGCGCGGATCGTGACCTTCGGCAACGGAATGGTCGCGCGTGAGGTCATCGTGAGCGTCGAAGACGACACGCGTCGGCTTGCCTGGACCATCGTCGGCGGGCAGATGACCCATCACCATGGAGCGGCCCAAGTGTTCGCCGAAGGGATAGGCCGGAGCCGCTTCGTGTGGACCACGGACCTCTTGCCCGACAGCCTCGCGCCAGCGATCGACGCGATGATGACGCAAGCCATGCCGATCATCAAGCTGACCGTGGAGCGGGCGGAACGCGATGGCGACGGCCCGCCCACGCCCGAGGATGCACCAAGCTGCGCGTTTGATTTCTGGCTCGGCGATTGACGGGTGACCCATCGGCGAAGCGGCGAAGAACTCGGCGTCAGCCACGTGGACAGCATCTTGGGAGGTCGGGTTCTCCATGAGCACTGGCATGGCGCGGACGGCCACCGCGGCGAAAGCTTCAACGTCTTCGACAAGGATCGGCAGATCTGGCATCAGAGCTGGGTGAGTGACAACGGTACCGTGCTGTTGCTCGATGGCGGGATGAAAGATGGAGCGATGGATCTTCGGGGGACTGCGCCGGACGGCGTGCAGCAGAGGATCCGCTGGTGGCCGCAACCCGACGGAGGCGTGCTCCAGCTCTGGGAGGCCTCGAGCGACGGCGACAAGACGTGGGAGTGCGGCTTCGAAGGCTTGTATCGTCGCGTCTAAGAAACTTCTTCGTGGTAGTCTTTACCGAGCAGGGCAAGTGCCCGTGGTGTGAGAATCACCTTTTGGCCTTTGTCTACTCGGATGACACCGGCGATCAGCGCATCCTCCCAAACGGAGTGTCTCGGACAGCGTGTCCGCCAGGCCTCCATCGTCTCGGAATAAGAGTGGGGACGGCTGGAGACCCAGGCAAGGAACTCGCGAGTGAGTGAGCTTATCTGCTCATCCATGGCCCGCTCCATTCGACTGACACAACGAGTAATTCTCTGCGCATGCTCTTCAGCGCCTCGAACGGTCTGTATACTTGCACACCCGCCTATAGCCAGACAGTGGCTTGAGACGCGCGCGACGCGTGCAGTCCGAGGGCCGCTTGACAACACGCTCCGAGTGGATGAGCCAGGATCCGGCAGCTGATCGTGGCTCTCGCCGTCTGGGGAAGCGCATTGTCGGCGTGACCGGCATCGACCCGGGTCGGCACGCAGGTCGTCCGCATCAACGCGTTGTAAAGAGGGCTCGGGCTCAGTCGTTGGATCGCTGACGAGGTCCGGCGGTTGCCAGGCGACCCCCCTGAGGTCCGCCGCGAGCTGTGACCGCCCTTGTTCTTCACTTCCAACCCAAACCGCGATGATTCTTCTGGCTCGTTTGGAGGCCGCTGAGCAGGTACTTCCCCCGCACATTTTCGGCATCCCCACCTTCGTTGAGGCAGAGGCCGGCGTCGATCCAATCGGCGGTGGTTCTGCAGCAGCCACTTCACTCCATTCTCGGTACTGCTCTCCTCGTCGGCGGTGAGGGCAAGGATCAGATCGCGACCGGATTCGAACGCCTTCTTGAATTCGTCTAAGCGAGATTGAAGACCTGCCATTGTCTTTAGCCTTTCCCCGGAGCTCATTTCGCCCGGAAGCTCTTGACCAGAGCGGCGGCGGAGGCGCCCTCGAGCGCCAGTCCGTAGCCGACTTCGTGAACGATGCGCTCCTTGATCGGCTGCACGAAGTGGATACGTGTGTTGCGGCGCGTGACCTCCGCCTTGGCGAGGTAGCTCTTGGCGATCTCCTTCGCGCGTGCGAGCGCACCCCCGCTCGGGACCACCTCGGCCACCACGCCGAGGCTCTTTGCCTGGCGGGCAGTCATCGGCTGCGGATCGAGCAGCATCGCCTGCGCGCGACCTGGGCCGACGAAGTAGCTCCAGAGCGTGAACACGCCGTCACCGGGGATGATACCGTCGGCGAAGTGGGGCAGATCGTTGAACGTAGCATCCTCGCCGGCGACGATAACGTTCGCGAGCAGGCCATACTCGGCATGCACGTGCGCCTTGCCCTCGAGCGCCCAGATCATCGGCACGCGGATGTTGGCGATGTTTTCGAGGATCTGCGTCCCCTCGTCGTGCACCTTCGACCAGACGTCGGGATCGGAGACGTCGCCGAACGACTTGAAGTCGATGCTCGGCATGAAGTCGCCGCCGGCGCCGGTGAGAATGACGACCTTGTTGTCGCGGTCGCGCGAGACGTCGTAGAAGGCGTCGACGAACGACTCATGATCCTGCGCGGTAAACGTCAGCGGGCCGCCGTTCTTGTGCAGCGACATCACCAGGATCCCGTCGCCGCTGCGTTCGAATCGGACCGTGGGATATCTGGCAAAGTAGGCGGGCTGGCTGCGATCGGTGGTGGTCATGGCTGCTCTCTGGACTCGCGGTGCGCAAACGCGTTACTTCGATGACCAGACAGATACGTTTGCCGCGCGAACCTCGGTAGAGCTTCTGGTTGACAAGCACTCTTGCATCGATTGCAAGAGTGGGCGACGGTTGTTCGGTGGACATCGCTTTGCTCTTGACCAACTTCGTGCGCATTGCGGATTCCGGGAGCATCTCCAGCGCGGCCCCCACGCAGCGTCTCTCGGTCCCGATGGCGAGCCGTCACTTGCGAGCTCTGGAAGAGGATCTCGGCGTGGCGCTGGTGCGCCGCACGACGCGCCGCATGGACCTCACCGAAGCCGGCGCGGAGCTGCTCCCCCGCGCGCGTCGGCTCCTTCGCGAATTGGACGAGGCGCGACACGCCGTGCGGCCCACCATAGACGCGAGCGGCCTGCTCGTTATCAGCGCGCCAGTGTCGTTCGGGCTCGCGCAAATCGCGCCGCTGGTGCCCAAGCTTCTCGAGCAACACCCCAAGCTTTCGCTCGAAATACGGTTCGACGATCGCGTTGTGGATCTTCTGGGCGAGGGGATCGATCTCGCGGTGCGCGTCGGCGTGCCGCCGCCGGACAGCCCCTTCCTCGTTGCGCGAAGGCTCGCGACCTACGAGCGCGTGGTGTGCGCGACGCCTGCATTTCTCAAGAAGCACGGGCCCGTGAAGAGCGTCGACACGCTCGCGAGCGTACCCTGCGTGATCCTCGGTGGTGCGACGACCTGATGGCAGTTCGAGACCCTCGAAGGGCCCAAGTCGGT
>WNEZ01009297.1_pt1 | contig 14353 bp, 10 predicted proteins | sample 5400521 | NCBI WGS metagenome assembly WNEZ01 (sample SAMN13153339, study PRJNA577476) | soil metagenome | isolation source: 120 cm saprolite under Douglas fir tree site 2 hole 1 replicate 1 | place: USA:California | collected 2015-04-18
CCGGATCGTGCCTTTCCGCTTGAAGCCGACCGGTCGCCCGGAGATCGCCCTCATCTGGAAGAACTTGATCGCGGCGATGCGGGTTTCGGTTCCCCGCATGCTGCTGTTCTTGATCGCGATGGGCCTTGCCAGCTCCGTGAGTCTAATGAAGAGGTTCCCCGCGCTACCTGTCATCGGGGCCGCCTGCGCTCTCCTCGTCCCGGTACTGGTGTTGCTCGGGCCCAATGCGATGAGGATCGACTTTCGGCAGGATCTCTCTCAGATCGACATCTTGCGCTCGTTCCCGATGACCGGGAGGCAGGTGGTGCGCGCGGAGATCCTCGGGCCTGCGCTGATCGTGGCGGTTTTGCAGTGGGTGCTGCTTGCCGCGGCGGTCGCTCTCTCGGCGAGCTATCCCTTCCCCGGCGTCGAGCTTCCGAAGCGGATCGCCGTCGCGCTGAGCGCCGCGCTGCTCGCGCCCGCCCTGGTCCTGGTGAACCTCGCCATCCAGAATGCCGGAGTGCTCCTCTTCCCGTCCTGGGCCTCCTTCGACCCGGGGCAGGCCCGGGGCATCGAGGCGCTCGGGCAGCGGCTGCTCACCCTCGCCGGCACGCTGTTCGTCTTCTTCTTCGCCCTGTTGCCGGCGACGCTCTTCGGCGCCGCGGTGGCCGCGCTCTTCTGGAGGATGCTCCACTTCTCGGCCTTGCCCATCGCCAGCGCGGTGGCCGCCGCGGTGATCGCCTTCGAGCTGAATCTTTCGATCCGCTGGCTGGGAAGGGTGTTCGACCGATTCGATCTGACCGCCCCCTGATCTTCGCCTCCAATGACCGTTTCTTGTGGTGGGCCCGGGCCACGGGTCCGAGCGAAAAGTAGTGCTGTTGGCGAGGTGGGAATTCTTGATAACCCGAGCCACCGGTCGGAACCAGCGTCCGCTCAGGGGGTGATCCGCTCCATCATCCGGGCGAAGGGAATCGTCTCGCGGACGTGATGGAGGCCGCAGACCCAGGCCACCGTTCTCTCCACGCCCATCCCGAAACCCGCGTGGGGGACCGTGCCGTACCGCCGCAGATCCAGGTACCAGTTGAACGCTTCCCGCGGGAGCTTGAACTCGTCGATCCGCTTTTCGAGCGTTGCCAGATCGTCCTCGCGTTGACCGCCGCCGATGATCTCGCCGTAGCCCTCCGGGGCGAGGACATCCATTCCGAGCGCAACCGAGGGATCCGACGGATCCCTCTTGAAATAGAATGCTTTCAGGTCGGTCGGATAGCGGTGGATGATCACCGGGCGATCGAACTGGTTGGCCAACGCCGTTTCCTCGTCGCCTCCGAAGTCGTCGCCCCATTTGACCGGGAGCCCGGCCTTCTGCAGCCTCTCCACCGCCTCCGAGTAGGTGATTCGCGGAAAGGGCTTCTTCACTTGCTGCAGAGGTGCAGTCGGCCGCTCGAGCACCGACTCGATCTCTTTCTGGTGCTTTTCGAGCACCCGTTCCACCACCGCGCAGATCAGGTCCTCGCCCAAAGCCATGTCCTCGTCGAGCGTCATGTAGGCGACCTCGGGCTCGACCATCCAGAACTCGGTCAGGTGGCGCCTCGTCTTGCTCTTCTCGGCGCGGAAGGTGGGGCCGAAACAGTAGACCTTGCCCAGAGCCATCGCCGCCGCTTCCATGTAGAGCTGGCCGGACTGGGTCAGGAAGGCCTTGCCCAGGTCGAAGTAGGGGACCTCGAAGAGCGTGCTCGTTCCCTCGCAGGCGGCCGGGGTGAAGATCGGCGCATCGACGAGGGTGAAGCCGCTCTGGTCAAAGAAATCGCGGATCGCCTTCTCCACCGTGTGGCGCACCCGGAGGATCACCGTCTGCCGGGACGAACGAAGCCACAGGTGCCGCCGCTCCATTAGATACGCGACCCCGTGTTCCTTGGGCGTGATCGGGTATTCGTGCGCTTCCTGAACGACCGTAAGCTCCTTGACGCTCAGCTCGAATCCAATCGGGCTTCGCTTGTCCTCGCGAACGAGCCCCCGCACGATGACCGAGGTTTCCTGGCCGAGGTGGTCGGCCTTCTCGAAGGTCTCCGGGGTCACGTCACCGCGGAAGGCCAACGCCTGGATGATGCCGGAACCGTCGCGGATCTGGAGGAAGTGGAGCTTTCCGGAGGAGCGCTTGTTGTAGAGCCAGCCGCGCACCTCGACCTCTTGATTGACGTGCTTGGCGATTTCGGCGATGCGGACGACGGGAAGGGACATGGCGAAGGACTCTACATCATCCTCGTCCCGCTTCGCGCCGCGCAAGTTGCGTCCAACGATGCGGTCTCGTAAGACTTACCGTCATGCCGATGCAGGAGCGATACGAACCCAAAAACTTCGAGGCCAAGTGGCAAAAGCGATGGGCTCAGGCAGGCGTGTTCCTCGCCGGTCGCCGGCCCGCTGCTCCGGCGAAGTACATCCTGGAAATGCTTCCCTATCCGAGCGGCCAGATGCACATGGGCCACGTCCGCAATTACCTCATCGGCGATGTCTACGCTCGCTACTATTGGATGCGCGGTTTCGACGTGATCCACCCGATGGGTTGGGACGCCTTTGGTCTGCCCGCGGAGAATGCGGCGATCAAGGACGGGGTGCACCCGGCGGTGCGCACGCGCGAGAACATCGCTTCCTTCAAGAGCACCTTCCTCTCGCTCGGCTTCTCCTACGATTGGACGCGCGAGATCGCCACCTGCGATCCTGAGTACTATCGCTGGAACCAGTGGTTCTTCCTCAAGCTGCTGGAGCGGGAGCTGGTGTACCGGCGCTTCAGCAAAGTGAACTGGTGCACCAGTTGCCTCACGGTCATTGCCAACGAGCAGGTCAAAGACGGCGCCTGCGAGCGGTGTGGCTCGCCGGTGATTGAAAAGCAGATGCCGGAATGGGCTTTCCGGATCACCCGATACTCCGATCAATTGCTCGAGGGTCTGGATCAGCTCACCCAGTGGCCCGATCGGATCACCACGATGCAGCGAAACTGGATCGGCCGCTCCGAGGGCGTCGAGGCCGAGTTCGCGGTGAAGGGCGGCAGCGACTCGGTTCGCGTCTTCACCACCCGGATCGATACCGTCTTTGGCTGCACCGCGGTGGTTCTTGCCCCGGACCACAAGCTGGTCCAAAAGATCACCACGCCCGCCCAGCGGGCCGAGGTGGAGAGCTTCGCGGCGCGGACGGGAGCGCTCCATGGGGTGGAACGCGTCGCCGATGCGGCGCAAAAGCTGGGCGTATTTACCGGTGCCTACGCGATCAATCCACTGAGCCGCCACCAGATTCCGATCTGGATCGCCAATTTCGTCCTCGCCGAATACGGCACCGGTGCGGTGATGAGCGTGCCGGCGCACGACGAACGCGATTTCGAGTTCGCCCGGAAGTACCGGCTCCCGATCAAAGTGGTGGTTCAACCCAAGACGGGGGAGAGGCTTCCTCCCGGCAGCGAGTTGACCGCCGCATTTACCGAGGACGGGGTACTCACCGACTCGGGCGAGTTCAGCGGGTTGGAGTCGCCGGAGGCGCGGCGCCGGATGACCGCGGTCCTCGAGCGGCAAGGCCGCGGCAAACGAACGGTTACCTATCGGCAAAAGGACTGGGGCTTCTCGCGACAGCGCTACTGGGGAACGCCGATCCCGATTGTGTACTGCGAAAAGTGCGATCCGAACCGCAACGGGATTCCGGTGCCCGAGGATCAGCTCCCGGTATTGCTGCCGGACATCGACGTGCATGCGGTGCTGACAGGAAAAGGGGAACCGCCGCTGGCGAAAGTCTCGTCCTTCGTCAACACCACCTGCCCCCGATGCGGGGGTCCGGCCCGCCGCGAGGTCGAGACGATGGATACCTTCGTCGACTCGGCCTGGTACTACGCGCGGTACCTGTCACCTCACTACGAATTGGCCCCCTTCGACCCCGCCCTGGCCCGCCGCTGGCTTCCGGTGGACATCTACATCGGTGGTCCCGAGCACGCGGTGATGCACCTGCTCTACTTCAGATTCTGGAGCCGGGTGATGAAGGAGATGGGGTTGACGCCGGCCGATGAGCCGGTCGAGCGGCTCGTCACTCAGGGGATCGTCAATGGCCCGGATGGGCGAAAGATGTCCAAACGCTGGGGGAACGTGATCGCGCCCTCGCCGCTGGTCGAGCGATATGGCGCCGACACCGCCCGCACCTACGTCCTGTTCGCCGGGCCGCCCGAGCGGGACATCGACTGGTCCGATGATCAGGTCGAGGGAGCGAATCGCTTTCTCAAGCGGGTCTGGGCGCTGGCGGCGCAGTATCAGCCGATCGTCGCGCGCGCGAAACCCATGGAGACCAGCGAGCCGAAGGCCCTGCGGATCCGTCGCGCAGCGCACAAATCACTCAAGCGCGTGGGCGAAGCGATCGAGCGGCTCTCCTTCAATACCGCCATCGCCGCGGTGATGGAATTCGTCAATGCGCTCTATCTGGTGGAGCGCGTGGAAACGGACGCCGAGCGCGCCACGATGGCCGAAGCAATTCATTTGTTGACCCTGGTGCTCAACCCCTTCGCCCCGCACCTCTCCGAGGAGATTTCGGAGGCCTATGGGCATCAGACCCTGGTCGCGGATCAGCGATGGCCGGACTACGATCCCGCCCTCGTCGCAGACGACGTGCTGCCCTACGCAGTCCAGATCAACGGGAAGCTGCGGTCGGAGATCCGGATCGCGGCCGATTCCGGAGAAAACGAGGTCCGCGCCGCGGCGGAAGCCGACGACAAGGTTCGCCTGAGCCTGGCGGGCAAGAGCGTGAAGAAGGTCGTTTTCGTCCCCAAACGGCTGATCAACTTCGTGGTCTCATAGGCGGCGATGCCCTCGGAGAAGATTCTTCTTTTCTGCCCTCAATGCGGGCGGCCCCAGCATGCCCGAGCCTCGTGCGTCGCTTGCGGTGCGCCGCTGCCGCCCCCGAGCAATCGACCGGTGGGCGACCGCGACCGGCTCCTCCAGACATACCAGCCATTTCTTGAAGCCGACCTGGGACTGGAAAGGCGAATCCTTCTCTCCGCGAAGCGACTGGAGTGGCATCCGCGATCGGGCGATCCGGTAATCGCCGAGCTTGCGCAGATCGAACGGGTCCGCCTGCTCAGCCGGCCGGTTTGGGAAAGCCTGGCGATCGGCGCGGCCGCGTTGTTGGCGGTGTTGCTCGCCAGAGGATGGGTGAGCCGCGCGCTGCTCGGCGCGATCGTCATCCTCGCGGTTGCCGCCTGCGTTTTGCAGAAGCAATACGCCCTGGTGCTGACGACGCGCGATGGCCGCTCGCGGAGAATCGACCTCGGTATCGGCACGCGCCGGGCGCCCGTCGTTCAGCGGATCGAAAGCGTGTGGAGCTCTCTTCAGCCTGCGCTGAAAGAACTGGGCGTGGGTACGTAAAGCCCGCTCGCGCTAAGTGGGAGGCAAAGAGTGGGCGAGGGAATGAGCGAGCCGAGCGATCCGCCGGGCGGCATTCTTTGGATGGAGGACTCCCTTGGAGGCCGCCTTCCCGAGGATCCGCGTCGCCTCGCGCAAAGCCTCGCTGGCCTTCACTGGATCCTTCGCCAGGATCGCTTCGCGAGCGCGCTTGACCGAGGACCGGACTGTCGTTCGCACCGACGCATTTCGCGCTCGGCGCTTCTGGGATTTTCGATTTCGCTTTTGTGCAGACTTCGTATTGGCCAAGGGGCGACTCCGCAAACCGGCGGCAAAAGAGCGTTGCTAGTACAGCGCGAGACCCACGGCCGTCAAGATCGTTGTGCGCCGGAGTGCGCGCGTACAAGGTGGCTCGGATCAGAGCGCCTTCCCACACACGCTGCGGAACAGAGTTTTCCATCTGTGGACAACTCGAGGACGCTCCCCCGTAACCTGCCACGCTCGCGACAAAAACCAGATCGCCGAACCGATCAGCACGACGGCCTCACGATCCGGTGCTCGCCTTGCGAATGTCCGTCTCCACAGGCTTCTCCCCAGATTCTTCACAGCGGCTGTGGAGAACGTTCGAAAATCGTCATTTGGGCAAAACCGATTGATCCGCCTCTTTCAAGTCGACCGCTCGCTCTGCCCGCTTGGCCAATTCCCAGTGCCGGTCCATTTGATCGAGGGTCGCTTTGCCCAGAGCGATTCCTTCTTCTTTGAGTCCGCGCTCGACGCGATGGAATCGCCGCACGAAGCGAACAATTGCCTTCCGGAGGGCATCCTCGGCGGGAACGCGGACAAAGCGCGCCAGGTTGGTGACCGAGAAAAGAACATCGCCGAGCTCGTGCTCGATCGCATGGCGATCCTTCGACTCGAGGGCTCGATCGAGCTCCGCCAGCTCTTCATCCAGCTTGCGGCGCACCCCGGCGAGGTCCGGCCAGTCAAAGCCGATCTGCGCCGCCTTTTCCGTCAGCCGCTCGGCGCGTAGAAGGCCTGGCGCCGCCGAAGGCACGCCGTCGAGCACCGACCCTTCGACGCCGGTCTTCTCGCGCTTCTCCTCCGCTTTGAGGCGAGCCCAATTGGCGAGGACCTCGGAGGTGCTTCCAACCTTTGCTTCGTCGAAAACGTGGGGATGCCGGCTTTCGAGCTTGTCCGCAATCGCCCGGCAGACATCCGCCATCTCGAACTTTCCCTTCTCGCTCGCCAGCTGTGCGTGAAACACGATCTGGAAAAGGAGATCACCTAGCTCCTCACACAGTGGCGTCCACGGGCCTCCTTCCACCACCAGATCCATCTCCTCGAGCACCTCGAAGGCCTCCTCGATCAGGTACGGGCGTAGGGAGCCCAGATCCTGTTCGCGGTCCCATGGACAGCCCCCTTCCGCCCGGAGTCGGGCCATGATCCCCACCAGGCGCTCCAGTGCAGCTCCAGCGTCGTCTTCCATCGTTCGCTCTCCGCCGCGACAAGGCGTGCGGCAGTGTCGCGCATACTGTCGTACCGAACCCCTCGTCTATCATCATCCCACCCTTGCCGATCCCATTCCGACACGCCCGGCTGGCGGGCGCGGTCCTGAGCGTCGTCCTTGCCGCGGACGCTTTGGCTCAGGTTCCAACTCGGACTCCCGCGCCGGTAGAGGCCAAGCGGTCCGAGCCGGGGCGTTCCTTCATCACGCTGACGCTGCCCAGCGCAACTGACCAGGATCTCTTGTCCGCCTGGAGCCGCTGGAAGAAGGCCAGTCTCGAGGCTGATCCGAAATTGGCGGAAGCGGCCCAAAGGGACTTGATCTCCCTCAAGGCCGAGCTCGGAATCGCCGACCTGGACGCCTTCTCGATCGGCTTCATTCGCACCACCGACGCGAGGATGACGTCGAACGACACGATGGGAGCGGTCGGTCTGGCGACGGCGGCGGTGGAGCTCGCGCCCGACCTCCCGCATGCCCATCTGATGCTGGCGAGGGCTTACGCATTTGCCGACCTGGCAAGCCCATCCCGATATGTCATCGAGCTCGCGCAAGCGATCCGCTGCGTGTGGATGGATCCGCGCTATCGCCGCCCGGTGATTGCGGACATCGGCGTCTCAGTGCTGGTTGCCGTGCTCGCCACCACGCTGGCGGTGATCGGCGTGATGTTCCTACGCATTGCGCGCCTGTTCTTCCACGACTTTCACCACCTGTTTCCCCAGGCTGCGATGCGCTGGCAGTCCGCGGTCTTCGCCTGCGTTTTCTTAAGCCTGCCGGTGGTGCTGCGGCTGGGGATGATGCCCGCGGTGCTGATTTTTTTCGGCGCCGCGGCGATCTACCTTTCGATGACCGAGCGCGCAGTGGCGGTCACCCTCATTGGCATGGTCGCGTTCACGCCCGCGGCCGCGCGGTGGCTTGCGTCGGCCTCGAGCTTCCCCGGCACCATCGCCGAAGAGGTGTACCAACTGGAGCGCGGCGGTCTTGAAGCAAGTGTCTCGGCGGATCTGATCAGCAGGCGGGCAGGCGAAAAGAAAGCCGAGTTCGAGGAGCTGTTTGCGTTGGGTCGATATCGGCTCCGACGCGGACAGTTCGACTCGGCGATTGCCTATTTCGAGGCCGCCGCTGCGAAGCGCAGCAATGAGCCGCGGCTCTTGACCAATCTCGGGAACGCGATGCTCGCCAAGGGCGACGTCCAGGGTGCCGCGGAGTCCTACACCACCGCAAGCTCAGTCGATGCGTCGCTGGTCGCGCCCTTCTACAACCTGGCGGTGCTGTACTCGCGTCGCGCCGCCTCGGAGCCGCCGGATGTTGCGGTGAAGGACGTGCAGAGGGCACAGAATGTCACCGACGTGGTTTCGCGGCTACAACCCACCCTGATCGTCCCGAAAGACACCACCCAGGAGATGCTCCTCAATCGAGCGCTGCTCAGTCCGGGGCTTTCTTCGGGTGAAATCCTACAGATGGTGGATGCGGGCGATCGCGATTCGAAGGTCGAGTCGCAGCTGTCGCTTCAGCTTCTCGGCAACGTCGATCCGATTGTCGCGTTTCTGTATCCGTTGGCGATCGCCCTGGCTTTTGGCGGCTTGAGCACGCTTTTGCGCCGGGGAAAAGTCGCCAAGGGATGCATGCGCTGCGGCCGACCGGTTTGCCGCCGCTGCGATCCCCAGCTCAGCGTCGGCAGTGCGCTGTGTCAGCAATGCGTCAATGTCTTCGTCCGCAAGAACGTGGTCGAGCCGGCGGTGAAAATCCGCAAGCAGATCGATATCGCGCAGTTCCGGTCCGAAAAGGAGAAGTTGACCTACGCGTTTGGCTTGCTCTGCTCCGGTGCCGGCCACGTCTTCTCGGGTCTGCCCATCCGCGGGGCGATCTACGTCTTTCTCTTTCTCTTTGCCCTGGCCAACAGCGCCGAGCCGCTCTTCACCCGGCTCGCCCCGCTCGCTGCCCTGCTGATCGCCGTCTATCTCTTTTCGCTGCGCGGCCTGTACAAGCAGCAGTCTTAAACCATGGCGCTCAAGGGCACTCTCAAAGACTTCGGGATCGCCGACATCCTCCAGCTGATCGCTCAGCAGCAGAAGAGCGGAATGCTCGTCCTCAAGGCCCAGGACGCCGAAGTGTCCCTCGGATTCAAGGACGGAAACATCGTCAAGGTCGAGAGCGCGTTCAAGAAGAAGAAAGATCTATTGGGAACGCTCCTCGTTCGCGCGGAGCTGATCACCGAGCAGCAGCTCGAGCAGGCGCTGGAGATGCAGAAGCGCACCCTGCAGCGCATCGGCGACGTTCTGGTCACCAGTGGGGTGATCCCCGAGCAGAAACTCGCCGAGATGCGGCAGCTGCAGGCGGCGGAGACGCTCTACCGGCTCTTCACCTGGAAGAGTGGAAACTACGAGTTCGAGCCAGGCGCGGTCGAGCTGGACATCGAGCCGATTTCACCCCTTCGGGCCGAATCCGTCCTGATGGAAGGTTTCCGGATGGTGGACGAGTGGCCGCTGATCCGGAAGCGGATCACCAGCTACGAAATGACCTTCGAGCGGCTCAAGCAGATGCCTCCGCGAAGCGGCGGAGAGGAAGATCCGCTTGCCCCGGATGACCCATTTGCAGGCGAGTTCGAAAGCCTCGGTCGGGAAGAACGGACCGTCTTCGACCTGGTCGCAGCCAACCGCGACGTTCGCAAGATCATCGATCTGTCCTGCCTGGGGGAGTTCGAGTCGTGCAAGGCCCTCTGCAAGCTGGTGAATCTCGAGTACTTGCGCGCCATTCCAGCCTCAGGGCGGGGAAAGGTGCACGACCTGGGGTCGACGGTACCCGCCAGCCTGGTCGCCAGGGCCTCCCGCATCATGGTGACCGCCGGCGTTCTGGCTGGACTTGCATTCCTCGCGCCCCGCCTGAACATTCAAGCGACGACGCTCATGGGCGCCTCCACCTCCCAGTATGTCGATCCGGCCGCCCAGCGACTCATTTCCACCTCCCAGATTCGCCGGATCGAGGCGGCGCTCGAGCTATACCGCCTGGAGCGCGGTCCGTTGCCGGACCAACTGAACGCCCTGGTGGAGGTCGGGTTGCTGGCCCAGGAGGATCTGCATTTCCCCTGGCGGGAAGGCTATTACTATCGAAAGTTGCAAACAGGTGACTTCATTTTGTTGCCACCCTTGCGGTAGGTTGCGGCAAGGGGCACCCGCGAGCGGGTGCGTTGAGAGGATGTACCTTTAGGAGGTTCTAAACGAGTTGCGGCCATATACCGTCGAGAAACCGGAGCTAGCCTCTACCGCCAAGGTCGACCTGGGCGACAACGATGTCGCCCGAAGCCTGGGTGGTGGGCAGAATGAGAATCTGAAGATTATCGAGCGCCGCCTTGGCGTTCGGGTTGGCCAGAGGGGAACCGAGCTGCATCTGACCGGTTCTCCGGAGGCTCTGGCGCTGGCAGTGAAGTTGGTCGAGGAGCTCGGCAACCTCATTCGAGGCGGGCGTTCCGTGTACCGCGAGGACGTCGAGCAGGCGATCAAGGTTCTTGGGCGGGGGTCCCCGAACCTCAAAGAGGTCTTCGTCGGCCCGGTCTTCACCCGCCCCGGCAACCGGCAAGTAAGCCCCAAGAGCATTGCCCAGAAACGCTACGTGGACGCGATCCGCTCGCACGACATCGTCTTCGCGATCGGGCCGGCGGGAACGGGCAAAACCTATCTGGCGATGGCGATGGCGGTGGCCGCCCTTCAAGAACGCAAGTGCAAGCGGATCATCCTCGCCCGACCGGCGGTCGAGGCGGGGGAGAAGCTGGGTTTTCTACCGGGCGACCTGGCGGAGAAGGTGAACCCCTATCTGCGGCCCCTCTACGACGCGCTCCACGACATGATCGACGTCGACCGCGCCGCTCAGCTTTTGGACCATGGGACGATCGAGGTCGCTCCGCTGGCCTTCATGCGCGGCCGCACTTTGAATGACGCCTTCGTCATCCTCGACGAGGCGCAGAACACCACGATCGAGCAGATGAAGATGTTTCTCACCCGGCTCGGGTTCAACAGCAAGGCGGTGATCACCGGCGATGTCACCCAGGTCGATCTACCCGTGGGCCGCGCCTCGGGCCTGATCCACGCCAGCGAGATCCTGCGAAACATCGAAGGTATCGCTTTCTGCAGCTTCAGCGAGATCGACGTCGTTCGCCACCCGCTCGTCCAGGAGGTGATCCGCGCTTATGCGCGCGATCCGGTGCCGGCAAGCAGTCCCGGAGGAGGCGGCAGCCCGGTCCCTGCGGACGTCGCGGGAAGTCAAGGACAGTAGTGCTCGAAGAGTTGAGTCCGACGTTTTCCGAGCAGTTCTGGCGCAGTCCGGCCGTCCGGGCGCGCGTTCTTGAAACATGGCGCGGAGACCCGTAGGGTCGTTTTCCATGTCTCAGATCCCAGACACGGATGATTCGGCGGGTGAAACCGGCGCGCTGCGGACGCTCGCCGCTCGGGTTCGCCCGGGGCGCAGGTGGATGAATGGCGTTGTTCTCGGAGCGCTTCTTCTCGTCCTCTCTGCCGCTGCGGCCTTCGTCATCTCTCCGTCGCTCTACCCCCAGCAGCTACCCGACCTGAGCAGCGAGGACATCGGCAGACCGTTCCGCTCCGCGCTGCCCGCGGGTTTCAAGGCCGGGCGCGACTACCACATCATCAATCACGCGGTGACCGAGCAGCGGCGACTGGAAGCGAGGAATGCGGTCCGGCCCGTCTACGACTACAACCCGGCGGTGGCCGGCGACCTGCGGCAGGCGATTCACGAAACCTTCGCCGCGATGCGCGAGGTGGCGGCGGCTCAACTCGAGCGGGAGGAGGCGCCGGAAAAGACCCCCCCAGCGCGCGCGCGGAAACCCGAGCCTGCGCCGGCGGTCAACGAGGATCAGTCCGCCGCCCGCCTCTGGGCCGAACGCCGGTCGATGGAACATCGGCTGCTTGCGATCGACGACGAGGATTTTCAGGCCCTGGTGACGGCCCGCTTTTCGCTCCAGGCGGAGCTGGCGGCAATTTCCCTGATCGAGCGCGCCTATCACGGTCCGGTCGCCACCTTGCGCGACGAGCTTTCGCAAGCGGGCGGGCAGGGGATCACCATTCGCACCCTGGGCGGCGGCGAGCTGGTCAGCTCGGTGGCGCTGCCCATCGTCAACGACGTGCAGGAAACCAAGGCCGACCTGGATCGGTTTGCCTCGATTCCCGGGTATTTCCTCTCCGACTCCCCCTCGGCGCTTCGCCGGGCGGTGCTCCGGTTGGTGAAGCGCCAGATCCGACCAAACCTCACGATCAACATCGCGGAGACGGAAACCCGCCGGAATCAGGCCGCCGACGCCGTCAAAGACTCGGTGATCCAGGTGAAGAAGGGTCAGAAAGTGATCAGCGATGGCGAGCTGATCGACGAGACCCACCTGGCCATTCTCAAGACGATGCGCGCTCAGAGCGATCGACTGGACATCTTCGAAGTTCAGCTCGGCGGCGCCGGCCTGGTGGCACTGCTGGTGGCGGTGGCGTACGCCTTTCATCGAGCGGCCTTCCGGCGATTCCACCCGACGCGCAAGGATGCGGTGCTGCTGGGGGCGCTTTTGATTGCCATGCTCGGGCTGATCCGGCTGGCGGTGACCGTTGCGGACGCGGTGCACGACAAGTACCCCCAGATTCCCGCCGAGGCGCTCTACTACTGCATTCCGGTGGCAGCGGGCGCGATGCTGGTGAGATTCCTCCTCAGCCAGGAGCTCGCTCTCTTTTTCGCGATCGCTCTTTCTGCGCTCGCCGGAGTGATGCTGGGAAACTCGCTCCCCTTCGCGGTGAGCACGCTTTTAGGTTCGCTGGTCGCCGCCGATCGGGTTGCGAAAGTGAAGGACCGGGCGGGAATGCTCCGCTCCGGCCTGATCGTGGGAGCGGTGAGCGTTCCCGTGATCTTCTTTTTCGCCCTGGTCGAAGGCAAGGGCCTGTCCACCGATGCGCTGATCACCGCCGCCTTTTCATTCGTGGGAAATTCGCTGGCGATCCCGATGATCGTCTTGGCGCTCACCCCGTTGATCGAAGCGATCTTTGGCTACGCTTCAGACTTCAAGCTGCTCGAGCTGGCGAATCTCAATCATCCGGCGCTCAAGGAGCTGATCGTCCAAGCTCCGGGCACCTACCATCATTCGATCATTCTCGGCAGCCTGGTCGAGGCAGCCGCGGAGGCGATCGGCGCCAACCCGCTGCTCGCCCGGAGCTGCGCCTACTACCACGACATCGGCAAAGGCCGGAACCCTCTCTACTTCGGGGAAAACCAGAAGGGCGAAAACCGGCACGACGCGCTGGCCCCCGCGATGAGCGCGGTGATCATCAAGCGCCACGTGACCGAGGGCATGGAGATGGCCAAGCAGTACAGGCTGCCCAAGCTGGTGGCCGACGCCATTCCCCAGCACCACGGCACGCGGTTGGTGGGCTACTTCCACCACAAGGCGGTCAAGGAGCAGGACGGCAAAGAAAATCCGGCGCCGATCGACGAGAGCATCTACCGCTACCCCGGCCCCAAACCGCAATTTCGCGAAGCCGCGCTGGTGATGATCGCCGATGGTGTAGAAGCGATTTCAAGAACGTTTCCCGAGCCCACCAGCGCCAACCTTGATGGGCTGGTCCACAAGTACATCAATGTCATCTTCGCCGAAGGCCAGCTCGATGAATGCGATCTGACCCTGAGGGATCTGAATTTGATCGCCGAATCCTTCATGCACACCCTCGAGGGGATTTACCACGCCCGCCCGGAGTACCCTTCTGGATCGGTGAAGAGCCCTCGCCCCGGGGAAGGGTCCAGACCGGTGAGCATCGTCAGCGGCGGCAAGCAGGGTGAAACGAAAGTGGGACGGCAGGCCTGACAACGCGCGTCCAATTGCCCCGAGGGCGCGGGGCGAACACGGTGGCGGTTCTGGTGCTTCATCCTCGCGCCACAGAGGTTGGGCCGGCCCTGGGTCGCACTGCCCGGCGATTTCTGGCCCAGCTTGCCCTTCAAGGCAGCGAGCTTTCCATTCTGGTGGTCGGCGACGGCGCGATCCGGCGGCTCAACCGCCGCTGGCGGAAGAAGGACTCGGCGACCGACGTCCTCAGCTTTCCCTCCGGGGATGCGCCCGGGCTCGACGAACCGGGGAAGGTCCTGGGCGATGTGGTAATTTCATTCGACACCGCGAAGCGCCGGGCGGGAAAGACAAAGGCGGTCGTCGTCCGCGAGATCAATCGCTATCTGGCGCATGGGCTTTTGCATCTGCTCGGTTACGATCACCAGACTCCGGCCGAGGCGCGCGAGATGGCGGCGATGGAAGAAGAGCTGTTGGGCGATCGCGGAATGATATAAATTGCTCTCTATGGCCATAGATCAAGGTGAATGCGTGGTTGACTTGCGGGCGAGATTGGCCGCCCTTCGGGGGCATCTTTGACCTCGATCGAAAGCGCTCGCGCATCGCCCAGATCGAGCGCGAGGCTACCCAGGAGAACTTCTGGAGCGACAATCTCCGCGCCCAGGAGCTGCTGAAGGAAAAAGCAGG
>WNEZ01008277.1_pt1 | contig 14352 bp, 19 predicted proteins | sample 5400521 | NCBI WGS metagenome assembly WNEZ01 (sample SAMN13153339, study PRJNA577476) | soil metagenome | isolation source: 120 cm saprolite under Douglas fir tree site 2 hole 1 replicate 1 | place: USA:California | collected 2015-04-18
ATCAGTTTTCTATCCGCATCGATCAGAAAGTTGGCGCAAAAGGACAATTGTTTGGTCGATTCAATTACGACAATCTGACGGGACCGACAACAAATCCGGATCAAACGCTGCTCGATCCGAGCTTTGGCGTGCAGTACGTTGATCGGCAGCGGAACGGGGTCATCACTTACACGCGCACCGCGTCACCGCGCTTTCTCTGGTCGACATCGTTGAGTTTTACGCGGACGACGCCTTCGTTTGTGACCCCGAACCACACCGATCCGGCCCTCAAGTTCAACGATGGTCTGTATGAGGCGTACAACAGCGCGGCGGGCTCGGTGATGTCAGCGTTCGGGAATTTGTTCCAGTTACAATTGAATTTTGCCTGGACGACAGCGCGACACGCGGTGAAGTGGGGTATAGAAGCACGCCTCAATCGCGACACGACATACTTTGGCATCAGTCCGAACGGGGAATACGATTTTGGCGGCGGAACGGTTTATTCGCCCGTTTTCATCCCTTCTGCGAGTGGACGGCACGACGTTCAGCCTGGCCAGCCTCTGCCCGACACTTTGAGCAGTCTGTTGCTAGGTTTTCCGTACGCATACACGATCGCGGTGGCGCCGCCCTACGCATCGAATGGCGCGCACATTGGGCCCGCGGCGATCAACCGGAATGACGTGAACGCTTACATCGAGGACACGTGGAAAATCAATCCGGAATGGACGCTCGAATATGGGCTGCGATATGAGTTCTATACGCCGATTTCGGAGCGGGCGCACCGAACGTCGAGCTTTCTGAATTCGTTCCCACCTGCGGGCGTTGGGCAGGAATACTTGATCAATCCGCAGCCTACTTATCAAACCGATTGGAACGGTTGGGGGCCGCGTGTTCAGGTGGACTGGAACGCGCCCCACGCGGTGCATGTGCACATGGGCGGGGCGATCACAGTGATTCCGCCTAATATCTGGCAGGACAATCTTCTGACAGGGTCAACGCCTTACGTTGTTTATCCGCGCGTCAATGCAGCGCAAAACGGGGAGATTTCCTACGGATTCCAAATCACACCGGACGAGTTGCCACAGGTCTACAACACAGCGGGTGTGAACGTGCTGGCCAGTGGCAATCCGAAAAACGTCCCGGCGAACACGGTGATGGACGTAAATCGATACCAGCAGGATTTGGCGGCGCTGGCGCCGAGTCATCAGCTCTCGCTACTGAGTCTGGCCGGGATCGACCGGCGCTTCGGCAATGGCTACTTGCAGACTTGGACATTGGGGCTGGAACGGGTTTTCGGCGGCCTCACGGCCGATGTCGCGTATGTTGGAACATCGGCATTTCGACTTCCGAGAATGTCATATCCAAACGCGTATCCCGGAGCGGGGTCGGAATTTGCGCGGTTTACAGACTTCGACGGTAGCGGCGTGGTGACAGGTGGTTTCGGATTCGAGTCTGTGATGACAGCGACATCGCACTCGTCGTACAACGCCTTGCAGACCTCATTGTCGGGAAATGTTGGGCACGGCGGACCGTCATTGCAAGCCGGCTACACCTGGGGCAAATCGCTGGATGATGTCAGCGGCATTATCGGAGGAACAGGATCCACCGGCGCCGTGACGTTGTTTAGTCCGCAAAACCCGTTCGATACACGAGCGGAAAGAGGGCCGTCAAGCTTTGACGTGACGCACGCCTTCACGTTGAGCGCGGCCCAGGATTTACATTTTGAGCGTTTGGGACTTCAGTCGGATCGAACCCACCTGTTGACGAAGGGCTGGGAATTGCTGAGCATCTCGTCGATCACGAGTGGTTCGCCGTTTACGGTTTATTCGGGTATCCAGCAGACGGGCGCGGGAACGATTGGCGCGGACCGGCCGGACCAGATTGGGTTACCGGACCTATCGAGCGCCGGCAGTTCAACCCGACCGCGCGACGATTATTTTGGGCGGGGCGCGAACAACGCAAGCTTCTTTGCCATTCCGATCGGGATCGCAGGTGGAACTGGACCAAACTCCGGGCGCTTTGGAACGCTCGGCCGTAATACCTTTCGCGGCCCGGCATATTACGATTTCGATTTTGCGCTCGTCAAGACGACTCCGATTGGCCACCGAGAAAGCGGTTTGGAGCGAGCGGATCTGCAATTCCGCGCAGAGTTATTTAATCTGTTTAACATCGTCAACATGGGACTACCTGCGAACATCATCGAGGGCACAGGGTTTGGCATGATCAGCAAGACCGCCGGAACTTCACGGCAAATTCAGTTTTCTTTAAAGCTCATCTATTGAGGCGCGTCCTGCAGCGACACAGGGTTGGGGGGAGGACAGAAACATGCGTTTCAGGAAGATTCTGCGTTCGCCAACGTCGACGAATCACAGCTTGAACGCACGATCTCCTCTTGTAAACGACGAGCGCAGTTTTGCAGTCCGCGGCAGAAGCAGTGGGTCGTGTAACGTCGGAGTGTGACGTTTGGCCGGAGAGGATAGGGTGGGCGATTGAGCTTTCTCGGCGAAGTTAGACTGGAAGAGGAATTCGGCCCCTTTGCCGCGTTTCAAGAGGCCCTCGGATTCGTCCCCAATCTCCTCTATGCGCAGACCTTATTACCTCGCGTCATCGAGGCCCAGGCGAAGCTTGAAAGTGCCGTGCGTTCACAGGGAGGAGCGATTTCGCGGGTACATAAGGAGCGAATCCTTCTAAGCATTGCAGCTGATCGACACGACACGTATTGCGTGGCCCTGGAGAGTAAAATCCTGTCTTTGCTTGGCATGTCGGAGGGTCAAATCGATGACCTCTTGAATGACTACCATCGCGCAGACTTCCCGCTAGCTGACTTAGCCTTGCTGCAATTTTGTCTCAAATTAAGCCGCTACCCTCCCTCAATGTGCTCGGAAGACATCGAAGCGTTGCGGGCATGCGGATTCGAGGACAAGTTAATACTCGAAGCCGTCGTCGTGACCGCCTTAGCCGTCTACCGCTGCACGCTATCCGTGGGGTTGGGTCCGGAAGCAGATTTCGGACCGCGGAAGCTCGCTTCGACGAGAATCGCTCCTCCGCGTGACGTAGCGCTCCATATCCCGTCGCCCGGGATTCATGAAGCGGCACGAAATAAAGGGCCGTACGTGCCCGCTCCATACCTAAGCTCCAAGACGTTTGGACCTTTTGCCATCGTTCAGAAGAGTCACGGATTCATACCGAACTTCTTCCGCGCTCAGACGTTGCGGCCCGACTTGCTTGAAGCGGAGCTGGAAGCAGTGGACAGGATTCTGCTACCTGAAGATGTCCTGACACGAGTGCAAAAGGAATGCATTCTGCTGGCCGTATCAGCAGCGAACCTCAACTCTTATTGCGTCGCGATGCATTGCAACCTTTTGCGCGGCTTGGGTATGCCCTCGGAAGAAGGCGACCAGATTGCCGTGGACCATCATGAGTCCAACCTGTCGGAATCCGATAGAGCACTACTGGACTTCGCCGTCAAATTGGGAACGCGTGTTTCAGAGTTTTCCCGCAAAGATGTTGTCAAGCTTCAAACACTTGGTTTCACCGAGGAACAGATCTTGGAATGCGAGGTGGTCACTGCTCTCAATAATTTCGCAAATACCCTTCAAATGGGGCTAGGAATTGAGCCCGATTTTGAGCCACCTCCGGACTTCGAAAATAAAGTGCATCTTTCCGGTGGTGCCCACACTCCTATTCAGGCCGGGGGCGTAGTGGATCTCGTCGACACACTACAGGACACGGAAGCTGGATTGGTTGCCCAGGCGCAGAGTGGGAAGCTGGAGGCTTTCGAAGAGTTGGCTCGTCACCACGGCCAGTTGATTTATCGCACTCTGACAGCAATCCTTGGCAACCCAGCCGATGCGCAGGATGCCATGCAGGATACTCTCTTGAGTGTGTTCAAGCACATCGACCGATTCCAAGGTCGCTCGAAGTTTTCGACTTGGCTGGTGAGTATCGCCAGGAATACGGCGTTTCAACGATTACGACGCGGAAAACATTTTGAGAGCTTAGATGAAGCTGTGTGCAACGAAGAGCGGGACTTTCGCCCTCGTCAGGTCAGGGCGTGGCAGGACAACCCGGAGGAGCTCTATTCTAAATCGGAAATGAGGCAGCTCGTTGAAAGGGGGATATTGGCGCTTCCCCCAAACTACCGCGTCGTGGTGATGCTCCGAGATATCCAACAGCTTTCGACAGATGAGGTTGCCCGGCAGTTGGGACTAAGCGTCCCTGCCGTAAAGACGCGGCTGTTAAGGGGCCGACTAATGCTGCGAGAGTGGCTCTCGCCGCACTTCGCGAATAGAGTCAAGGGGATAGCTCAATGATCACGTGCGAGGAATTCTTCGCTGAATTTGGAGACTACCTTGAAAATCAGGTGTCGCCAGAGGTCCGTAAAGAGCTTGAGTTGCACCTGTCCCAGTGCCGCGCTTGCCACGTATTGTACGATTCTAGCCGCAAGACTGTAAAAATCGTGACAGAAAGTAGTTCATTCGAGTTGCCTAAAAGCGTCTCCGACCCAATCATAGATCGCGTCATGGCGAAGTTGCGAACAGGCCAAAGCTAATAAGGTCGAAATCCACTATTATTAACCGCAATCTATTCCCACCTCCACTGCTGTAAGTTTGTAAGTTTGTCGAAATTCGGTGTTCAGAGGCTCAACTGGTGAGTGTCGAACATCCCCTTCGAGTCCTTCATAAATTCCCACTTGACCCTAGTGGCCGAACCGCGATCCATGCCTACGACAACGCACGGCTTTGGGCGTTGCCTAGCTATGGCGATTTTTTTGTTCATCCATGCAACTTTCGCTCGGCAAATGACTCTTATCGCCCGTGAGAGTTGAGCGCCCGAGGGTGCTCGTCGAAAACTTGTGCTGGAACGATTCGAACGAAGAATCGTTCTGCCCAGGCTGAAATAATCAAGAGGAGAATTAAATGATTGAACCAAAGCAGAGGAAAGAAAAATCGGTACTTGGCAGTTCTCGTACAAAAGCCTTCCGCTTAATCCGGACAGGCTCCGCGCTTCTCTTATTCGCGGGCTCTGCCACGCCCTTTTATGGCCAGTCTCCCGAGGCGCTCAAGACTGCGGACAAGAAATCCCAACTGCCTCCGCAGGAGCAGAGCGTGCAGCGTGATCAAGCTTACGTGCGCCAACTTCTGCAGAGAGGGACCGCGGACGCAAAGATCGAAAGTGTTCTCCAACTATCGAGCCGGTTCGCCAGCTTCAACCCCTCAGGCGATTTTCATGCGTATTCACTCAGCCTCATTGCCAAAGAGAAGGCAGCTCTGAAGCGGCAAAAACAAACTCAGCAAGCCGGCGTGGCCTCGCAAGCGCCGGTTGCCGGGTCTATTTCTTCCCGCCGCCTCAACTCCATCGACTGGCGGCGGGGCCGCTCAGAACACTTCGGTGGGTGCAGGTTCGAGCTCCAAGGGCGCGGCAGGTTCCGGCGGCTCCTCCGACCACCACTCAGGTTCTGGCGGTTCTTCGGACGGCGGATCCAACAATTCAAACACATTCAACTCTGACCAAGGCCCTGGCCCGGGACCGATCGGTCCGGGACCTGGGTGCAACTTGTTCCCAGCGCCGCCCTCCGTGGGTGCAGCGGTTCCGCTGTCTTACTTCGGGCCGTCGCCCTCAGAGACAAATCCGAGCTTGGTCGGGCCCGTTCAATTGCTGAAATCCGGCACTGTTGATGCGGCGCGCGGGACCATTACCTTGCCCCTTTATTTGGGCCACATGAAGGGCAATAAGAAGAACGTCTGGTACATCCTCACCGATGTGGACGATCCGAACGTGGCCGCTGAGTTGGGTCTGAACTTTTCCGCGAAACTCACCTTCGCATCCAACGCGGCAAGAACTGCAAACCTCGCCGCGGATGGGACTCTCGTGTTTGATAAAGGCACGGTTGATTTCTCACCAATCCGCAGCATCGTCCCCGGGCCTGCAGGAGCCGAGTTCCCTCCGGTCTCTGCCCAACCCGGCGCGGTGGGTGATGCAGACTACAGCCCCTTCGTTCAGGTCGTAAATGCTGGCGGGGTGATTTACAACGCTTCCATCGTGGCCTTCAACGTAGACACCAGCCAAATCAACTTCCCCGATGGCAACGTGGACTATACCAAGGTGCATGACGAAGTCGTGGCCATCGATCCGATCAACCAGACAGTGACCATAAATCTCATCAACGGGTTCAGCTTCGGGCGGCCCGTTTGGTACATCTCAATGGACACGAGCATTCCTCTGGGTGCGGCCATCGAGCACAACACCTTCGCTCCTTTGATGGCGCAGCTCCATCTGGGCGGCGATGACAGCTTCTCCAGCCCTATCGAGCGCATCTTCATTAGCACGAATGGCGCCGAATCTTGCAACAATCCTCAACGCCAAGGTTTGTCAGCGGATCTGGCGGATGGTCACCGCCCGAACAATGTCCTCGGGGGAATCCCAACGATCGCATTGGATTACAGCCCGGCTTGGGACGCCCAGTTGTTTGAATGGACCAAGGACGCAATCGACAACGGCTTCCGTGGTCAAGTGCGCGAAGAGTTCCAGATTCTCACTTTCGTGCAAGACGGCCTGATCACCGGCCCGGGTGGAGCGCCATTTGGCAGTTCCGGCTTCTCCATCAACTGCCCGATTGCTCAGCGTCTCGACTGACCAGACGCTTCATCGTAATCCCAACTTACTTTCGGCTCCGACACCTTGTCGGAGCCGGAAGCTTCAGTCCCGCATGCGAAGCCGCTGCATGATGCAGTGGGGTTTCCCCACAAATTGTCTTATCTGGACCATCCGAGAAATGGAGGAAAGAAAAAGCAATGGATACGGTGGATCAATCCTTACCGAAACGGATGGTGGAGTCAGCCATTTCGGGGCTGCGGCCGCGAACTCGCAACGTTGTGGAGCTCATCCACTTACAAGAACACTCCATCACAGAAACTCCACAAATTCTGGGGATTTCGACGGGGGCAGTAAAGTCGCGGATGTTTCACGCGAAAATCGCATTGCATCGAATGCCCTTGCTGCAAAGTGTCGGCAGTCTCAATTGCGCCAGGCAAGCTGAGTAAAGAGGCATCTCAAAGTCAGCAACGATGAAGACCGCAATTTCTCCGTCTAGGCAACCTAAAACGGAGCCTAGTGCAAACCCGATTGACTTCCTCGATGAGGATCTGGTTTTGGTGCCAGCTTCTGGCATTCCGGAAGAATTTCGTAAGCTATCTCGTTTCTTGCCGGTGATCGTGCTTGTTCCGAAATCGGCTCTTCATGACAAGACCACCCAGAACAAGCCGGGAGCCCGTAAGTCCATCACTGGACTCATCGATACCAGCGATGTCTGCTTACCGCTGGATGCAGCGAAGGCCTGGTTGAGAAATCCCAACGCCACAGACACGTTTGAGTTTGGGGGAGTGACAGGATGTTTTTCAACGATGGAAATTCGTCGCAATGGTCGGCCCGTTATTCTCACATGTAAGGAATTCAAAACTCTCGCGTATCTGATCAAAAACCCGCGGAGGGTGATCTCACGGGATGAACTACTCAGTGAAGTGTGGGGATACGAGAACTATCCTTCTACAAGGACTGTCGATAACCACATTTTGAAGTTGCGCAAAAAACTAGAAACAGAGCCTGCCCGTCCCAGGCACTCTCATACGGTCCATAGCTCTGGGTACAAGTTCTTACCGTAGGACCAGTATCCGACGGTCTCGAGAGGCCTGCGTGTCACCCATTAACATCGCAAAGGCCTGCTCGAGTCCTCTATAAGTGAGGAAACAATGCCTGAAGTACAGCAGTGCGCAAAGTGCGGCCGAATTATCGAGAGTGGAGAAGTGTTCGTCAGGTTCAAAAATCCCAATCCCAATCAGCCGCCCCTTTTTTTTCACCATCGCGGCGGAGGAAATTGTTATTGGGAGTACCTTCGCGACCAAGTTCTCAAAGTTCAGATCACCGCCGTCAACACATTCAATTCGCCGCTTGATATAGAGATTAAGAATTCTGGATCTGCCAGCTCATCCCGGGGCGATTTTTTCCTCTTACTCCCGAACGGGCAACCCGGAAGGAAAGGAATTACTTCTTGTTTGGCGACGATTCGCACAGGAATCGCTACTGTCTCGCCGTTCCTAAGTGTCATCCGGCGAATCCTACATCCGAAGCCTCGCGGGCAACGCGTTGTGACACTGAACGCAGAGCGAGCACGGGAAGAACAGAACGGAAACATTCGCTGGCTTCGTCCTGAATATCAGCAGCCGCAGGCCATCGCCGTTCAGACGGGCTTAGGCATTACCGAAGAACAAGTGCCGGCCGCTGTGCGGGCAACAAAATTGGAGTGGCCCGCAGGCCTTTCGGAGCAGGTACAACTCGTCAAGGATTCCTTGCGCAGCAACCAGATGCTTGGCGTGGACGAAGTAGCCAGCCGATTCATTCGCGCCCGCAGAACGCGCGTGCAAGAGATTTTGGAAACACTCACCGCGCTTGGTCAAATCCGCAGAGTGAACGACCGATACCTGATCTAGGCAGCGGCAGCTTACCGCGATTAGTAATGAGAAGTTGGCTTTTAGGAAGCGATCTCCGCGCTTGGCATCGAATTGTGGACAGATTACGGGGAACTCGGAAGTAATCCGCATAACCGATTAACGGACATGTAGAGCACTGGTAAAGCTTACGTCCAGAGGCTACGCATGGCATACACGGGGAAAAAATCATCGCCCTACTCGCCACACTACTTTCGATGAGTAGTAAAGAACGACAAATCTTTTTCGTAAATCTTGGCGAACTGCTGAAGCTCGACAAAATCGACACGCCTTTCGCCCAACTCGCATTTTGAGACAAAAGAATGAGCTTTACCGAGTTTTCTGGCTACTTCCACCTGTGTCAACCCAGCGTCCTTGCGGGCTCTAACGAGCCGAGCAATGAATTCGCGATACGCCCCGTGGTACGCATGGTCCTTCGCATTCACGCATAAAGGTATAGTGAATACTTGACACATTCCCCAAAATAGGGAATTGTGTTTTTGACTGTTTTGAGTCCTCAGTCCATGGAAATGGATCAATCCGCCATAGTCCGCCTGCGTATTTCGGGCCCATCCTCTTGGGCACGGCATCGCTTTGAAGCCTCATCCACTGTGCCTGAGGAGCAAAAGGGGAGTACCTCACCTGTAGAGCAATCCAGCGACGAAGCGCTCATGGCAATGCTCCGAGATGGCGAGCAGGATGCGATTGGGTGTCTTTTTAGGAGGCACGCTAGGACCATCCACACGGTTGGAAAACGCATACTTAATGATCCCGGGGAAGCCGAAGACCTCGTTCAGGAAGTCTTTCTGTATGTCTTCAGGAAGCGCGATTTATACGATTCCTCCAAGGGCTCTGCTCGTTCTTGGCTGATTCAAATTGCTTATACTCAAGCCTTCCTCCGGAGGAGGAAGCTCAAATCTCTTGGTCTGTATGCGGCCGTGCCAGGAGGGGACTGCAATTCTCATCCTTCGGAACTCACCTACGACCGCAGCGTAGAAGCACTCTTCGGCCGCAATCGTTGGAAGGCGATTTTAGATGACCTGACTGGCGACCAAGAACAGGTTCTGAAACTCCATTTCTTCGAAGGGTATACGTTCGCGGAGATCGCCGACAGGCTTGGCCAGACTTACTCCAACATCAGAAACCACCACTACAGAGGTCTTGAGAAGCTCCGCAAGCACATTGTAGAAAATGCCCCGAACAGGCGATGATCTGTGTGTTGCAGACCGAATTTCGATGGGAAGTCGAGGCGCTCCTTGAATGGCTCCGCATGAGGAATTTCTACAATTGTGTGCGGCGGCGACCGCTGGTGAGCTAACTTGCGACGAGCAAACGACGCTCCGTGCCCACTTGGAAGGTTGTGTCGAGTGCCGACAAGTGATGCAGGAGTATGAAGTCGCCGCGGAACGCGGTGCTGCCGCACTGGCCTCGGAATTCTCCCTTGAGGAGTCCGAATCCGACCGTTCTTGGTCCGTTGAACAGGCGGAGAAAGCATTTCTCAAACGACTGTCAGCCGAGAACAGATCACCCGAGGTCAGGCCGGAGAAAGATGCCGAAATGGCCAAACACGGTCAGCGATTCGGCTATCGCCCATCGGCGATTCATTGGCGGGAACTGTGGATGTCACTCACGGCTGTCGTACTGCTTGCGCTAGCACTTGCTCTTGCTGCCTATCGAACAGGAGTGAAGCGGGGAACGGAAGCTGCTCGTGCTACGGCTGACCCGTCTTACGAGTCGGCCTCCCTTGAAGTGCAAGTCAGCGATTTAGGACATGAACGGGCTCAGTTGCTAACAAAGCTCGGGGATAAAGAAAGAACGATATCCGACCTAAAACAGCGATTGTCGGGACAGGAAGCGGCAATCGCCGCACTGAAAGCTAAGCCTTCTGCGGGCCGACAGCCAGCGAATAGGCAAGAAATAACGCAGCCCTCCAGCGAGGTTGCTCTGCAGCGTGATCAAGAGTTGGCGGCTGCCCAGGCGAAGTTGCTCGAATTGCAAAAGACCATCGAGACATTGACCGGACAGCGGGACGAGATAACCTCAAACGCCGAAGCTTTGCGAGTGAAGGTTGGCGACCTGACACAACTCGTCCGTGACCGTGACCTCGAACTTGAGCAGAAGGCAGATCAGGTCGCAAGGGACAGGGACTTGCTTGAACATGACCGGGACATTCGCGAGCTGATCGGTGCTCGCGACCTATACATCGCGGAAATTCACGATGTCTCTGGCAGTGGAGAAACAACCAAAACCTACGGCCGGATTTTCTATACTCGCGGAAAACGGTTGGTTTTTTATGCCTATGACCTGGACGCACAGCACGGCGTCCAAGAGGCCAGCACTTTTCAAGCCTGGGGTCGGCGAGGGTCGAATAATCAACAAGCTCTGAACCTCGGGGTCCTTTACGAAGACAACGCAAGCAAGAAACGTTGGGTTTTGAGGGCCGACAATCCCAAGTCGCTAGAGGATATTGACGCCGTATTTGTCACGATTGAACCGAACGGTGGCAGCCAACACCCGAGCGGGAAACAGTTGTTGTTCGCCTATCTTCGCATCAACCCGAACCATCCGTAGCATCTCAGTTTCCGAATTCTCCTCCCCCACCTGTGGCCGAAGGCCTAGCCAAACCATTATCCGAGGACATGTTCGGTGAAGCAGGTAGAGCCTTTACACTGCACATCCGCCTGTGCCCGCATCTTCACCCAATAGGCGTGTAAGCAATTGAAATAGCCTCACCAACAGAATCCAAGACCGGAAAGTGGAGGAGCTCGAACTACCGAAAAGGGCGGGAGCAAGCCGACTCTTTCGGCCTTGAACCGCCCAAAAAGCTGTCGGGGTCGCTCCCGCCATTAACTGCGAATCGCAACGACGGACATGTCGCGCGCTTTATCCCCGGCAGCTTAGGGTCACTGCGGATTCAGAGTCGCAGAAGGTTTCCAACTGAGGAGCGCCTGCAATGCAATTATTTTTGTTTTCTTGCGACACAAACTTCGTTCCAAACACTGAATAGATAGATAGAGGGAGTAATGTCTTGTGACTCCGATGTCGTTTTAGGTGAACGGGGCGCAAAATGCCTGGTTCACCGGCCCGTTCACCGCGCCGTTCACCTCAGCGGTCAACCTAACTTGCGCGGGAAGAGATGGATGCGCAAGGCGCAACGAGCTACTTTGTACGTGCCCAAAGCACTGGACTGGGCTGGAGCGACCCCACTTCGTTGCCACAGGAACCGTGGCGGTCGCTCCAGCCCAGGTCGGCAAGGCGCGGCAAATTAAGCGTCACGTCGTTATATCAACAAAACCAAAGGGCCGTCCCACGCGCATGAAAGCCGAACTTCCGAAACGCCGACAATTATCATAGTCAAATTATTTTCGTCTTTCAGCGACACAAATTTTCCTCCCAACACTGAATAGGTAAGTAGAGGGGGAAATGTTGCCTCACTTTCTTCCTTGGCGGGACGCGCAATTCAGGCCCGCTGTCACCCACCAACCAGTCCCCAGCACTCGCCCGCCGGGTCGGAGTGGAGTCTGATGGACTCGCCCTAGTCCACCAGTGAGGCAACTCCATTTCCGGCCTTCTCAATCTCGTGTTGAGGCGGACCGGTTGGGGGTAACTGGTTGAGATATGCGACTGAAGTTACCGATCCTAGATTGAGGATACTCGAAGCGTGTAACAACGAGAGGAGAAAACGACTTGGCAATCCTAAAACCCCCAACGAAATTACCGAAGAATGAAACCCTTCAAATTCGAGTAGAGGAAGAAATTAAAACGAAGCTCGTTATGTACGCCGAGTTCATCGATTCTTCGGAATCGTACGTCGTCAGCGAAGCCCTGAAGCTATTGTTTAGGAAAGATGACGAGTTCAGGACTTGGCTTGGCGAACGAAGCCACAGTGCGGACCAACTCCAGAATAGAGGCGACTCTCTATTGGGAGTTGGGAAAAAGCCCTAGACACGGGCTGTTAGGGAACCCTTTCAATCGGTGGCTTGCGCAGTCGAGAACTAAGTGCTTCGGCTCTGCTGTATAAGTGAGGTATTATGCAACATCAGTTAGTGGAAAGGATCCTTGAGATCGCCCGAAACCGCCGCAAAATCCTTGAACAGTTGCGGTACGCAATCAAGGCAGGAGACAAGGACTCTGTCGTAAGACTCGCAGCGGAACTCACTGGAATGACCGATGAAGAATACCATCGAATTGATTCGCGTCTCAACTGAACAACAAGCTGGCGAAGATCGAGCCGGAATATCCGCTCAACGGGAGATCAACAGGCGAACCGTCAAGGCATATGGATTACACATCGTCAGATCCATAACGATTGTGGATGTTTCTGGCGCAGCCGTCCTCAGCTCACCGGAGATGCAAGAGCTTCTTCGGCTCATGGAATCGTCAGACATACATGGGGTGGTGACCAAGGAGTTTAGTCGTCTGATTCGCCCGGAAAAATTTACCGACTATGCGTTACTACAACACTTCATCGATACCAACACGGTTCTATATTTGCCCGACGGACCAATCGATCTGACATCGAAAACGGGACGGCTGCTGGGCACGATTAGAGCGGCCATGGCTGGGGTGGAGAGACGCGAAATTCTTGAAAGAATGCAGGACGCGAAGGAATCGATGAGAAGGGCGGGTAGACATCCTGGCGGAAATCCGAGCTTGCCCTACGGAGTGGATTATTCATCCAAGACGGGCTGGCGATACACTCCCGAAGCTGCAAAGGTGAGGGAAGCTTTTTCTTTGTTTCTTGCAGGGGATGCCAGTTATACAGATATTGCAGTTCGATTGAACATCCCTCGAACAAATGTGCGATTTATTTTACAGAATCCCATTTACGCTGGGTGGCGCGTGTACGACCAGAAGCGTGACTCTTCGCCACAGGGATATGTTCCGCGGCCTGACGGTCGGCAGGGCTATCGCCGCAGAGTTATGCGCTCTCCCGATGAGGTCATTCGAGTACGCGTTCTCGATGGTCTGGTGAGCGAACAGGACTTCAGTCGAGTACAACAAATAATTGAGTTGAAACGCCAAAATCATTGGCGAGGTCGCAAGGATGTTCTTCACCGCTACACTTACAATGGATTTTTGACTTGCGGAGACTGTTCGAGTTTGTTGTATACGGATACGTCGAAACAGGAATTTTACCAATGCAAGTCGCGCCATCCGAGAGAGCGAAGGCGGCGTCAGCTTCTCGCAATGGAACCTTGCGGCAACCACTACATGCTGAGAAAAAAGTTGGAACCCAAGATCGACCATCTTCTCGGTGAAAAATTGAGGGAACCAAGCTTTCTAGGTAGCCTTCTCCATGCGTATAACGAGAACCAAACGCGAGTTTCGCCACCTGTCGACATTGAACGCACAGCTCTTGTCGCGAGGCTGGAGGCCTTAAAGGATAGGAAGCAACGCGTGCTCGAGACTTTCTTTGACGGCGTTATTGATAAGAATGAAAGAGACTCAAGACTCGCGGGAATTGATCGCGAGAGTGAGGCTTATCAATACATTTTGACTGACAGCGTCACTCCACCTGCCCCTCTAGCCGTGCAGGACCTCCGCGCGTGTCTCGAACCGTTCGCCGAATGGGAGTACTTGGACCGTGATGACAAACGTGCATTGCTTGCCTTGATTTGCCCTCAAATCAGCGTTTCTCGCTATGCTGTCAAATCCATCGGACTAAATTTGGGATGGGAATCGTCAAGTGGTGACGAAGACAGACGCTCGAGGATGGCGCCGTTACCATCGCGCGCGCCGCTATTTCCGTCACCTTCCCCGCGCGCTTCATGCTCGCCGCGGCGATGAATCCCTGCCCCTGCGGATATTTTGGCGACCCGACGCGCGATTGCCACTGCACTCCCCCGATCATTCAAAGATATGTCTCGAGAATTTCCGGCCCGCTGCT
>WNEZ01003269.1_pt1 | contig 14350 bp, 7 predicted proteins | sample 5400521 | NCBI WGS metagenome assembly WNEZ01 (sample SAMN13153339, study PRJNA577476) | soil metagenome | isolation source: 120 cm saprolite under Douglas fir tree site 2 hole 1 replicate 1 | place: USA:California | collected 2015-04-18
ACAAAAAGACAAACAAGACGACGCGCGAAAAGGCAGTTGCTCATGGTTGTCCACTCCTGGTCAATGGGTTTCCGGATCAGCGCTTGCTTCGGGGCGCTTTACCTCACAAAATCTGGACACCTCTATAACAACCCCTCAGAACGCCTGTCAAGCTAATTTATGAGACATCGCTACATTTGTTGCTTTTTCGCGTATTTACGCTTTGTGGAGAGTAAACTAGTAAAACAGGCTATGCTAGAAGGAAGATCCACTGGTCGTGGCAAATAATACTGGTGACACATGAAACGTAACATCACAAATCGCAACAAACGTATCATCCCACGAATATGTCTTCCCGCGGGCCTCCGATCGGGCCTCTGGCGTCACCCAGGATACCAACGGAAGCCGTGCCGCTGCTCCTGATCGACCTGCTTCAGCACGTCCAGGGTTCGCGCCCGGCGGTAGTGCGCGCAAGTTGCGAAAAGAATGTTGATGAAACTGGTCGGCGCAGCATAGGAGTTGACTGGTCGGCGCAGCATAGGAGTTGCTAAAGGGAGCTTCCACCGAGGTTAAGAAGCATTCGTTAGAGAAGCGCGCGATCGGAGACACGAAAGTGTCGGTAATTCCCACGCAGTAAGCGCCATTGGAGCGAGCCTGTTGTAAACCCTCCACGGTCTGCCGCAGGCCTCGCCTGAAGCTGATCGCGATCACCAGGTCTTTTTTGCCTATTCCGCGCACCGCATGCAACGTCTTGCCGGGGGTGGTCGCTTGGGTGACGGGCAGGCCGAGGAGCGTCAGCTTGTAGTCGAGCAAATAGATCAACGCAATGGCCATGTCGCCCCCCAGCAACAGAATCCTCTGGGCGCCATAGATTCGCTCGGTTACGGAGACCAGGCGCGACATATCGAGAGTATTTCGCAGAGTATGCAGGTTGCGGATATCTTGCTCCAGCGTCCTGCGGCCGTGAGAGGCGAGGCTCGAATCATTAGGCACGACGCTCTGCATGCCTTCCAGTGAGGTGGCGCTGGCAATCGAGAGTTCGTGAAGGTAGGCCTTAAACTCGCGGTAGCTTTCGAACCCCAAGCCTCGCGCGATCCGCAAAACCGTCGCAGGGTCGGTCTTGAGGCGCTCCGCCAGGCCGCGGATGCTCAATAAGACATACTCCTTCGGATTTTCTTGAACGGGACGAATGAGCTCCTGCCGCTTGATATGGAGCTTGCTGATGCGTTCCGTAAAGCTCAAATTGGCGGCGTTAAATGTAGGCACTGCGCGTTTTCTCACGGCAACTCCTGAACGCTGTGGATTGCGGCCGGTCGGAATGGCTTTCTGGCCGACAAATCACCGAAAGACGGAGATCGTCTGGCGTGAGCAATCGCGACAAATGTATCACTATCTCGAATTTACGAAATTAAAAATATTAATGTGCGGCGGAGAATCGCGGTTATGCGGATTAATAAATGATTAGGGCCGCGCCCGGATACTGTGACGTTTGTTGCACAACCAACACCACTCGATAATCTCCAGGATCCTCTGTGTCACCAGGGAACGGCAGCGCTGGGTTCTCCATAAATAATGCCTGTTGGGATGAGCTCAACCCGCGTGACTGCCCTGTGATCAGGTCTGGCTCTACTAGGAAAGGCCGCTTATAACGCCATTTTCGCCTCGATTTGCACACTTCCAGACCGCGCCCGGGCTCGGTCGCGAATGGGTTTCAGGAGGTGGAACGACACGAAAAATCAGACCCGCGCCGGTTTCATAACACAGCCAGCGAAACGATTGCACAGTTTCTGGTCATCACCCTGTGGAGGGGGTGTGCATGTCGTGGAAGAACAAGGCCAATGAAGTTGCGAATTTTTCGGTGGACTTCGAAAGCAAGCGGACGTAGAAAACAAGCTTCCTGGTGAAGCTCTCCGCAGGCTTGCGGAGAGCGGTACACGTTGCCAGGCTACGCGCCCGAGTTTCGGTCGGCGCAAGGAGTTTGACATGGCCACGCGGCAGAAAACTCTCCTGTGTGTCGACGACAATCAGAGCAGCCTCAAGATTTGCAAAATGATCCTGGAAGACTTCGGCTACAAGGTCTTGACCGCCAGCAGCGGCCGCGAAGGACTTGAGATCTTTGCGTCGAGTGCGATCGATGCGGTGATTCTCGACTATCAAATGCCGGAGATGAACGGCGAACTGGTTGCTGGTGAAATGAAACGGACGAATCCGCGAATTCCCATTCTCATGCTTTCCGGCTGGCCGTCCGTGCCAGAAAGCGCGCTTCAACTAGTGGACGAATTTGTCGCTAAGGGAGATCCGGTCGAATTCATGCTCCTAGCGGTTCAGCAAGTGTTAAGTCGTGGCGAAAAGCGAAAGCCTGTGAGAGTCGTTACTCGGCCTCGGGGAGCCTACCACTACTCAGAAGCCAGAATAGTTTGACAGCCGGCACCGCCCCTATGCTCTCATTGAATACGCTAGTGCGTTTTCGCGCCTCGTAGGACATAATGCGCATTTTCTTCGATAGCAGATCTTCTCCAGGAGCCCCAAAATGAGTCCTCGAGAATTGGCCAAGGCGAAATCCCGCCCCGTCCATCAGCGTCCACAACGTCAGCCGTCCAGACGGGCCTCGTTCCCGATTGTCGGTGTCGGTGCCTCGGCCGGTGGCTTGGAGGCATTCACACAATTGCTCAAGGCCTTAGGTTCGGGGACAGAGATGGCGTATGTACTGGTCCAGCATCTGGACCCGAGCCATAAAAGTGCGCTGACTGAGCTGCTTGCGAAGGCGACCGAGATGCCTGTTAGCCAAGTAACTGATGCCACGCTAGTCGAACCTAACCATGTATATGTGATTCCGCCCAACGTGGACATGAGCATCGCACAAGGAATATTGCGACTGACACCCCGTACCGAGACGCTTGGCCGTCACATGCCTATCGATCGTTTCTTGCGCTCGCTCGCAGAGGACCAGGGGAGCAATGCGATTGGGATAATTCTTTCAGGAACTGCTTCTGACGGCACCCTGGGGTTAGCAGCGATCAAAGCGGAGGGGGGCATTACCTTCACCCAGGATGAAAAATCGGCCAAATTCGATGACATGCCACGGAACGCCATTGCCGCCGGCTGCGTGGATTTCGTCCTCCCCCCGGACGCGATTGGCAGAGAGCTAGCGAGGGTTCGCGCCCACCCGTATCTGGCCTCTTCTTCGTCCTCAAGAACGGCTGAACTGGTGCCCGATGGCGATCCCCAACTAAAGAACATTCTTCATTTGCTGCAGACGGCAAACGGAGTTGATTTTTCCGATTACAAGCCTGCCACGGTCAAGCGGCGCATTCTCCGCCGCATGGCTTTGCACAAGGTAGGGGAGTTGAAACAGTACGTCCAGTTTCTTCGGCACCATCCCGCTGAAGCGGAGGCCCTATACGAAGACATGCTCATCAAGGTCACCAGCTTCTTCCGCGACCCCGATGCCTTTGAAGCGCTAAAGGCGGAGGTGTTTCCTAGCATTCTGAAGCACAGGTCACCTGAGGAGCCCATCAGAGTTTGGGTGCCTGGGTGTTCAACCGGCGAAGAGACCTACTCGCAGGCAATTGCGCTGCTCGAGTTCTTGGGAAATAGAAGCGCCGATATTCCCATCCAGCTCTTTGGCACCGACCTCGGCCAGGGAGGCATTGAGAAAGCCCGCGCCGGGATCTACCCGGACAGTATTGCGGCCGATGTCTCGCCGGAACGGCTGCGACGCTTTTTCCTCAAGGTGGAAGGTGGCTATCGAATTAACAAAACCATCCGTGATATGTGTGTTTTCGCTAGACAAAACCTGCTTCAAGATCCGCCCTTTTCTCGGATCGATGTCATCAGTTGCCGTAACGTGCTGATCTACCTCGGGCCGGTATTGCAGAAAAGGATCATGCCCATCTTTCACTATGCTCTGAAGCCAAGAGGATTTGTGATGCTGGGTGGGGCGGAGGGCATCATTGGCACGGCCTCAGACCTATTTGAGTTGATGGATAGGAAGCACAAGATCTATTGCCGAAAATCTATCGCCTCTGGCCTGCACCTCGATTTTGCCGCTAGTCGATACTCGAGCGAAGCAGGAAACAATTCAGGCGGCAAGGAAGTACAGAAGCGTGAGGGTAGCGTCCGCCTCTTGGATTTACACAAAGAGGCCGATCGCATCCTCTTAACGAAATACGCTCCCGTCGCCGTGGTGATTAATGACGACATGGAAGTCCTTGAATCCCGTGGACACGTGGGCCTCTATCTTGAGCTCGCGCCCGGCAGAGCCAGCTTCAACGTATTGAAGATGGCTCGAGAAGGGTTGCTGTTCGATCTGCAAGCTGCGATCAACGAAGCAAAAAAGGAGAAGAAGGGAGCTCCGGTCCGAAAGGAAAACGTACAGATCGAACGCAACGGTGAACTCAAAGAAGTAAATCTCGAAATAAGCTCTGTCAAGGTTGCCTCCGACAGAAGACGGCATTTCTTGATCATGTTCGAAGATTCGAGACCCGCGGATAAGGCTGATGCAGCGGAAAACACACCCCGAGAGGCGAAACTTAGCAAAGGCGGGAAGGAAAAACACAGTAATCATCAAAGCAGCCGGTTAAGGCAGGAACTTGCTGCCACTAAGCGATATCTGCACTCCATTGTCGAGGACAAAGAAGCCAGCAACGAAGAACTCCAAGCCGCGAATGAGGAAATTCTGTCGAGCAACGAAGAGTTGCAGAGCGCAAACGAGGAGCTGCAAACTGCCAAAGAAGAGCTCGAGTCAACCAATGAAGAACTACACACGGTCAACGAGGAACTGCACAATCGAAATTTTGAATTGACGGAAGCCAACGCTGACTTGGTTAATCTCCTCAGCAGCGTCAATATTGCGATGGTTATGTTGGGACGAGATCTGCGAATTCGGCGCGTTACCCCCAAGGGGGGACAGCCGTTCGGTTTGATCCCGACGGACCTGGGACGACCGATCACCAACATCAGGTCAAATATTGACGTACCCGACCTGGAACAAATGATTTTAGAGGTGATCAACACGGTCAGCGTAAAAGAGCGCGAGGTTCAGGATCGGCAGGGCCATTGGTATTCGCTTCGCATCCTGCCTTATAAGACTCTGGAGGACACGATCGACGGCGCCGTCCTAACGTTGGTCGACATAAATGATCTCAAAAACAACCTGGAGGAGATTAAGCAATCCCACGATCAACTGGCGGCGGAGCGGGCGAAATTAGAGGAAGTGCTTCGGCAGATGCCCTGTGGGGTCATGATCGCCGAAGCCCCGTCGGGAACGCTAATCCTCGCCAACAAACAGGTAGAAGAGATCCTGCGTCAGCCATTCCCGCATGCCGCTAACATTGAGGAATACACCCAATATAAAGCTTTCCATCTCAATAAGCAGCCCTTCAAACCCGAAGAGTGGCCACTCGCACGTTCTCTTGCCAGAGGCGAGGTGGTCACAGATGAAGAAATTGAGTACGTGCGCGGGGACGGCACCTCGGTTTTCTTGAGTATCAGCTCTGCCCCAATTCTCGACCAGGGGGGTTGCATCATCGCGGCGGTGGTTACGCTTTTCGACCTCACGCATCGCAAAGGAACCGAAGAGGTACTGCGCTCCACAGAAAAGTTGGCCTCTTCTGGACGTCTGGCGGCTTCTTTTGGCCACGAGATCAATAATCCGCTGCAGGTGCTGGGTGGTGCGTTATACCTGCTCGGTCAAAGCACCAGCCTGGGAGAAGCGGAGCGCCGACACTTGGCGACGGCACATGCCGAGCTGGAACACGTGGCACACCTAACCACAAGTCTGTTGGGCTTCTACCGCGATTCACCTTCGCCGGCGGACCTCAAGATCGGCGAGGTACTCGATAACGTCCTGAAGTTTTACACCCCAGCCATTCGGTCTAGCAGGGTAATCATCGAGAAGCGATACGACTCGGAAGACGTGATTCATGGCTTTCCGAGCGAGATAACTCAGGTATTCTCCAATCTTGTGGTGAATGCGTTGGAAGCCTTAAGCCCGGAAGGAACGCTCAAGTTGCACGTTTTAGCCTCTCGGGACTGGAGAAACCCGACACGGCGCGGAGTCCGTGTCTTCATTGCAGACAACGGACCGGGTGTTCCTCATAAGAATCGGCGAAGAATGTTTGAACCATTCTTCACCACGAAAGGTGAGAGGGGTACTGGTCTTGGTCTGTGGGTCACAAGTGGCATTGTGGATAAGCATGGAGGCTGGATTCGAGTACGCAGCAGCACGCAGCCCGGGCGAAGCGGCACGTGTTTTGCCGTGTTTTTCCCGGATCGGAGAGTATCGACAATGGGGGATACTACTGTCGCGTTAGATAAAAGTGCGTGAGATTTCGAGATGAGCGTTGTGGGGGTTAATGTCCGGTAACAAACAGCGCACGAGGTCTGCGGGTCAGAAATCAAGCCTCAGGGAAAACATAATCTGCCGCTGCAATGCGGCGCCGTTAAATGCGGTGTTGATAATGATCCCGCCGGCTTGACAATCGACGCAGGGGATCGGATTGTCGAGATTGACCTTATTGAAAAGGTTGAAGATGTCGGTGCGGAATTGCAAAGAAACACTCTCCGCCAGGGGGATGCTCTTTGCGACGGAGAGGTCGCTCTGGAAAAAGCCAGGCCCGCGTAGCAAATTCCTCACCGCGCTTCCAAACGTGCCGAAGGCGGGTCGCTGCCACGGTCCAATAGTGTCCCCGGGCGTGCCGTTTGGTTGGAGTGGCACGCCACCTGTGGTCGTGAAGTAGCCGTTTCGACTCCCCGTGACGTGAACGGATCCGACAAGATTCGGTCGGCAGGGACCTGTGTCTCGGTCGCTAGCGCAGCTTGAATACGACGGAGAAAAAGGCACGCCGCTCTCCCAGGTCATGGTCCCACTGAGAGACCAGCCCCCGACGATGCGGTTTATGATCGGGCTGACGCCTCCGAGAAGCGCCCGGCCCTTCCCGAAAGGCAGTTCAACCAGATTGGTCAAAACAAGAACATGTTTGCGGTCCGTGTAGTCGACACCGTAGTTGAGCTTTCGATCGATCGCGTAGTAGTCGCTGTCGTAGCCCATGGCTTTCGACCAGGTGTAGTGAGCGAGAAACTGGTATCCCCTGGTGAAGCGCTTTTCCGCCACCACCTGCAGGGAGTTGTAATTGTCGGAAGCATCGCTGCCGAAATAGCTAATTGGCTGCGTCCATCCGAATTTCTTGAAGAAGGGTTTTCGCTCATTCGTGTCGAGGCTGCCGAATCCCACGATGGTCGCCTGATTGGGGTCGTAGTGGGGTGAACTGCTCGGGAAAACGTGGGTGCCTTTGTTGCCTACGTAGCCGATTGCTAGTGACAATGTCGGGGTGAGCTGGTGTTGTACGGTCAAGTTCCACGCATCTAGCGTAGGCAGTCTTAGCTTGCGTGGAAGAATGAAGGCGGCAACCTGGTCGGGAAGCCGGAACTGGCCGGAGGATGGGACCGTGATGAGATCGGGTGCGGGCGGCCCTTTCGAGAGATCAAATACGCTCGCAGTGTTCGAAGACGGATTAATTTGCTGCGCTATCAACACTGGCAGGTTCTGTGTGGCCGTGTGCCCGAAGTTCGAACCAAACACCCCAATGTCAAAACTGCGGCCATAACCCAATCGGACCACCGTCTTCGGCGTCACCTCGTAAGCAATGCCCAGGCGCGGAGCAAAGTTGGTGAAATTATTCTTCACATTTCCCTGAAGGTTGACGTTCCCGAAGCCCGCCACATTGACCAAGCCAGTGCCAAGGTCCACCCATCCGCCGGCGCCCTTCCCGGTAACCGATTGCGGAAAATAAATTTCCCAGCGCAGTCCATAGTTGAGGACCAGTTTGCGAGTGACGCGAAAGGTGTCCTGGCCGTAGAAGAACCATCGCTTCTGACGTTCTCCTGCATCGTCAATGCTGCTCACAAAGCGGCTGAACGCGCCCACGTCGCCGAGCAGGAACGTGGCCAAACCCGAGCCGCCGCCGGTCGGTCCCTGGGTACCCGAATTGAAGAAGCCAAAACTGCCCGTGCGTGAGTCGGTGCTGGCCACGCGAAGGTTCTGCGCGTAGCGAAAATCCGCGCCCCACTTGAAGATATGGTTGCCGGCAGTTTTCGTCCAGTTGGTTACCCATTGAAACTGCTGCTCGGTTTCCAGCAGCGGGCAACCGCAGAGATGGCCAAAAAAGAATTGGTCGCCTTGTTGTCCGTCAACAAAAACGAACGGCATGCCGGAGGTAAGTGGATTGCCCAGGTTCACGCCTGGGATTCCCGCATCCTTTGCAGGTCTTGTTCCTGCGTCGTTCGCTAAGACGTTCACATGGTAGCGGAAGAAACCAAATCGCAAGTCGGTCAGCAGGTTGGGTTTAAGCACATAGTCAGCGCCCACCGCAAGGCTCTGGTTCCGAGCCAGCGACTGACCTGCGAAGGTATCGGGAGATAATCCCGGGCCTCCCGCGACAGCCCCAAATGCGGCCAAAGCATGGTGCCGGAAGTCGGCGAAGCTATAGCGGCCAAAAAGGTTCAACCTTTCCGAGACGTTGTGGTCGATGCGAATATTGAAATCATCGTCGTTGAATAGCTCGGTTCCAGAGGCAATGAAGTTCTGCCTAAGTCCTGCTCCGGAGACGTTCGGTCCCGGCAACAAGGTCAAGAGGTTGACAGCCTGGGACGAGATGCGGTTCCGCGGAATCTGGTTATTGGTGAACTGATTGCCGGTTGCCGGATCAAAGAGCGACTGCGGATACTCGCTCAGATCGCAAAACGGAATGGCCGGATCAAGGCAGGTGGAGCGAACCAGGGCGGTTGGCACGTTCAGACGCGCCGACGCTCCATTGGAGCGCCTTGTTCCCTGATAGTCGCCGAAGAAGAACAGGCGGTTCTTGGCTAACGGCCCGCCCAGCGAGCCGCCAAACTGGTTCCACTTGGTGGTGGGCAACGGCCGGTCTGGTGGCTGGGTAAAAGGGTTGCGAGCCTGGCCCCAGCCGGTGCGTCGGAACTCGAAGGCACTGCCATGCCAATCGTTCGTGCCGGATTTGGTCTGGACTGTGACCACCCCCGCCAGCGCCTGCCCAAATTCTGCGTCGAAGTTCTGCGTCGTGACTTTCGCTTGAGTAACCGACTCCAGGGTGGGGTTGATCACGATAATTCCCAGGACGGGATCGCGATTGTCCGTACCATCCAGCTGGTAAGACGTGCCACTGAAATGTTGGCCGTTGACCATGATCTGAATCCCGCCCTGCGGGTTTTCGGCCGAGGTGTGCTGCCAGCCGAACTGCGACGTGCCTGGAGTGAGCAGTTCCAGGCTGGTGAAGTTTCGATTAAATAGCGGGAGACTTTCGACCTCTTGTTCGTCGAATGTGGTGGCGACGTCGGAGCGGTCGGTTTTCATCAGCGGTATATCTTCTGCCGATACCGTAAGCTTTTCTTCCGTGCCCCCGACCTGCAGTTGCACATCGACCCGGGCTGCCTGGTCGGCGTACACGGGAATGCCCCTAGAATCGATAACTTTGAACCCCGGGGCTTCCGAGCGAACGTCATACTGGTCGGGAATCAGGTGAGTCATGCTGTAGTTGCCGGCCCCGTTGCTAGTCGTCTCAAATTTGGTGTTTTTCTGAACAGAACTCACGGTCAGCTTGGCACCCATCACCGCAGCGCCGGATTGGTCTGTAATCGTGCCGAAGATGCTTCCGTAGACGGCTTGAGCGTGCGCCGGAGTAGGCAAGAGAAGTTGCACACTTAGGATGACCAGGATCGTGAATTCCAGAACTAGCGGACTTCCGGCTCTCGATGATAATAATTGACAGGGCTCTTTGTAATCAGCGCTTAGGTCCCGCAGATTGGCAGATTTTTCGTCAGAATTTCGGAAGATGGAGGGGCCGTCAGGAGCCGACGGTAACGACATCGGAGCCACCCCCCAAGCGCAACCTGACTGTACCACTCCAGCTCACCATTTTGCGACAACTTCGCTCGACGCTGTCGTTGTCCGGTAGCCGTCACTAGGTCGTACAAGTAACCATCAGAAATTCTCTATCTGCCACACGTTGTTGTAGACCATGGATTCGGCTATGGCCAGCGATCGCCCATCCGGTGATGGGATCGCGGCCAATATTTCGCTATTGCTGGAGTGAAGCAGCACTGAAGCTCTGCCCTCGAGGGTGACCCTCAGCAGTGCACTCTCTCCTTCGGGAGTCCTTCCCGCAATCAAGAGGCTCCGTCCATCCGGGGCCCAGTCGACGCTGCCTAATTCGTTCCGTCCGGTTACGGGTACATCACGCGTTTTGCCCGTGAGAGTGGAGCGGAAGCGGATATTTCCCTTAAGACTGGGACAAACCATGGCACGTTGCGAACCATCGGGAGACAAGCTCCAATTGCACACGGGATCGACTTGCGGTGGGACTGAACTTTTGCCGTTCCTCACATCAAACCGGAACGTTTCCATGGCATCACCTTTGCCAACGCTGTACAAGCAAAAGGTCAAGGGCAAGCGTGCACACTGCACGTTCCAGATGCCGACGTCCTTGAGGACCAGGCGAGGAGTTCCGCCGCCTATAGGGATGGCGAAAAGAGAGGATTGAGTCTCGAGGCTGGCGGTTTTAGGCGTCGAAATATATAAGATCTCCGAACCGTCGGAGGTTACCCTAGGTTGTAAGAGCTGCTCAGCGCTAGTCGTCAGACTTTCAGCCAAGGGCTGATCGGTAACCTGTTTGAATATCTCTGAAGTACCGTTTCGATCGGAATTAAACAGGACTGCCTTGCTGTCTGGTGTCCAGGCAAACGGGTTGTTTTCATTCTCATCGAGCGTTAGCCTCCTGTTCGCGAGCAAATGAATGCCGTCCGGCGCCAGCGTTCCGATGTAAACACTCGACACCGAATTCTCTCTCAGGAAAGTCACAACCTTTCCGTCATCGCTTCCAGTAACCTGCGAAATCCAACCAATTCCTCGCGTGATGCGTTTCGGGGACTCGCCAGGCTTTCCAGATGGTTGGAACGACACCGTCCAGAGGCTTGCGCCATGCCGGTTGTTTTCATCTCCGAAGGTGTAGATAAGGCGGCCATCCGATAGCCAAAACAGCGCAGGACCTAAGCGATTGTCAGAGAAGAAGGTTTGGGCCCCTGCGTTCCGCCATTCGTTAACCTCCACGGCACTCACGCGCGCGTTGTACGTCTCAGCGGCTCTGATGTAGGCGATTCGATTGCCATCGGGAGACCACGTCGGACCTCCCACCCAGGAAGACTTGTCGCTCGCAACCTTAACTGGATCGGTTCCGTCGGAACGCATGACCCACTCTTCTCGACCATAGTCAGAGCGTTGGAACGCGATGTGCGCCCCATCCGGAGACACTGACCCTCCCGCAGCGTCATTTGCCAGGTGACGGGGCGAGCCTCCGAAGACCGAAACACTCCACAAGCTTAGTTTGTCGGTCGACAAGCTTTTGCCGGGCTGTTCCCGGCGGCAGACCAGTAAATGAGATCCGTCCGGAAACCAGTCCGCCACATCAGCAGAGAAATTTGGCGGCAGGGGCACGGGATGGGTTTCACCCGTGCGAATCTGCTTCAGGTAGAGACCAGTATTGTCCGCGTAGGCGAGGAACTTGCCATCCGGGGAGACTACCGCGCTGTTCACGCTATTCTCCAATGAATTTGTGGTCAGCTTACGTTCAATGACCTCCGTGCGCCGCGATGGATGCCGCCACGGTGCCCACACTAGAGCCGCAATCACGAGGGCTGAGGAGAAGGCGATGGCGAGCCCTGGACGCCAAAAAGATGATTGACCTTGTTCCGGGGCGGCCACGATTGCGGCTCCGTCTGGTCCCGCGGTATGCGTTTCAACAATCGGCTTGTCCACCGGGGCGATGAAGCGATAGCCCCGGCGAGGCAGGGTCTCCACAAACCTGGGATTGTCGGCCTCGTCTCCCAATGCGATCCGGATCTTGGTAATGGCCGTATTGAGGGCGTGGTCAAAGTCAACAAAGGTGTCTTCCGGCCAGACCTGCCGACGCAGCTCTTCCCGAGAGACTAACTTGCCTGAGTGTTCGAGCAGGATGGCACAGACTTGAAAGGGCTGGCCTTGCAGGGGCACCTTTACCCCATTCTTGCGCAGTTCCCCGGTCTGCAAGTTCGCTTCGAAAACGCCGAAACGCACAATTTTTGCGGAACTGTTGACCTCGGCCATATGCAACACCCGCCTGTGAACTGGAACTCTAGCACCGTTGGCCCCCTTGATAGAACTCGGAGCTGTGGAGCGGATTTACCCAAGCCGCCTGCAGACAATGACTTAGCTGTGGCGGAGAAATAGCTAAACAATCCATTCAGGGTTCATTGAGGTACTTGTCGTTGTAATTGACCGTTGGCGTCACCGCGAAAGCCAAAGAGGTGAACGCCATGGACCGCCTGCTTCTCTCCAGTTGCTTGCTGGTAATCTTTGCACTGTCAAATGTCGAGCTCGGTTGGTCCCAAACGGCCATTGTTGCTGATCTTCCAGCGCCGGAAACGAAACTACCTACTCACATCCCGGTCAAAATCCCAATTCGCCTGTACTGGGGCTACCTGATCATCGTTGAAGGATCAATTGGCAATGTCCATAAGCTAAATTTCCTGGTGGACACGGGAGCCTATCCAAGCGTCGTGGACCAGACCATCGCACACGATCTTGGGCTCGCCGAACAACCCAGTAGAGTGAACCTGTCGAACAAGAGTGTCCAGACGGGACTCGTCATTCTTCCTTCCTTACTCCTGGGCTCGGTTGGCGCCGAATCCCTTCCCGTTCTGACGGAAGACCTCTCGTTTCTGCGCAAGGCTCTGGGCTGCAAGGTGGATGCAATTATCGGTCTGGATGTCCTCGGGAAAAGCAGTTTTACCATCAACTATAGAACGAAGGAAATGCTCCTTGGCCCTGTCGAACGCCTGACGTTCTCAGCTCCGTTCGATACCGATGTACCGATGGTGACGATTCGAACGAAATTCCAAAACCAGCAACTACGCCTGGTGGTCGACACGGGCGGTCCAGACCTGATGCTGTTTCAAAGTCGGATGCCAAGCTCCGCCAGCTTTCAGGAGCTTGGAACCGAAAAGACAGCCGACGTAAGTGGATCGTTCCGGCGCAGGAAGGTGCGGATTCCTGAAGTATTTCTGGGCAAAGAAACAATCGGCACACAGATCGCATCTGTGGTGGATGACCAGAAAGATGCCGGCGACAATTTCGACGGCGTCTTGGGCATGAGGGGGCCGCAGTTCTCGAAGATTGCGTTTGACTTCGAACACCGCCGGTTCTTTTGGGACCTGCCAGTGGTTGCCCCTGCGATCTCGGTTTCCATTTACGACGATGTGCAGCTTTCTCCGCGAGTGTTGGCCGAAGCCGAGGATGAGACGGCAAGGGTCTATCAAAAAGCGGGAATCACGATCTCTTGGATTGAGTGCAAGTCGTCGAAAACAGATTCCGCACCCGATTTGAGATGCCAGGATCCACCTTCGGCAATGCATCTCAACTTGCGAATCATCCCGCACGCATCGAAATCGGGCGATGGCATTTTTGGTGTTGCCTTCCTCTCTGCAGAAGGTACAGGGGCTTACAGCGACGTATCCTACAACTCGGCGGAGGAACTGGACCGGGACTGGCATGTCGGCTTGGCGCGAGTATTAGGCCATGTAATGGCGCATGAACTCGGACACCTACTGTTGGGTTCGAATGCGCACTCACGCCAAGGCATAATGTGCCCCAGCTGGCATGGGGGCGAGCTGCGTCTCGCGAGCATGGGAGCTCTATTATTCTCCCAGGAGCAGGCGCAATTCATGCGGGAAAGGTTAGCGCGCTAGTCGAGGCGCTAGACCATCTGGTGAAATATTCCCAATTGCAACGGGATGCCAGCTGTCATCGTGGTGGCACTGCCGCACCTGGCGAACTGGCGTGGTCTTCGATCTTCAGATTGCCGAAGCCAGTTCCAGCCTTCTGCTCCTGCACAAGAAGGACCGATGACCTCTGTCCGGCGGAGTCTCGTGGGCGGGTTGCGGTTTGCAACGTTTCTTCTCGTCCTGTCGCTGTCCAACATGTTCGCCCGCCCGCAAAAGGCAGGGCAAAGAAAAAGGGCGCCCGGCAAGAGCGCCCCATAACAACACCTGCAGTCACGGCAATTTCTTATTGGTTCCCTTTGCCAGGTGCAGTGATTTTGCCGAAGAGACCGTGACTCTCACCCTGAATGCCTGCGGTGAAGAAGAGCTGGTTGGTGTCTCCCGCCACAAAACCATTGCCGAAGCTCAATCCCCAAAGGCCGTCAATGGCGATGGGATCGCCCTTACGACCGCGAAGCTGACCGTGGAAAGAGTGGCCCTCGAACTTGAAGCCAGTGATGCGACCGTCGCCGAAATTGCCCACCAGCAAGTCGCCCGAAAACTT
>WNEZ01003074.1_pt1 | contig 14349 bp, 10 predicted proteins | sample 5400521 | NCBI WGS metagenome assembly WNEZ01 (sample SAMN13153339, study PRJNA577476) | soil metagenome | isolation source: 120 cm saprolite under Douglas fir tree site 2 hole 1 replicate 1 | place: USA:California | collected 2015-04-18
CCCAAAGCGCTCTTGCACTGGGAAGACTTCGGACCCAGCAATGCCAGGCGCATCCTGGAAAAGTACCGCCATCAGATATGCACCTTCAATGATGATGTCCAAGGGACGGGTGCCATTACGCTGGCCGCCATCTACACCGCATTACGCGTGGCGCAGACCGATATCCGTGAGCAGCGCGTGGTCATTTTCGGCGCTGGCACGGCTGGCATCGGCAACGCCGATCAGATCCGCATCGCCATGATGCAGGCGGGTCTCTCCAAAGAAGAGGCGACGCGCCATTTCTGGTGTGTCGATATCCAGGGCCTGCTGCTCGATACCATGGGCAACGCGCTGCGCGACTTCCAGATCCCGTATGCCCGCCCGGCCTCCGAGGTCAAAGACTGGAAGCATGATATGCCTGGAGGCGGCATCAGCCTGGCCGAAGTCGTGCGCCAGGTCCACCCGACCATGCTCATTGGCACCTCGACCGCGCCAGGCACCTTTACGGAGTCGATCGTGAAGGATATGGCAGCACACACCCAGCGCCCCATCATCTTTCCACTCTCGAACCCGACCCAACTGATGGAAGCGAGCGCCAGCGATCTGATCACCTGGACGGATGGACGCGCGCTGGTGGCCACCGGCATTCCTTCGCACCCGGTCACCTATAAAGGTACGACATACGTGATTGGTCAGGCCAACAACGCTCTGCTCTATCCCGGTCTGGGTCTGGGCACCATCGTGGCTCGCGCGAGCCAGGTCAGCGACAGCATGTTCACCGCCGCCGCCAAAGCCGTCGCGGATCAGGTGGATGCCAAACAGCCCGGAGCCTCGCTCCTGCCACACGTGGATAATCTGCGCGCCGTCTCCGCCACGGTTGCCGTTGAGGTGGCCAAGACCGCCGCGTCCGAGAAACTGGCACGCGTCGAACTCACCAATGTGATTCAGCAGGTCCAGGATGCGATGTGGCAGCCGCAATACCCGGAGTTGCTGAGCAGAGTGGCAGAAGGGAGCCGCAGATGAGTAGCCGCGACCAGCAGGACCAGGCACGAGCGGCAACAACGGTTCGCGACCTGCCGATCGGGATCCAAGCATCGGGTACACGCGAGGAATCGGACTCGATGGGCACGATTGCTGTCCCGGCAGATCACTACTGGGGGGCGCAGACGCAGCGCTCCCTGATCCACTTCTCCATTGGCGATGACCACATGCCCAAAGCGGTCTACCATGCCTATGGGTATGTGAAAAAGGCCGCGGCCATTGTCAACGCCGAGGCCGGCAAACTCCCCAAGGAGAAAGCGGACTTGATTAGCAAGGTGGCCGACGAGGTAATCGCGGGCAAACTGGACAGTGAGTTCCCACTCTATGTCTGGCAAACTGGCTCCGGCACCCAATCGAACATGAACGTCAACGAGGTGATCTCCAATCGTGCCATTCAACTCGTGGGGGGCCGACTTGGCAGTAAAACACCCATTCACCCCAATGATGACGTGAACATGTCGCAGTCCTCCAACGACACCTTTCCCACCGCGATGCATATCGCCACGGTGCTCGAATTCGCGAATCACCTCATCCCACACGTCAAGGCGCTTAGGGACGCGCTCTGGAACAAGGCCGTCGCATGGGTGGACGTGGTCAAAATCGGGCGCACCCACTTGCAAGACGCGACACCCCTCACCGTTGGCCAGGAGTGGTCGGGGTACGCGACACAGCTGAGCGATGCGTTAGCGCTCGTGCAGCAGTCGATGCACGGTCTGTATCAGCTTGCCGCTGGTGGGACCGCCGTGGGCACCGGGATCAATACATTGCCCGATTTTGGTCCCAAGATCGCCGCCGAAATCACGCGTCTGACCGGACATCCCTTTGTGAGCGCGCCGAATAAATTCGCAGCTCAAGGATCACTGGACGCTATGGTCAATGCCAGCGCGGCCCTGCGCGCCCTGGCGGTCGCGCTGATGAAGATCGCCAATGACCTGCGCTGGCTGGGGTGCGGACCACGCGCGGGTCTGCACGAACTCAGCTTGCCCGCCAACGAACCAGGCTCGTCGATCATGCCCGGCAAGGTCAACCCGACGCAGGAAGAGGCGATGGTCATGGTGTGCATCCAGGTGATCGGCGATGACAGTGTGGTCGCCTTCGCTGGCTCGCAAGGCAACTTCGAGCTCAACGCCATGCGTCCGATCATCATCAACACGGTGCTGCACTCAGCGCGTATCCTTGGTGACGCCTGCGATAAACTGCGCCAGTTTGGCATCGAGGGCATCACGCTGGATACCGAGAGGATCAGCAAGTACGTCAACGAGTCGCTGATGCTGGTGACGGCGCTGAGCCCGGTCATCGGGTATGACAAAGCCTCGGCGATCGCGCACAAAGCGCTTGACGAAAACAAAACATTGCGTGATGCGGCCCTTTCGAGTGGCTACATTCGTGCCGAGGAGTTTGATAAGATCGTGGTGCCTGCCCACATGGTTGGCGATCCCCACAAGGACCTGGAGGAAACCCGTAAAGTTGTTGGGCAATAATGCTTTAAGGTACTTCTCATGTTGAACATGATATTAGCTACTGGAATATGAAAGGAAAACCCACATGCAAAAGACTTCGCAAAAACGTAGTGACGAGATGAATCAGGTGCCGCAACCCATCCGGGGCGACCTGGGCGCGCCTATCCTGGGGCCGCACAACGTGCCCGTGGAGCGCGAGAACCCTGACCTGCTGGCCTCCCCCTACACCGACTCCGGCACGATCCCCAACCTCAAGTTCTCCTTCGCCACCGCGCGCAACCGCCTCGTCACGGGCGGCTGGGCGCGTGAGGTGACGGTGCGCGAGCTGCCGGTCGCCACGGAGCTCGCCGGGGTCAACATGCGCCTGAAACCCGGGGGCATCCGCGAGCTGCACTGGCACAAGGAGGCCGAATGGGCATACATGCTCGCCGGGCGCGCCCGCATCACCGCCGTCGACGAGCAAGGACGCACCTTCATCGACGACGTCGGCGAGGGCGACCTGTGGAACTTCCCGTCGGTCATCCCGCATTCGATCCAGGGCTTGGAAGAGGGCTGCGAGTTCCTGCTGGTGTTCGACAACGGCAACTTCTCGGAGAACGAGACCTTCCTGATCACGGACTTGTTCAAGCACACCCCGCGCGACGTGCTGGCCAAGAACTTCGGCGTCCCAGAGGCCGCCTTCGCCAACATCCCGATCGACGTCGAGCACGAGCGGTATATCTTCTCCGGCAAGGTGCCCGGACCGATGGCCGCGGACGTGGTCCAGTCGGGAGCGGGCATTGTGCCCCAGACCTTCAGCCACCACATGATGGCCCAGGAGCCGATCAAGGCGGCGGGAGGCTGGGTGCGCATCACCGACTCCTCCAATTTCCCGGCCGCAACCACCATCGCGGCGGCGCTGGTGAACATTGAGCCGGGCGCGATGCGCGAGGTGCACTGGCACGCCAACGACGAGTGGCAGTATTACATCTCGGGGCGCGGGCGCATGACCGTGTTCGCGTCGGGCGGGAAGGCGCGGACCTTCGACTACCAGGCGGGCGACGTAGGCTACGTGCCGTTCGCGATGGCGCACTACGTCCAGAACCTGGGCGACGAGCCGCTGCGCTTCCTGGAGATGTTCCGCAGTGCCCGCTTCGCCGACGTGTCGCTGAACCAGTGGATGGCGCTGACGCCGCCCGAGCTGGTACAGGCCCACCTGAACCTGGACCCGCAGACGATGGCCGCCCTGCGCAAGGACAAGCCCATCATCGTGCGGTAGCAAGGCGGGCACCTACGACGGCTGTGCCGTTTCCGATGGAGTACCCCATCGGAAATATCGGTTTGAAGGGTGATGTGACACCTTTTCATGACGATGCTCATAACACTTTCATGGCACGTCGTCGTCATACTTGGAAGTGAGAATGTTTTGTAGCCAGTCATGGCAAGAGCGATGCAGTTGCAAGAGTTTTGAAGAAGGAGCAGATACTATGTCAACCTATACGGTTGGAAACCATCTCGCGACGCGGTTAGAGCAAATCGGCCTCAAACACTACTTCGTAGTACCAGGTGACTATAATCTTGTTCTGCTCGATCAACTTCTGTGGAACAAGAATGTGCAGCAAATCAATTGTTGTAATGAGCTCAATGCTGCTTATGCTGCTGAAGGCTATGCACGAGTCAATGGGGCCGGGGCGGTGATTACCACGTTCAATGTTGGAGCCTTTTCTGCGCTCAACGGAGTGGCTGGTGCCTATGCTGAAAGCCTGCCAGTGATTTTCGTCTCTGCGGGATACAATACGAATGATCCGAGTGCAAATCATCTCCTCCATCACACCATTGGCACACACGATTTTTCGTATCAATATGAGATGATCCGGCGCGTGACCTGCGTAGCCGTGCGGATTCTTCATGCCGAAGATGCGCCGTATCTGATTGATCAGGCTATCCGTATAGCTTTACGTGTGCGCAAACCAGCCTACATTGAGATCGCATGTAATCTCTCGAACGCGCCCTGTCCCAAATCAGTAGCGTTCGAGACGCTTCTGACTTCGGAACCAAGCAGCCAACTTGCCCTTACCGCAGCCGTGGAAACGGCGGCCTCCCTTCTCAATAACGCAAAGAAACCGCTTCTCCTGGCGGGAGTCCAAATTCGCTCGTATGGAGCAATCGATGCGTTCCGTGAACTCGCCGAAGCCCTTGGTTGTGGGGTTGCTGTCATGCCCGATGCAAAAGGGCTCTTTCCCGAGGATCACCCTCAATTCACCGGTATCTACTGGGGTGGGGTGAGTAGTCCCGGCTGCGAACCGGTTGTTGATTGGGCGGATATGATCCTCGCCGCAGGACCGATGTTTACGGACTATACCACGGTGGGCTGGACCGCTCTCCCTCCCCGAGAGCAGATGATCAAAGCTGAGCCTCGGTATGTGCGGTTCCCACATGCAGAATATACTGATGTTGCATTAGCAGATTTCCTTTCAACTCTGGCCAAAAGCGTCCAAAAAAATGATACAACCCTGATGCAATATCGGCGTGAAGTGCGGAAAACGCTCGCGGATACAGAAGTTCCCAGCGCTAGCGCAAATGCACCGCTGACGCGAGTTGAGATGTGCCGCCAGATCCAGAAAGACCTTGACGCGAAGACAACGCTGCTCGTAGAAACCGGCGATTCCTGGTTCAATGGGATGTTCATGCATCTGCCCGATGGTGCACGATTCGAAATTGAGATGCAATGGGGATCGATTGGCTGGGCAGTGCCGGCCACATTCGGCTATGCGATGGGACTTGAAGCTGATCGGCGGTTGGTCTCCATGATCGGCGATGGCTCGTTCCAACTGACTGCTCAGGAAGTGGCGAACATGATTCGCTACGGGCACAACACCCTCATTTTTCTCATCAACAACCGCGGGTATGTCGTCGAATCCGAGATCCATGATGGCCCGTACAACTACTTTAAAAATTGGGACTACGCCGGCCTGATCTCTGCATGGAATGCTGAAGACGGTCATGGATTAGGTCTGAAGGCAACAACGGGGGAGGAACTGGCAAATGCCATCAAGCAGGCTCGCAATCATAGAGGTGGACCCGTCCTGATCGAGTGCCAGATCAAGCACGACGATTGCAGCCCCCAGGTCCTCAAGTGGGGAACGAAGGTTGCCCTCGCCAACTCGCGCGCACCTCAGGAGACCTGAGAGGGGTAATTGTAAATCACTGGAGAGGACATTTCCTAACTTATAAGGCCTCCCAGGAGTGAGCGAGGACGCGCTTGGGAGAGCGGCCAGGCCAACAAAGCCCTTGCATCTATTTCATGCAAGGGCCTCTGCCTGAGATAGAGAAGCAAAGCCCTTTAACTCATTTGTACTTGCTGGTAAGGCGTAGCTGCCTGCTTTTGCTTATCCCTCAACCACTGGTCAATCAAGAGGTCATGGCTATCAATAATAAGCAAGTTGTCATCAATGGTTTCTGAGTCTAAAAAAATAGTTGGCTGCCGTAATTCTGTTGTCCTCACCAAAATTTTTAATATACATCCCTTAGTAGCGCTCGCCTTTAAAAGCTGCCTTTTCGCCTCTTCTATACTTTCATTGTCTTTTTGAATCCTGATAGCTATCGGAGTGCCGAGATAATGCACTTTTAGAAACCCATCCAGGCCGTTATTTCTTTCAACTACTAGTGCATTCAATCTCTCAAGAATATCTCTTGTTTTATCATCTTGATTGAGATAAGCTTCTTTGCCGACTTCCAGTAGCTTCGATACAGTTTTTTGGGGGTTATCCACTCGTACTCTTGCTAGTTCAATAGCCCCTGGCTCTATATCAATGCCTATCCAGTTCCGTTCTAATAGTGCTGCTGCAACTATGGTTGTACCGCTGCCACACATCGGATCCAGCACCACATCACCCTTATCAGTTGCAATTTCAATGATCTTCTCAAGTAGCAAAATAGGTTTTTGAGTTGGGTACCCACTTCGCTCCGTGGCTTTGGGGTTCAGGTAGGGTATTTCCCAAACATTAGTTAAGGGGACGCCTTTCTTTTCCTTGCCTAATACAATACTTCCGTTGCTTCCTTTCTTATAGACGGATTTTCCGTGCTCATCGCGTTCGCGTTCCTGCAAGATCTGATCTATATTTGTGGTTGGAGAATAATCAGTGTATATGACATTGAACTTATATTTATCTGATTTACTGTAAAAATAAATGGTTTGGTGCGCGTTAAGCAGCCCACGTTTTGCGTTGCTCCAGCGCCGGTACACCCATATGATCTCGCTTTGGAAGTTGTCTGGACCAAACACTTCATCGAGGATAAGCCTTAGATGATGTGATGCTGAACTATCGCAGTGTACAAAAATGCTCCCTGTATCCCTTAACGCCCTTCTGCATTCTTCGATACGCTGCCGCATGAATAATTTATATGCTTCTAAACTTGACCACGTATCAGAAAAGTAATACTCTTGAGCATTATCTCGTGTCTTAGACTTCTGAACTTTTTGTGTGAAAAATGGTGGATCAAGGTACACCAAGTCAACCGATCCTGGCTCAATTAATTTCAGCCAGGTTAAGCAATCTCCAGCATACAGGTTGTTAATATCCATGTTTTCTATCTGTCCTCTGCCAACTTTTTGATATTCTCTTCTGCTATGGTAGCACTTTCTCCCTTTATTATGGCACTTTCTGCCGCTAATTTAGTGCTAGCAAACGATCATCGATTTCACTGGCAAAGCCAAGGTCAAGCACCAGTGGCAGCGTGACTCCCTGTAGGGCCCGTTAAGACAATGGTCAGCGAAACGATACTTGGCAACAATACGGCTGCGAAGCTCTTATGCTCCGCATGAAGCGTCTCCCCAGGCCCGTCCATAGTAGGGGCGACCCTTGTGGTCGCCTGCTGGTGGAGTGGCAATCGCGTCTGTACCGCATTCGCCAGCAAAGTCTTGTAAGGGCGGGAAGTGGGGACCCTTACGGTCACCCTGCGGGGATTTTGATTGACCTGGGCATAACTATCTCCTACAATAGGTAACAGGTATTTGCCGGTAAAATTTCTAAGTGTTATGAGGAGGATAAATGCAAATTCGTAAAGCCGTATTACCTGTTGCCGGCCTGGGTACACGAGTGCTGCCGGCCAGCAAAGTAGTACCGAAGGAGATGTTACCCCTCGTCGATAAGCCGACGTTACAATACATTGTGGAAGAGGCGGTTGCTGCGGGCGTTGAAGAGATTATCTTCGTGACGAGCCGTAGTAAACGCAGTATAGAAGATCACTTTGACTCGTTCCCCGAATTGGAGGCGGTATTGGAACGCAAAGGGAAACGCAAGGCGCTGGAGGAACTGCGTCGGGTACAGACCATGGCGACTTACGCATCAGTAAGACAGTCAGAGCCGCTTGGCCTGGGACATGCCGTCTTATGCGCCAAAGATCTCGTAGGCGACGAGCCATTTATTGTCATGCTGGGGGATATCTTGATTCCGCCGGAGAATCCCTGTCTGCCCGAATTGATCCAGGTATATGAACAGTATCAGGGCTCTGTTCTCTCACTTGTACCTTTGCCTCCCGAAGTTATTCCAACTTATGGCATTGCTGCAGTCGAAGAACTTGGCTCGAATGTGCTTAAGGTGACGCACGTCGTCGAGAAACCGCCGCTGGAAGAAGCGCCTTCTGATCTGGGAGTCTACGGTCGTTACGTTTTGACGCCCGATATTTTTGCTCTCCTGGAAAAAACCCCGCCCGGTAGTGGTGGAGAGATACAGGTGACCGATGCTATTGAAATGCAGGCTAAGTCTGGTCGTTGTTATGGCGTCAAATTTACCGGCGTACGCTACGATACAGGCACTCCCCTTGGTTTAATGACAACCTCAATAGCCTTTGCTCTGAAACGTCCCGATATCGCTCCTGGCTTGCGCGAATATATGCAGCAAGTATTGAGAGAAGAATAAAGTGAGAAAAATATCCTATGAGTTGCGCGTTATACGTCATCACCCATACAAGGTCTCCCACCCATCTGGTGTCGTAATCGTAGGGACAGGGGAGGAGAGTTGAGGTGTGGGGCCCCTTGTGGGTGTCCGTGGCAGCCAGCTTCCATTTTTCTTACGCTGCAAAAGAACTGGCTTGATATAAGTCACGTTGTCATGTGACTTTGGAGAATACAATGATAGGTGTAATCAGCAATCTTCACTTCTTCAATATGTTCTTAGTACTCGCTTCGGGCACTATTTCGGGCATATGGGGATTGGTTCTCTTTTTCACGAAGAAGACTTTTAACAGACCCTGGCGTACTGCACTTATTATTACGGCTATCGTAGCCGCGTTGCAAGCGCTTCTTGGCATCATTCTAGTACTACTGGGGCAAAGACCAGGTACAGGTACCGGCCTCTACTACCTGCATTACGTCTATGGAGCAATTGTCGTTCTGGCAATTCCCGTGGCGGTCACCTATGCTACGGGTAGGAAGAACCAGCGTCGAGATATCCTGATCTTTAGCATTGCTTCATTGATATTGGTAGCTGCCGCTCTTCGTGCCCTGACTACAGGATTACATTAAACAGTTCGGGGAGAATTATGAAAGCTTCTTTTATCCATATCGCGGATATACATCTTGGTTATGAGCAATATGGTGAGCGCGAACGTTTTAACGATTTTAGTCGCACATTCTGGAATATCATGGACGAGGCGGCAAATCGGCCGGTCGATCTCGTGGTCATAGCGGGAGACCTCTTTAATAAACGCGCCATCGATGCGCTCACGCTCATTCATGCCATTGAGGGCCTGAAGAAGCTCAAGGATAAAGGTATCCCGGTCATAGCAATCGAGGGCAATCACGATCGCAGCTATTATCGAGATGGCATTTCCTGGCTTCAATTTTTGTGCCACCAGCAATATTTGATGCTGCTTGCCCCTAAAATGCGTGAAGGCGCGCCGCTGCTTACGCCCTGGGAACGAGAGACGATGCTGGGATCCCATGTTGATCTGCTCGGTGGTCGGCTGCGTGTTTATGGTTTGCCATGGCAAGGAGCGGCGACCTTGCGCAGCATGGAAGGGTTGACTCAGGCCCTGGAGGCTGCCAGGGCAGAGGAAGATGCCGCTGGTATCGAGTATCGTTTGCTCGTGATGCATTCAGGCCTGGACGGCATTGTTCCGCACATTCAGGGGTTGCCTACCATGGCCCAGTTTCAGCCACTTCGTCGCTGTGTCGACTACCTGGCGTTGGGTCATGTGCATAAGCCCTACGAGTTCGACGGCTGGATGTATAATCCCGGCTCGACCGAGACCTGCGGCGCGGAGGAATCGGCCTGGGAAGATCGTGGTTACTACTTTGTTGAGATCGATACCGGTGATCCTGAAAGCGTTATCGACCCTGGTAAGCCGGCCCGTTTTCACCGTGCTACGCATTTTGTCAGTAAACGCCGCCCGTTCGTGCGCCACGAGTTGCGTGTAGATGGTCTAAATGAGCCGAATGCCCTATACGAACGCCTGGAGGAATATTGCCGTCGCGAAGGATTTGCTTACCAGGCTGTTACGTTGCCTCCTGTGGTACAGATCCACCTGGTTGGTACACTGAGTTTTGACGCCGCTTCGCTAGACAAGAAATACATGGAGGAGATAGTACGTACCCATTTCCAGCCGTTGCATGTGCGCATTGACAACAATACTAATGACCAGGATTTTCTTCCCGACGGTGGGGGTATTGATGGCCGCGACCGCTCGACCTGGCACGAATTGGAACGCCGCATCTTCGAGGACCTTGTCAGCCGGGACAATCGCTACCTGGCGACCAAAGAACAATGGAGCGTGGTACTTGCTGAACTAAAACAGATGGCCCTGCAAAAAGACGATCCCTCACTCATAGCCCAGTTTTTGCGTGAGAAAAGAACAGAACTGCTAGAGTTTCGCTCAACTTGACATGCTTTCCTTTCATATCGTAAGCTACACTAAGAAAGTTAGTTGATCAATTGAATCAACTAAGTGTACCCTGGCTTTTAATCAATTCTCATTAAGGGTAAAGGTAGCGTTCTGTTGATCCGCAAGGAGACTCACTAAATGGAGACCACGCCTGTTGTTTCTACTGACGCTCTACGTGTCGACACTCAATTTGGCAAGTTTTCGCAAGCTTGTACCGTAGTGCTCACGGCTGTTGCTTTTCTTTTCAGCCAGCCTATCATTGTTCTAATTACCGCTATAATCCTGGCGCTTTCCGCACTTGTACCGGCAATAAGCCCTTACAGGCTGCTCTATCGCGGCATAGTCATGCCACTACACCTGTTGCGACCAAGAATTGTGGAGGATGACCCGGCGCCTCATCGCTTTGCGCAGGGCGTCGGCGCGATATTCCTGATTGCCTCCAGCCTCGTGCTCTTCCTTACGAAGGCTACGGCAGTGGGTTGGACGCTCGACCTCATCGTCCTTGTGCTGGCCGGCATTAACCTTACTGTCGGTTTTTGTGCCGGGTGCTTTGTATACTATCACCTTGGACGCATTGGCCTGCTCCCACGAGTGCGCTACCAGGGTGCTTTCCACTGGCGGGGAGTGTGAGCGAGATGTCGGAGTACATTGTACGAATAGGAGTACTTGTTCTAGTAAGCTTGCTGCTCTGGCTTATAGTTTGGTCCGGGCGTCGTTTCGTAGAAGTTCAGAGGCGACTGGCGCTCGCCGCAGCCCCGGTAAAGGTATCCACAGGCACTGACGTCGTAGATGTTCACTCTAACTCAACTCCTGTACGTATCTTAGCGTTCAGTAGCGCTGACTGCCTCCAATGTCACCGCTTACAAACGCCAGCTCTTCAGCGTGTAGTGCAGGCACGCGGTAGCGATGTTTCTGTACTGGATGTTGACGCCACTAGTTCGCCTGAATTGACTCAACGTTACAGGGTGCTCACTGTGCCTACCACTGTGATCCTGGATGCGACAGGCCATGCTCATGCTGTAAACTATGGCTTCGCCAATACTCAGCACCTTCTCGAACAGGTGGATGAGGTATTGGGGCACGCTAGCCCATAAATTTTAAAAGGGAAAACAACCCGGGCAGATATCCTCCAGGGCGATGTAAAAGAAGCCATAGAAAATGTCAAGCCCTTGCAGCCACCAATTTTGCCGACGAAGGTGGGTGCACTGCTGGTGGCTCAAGCACCGGTGCTTGAGCCACCAGCAGTGCACCCACCTTCGTCGGATCATACATCTCCCCGGTTCTCAACAGCCGATAGGCTATGATCACCATCTTGCGCATCACGGCCATCATGGCTTCACGCTTTTTCATCCCTCGAGCAACTAGGCGGCGATAATAGGCCCCAAAGGCGGAGTCTTTGAGCCGGATACAACGCACAGTAGCCATGTACAAGATACGGCGAAGCCGCCCACTACCACGCTTGGAGAGCTTGGTTTGCCCTTTCCACTTGCCGCTTTCCTTCACCTCCAGATCCAGTCCAGCGTAGGCCACCACCTGGTTGGTGTTCTGAAAGCGCATCACATCGCCTAACTCCGCTCTCAAGACGGCCACCGTCTTGTGCCCAAATTCTGGCACACTCTGTAACCCTTTGGCCCCTGTGTCGCTATCCAGGAGCTTGTCGATCTCGCTTTCCAATTGCGCCAGGTTCTTCTGGGTATGCGCCAGTTGGTCACAGAGGATCTTCAGACTGGTCGAGCGAGCAGAGATGGCCAGACCACTGCCAATTGAGCGTTTTGCCAGACTCACCAACTGGTGCGCGGTGTGCCGCCCATAGTTGCGTGGGGCCAGTTCATGCAAGGTGGCGGCAATGGTCTCGACTCCTGCTGTCACGATAGCTGGTGCACTCGGGTAGAGCTGGAGCAGGGCCAGGGCCGTGGCTCGACAGGGATCGCTGAAAACCTGACCAAACTCGGGAAACACCACCGCGAGCAACGCCTGGATCTCGTTCTTGTAGCGAGCCGCTTCATCAGCCAGGTGCGTGTGCAAGCGCACCAATTCGCGATAGGTCGCAATCAGCTCCGTCGGCACATACCCTCGACGCGCCTCCCCACTGACCAGCAGACGGGCAATGGTGGTCGCATCCAGCTTGTCCGTTTTCGCTCGCAACCCTCGTTGTTGGGCAAACTGGTGCGTTTGTCTGGGGTGCAGAAGGCACAACTGGTACCCTCGCGTTTCCAGAAAGTGATAGAGCTTCTCCCCATAGCGCGAGGTCGCCTCCAGACCAATGAGGATGCGTTCAGGAGCAGCACCCAACTGCTCGATCTTCTCCAGGAACAGCCCAAAGCCGGCCTCGGCGTTGGCGAACTCGGTCGGCTTGACGACCTGGCTTTTATCTGGTTTGAGCGCACAGAAACGACACGTTTGACTGCCGATATCAATGCCGACCACATACTGAAACGGTGAGGCATCGACAGAAGAAGAGGGAGAGCCTGAGTCACTCATCGGCATCGTTCCGATCTGACCACCCAAGGTCAAGCTTGCTTTGTGCAACGCACACCCAATCAGGCGACGGGAAACCCGACCGACCAGGGCGAGCGTCAACTCATGCTGGATGGACAGTCTCTCTTCTCCTCTCCCTGCGGACAGCAGAATGGAGCTGTAACAAGCCCAATCGCCGCTTATGACCCTGGTAGACGGGGGACAGTCTTTTACAGGCGGTCAAGCCGCAAAGTCCGTACGACGGTCCTCCGTCGGGTAAGGAAGCCGCATTACTGCGACTCCCTCCCCTCAGAACCGGACTTGTCCCTCTCAAGACATCCGGCTCAAGCACATCACGAACAACACGGCTCCTTTTTCCCTTCCTGCTTGGATCGTTGAGCAAGTGTGCTTTCATCTGTCAGCAGTTCACGGTCGTTGTACTGTTGGCAATCGCGCATGGCTCGTTCGGTCTTGGCATGGATTTGCTGATGACAGAGCAGATGAACCAGTGCCAGGTTGCCGTAGCTATCTTTGCCTCCCCTGGACCGGGCCAGAAGATGATGAACCTGAAGTTCTTCGTCATTGAAGAGTGATTCTCCACATTCTGGGCAACGGCCCTTTTGCCTCTGGGCAAGCTTCTGTTTGGAGAACGTCAAGTCTTTGGCTTGCGTTGCCTGTCGTTTTGCCCAGTAGTCCTTGAGGCATGGATCATCGGGTGATGACCTGCCTTTGACGAGCGTATGGCGTTCAATGGGGAACCAGTTAAACTTGAGCAAGTACCCTCCCGTTTGTTTGTCGCCAAACACCCAGGAGTCCAAACGGTCAAGATGAAACCGGCCCCAGTATTTCCGGTGTCGCCAGTCTTTCGGCTTCTTGGGGTGCATCCATCTGGTGTAACGATCTGCTTTGTAAAACATCCAGTTATCCAGTTGGTTAAAGACTTCCTTGGCAACAGCAGTGCGAAAGTAGTTCGCCCATCCTCGAATGATCGGATTGAGCTTTGCCAGAACCGATTGCACATTGGTCCCTCGTGCTTTGTGCCATTGGTCCTGGAGCTTCTTTTGCACCTCTTGGATTGATTGCTTGCTCGGTTTGATTAAGAGTTTCCATCCCGTACGTGAAGTTTGCGGCGCAGGATAGTGACGGATGTTGAAGCCCAGGAAATCAAATCCCTCTGTCAGGTGAACGATGCGGGTCTTTTCCTCCGAGAGGGTCAGACCACGTTCTTTCAACCATTCCGTTAGGATTTTCTGGACCTGTTCGGCATCTTCCCTGGTTTCACAAAAGCAGACAAAATCGTCCGCGTACCTCACCACCGCACGCCTGCCAATAAGTTGGCCTCGACAGTCATATGTGACCCCAATGGCCTCTTCCATCCCGTGCAGCGCTATGTTTGCCAACAAGGGCGACACCACGCCTCCTACAATGTTGCAAAAAAAGTGCTAGAGTTTGAGTTCACAGCAGAGATTCCGCGCATCCACCTTCGTGCCAGCTATGGAGAGGGATTTAAGGGAGCGCCATTAACTTGCGAAGGATCACTCACGCGGGA
>WNEZ01013958.1_pt1 | contig 14347 bp, 10 predicted proteins | sample 5400521 | NCBI WGS metagenome assembly WNEZ01 (sample SAMN13153339, study PRJNA577476) | soil metagenome | isolation source: 120 cm saprolite under Douglas fir tree site 2 hole 1 replicate 1 | place: USA:California | collected 2015-04-18
ACTCCGCCTCCACCCGCACGCCGCCCATGATGTAGTGCGTGGTGGGGCCCACCTCCATCGGCTCGCGCGTGATGTCGATGTCCGCGAGCTTGAGGAACTGGTGGTACATGCTGGGGAGCTTCTTCTTGATCAGCTCCTCGGCGTTCGGGAGCCTCTTCTTGATCCAGGAGATGTCGAGGAACACGCCCCCGTGCGGGCTCCCGCGCCCTTCGCGGATCTCGCGCACGATGCAGCGGGCGACGTGGTCGCGGGTGAGCAGCTCGGGCGGCCTGCGCGCCGACTTGTCGCCCTGCGTGTAGCGGAAGCCCTCGTCCTCGTTGTCCGCGGTCTGGTTCTTGTAAGCGTCGGGGATGTCGTCAAAGAGGAAGCGGCGGCCCCGGTTGTTGAGCAGCACGCCTCCCTCGCCGCGCACGCCCTCGGTGACCAGGATCCCCTGCACCGAGGGCGGCCAGATCATCCCGGTGGGATGGAACTGGACGAACTCCATGTCCATCAGATCGGCGCCGGCGTGATACGCGAGGGCGTGCCCGTCGCCCGTGTACTCCCAGCTGTTGCTGGTGATCTGGTACGCCTTGCCGATCCCGCCGGTCGCGAGCACCACGGCGCGGGCGCGGAAGACGTGCAGCAGGCCCTTCTCGCGGTCGTACCCGAACGCGCCGGCGACGCGGTCGCCGTCCTTCACCAGCGCGGTGAGGGTGTGCTCCATGTGCACGTCGATGCCCTGGTGGATCCCGTGATCCTGTAGCGTGCGGATCATCTCCAGGCCGGTGCGGTCGCCGACGTGCGCGAGGCGCGGGTACCGGTGCCCGCCGAAGTTGCGCTGCAGGATGCGCCCGTCCTTGGTGCGGTCGAAGAGCGCGCCCCAGGCCTCCAGCTCGCGCACCCGGTCCGGCGCCTCCTTGGCGTGCAGCTCGGCCATGCGCCAGTCGTTCACGTATTGGCCGCCGCGCATCGTGTCGGCGAAGTGCACCCGCCAGCTATCGCGCTCGTCTACGTTGGCCAGCGCCGCGGCGATGCCGCCCTCGGCCATCACGGTGTGCGCCTTGCCGAGGAGCGACTTGCACACCAGGCCCACCGAGACGCCCGACGCCGCCGCCTCGATCGCCGCGCGCAGGCCGGCGCCGCCGGCGCCGATCACCAGCACGTCGTGCTCGTGCGCCTGGTACCGGAGAAGTGCCATGCTCAGAAGATCCTCCAGTCGCGGATCACGCCCATCGAGCAGAGCCGCACGTACAGGTCGGCGAAAGCGACGCTGAAGAGGCTGCACCAGGCCCAGCTCATGTGCCGCCGGTTGAGGCAGCTCGCGCAGTCATAGGCTTTGCTCTGGACGGGGGAGCCGGAGAGCCGGTCGAGGCGCCCGCCGACCACGTGCCGCAGCGAGTGGCAGCCCAGCGCGTAGCCGCCGAGGAGGACGACGTTCGCTGCCAGCACCACCGTGCCGAGGCCGATGCCGAAGCGCGTCCCGCCTCCGGGCGCGGGGAACCACATCGCCTTCCAGACGTCGACCGCGAGCACGACCAGGATGGGGAGCGCGAGGTACAGGAAGTACCGGTGCACGTTCTGGAGGATGAGCGGCAGCGAGGCTTCGCCGCGGTACAGCGCGCGCGGTTCGCCCACCCCGCACGAGGGCGGATCGGCCCAGAACGATTTGTAGTAGGCGCCGCGGTAGTAGTAGCAGGTCAGCCGGAATCCGCCGGGAGCCCAGAGGACCAGCAGCGCGGGCGAGAAGAGCAGCCAGGCCGGCCACCACGACGGCTTGGGCCCGAACCAGCTGTGCGGAGAGTCGCCGAACAGCTCGGGCGAGTAGAACGGCGAGAGGTACGGCCCGGACCAGTAGTGCGCGCCTTGCAGCGCGGCCCAGGTCGCGTAGACCACGAAGGCCGAGAGGCCGGCGAAGACGAGCAGGGGCTGGGCCCACCAGCGGTCGAGCCGCGCCGTCCTGCCGAATCCGATGCGAGTCAGACCGAGATCGACCTGCGCCATTGGCAGGGAAACCCCCTTCCTCCGCCAGCCACGCGGCGAGCATACCGATCTTCCCCGCTTGAACGCCAGTCGCCGCCGATAGGGCGGCGCTGCGCTTTTTCACAGCGCGGACGTCAGGGGATGCGTTCCGGCCGGCCTTGACCTCCGCGGGGACAGCGCGAGAGTAGGAGCATGGGGCAGCGCCAGGCGCTGGTGCTCGCGGGCGGCGGCAGCAAGGGCGCCTTCGAAGTCGGCGTCCTGCAGCGCCTGATGGGCGACCAGCAGAACGACTACGAGCTGCTCTGCGGCACTTCGGTGGGCGCCATCAACGCCGCCTACCTCGCGCAGACGCCGCTCGGGCAGCCGCAACAGGCGATCGCCAAGCTACGCGCGCAGTGGGACACGGTCACGACCGACAAGGTGCACAAGCGGTGGTTCCCCTTCGGCCGCGTGGAGGCGTTCTTCAAGACCTCCGTGTACGACTCCGAGCCGATCCACAAGTGGATCCGCTCGGGCCTCGACACGAGCGCGGTCCGATCGTCCGGGCGCAGGCTGCGCATCGTGGCGGTCTCCTTTGGCACGGGAGAGTCGTTCGTGGCCAACGAGCAGACGCCCGACCTGCCCGAGTGGGTGATCGCCTCGTCGGCCTTCCCGGTCATGCTGACGCCGGCCTCGATCGGCGGCGACCTGTGGACCGACGGCGGCCTGCGCAGCGTCACGCCGCTGGGAGAGGCCATCCGCGCCGGGGCGGGGGACATCGACGTGGTCCTCTGCTCGGACCCGTTCGCGAAGTCCCCGTTCGCCGTCGCGGACGCGCGGGCCATCCCGCAGCTCTTGCTGCGGTCGATCGACATCATGAACGACGAGGTGAGCCGCGCGGACCTGCGCATCGCTGGCCTCAAGAACGACCTCTCGCAGCTGCGGCCCGAATACCGGAAGGTGAAGATCCGGCTCTTCCAGCCGGCCGAGCCGTTGCCGTACGACCCGCTCGACTTCGACCCGGGGAACATCCGGGCGATGATCGATGCCGGATACGCGCAATCCGCGAGTTTCACGGAGGTGTAGCCAATCGGTGGCCGCCGGGGCCTCCGCGGGGTCCAATCCGACGAGTGGGGGTGCCGGTGCGACCTGCCCGATGGAGCGGAGTTGCCCTCCGGCAGGCTGGGGAAGCCTTCGCGGTGGGGTCGGTCGTCGCTGGGCGGTTCCGCATCGAGGGCCGGATCGGGGAGGGCGGCATCGCCGAGGTGCTCGCGGCGCGAGACGCGGACGGGCGCGAGGTGGCGGTCAAGGTCCTGCACTCGCACCTGGCGCGGCACCAGCTCGTGCGCGAGCGGTTCCGGCGGGAGATGGAGCTGACCCGCAGCCTGGCGGGGCCGGGCATCGTGCAGGTCCACGGGTGGTACGAGCACGCCGGGCGGCCGTTCTTCACCATGGAGCGGCTGCACGGGATCACTCTGGCCAGGCGCCTGCGCGGCGGGGCGCTCGAGCCCGCGGAGGCGCGGCGGATCGCGCGCGAGATCTGCCTGGCGTTGCAGCGGCCGCATGCCGCCCGGGCCGTGCACCGCGACCTGAAGCCGGAGAACGTCTTCCTGACCCGCGGCGGAGTGAAGCTGCTCGACTTCGGGCTCTCCAAGTCCGTCGGCGACGCCCAGTTGACCGCGTCCAGCCGGGTGCTGGGCACCCCGGGGTACATCGCGCCCGAGGTCTGGGAGGGAGATCCGGCGGACGCGCGCGCGGACCTGTACGCGGTGGGCGCGATCCTGTTCGAGATGCTCGCCGGCACGAAGGCCTTCGCGGCGGAGGATCCGTTCGTGGCCGCGGCCGCGCAGCGCGACCCGCCCGACCTGCGCGACGTGTCCCCCGCGGCGACCGATCGGGACGCGGCGATCGTCGCGCGCGCGCTCGCGCCCGATCCCGAGGAGCGGTTCCTCACCGCCGCCCAGCTGCTCCGCGCGCTGGACGGCGGGCGGGTGCCGCCTGCGCCGCGCGCGTCGCCGCGCCTCTCCGCCGGCGGGTACGACATCGTCGTCCACGAGGTGGTGGACCTGCTCGCGCCGTTCAAGCGGGACGTGGGTATCCGGGCGGTGCTGCGGCGGCTGGGGGCGCGCGCCCCGCGGCGCTGGCGATGGCAGCTCGCCGGGGCGGGCGAGGCGACGCTGGTCACCTCCGCGAGCCGCCCGTGCGCCGAGGCGATCGCGGCGCTGTGCGCCGAGCACGCCGTCCCGGCGACGGTGCGGGCCGCGCGCGATCGCTCGCGCGCCGAGGCGTGGCTGGCCCGGCGAGGGGCGGCCCTGCTGGTGATCTGCGCGGCCCTGCTGGCGGTCGTCGCGGCAGTCTGGCTGGGGGCGTCCTCGCCGCACACCGCCGCCGCGGCCGCTGGCGGGGCGCTGTTCGGGTACATGCTTTCGTGGGGCCTGCGCCCGGCGCTGGGCCTCGCGCCGCTCCGCGACCTCCCCGTCCGGACGAGCGCCGCCGGACGGTTCGCCGTGGGGCTGCTGCTTCGGGCGCAGCTTCTGGAGCGCGCCGCCGCGCGCCTTCCCCGCCGCGCCCGCGCTCCGCTGCTCGACGCCGCCCGCGAGGCGCGGCTGGCGGCGGAAGCGCCGGAATTGCAGGGCGGCGGACCGGTGCTGTCCGTTCTGCTGGAGCAGGCGGCGGCGCTGGACGGGATGCTCGATTCGCTGCGCCCCTGCCGCTGACGGGCCGGGAGCGCGAGGAGTCGCCGATGGAGATGTCCGAGGCGAGGGTCGATGGCGGGGAGCAGCAGGGCGGGACCCCTGCGCTGGGCGCGCGGAGGATGCGCTCCGCGACGGCGCGCACCAGCCCGCAGCTGGTGGTCGCGATTCACTGCGATGCCCCCCTCGCGGGGTCGTCGAGGCACTCGCTCGCCGGGCTCGATTCGGTCGTGCTCGGACGAGGGGAGGAGCGGCGCGCCTCGCGCCGGGACGGCGAGCGGGAGCTGCTGCTCGAGCTGCCGGACCGCTGGGTCTCGTCGGTGCACGCGCGCCTGAAACGGCACGCTCGTGAACGGCGCGCCCTGCGCGGAAACGCTTCTCCGCGACGGCGACTTGCTCGAGGTGGGCCGTACCCTCCTGTGGTACCGCGAGGCGGCGCCGCGCGAGGGGCGCGACGACGTGGATACCCGGCGGCTGGACGCTGCCGCGCCCGGCCTCGCGACCATCGCGCCGTCGATGTCCGCCGCCGTCGCTTGTCTGCCTGCGATCGCACGCACGGCGTTGCCCGCCGTGGTCGTCGGCGAGAGCGGCACGGGCAAGGAGCTGATCGCGCGCGCCCTCCACGTGCTCTCCGGCCGTCCCGGTCCCTTCCTGGCGGTCAACTGCGCCGCGATCGCGCAGACGTTGCTGGAGAGCGAGCTGTTCGGCTCGCGCAGGGGAGCCTTCTCCGGCGCCACGGAGGATCGGCCGGGGCTCTTCTCCCTGATCCCGTCCGGGCGGTTCCGCGCCGACCTGCTGGCGCGGCTCGACGCGTTCACCGTCGAGCTGCCGCCCTTGCGCGAGCGCCGCGAGGACCTGGGCCTCCTTGCGGGCGCGCTGCTGCGCAAGCTGGCGCCGGATCGCTGCGAGCGCCTGCGCTTCGAGGCAGATGCCGCCCGGGCCCTGTTCCGCTACTCGTGGCCGCTGAACGTGCGGGAGCTGGAGCTGTCGCTGGCCACCGCGCTCGCGCTCTGTGGAAACGGCCCCATCGAGGCCGCGCACCTGCCGGACCCGGTGCGCCGCGGCCACCCGCCACCGGCCCAGGCGGGCGGCGCCGGAGGAGGTCACCGGGAGGAGCTGGTCGCGCTCCTGCACCAGCACGCCGGCAACGTGGCCGAGGTCGCGCGGATGCTCGGCAAGGGTCGCATGCAGATCCATCGCTGGGCCCGGCGGTACGAGATCGACCTGGGAAGCTTCCGCCGCTGACTGGCACGAGGCGTGCTGTGCCGGCGGCCGGAGGTCGCCGATGCCGCGCGTTGCCCTGCTGCTCGCACTCCTGGGATGCTCCTGCGCGTCCCGTCCCGCGCCGGCGGGCGTGCCCGATCCCGGCCGGTCCTCGCTCGCGCTCTTGCCCGGGATCGCTCACGCCGACGGAGCGGAACGAATCGTCATTCGCGTCGACGTGCGCGACGGCGCGGGCGCCCCGGTGCCCGGCGCGCGGGTGCAGGTGGATGCATCCTGCCCGGGCATCCGCCTCCGCCAGCCTGGCCCTGCGGGACCGGACGGCGCGACGCTCGCGGAGGCTCGCGCGACCTCTCCCGGCCGTTGCCGCGTGACCGCGAAGCTCGCCGCCGCGGGACGCGCCGTCCTCCTCGACCGCGGCGACGAGCTGATCTTCGTGCCCTCGACGCGCGGCCCGCGCGTCGACCTTTTTCCCTTCGGCCGCCCTCCGTGACGGAGCGTCACACCGTCACGCGCCGTGGTGACGGCGTGACGGCATCTTGGCCCTCGTCCCCAGGCGCGTCGGCCGCTTGCAGCAGCGCGGGATGGCCCGCCGCGTGCTCAAGCGCCTTCGGGAGGAGGGACGATGCTCATCGCCGAGCTGCGCAAAACCGAAGCGAGCGCGTGGGACGCGTACGTGGATTGCCATCCGCGCGCCAACTGCTATCACCTGCGCGCCTGGAAGACGGCCGCCGAAGCGGCGTACGGGATCGAGGCGCCGTTCCTGCTCGCGCGGGAACGTTCGGACGGTCCCGTGCGCGGAGTGCTGCCGCTGTTCGTCATCCGGGGCGGGCCGGTCAGCGCGTACCTCACCACCGGACTCTTCGGCGCGTACGGGCCCGTGCTGGCTGACGACGATGCGGCCGGCGAGGCGCTGGTGGCTTTTGCGGTGCAGCGGGCGCGTGCGCTGAACGCGCGCTTCGTGGTGGTGAAGGCGCTCGGCGACGAGCCGCATGCGCGCGGATTCGAGTCGGTGGACCGCTGGGTGGTGGCGCGCCTTCCGCTCGCGCCCGAGCCGGAGATCGTCTGGCGGCGCTTCCGCGACAAGACCCGCAACGCAGTCCGCAAGGGGCAGCGGAGCGGGCTGGAAGTGCGCGAGGGCCACGGCGAGCTGGACGGCTTCTACGACGTGCTCGCCGAGAACATGCACCGCAAGGGCGCTCCGATCTACGGCCGGTCCCTGTTCCGCGAGCTGGTGGATGGGCTGGGCGAGCGGGCCGGGATCGTCACCCTGGCGGAGCGCGGCCGCACCGTCTCCGGCGCGCTGGTCATCCGCTTCGGCGGCGTGGCCACCGTGCCGTTCGCGTCCTCCCGTCCCTCCTCGTTCCACCTGAACCCCAACAACCTCCTCTACTGGGAGATCATCTCGCGGGCCTGCCGGGCCGGGCTGCACACGCTCGACTTCGGCCGCTCGCTGCGGGACTCGAGCGCGCTCTCCTTCAAGCTGAGCTGGGGCGCGCGCACCGAGCCTCAGCCGATGTACGTGCGGACGGTGCGCGGAGCGCCTCCGCGCTTCGACGTGACCGCGCCCTCGGTGCGCCTGCTGGTGCGCCTCTGGCGCTCGCTCCCGCGAGCGTTCGCCGACGCGCTGGGACCGCAGGTCTGCCGGCGGTGGCTGGCTTGACCGCTGCCGCAGCTCGCAAGGCCGGCCGCGCGCTGGTCTGCGCGGCGGCGTTGGTGCTCGTGTTCCTCTTCCTCCGCCGCATGCCCGTGGCCGGGATCGCCGCGGCGCTGCGCGGGGCCGAGCCGCTCTGGTTCGCGCTGGCGCTCGCCGTGTACCTCACCGTCAACACGGCGGCCAAGGTGCAGCGGTGGGCCGCGCTCCTCCGGCCCGTGGCGCGCTCCGGCCCGCCAGCCGGCGCAGTGGAGCTGGCGAAGATCCTCTTCGCCAGCCAGGCCACCAGCAACCTCTTGCCCGCTCGCGCCGGCGAGGCGGTGCGCGTGGTCGAGCTGCGCCGGCGCGGGTATGCCGTCCCGGGACTTCTGGCCGCGCAGCTCTTGGAGAAGGTGGTCGAGGCGGCGAGCCTGTGCCTGCTCTCCGGGGTCGCGGCAGCCGCCGCCGGGATGCCGCCGATCTTCCGGGTCCCCGTGTGGAGCGTGGCGCTCCTCGGCGGGGCGCTGGTCGCGCTCGTCGCGTTGCTGCCCCTCGTGCGCTCCACTCCCGCGGTCTGGCCCCGCAGCCTTCTCTGGTCATGCGCGTCCGACCTCGCCGATGCCGCCGTGCTCGGGTTCTGCCTGCAGGCCGCCGGCGTTCACCTCGGTCCCGCGGCGTGGCTCGTGGTCCTGCTCGCCATCAACCTGGCGATCCTGCTCCCGTCCACGCCGGGGCACCTCGGGGTCGTCGAGGCCGCGGCGGGGGCGTCGCTGATCGCGCTCGGCGTCCCCGCGGAGCGCGCGCTGGCCGGCGCCGTCCTGTACCACGCGGTGCAGATCGTCCCTTCGACCGTCCTCGGCCTGGCCGTCCTGCGCAAGCGCTGGACCCGGCAGCGGAGCCCGGCATGAGGGAGCCGCCTGCGCTCCGCGCGGACTTCCTCGCAGCGTATCCGGCGTGGGTCGCCAGGCATCGGCTCGGCATCCTGGCGGCCGCGGCATCGCTGACCGTGGTCGCGGGCGGCGCCGCGGCGACGCTCCCCATCCGGACCGACTTCAGCCAGCTCCTGCCGGCCCGCGAGCCGTCGGTGGTTTCGCTGCACCGCCTCACCGCGCGCAAGTCGACCACGGCCGTGGTGGAGATCGGCATCGCCGCCGAGGACCCGGAGGCGGCGCGCGACTTCGCGGCGGCGCTCGCGCCCGACCTGCGCCGCCTTCCGCCCGAGCTAGTCCGCGAACTGGAGGACGACGACCTGCCGATGCGCAGGTTCGTCTGGGAGCACCGCGCGCTGTATGCCTCCGAGGCCGGGTTGCGGCAGGCGCTCCACGCGGCGAAGGCGCTGCTGGCGAGGAGCAATCCGCTCCTGGTCGATCTGGAGGATGGGGGCCAGCCTGGCCTCGACGAGCTGTCCGAGAACGTGCAGCGTCTGCGGGCGAGGACGATCGATCGGCCGCCGGGCTACGTGGGCGAGGGTGGCCGGCTGCGCATGATCGTGGTGCGCGCTCCGTTCAGCGACACCGAGCCGGCCAGGGGCGAGGCCCTGCTCGCGGCGCTGCGCCGGACCGCGGAGGCGCTGCTCCCGGCCCATCCGGGGGTCGAGGTGGGCTACGCCGGCGATCCCGTCACGGCCGCGCTCGAGCACGCGCTGGTGCTGCGCGACGTGGCCGTCACCGCGCTGGCCTGCCTGCTGCTGGTGATCGCGCTCCTCCTCGCCGCCTTCCGTTCGCCGCGCATCGTGCTGGCGCTGTGCGCGAACCTGGCCGTCGCGTGCGCGCTGACGTTCGGCTGGACGCGGCTCGCCATCGGGCAGCTCAACTCGGCCACCGCGTTCCTCGGCTCCGTGGTGGCGGGCAACGGGATCAACTTCGGGATCATCCTCGCGGGCCGCTACCGGGAAGAGCTGCGCCGCAGGCCTCACGCGCAGGCGCTGGCGGAAGCGCTGGCGCGGACGGCCGTCCCGACGCTGGTCGCCGCGATGGCGGCCGCGGCGGCGTACCTGTCGCTGGTCGTCACCGACTTCCGCGGCTTCAGCGAGTTCGGCGCCATAGCGGGCGTCGGGATGATCTTCTGCTGGGCGACGACCTTCCTGGTCCTGCCCGCGCTGCTCGACGTGCTCCGGCCCGCCGGGCGGTCGGCCGGCCGCGAGCCGCGCCCGGTGCGGCTGCCGTGGATCCCTTCCCGCGCGGTGTCCGCCGCCGTGCTGCTCGGCGCGGCGGGGTTCGCGATCGCCGGCGCGCGGGTCGTCCTGCGCGAGCCCTTCGAAGACGACCTGGGCGCGCTGCGCAGCCGCTCGTTGCCTTCGAGCGAGGCCGGCCGCTGGAGCCGTCGCCTCGACGCCGCGTTCGGCCGGACGCGGTCGGGCGGATTCGTCCTCGGCGTGGAGCATCCGGGCGACGTTCCCGTGGTCCTGTCGGCGCTCGAGCGCGCCGAGCGCGAGGTAGCCCCGGCAGCGCGAGTGCTCGGCCAGGTGGACGCGCTGCCGCGCGCGCTGCCCGGCAGCGTGGAGGAGCAGCAGCGGAAGCTGGAGCTGCTCTGCGCGTTGCGCGCGGTCCTCCGCCGGGCGCTGCCGCACTTGCCGGCCGAGACGCGGGACCGCCTGGGCGCGCTGCTCCCGGACGCCCCGCCCCGGGCGCTCGATCTCGCCGATCTTCCGGCCCCGGTGCGCGAGGCGTTCGTCGAGAACGACGGGCGCGCCGGCCTGCTGCTGGTGGTGCACCCCGGTCCTGCGTTCGAAGGATGGAGCTACCGCGGGATCCGCCGCGCGGTCGAGCTGGTACGCGGGCTGCGATTCGAGCGCCCGCTGCAGGGACCGCTGGAGATCTCCGGACCGGAAGTCCTGTTCGTGGACATGATGAGCGCGGTAGAGCGGGACGCGCCGCGCGCCACCGCCGTCTCCGCGGTCCTGGTGCTGGCGCTGCTGGCCGCCGCGCTCGGGTACCGCCGGGATTTCGCCGCCGGCGCATTCGCGCTCGCCGCCGGCGTGGGCGGGATGCTCGGCGCGATGGGGCTCCTGCACGTGCGGCTGAGCTTCCTCAGCGCGGTGGCGGTCCCCATCACCATCGGCATCGGGGTCGACTATCCACTGAACGTGATCGCCCGGGTCCGCCAGGAGATCGCCGCCGGGGGCGACGTCCGCTCCGCGCTGCGCCAGACCGGCGCCGCCGTCGCGCTCTGCTCGGCGACCACCGTGATCGGCTACCTGGTCCTGCTCGGTTCGGACACGGGCGCGATCCGCTCCTTCGGGCTCGCCGCGGTGCTGGGCGAGGTGGCGTGCCTCCTGGCCGCCCTCCTCGTCGGCCCCGCTGCGCTGGTCGTCCTGCGCCGGCTGCGCTACTAAGATCCAACGATGATGGCGCGGCTCGACGAGTTCGCCCCGGAGCACCAGTTCAACGAGGTGCACGGCATCCGCATCCGCGCGCCCAGGAACCGTGCGTACCGGGCGATCAAGGAGGTGACGGCAGGCGAGATCGCATTGTTTCGCGCGCTCACCTGGATCCGCCGCCTCGGGCGCAAAGGGCCGGAGAGCATCCTCGATCCACCGAAGGACGAGCCGGTCCTCGCGGTCGCGACGCGGACGGGGTTCCTGCTGCTGGCAGACGACCTCGAGCAGGAGATCGTCGTCGGCGCGGTCGTCCTCGCTCCAGCCGGCGTGAAGAAGCCCCGCACCCCGGAGCAGTTCAAGCAGATCGCCGACCCGGGATTCGCCAAGGCGACGATGAGCTTCCGCATCGAGGACGCGGGCGATGGCACCTGCCTGGTGTCGACGGAGACGCGCGTGCACGCGACGGACGCGCCGGCGCGGCGCAGGTTCGGGAGGTACTGGGCCCTCATCCGCCCCGCCAGCGGCTTCCTCCGAAGGATGTGGCTGCGCGCGATCAAGCGCCGCGCGGAGAGCGGGGACTGAGGCGGCGGACACATGACGAGCCGCACGCCGCAAGTGAGCCGAGCTCACCTCCGCAACAGCGACAGCACCAGCTCGACGAGAATGAGCAGGGCGATGGACATCTCCAGGAGCCACATGCGGCGGTCGCGCGCGACGTCGAGCACCAGCTCCAGGGACTCCTGCACGCCGCGCAGCTTGATCTCCAGCGACTGGTAGCGGTCGGTCAGGTCGAACTCGGCGCGCAGGTCGTCGTAGATGCGGTCCAGCTCGGGGTCCTCCCAGACCTCGTCGGGCTTGTCGAGCAGGTGGAGCACCGAGAGCACCTCGTTGCGCGAGGTGATGGCCTCGCCGATGAACCGGTGCAGGTGCGCGGGACGCGCGCGCACGGTGCCGGTCTTCTCCAGGCGGTCGACCAGGGCGTCCGTGCGCCCGAAGAGGTCGTCGACGAGCCGCTCGTAGTACTCCATGGCGGCGCTCTGCGCGACCACGATGGCCACCGCCGCGGCGCGCGCCGGGCCCAGCTCGCCGATCTGCAGGACGCCGTCGGCGAAGCTGGTGCGCGCTCCCGGTTCCTCGCGGACCGTGAAGCTCTCGGCGACCACCTTCCGGGCCGGACCGCGCAGCGTGGCCCGGATGCGCTCGAGGAAACCCTCGCGCTGCTCCGGCGTCGCGTCGTGGAAGACGGCGGCGCCGAACGGGTAGACGAACACCTCGCCGCCGCCCTCGAGCGGATGGCGCAGCTCGTGGGCGCGCAGCCGCCCTCCGGGGATGGCTTGCGCGAGCTCGCGCAGGGAGAAGTTCTCCACGAACGCGACCGCCTCGAAGTGATGGGTCCGGCCGCTCACCGGACACCCCTCTACCGGGCGCCGGGGTCGGCCGCAACACTGATAACGTGCGCGAGATGGACCGCGGATCGGCGAAGCTCCTGGCGGCCCCGCGAGGTCCTCCGCGCAATCGGGGGCGACGGGCAGCCGCACCCGACCGGGTCGGCCGCCGCGGCCGCCGTGCGTCAGCGCATCGCAGCCGAGCTGGAGCGGCTCGGCCATCGCCCGGAGGTCCAGGAAGGCTTCGCCTGCGGACCAGTCGGGATCTGCGCGCGGGTGACCAACCTCCTGGCGCGGATCGAAGGCAGGCGCCCGGGCAAGGCGGTGCTCCTCTCGGTGCATTACGACTCGGTGCCCGCCGGACCGGGCGCGAGCGACGACGGAGTGGGGGTCGCGGCCGCGCTGGAGATCGCCCGCGCCCTGAAGGCGGACCCCGCGCCGCCCAATCCGATCGTCCTCCTCTTCAACGAGGGCGAAGAGGACGACCTGCTCGGCGCCGAGGCGTTCGTGGCGGGCCATCCGTGGGCGAAGGAGATCGGCGCGGTCGTGAACCTGGAAGCGCGCGGGACCGCTGGCCCCAGCCTGATGTTCGAGACCAGCGACGGGAGCGGGTGGCTCATCGACCTGTTCGCGAGGAGCGTGGCCAGGCCGGCGAGCAACTCCATCTACTACACGATCTACAAGTTGCTCCCGAACGATACCGACCTGACCGTCTACAAGCGGAGCGGGCTTTTCGGGCTCAACTTCGCCTTCATCGCCGGAGAGGCGCGCTACCACACTCCGCGCGACGACTTCGCGCACGCCGATCCCGGAAGCTTGCAGCACCACGGCGACAACGCCCTGGCCATGGTGCGCGCGCTGGCGCAGGCGGACCTCGATCCCCCGGCTCGCGGCGAGCTGGTGTTCTTCGACGTGCTCGCCTTCGGCGTCGTGCGCTGGCCGCTGCGCTGGATGCCGGTGCTGGCGATCGCCGCGGCGCTTCTCTGGCTGGCTGGCGCCGTGCGCGCGGTGCGCCGCGGCGAGCTGCGACCGGCCGCGCTCGCCTGGGGGTTCGGCGCCTTCCTGCTCGGCGGGGCGGCGACGGGCGCGGCTGGCTACGTGCTCCTGCTCGCGCTGCGCGCGGCGGGCGCGGTGCCGTACCCGTTCGTGGCCCATCCGGCCGCGGCGCGGTTCGTGGCCCATCCGGCCGCGGCGCGGTCGGCGTTCCTCGCGCTGCCGTTGCTCGGCTCGTGGTTCGCTGCTCTGTGGCCGGGACGGCGCGCGGGTGCCGCAGGACTGTGGTGGGGCACCTGGGCCGGGTGGACGGTCGCGGGTCTCGCCACATCGTTCGCGAGCCCCGGACTGAGCTACCCGTTCGTGCTGCCCTGCCTGGCCGCGGGCTTCTGCGGTCTGGCGGCGGCGGCGCACGCGCGCTGGCTGCCGCTGCTGTTGCCAGCCGCGGTCGCGGCCGTCCTGTGGTGCCCGGTCGCATGGCTATTGTACGACGCGCTCGGCGTTCCCATCCTGCCGGTTTCCTCGGCGCTGCTCGCGTTCGTGGTCGGCACGGCGGCCCCGGCATGGCTCGAGGCTGGCGCGCGCCTCCGGGGTGCGCTGGCGTTCGGCACGGCGGCCGTGGTCGTTACGCTCGGAGTCGCCGCGGTGGTCCTGCCGCCGTTCAGCGTGGACAACCCGCGCAAGCTCAACCTCTGGTATCGCCTCGACGCGGACGCGCAGCAGGGGCGCTGGCTGGTGGCCTCGGCGGGCACGGGACCTCTGCCCGCGCAGCTGGCCGCCGCGGCCCAGTTCGATCGCAACCCGGCGTCCGCGCTGGAGTGGGCGCCGCGCGTGCGGGCGTATGCGGCGCCCGCGGCGGCGATCCCGCTCGCGAGGCCAGAGCTTGCCGTCGAGGATCAGCGTGCGGACCAGGGCACGCGAACGATCCGCGCGCGGCTGCGCTCGCCGCGCGGCGCGCCGCTCGCCGGCATCGCCTTGCCAGCTGCCCGCGTCGTCTCGGTGCGGATGAACGGAGTCGCGGTGCCGGACGCGCCGTCGAAGAACCGCGTCGGCGCGGCGTACGGCGATGCGCGCGCGTGGCGCGGTTACGTCTGCACCACCACCGGCTCGGACGGAGTGGAGCTCGAGCTGGAGCTGAAGGGACCGGAGCCCGTCGAGGGCT
>WNEZ01003077.1_pt1 | contig 14345 bp, 12 predicted proteins | sample 5400521 | NCBI WGS metagenome assembly WNEZ01 (sample SAMN13153339, study PRJNA577476) | soil metagenome | isolation source: 120 cm saprolite under Douglas fir tree site 2 hole 1 replicate 1 | place: USA:California | collected 2015-04-18
CCCAAATCACGCTCAATTCGGGCGATTTCGTCGATGAGCGCCGCGACGAGATGCGCAGCTTCATCGCGACCGGTAGCCTCGGCAAGGTCGATGTCTCGGTTCGGTCCGCGACCCCGGGCGGCATCGTTCGCGGCGTGTCGGCAACGCCCGAGGTGAGCCGCTTCTCGCCGCATTACGGCGAGCAGCTGAAGGGCATCGCGATTGTTGTATCGCTCAAGAGCGGCGCAGCGTCGGCCACCGTCGTCCTCAATCTGCGGCAGGTCTGCGCCGAGTATTTCCGCCGCACTGTCCTCTATTACTGAGGCGGTTCGGGTCAGAACTGGACGCGCTGGGTCAGCGCGCCATCAATGATCAGGTTGGTGCCGGTGATAAAGCTCGCACGCGGGCTCGCCAGGAAGACGACGGCGTCGGCGACCTCCTCGGGGGTCCCCATGCGGCCGGTCGGGTTGCGCGCCAGCATCGAGGTGAACATCTCCGGATTGCGCTCTTCGACGATGTTCCACACGCCGCCCTTGAAATAGACGTTGCCGGGCGAGACCATGTTGGCCCGGACATTCTTCGCCGCCAGATTGCGGGCGAGCCCTTTGACATAGGGCACCAGCGTCGCCTTGACCGCCGCGTAGGACCGGTTCGGGCCATAGATCTCGGCCATCGCGGTGCTGCCGACCACGACGATCGAGCCGGCAGCGGAGCGCTCGAGGATCGGCAGCGCGGCCTCGATGCCGAAGACCGTGCCCATCACGTCGATCTCGAACCCGCGGCGCCACGCCGCTTCGTCCATGCCCTGGGCCAGCGCGCTGACATTGGCGACAAAGATGTCGAGACCGCCGAGCGCCTCGGCCGCCTCGGCGATCCACGCGCGAAACGCCGGAAGATCGGCGACATCGACCGCGCCGCCGGTCGCCTTGACGCCGGTGCGCGCGAGAGCGGCGACCGCCGCGTCGAGGGGTCCGCGATTGCGCGCGCAGATCGCGACGTCGCAGCCTTCCGCCGCGAGCAATGTCGCGGTGGCGTGGCCGATGCCGCGGGTGCCGCCGGTGACGATCGCCTTTTTGCCCTTCAATCCGAGATCCATCGGTTCCGCCATCCCTTTCCGGTCTGCTGCCCGGTAGAGTACGCCGGCCGGTCGCTGACCAACAACATTCGACATTCGGCGCGCGTCTCAGCGTCATGTTGGATGATGATCGCGCGTCCTTCGAGACGGCCGCTTTGCGGCCTCCTCAGGATGACGTAAGTTTATGATGGGACTAAAAAAGTACGTCATCCTGAGGAGCGCCCAGCGGGCGCGTCTCGAAGGACGCACGACGTGCATGCCACGCCATTGGCCCGGCTGAGCGCGACGGGATAGGATGCTCTCCAACCCGGGTCCAAGCCCGGCAGCGTCGCGGGAGGACATCTTGGGCAGCAGGTTCAGCAACCCCTGGTGGGTGGTCGGCGGCGCCGTAACCGGCTTGTTCGTCTGCAACGGACCGGTGCTCGCTTTCACCTTTGGCGTGTTCTTGAAGCCGATCATGGCCGATATGGGCTGGCAACGCGGCACCGCCTCGTTCGCGCTGTCGGTTGGCGGCGTCGTCAGCGCCCTGATGGTACCGGTGATCGGCTGGATGATGGACCGCTGGAGCATCCGCCGAGTGGCCCTGCCGGGCATCGTCCTCTATGCGGTGGCGATGGGCCTCCTCGGGCTGAGCCCTCACTCGCTGCTGATCTTCATCATCCTGTTCGCGCTCGCGGAGGGGGCGAGCGCGATCCAGTCGCCGATCGGCTATGCCAAGGCGGTCGCGGCCTGGTTCGACCGGCGGCGCGGGCTGGCGCTCGGCATCGCGATGTCGGGCGTCGGCCTCGGCGGCTTTGTGATGCCGCAGCTTGCCCAGGTGCTGATCGAGTGGGGCGGCTGGCGCAGCGCCTATCCACTCCTCGGGCTGCTGACCCTGATCATCGCGTTTCCGGTGGTGGCATTGTGGATCCGCGAGCCTCATCCGGGCGAAGGCGAGCATCACCGATCCGCGTTCGCGACCGCCAATCTCCCCGGCCTCACAGTGCGCGAGGCAGCCGCGACCGGCCGGTTCTGGATTCTGCTTCTTGTGTTTTTTCTCGTCGCGATCGCGCTCAACGGCACGGTCGCGCATGTCGTCCCGCTGTTGACCGACGCCGGCCTCTCGCCGGCCAGCGCGGCGGCGACGATGGGCGTTTTCGGGCTGGCGACGATGACCGGTCGGCTGCTTGCCGGCTACCTGATCGATCGCTTCTTTGCAGCCCACGTCGCCGCGGTGCTGTTCCTCGCGCCGATCGCGGGCTTTGCGTTGCTCGCCAGCGCAGCGGGCTCGCTGCCGGCGGTCGGCGTCACCTTGGTCGGGCTCGGGCTCGGCACCGAGATCGACCTCATTGCCTTTCTGACGTCGCGCTACCTCGGACAGCGCGCCTTCGGGCAAATCTATGGCTATTGCTTCATGCTGTTCGGCCTGGGCTCGAGCTTCGGTCGCTACATCGGCGGGGCCGTTTACGATCTCGCGGGCTCCTACAACCCGGCGCTGATCGGCGCCGCATTCGCGCTGGTGATTGCCGTGGCGCTGGTCTACCGGCTGGGACCCTACGTCTATCCGGCGCAGCCGCTTCTCGAGCCGGAACTGGCGGTGCAACCCGCCATATCGTAGGCCGTCTAGTCATTGCCGGGTTTGACCGGACGACCTCTCAGATGTGGGCCAAGGCCAGGGACACACGCGGGAGGCGCTAATGACGCAGCGAGACCGACAGCTCGCGTCAAGCTGGAAGCGGCCGCGGGTTTGCGCCACGATGGTCGGGAAATGCGTTGCAGGTGCTGCCGGTGACAGCATTGATTGCGCTGGGTCGGCCCGGCATCTTAGCCAGTGATGTCCGACAAGGGGCTGCTCGATGAATCAACGGATCACCCGGCGCCGGTTCCAGTCGCTTCTCGGATGGGGCGCGGCCTCGATTGCCGCCGGCGAATTGGGGTTGTCTCGGAAGGCCCGGGCGGAGGAGAACTTTACCCTGGCCTCGACCGGCGCCACCTGGGGCGAAGGGCTGCGCGCGTCCTTTGTCGATGCGCCCAAATTCGAAGAGAAGATCGGCGTGAAGGTGGCTCAGGAATTTGCGATCGACTCGGTCTTCACCGCGAAAGCGATGGCGAGCTGCGGCACGCCGCCGTTCTCGACTCTCGCGGTTCTGCAGGCCGAAGCCAACTTCCTGGCGCTCGGCGGCTGCCTGCAGGACTACGATCTCGACATTTGTAAGAATTACAATGATATCGTCGACAGCGCCAAGGAACCGCCACGCGGGGTGTTGAAGAACTGGTTCACGCCCTTCGTGCTGATCGTGATGGGGCTTGTCTACAACACCAAGGAGGCGAGCAAACCGGCGTCGTACCAGGACCTGCTGAACCCGAAATACAAGGGCCGCGTTGGTATTCCCGCGTATGGTTGGGTCGGGAATTCCTGGCTTCAGGTGCTGAACAAGACCCTCGGCGGCAACGAGGACAATGTCGATCCGGGCATAGCGTTCCTCGCTCAGGTCGTCAAAAAGAACGAGGCGGTCATTATCGAAAACACCGATGCGGCGCTGAAAGCGTTCAGCCGCGAGGAGATCGTGCTGATGCCGTTCTGGAACGGCCGCACCTTTGTCCTGCAGGGCCAAGGGGTGCCAGTCGATATCGAATACATCCCCGGCACAATGCTGGTTGGGAACGGCTTCCCGGTGCTGCGCGGCGGGAAGTTCGTCGAACAAACCAACCGGTTCTGCAACGTCACGATGGACGGCCAGTACCAGATGCTGATGACGCAGCGCTTCTTCTATCCGCCGTCAAACAGGAACGCAAAGCTGCCATCCGATCTGGCGCGCTACGCCTTTCCGGCCGACAAGGAAAAAAATGTCGTGCCGATCAACTACGAGAAGATGAACGCCCACAAGTCGCAATACCTTGATCGCTGGAACAAGGAAGTGCTCGGCGCCTAGATGTCAGGGCGTGTCGAGCTCGAAGTCCGTGACCTGACGAAGCGCTACTCCCCGCTGGTCAGCGTCGGGCCGATCTCGTTCGACGTCCATGAGGGCGAATTTTTCTCGCTGCTTGGGCCGAGCGGCTGCGGCAAGACGACGACCCTACGCTGTATCGCCGGGTTTGAGGCGCTGAGTGGCGGTTCGATCAGGGTCGGTGGGGAGCGCCTCGACGACAAGCCGCCGCATCGCCGCGACGTCGGCCTGGTGTTCCAGAATTACGCGCTGTTCCCGCATCTGACGGTTTTTGACAACGTTGCTTTCGGATTGCGGCTGCGTCGTGTGTCCAAGGCGGAGATCGCCGACCGGGTCGACCGCGTCCTGCAACTCGTCGATCTCGCCGGAATGACGACACGCTTTCCGGCGCAGCTTTCGGGCGGGCAACAGCAGCGGGTGGCGATTGCCCGCTCGCTGGTACTCGAGCCGCGGATCCTGATGTTCGACGAACCGTTGTCCAATCTCGACTTCAAGCTGCGCCTGCAGATGCGCGAGGAACTGCGCAATCTGCAGCGTCGCCTCGGCAAGACCTCGATCTACGTGACCCACGACCAGACCGAGGCGCTCGCACTGTCCGACCGCATCGCGGTATTGTCGCACGGACGGATCGAGCAAATTGGCACGCCGGACGAGATCTATGAGCGGCCGGCTTCCGTTTTTGTCGCCGAATTCATCGGCAGCTCGAATATGCTGCCGGTGCGCATTGTCGAGCGGGGCAGCGACGTCACGGTGGTCGTGACCGAAGGTGGGCTGCGGCTGCTCTGCCACGCTGCGGGGGACGCCGCGCTCGACGGCGCCGCGGATATCGTCGCCCTGGTCCGGCCCGAGCGCGTTCATGTCGAAGCGCCGGGTGGTGCCCCGGCTCCCCGAGAAACCCGGGCCGCCGCTCGGATAGCCGATGTCACCTATCTCGGCGAAGACCTGCACCTCGGTCTCGAACTCAGCGGCGGGGACCGGCTACGCGCCGCGATGAAGAATACCAATGCGGCACGACGCGTTGCGGCGGGGCAGTCTATCGAGATCGTCATCGCCGCGGCCGATCTTCGTCTGCTCCGCCGCTGAGGGGCGGCGGGTGGGGGACGCGCAACGACGACGAACCTGGCTGGCGCTGGCCGGCCCGTATGCGCTGTTTTTGTTGTTTCTGCTGGTGGTGCCGTTCGCCAATGTGGCGATTTACAGCGTGCACCCGTATTCGCCGACGAAGGTGTTCCTACCCGAGCTGACTTTTGCAAATTACCTGAAGATCTTCGACCTCTATTATCTGCGACTGTTCGGCCGCACGCTGCGGTTGGGCCTCATCACGATGGCGGTCTGCGTCGTTCTCGGCTACCCGCTCGCTTATTTTTTGGCGCGCAGCCGTCCCCGCGTGCAGGCGCTCTGCCTTTTCCTGCTGATCATGCCGCTGATGGTCAGTGCGGTGATCCGGGTGTTTGGCTGGATCGTCATTCTCGGCCGCAAGGGGTTGGTGAACCAAGCCTTGGCAGTTTTCGGCCTCGACCCAGTCAGGCTGCTTTACAACGAAACCGCAGTCGTGATCGGGCTCGTCAATGTTTTCATCCCGTTCATGGTTCTGCCGATCATGGCCTCGATCGAGCGGATCCCGCCGAGCCTGGAAGAGGCGGCTCAAAACCTCGGAGCCAATTGGGCGCAAATGTTTTGGCGCACGATTCTGCCGCTCAGCGTGCCGGGCCTGCTCTCCGGTTGCCTCCTGGTCTACAGCCTGTCGATCAGCGCCTTCGTAACGCCGGCGCTGATGGGCAACGCGCGCGAGCGCATGGCCGGACAGCAAGTCTACGACGAGGTGCTGGTCTCGTTCAATTGGCCGAGCGCGTCGAGTTTGGCGCTGACCCTGATTGCACTCACCGGCGTGCTGATGTTCTGCGCCTTGCTCGCGACCCGCCGCGCAAGCCGAAGGGAGGCCGCGCCGTGAGCTCGCGATGGCCGAGGCCGCTCGTGCCGCTCGTCGTGGCGGTCTATGTCGGCCTGCTGGCCCCCCTCGTCGTCGTGATCGCGGTGTCGTTCGGGCCGAGCGCCGCGTTCGAATTCCCGCCGCGCAGCCTGACACTGCACTGGTTCGAGGCCTTCTTCGAGAGCCAAGCGCTCGTCACCTCCTTCTTTCGGGTCAGCTTGGTGGTCGGCCTGCTCGCCGCGGTGCTCGCGACGCTGCTCGGCACCGGCGCCGCATTGGGTTTGGTCCGCTTTCGTTTCTTCGGCCGCGAAGCCTTGGAGGCATTTTTTCTGGCGCCGCTAGTCGTCCCCGAGATCCTGCTCGGCGCGGCGCTGTACCTATTCTACGCGCGACTGGCGATCCAGGCGTCAGTCTGGACTCTATTGGGCGGCCATCTAATCATCTGCACGCCTTATGTGATCCGCACCGTCACAGCCGGGCTCGTCGGTCTCGATCCGCGTCTTGAGGAAGCCGCGATGAGCCTTGGTGCGACGCGCGTCCAAGCCTTCTTCAAGGTAACCTTGCCGCTGCTGCGATCGAGCCTGCTATCGGGGGCAATCTTCGCCTTCATCATCTCTTTTTCGGACATCAATCTGGCGTTGTTCATATCCGGACCGCAGTCGACCAGCCTACCGGTGCATATCTTTTCTCAGATTCAGTGGCAGGGCGACCCAACCATCGCAGCCGCTTCGTCGCTGCAGATCGTCATCATCGGCATGTTGATCCTCGTCGCGCAGCGCATCTTCCGCTTGCGGCTCGTTATCTGAATCCGGCGGATGTGCTCCGCCACACAACATGCGTGCTCTCCTACCGCGTTCGGGATCGCCGAGCTACCGCGACGACTACGGACGGCGCCACATCGGCGGCCGCACCCGGACGGGGTCGAGCAGCGACCAGTCGCCATCCTCCAGCACGTGGCCCCTCGGATAGGGCGGCCGCGGCTCCAATCCGAGAGAACGGACGACGCGATCGTCGCGGTAATAACATTGCAGGACAACGCGGGTCAGCGTCGCCACCGCAGCCCCGCCTGTCGCACGCAACTCCATGGCCACCGCCTCCCGCCGGGGCGCATCGAGATCGGCCAGCGGCACCCCGGCACGGCGCGCAAGCTGGTCCAGCGCCGCCCGCACAAGGCCCGCGTCGCGACCCAACGTCGCCGCGATGTCGGCCTGGATCGCGGGATCATCCGCGCCGGGCACATCGAATTCCATACCGCTCGGGATGATCATGCCCGAAATAGCGCGCAGATCGTCACGCTGGGCCGGGGTAAGGGGGGTGTCGGCGGACATCGCTCGCCTCAATCGAACAGGTTGGCCAGGCGCTGCTTCATCTGATCGGCGATGTAGAGCGCCAGGGCCTGGATGGTGGATGTCGGGTTCACGCCGCCGGAGGTGACGAACAGACTGCCGTCGACGATGAACAGGTTCTTCACATCGTGCGACCGCCCCCATTCGTTGACGACCGAGCGCGCCGGGTCGATTCCCATACGAGCGGTACCCAGAAGGTGCCACCCGCCGTAGAGAATGGGGCTGTTGACGCAGATCTCAGTCGCCTCCGCCGCGGCGAGGATCTCCTTCGCGCGGGCGATGCCATGCGCCATCATCCGCGCCGTGTTCTCGCCGATCCGGTAGTCGATCCGCGGCGCCGGGATGCCGTTTCTGTCCTTCAGTACCGGGTCGAGCGTGACGCGGTTGTGTTCCTCCGGCAAATCCTCGCAGATCGCCGACAGGCCCAGGCGATGACCATTGAGGCGGCGGAACGCGGCGTGATGGCCCGCGCCCCAGGGCAAGAGGCCCTTCGCTTCACTCGCGACGGCCTCGGCGACCGGCCCGACGCCGCGGCCAAACTGAAACGTGTAACCGCGCACGAAACCGCGCGATGGGTCGGTTTCGTAGAACTCTTTGCTCCACAGGCAGGTCGGCGGTGCGCGGTTGCTGTCGGTCGCCTCGTCCACATATCCATAGACTTGGGCATAGGGATGGAACATCAGGTTCTTGCCCACCAGCCCGCTGGAATTGGCAAGCCCGTCCGGGAACCGCCCGGAGGCGGAATTCAGCAACAGCCGCGGCGTCCCCACGCCATTGCAGGCAAGCACCACCACCTCGGCCGCCTGAAATTGCTCGATTCCGTCGGCGTCGTAATACACCACGCCGGCGGCCATGCCGTGCTCGTTCGTCGTGATCTCGCGCACCCGGCAATGCGTGCGCAGCTCGACGCCGGCGCGCTGCGCCGCAGGCCAGTATGTGATGTCGGTGCTCGCCTTCGCCCCTTGCGCACAGGCCGGCGTGCAATGGCCGAGATTGATGCAACGCGCCCGCCCCTCATAATCCACGGTCGCGACAGTGGTGTCGGAGGGCCACCAGTGCCAGCCGAGCCGGTTCATCGCCTTCGCCAGCATGGCGCCTGAGCGGCCGAGCGGCAGTGGCGGCATCGGCGGGTTTCTCGGCGGTACGCCGGGATCGCCGGCGAGGCCGGAGACCCCCATCATCCGGTCGTTCTCCTCGAAGAACGGGACCAGCGTGTCGTAATCGATCGGCCAGTCGTCCGCCATGCCATCGAGGCTCTTCACGCGGAAGTCGGACGGATGCAGGCGCGGAAAATGCGCGGTGTACATGATGGTCCCGCCACCCACGCCGTTGAAGTTCACGACCTTGATGGGCGAGTTGTCGTCGTTGATCGGGTAGTCCTCGGGCCTGGCGCGGATGTTGGGGCTGGGGGAATAGTCGCCAAAGGCGCGCGCCTCCCAGTCGCGGCCCGTGCTGGGGTAGGTTGCAGGGTTCATCCAGCCGCCTTGTTCGAGGCAGAGAATGTGCATCTTTGTCTCGGCGAGGCTCCAGGCCACGGCCGCGCCGGATGCGCCGGCGCCGATGATCAGCACATCTACGGGATCGTTCATGCCGGTCTTTCCCCTTCCCCGGCGCAGCATGCCTCGACCGGCTCTTGAGATGCAATGCGGCGCCCGTTTGCAATCGAGACACCGGCTCGCAGAATGCCCGCCCTTTGGCGCCTATGCGCCGCGAATCGCCTTCCGTGGACAGCGGGGGTAGCATCCGAGCGATGCTTGCGAGGATACCGCTGGCGGCGCCAAGTAGACCAACTGCCTCCACGCGGAATTGGGAAAGTGTGAGGATCATGGACAGGGCGACAATCGAACTGCTGGCGCGGCGCGCCGGGCTGGAGAAGGCATTGGCGGAATTCCCCGAAGACCTTGCCGCCGCCGCCGAGCAGGCGAGCGGCTCGGTAGCCAGAATGAAGGCGCCGACCGACCCGCGCGCCGAACCGTGGCCGCCGATGCGCGCCGGGGGCAGATTGTGAGCGATCTGCACTGGCTGACCGCGGCGGAGGCCGCACGCGCGATCGCCGCCCGGGAGTTCTCGCCGGTCGAGTTGCTGACGGCGCTGCTGGAGCGCATCGGCCGCCTCGACCCGAAGCTGCATGTATTTATCCGGCTCGACGGCGATGCGGCGATGGACGCGGCCAGAGCGGCCGAAGCAGAGATCATGTCAGGCCGGCTGCGCGGGCCCCTGCATGGCGTGCCGGTCGGCATCAAGGACATCATCGATGTCGCGGGTCTGCCGACGACCTGCCATTCCAAGATCCTGGTCGACAATATCGCGACGGCCGATGCGGTGTGCGTGTCACGGCTGCGCGGCGCCGGCGCCATCGTCGTGGGCAAGCTGTCCACCCACGAATTCGCCATCGGCGGTCCCAGCTTCGATCTGCCATGGCCGCCCGCGCGCAACCCGTGGAACACGAATCATCATCCCGGCGGCTCGTCATCGGGCGCGGGCGCGGGCGTCGCCGCGGGCCTGTTCCCCTTGGCGCTGGGCAGCGACACCGGCGGGAGTGTCCGCAACCCGGCCAGCGCCTGCGGCATCGTCGGGCTCAAGCCGACCTATGGACTGGTCTCGCGTCGCGGTGTCTTTCCGCTTTCCTTCACGCTCGACCATGTCGGGCCGCTGACGCGCACCGTCGCCGACAACGCGCTGCTGCTTGACGTGATTGCCGGGCACGATCCGCTCGATCCGGGCAGCGCTGCCGCGCCCGCCGGGCACTTTGCGGCCCGGCTGGAGCGTGGTATGCGCGGGCTGCGCATCGGCTTCATCCGGCATTTCCACGAGACCGACCTGCCGGCCGATCCTGAGGTCGCGGCCGCGCTGGAGAATGTCGCATCGACGTTGCAGGGGCTCGGGGCCGAAATCCGCGATATCCGCCTGCCGACGCTCAGCGAGTTCGGCGCGGTCAACCGCGTCATCCTGCAGAGCGAGGCCTGGGCGATTCACGGCCCGTGGCTGCGCGAGCGGCCCGGCGACTACGGCCAGCTCGCCCGCCGCCGCTTGATGGCCGGCGCATTCATGAGCGCCGGCGATTACGTGCAGGCCTCACGCCGGCGGCTCGAGATGATCGCGACGGTCGAGGACGCTTTGCGCGATGTCGACGTGCTGCTCTGCGCCAGCGCGATGGATCCGCCGAGCCGCATCGATGACGCCGCCGAAACCGAGCGGACTTATCCGCGGCAAGCGCGTACGCCGTTCAACGTCACCGGCCATCCAGCGCTCGCGATGATGGCCGGAATTTCGTCGGGCGGCCTGCCGCTGTCGGTGCAGTTCGTCGGCCGCTACTTCGGCGAAGCCGCGCTGTTCCAGGTTGCCCGCGAATGGGAGCGCGCGGCGGTCACCGACCAAAAACATCCTCCTGTGATGTGAGGCGAACCGCGGCCGCCGCCATGCAGGGACGGCATGCCCGGATCGGGCTGGAACATCCTAATATGACCATCCTTCGGCCCGGCATGGAGGCAGCGATGTTTGATTTGGTGATCCGCGGTGCGACGATTGTCGACGGCCTCGGGCATGACCCGGTGCGCGCCGACGTTGCGGTCAAGGACGGGCGGATCGCCAAGATCGGCGCAGCTCCCGCCGATGCGGCCGAGGTGGTCGATGCCGGCGGGCTCACGTTGATGCCGGGCATCATCGACCTCCACACCCATTATGACGCGCAGGTGACCTGGGATCCGACCCTGTCGCCGTCGCCCTCACTCGGCGTCACGACGGCGGTGATGGGAAATTGCGGGTTCGGGATCGTGCCGAGCCCGCCACACCTGCGCGATCTGATCATGCGCAACCTCGCGGTCGTCGAGGGCATGGACATCGATGCGCTGCGCGCCGGGATCGACTGGCAGTTCCAGTCTTTCGGCGAATACCTCGATGCAGTGCGTCGCTGCGGGCCTTTTGCGAACCTCGCGGTGCTCGTCGGGCATTCCGCCGTGCGGACGGCCGTGATGGGCGAGGAGGCATCGGTGCGCAGGGAACCGACCGCCGCGGAATTGGCGCAGATGAAGCACCTGGTCGCCGAGGCGATGGCCCAGGGCGCGATCGGTCTCGGCGCTTCCTATTCCTTGAACCATTCGGGATGGGGCGGCGTGCCAATGCCGTCGACGATCAGCGATGTGTCGGAGTTCGATGCGCTGGTTGGGGCGATGGGTGGCCCCGGGTGCGGGGTTGTCGAAATTTCGTCGGGCGCGACCCCGGTCGACACGATGGAAAAGATCGCCGCCCGCCACGGCCGACGCATCTTCATGAGCACGGCGACCGCCCTCTACAACGAGCAGTATCCCGAACGCGCGCTCGCCATGTTCGAAGCCTGCGCCGCCGCCCAGGCGCGCGGCAACGAGCTTTACATCCAGATCACCTGCCAGCCGCTGTCGTTCGATTTCACGCTGGCGAGCGCCTACCCGTTCTACAGCCATCCCGCCTTTGACCCGATCAAGGCCTATGACCGCGACGGGCTGAAGGCGGTGTTCCGCGATGCGAGCTTCCGCGACCGTTTCCGCACCGATCTGCGGACGCCGCGACCGGGGACGGTGTTCCAGGGAAACTGGGAGCGGATCATCGTCGCCGCACCGGTCAAGCCGGAGCATGCCGGTCTCGCCGACCGCACGATCGCCGAGGTCGCCCGCGATCGGCAGCAGGACCCGCTCGACGCGATGCTCGACCTCGGGCTCGACGAAGATCTCGATACCGGTTTTATCGGGCGCTTCTTCAATGCTGTTGATGCCGGTGTCGAGCCGCTGGTCAAGCACAAGGCTGGCGTCATCGCGCTATCCGATGCCGGCGCGCATCTCGTCTATCTATGCGATGCCGGGTTCGGGCTCTATTTCCTCGGCCATTGGGTGCGCGAGCGCGGCGCCTTCGACCTCGCCGAGGGGGTGCGCCGTCTGACCAGTCATCAGGCCGGGCTCTATGGTATCCCCGACCGGGGCCGCATCGCTGTCGGCGCCCACGCCGACCTTCTGCTGTTCGATCCCGCGACCGTCGGCATCTCGGCTTCGCGCCGGGTCAACGACCTGCCCGGCGGCGGCCCACGCACGCTGCGCGACCCGCTGGGCGTCCATGGCGTCTTCGTCAACGGCGTCATGGTGTTCGACGGCACCGACTACGCGCCGCTTGGCAAAGGCCCGGGACTGGTGCTCGACCGCTTCCTGCCGGCCAGAGCCGCCGCGCTGGCGAGCGCAGCAAAGTAAAGGCGGCCATGGCACGGAATTGGGACGTCGAAGCCGATGTTGTCGTCGTCGGACTGGGCGCGGCGGGCGTCGCCGCTTCCGTCACTGCCCACGATCTGGGCGCCAGGGTCGTCGTCCTGGAAAAAGCGCCCGAGGGTCAGGAAGGCGGCAACACAAGAGTGGCCGGCCAAGGCTACCTCAACACCTCATCCGCCGAAAAAGCCGCCGCCTACCTGACCGCCCTGTGCGGACCGTACACCGTACCGGAGCCCATGGTGCGGGTATGGGCGGCGGAGATGTGCCAGAACAATGCGTGGCTTGAAAGCCTCGGCGGCGATCCGCAAGAGCATCAGCACCCGCCGGTCGGGATCGAATTTCCGGACCTGCCCGGCTCGGATTGCGTGCACAAATTCCACGACGGGCCGACCTATGGCTATTCCTACACCTGGAAACTCTTCGAGCGCCTGGTCAAACAACGGCCCATTCCGATCCTCTATGAGACACCGGGCAGAGAACTGATCCAGCACGATAACGAAATCATCGGGGTCAGGGCAGAGCGCGGGGAAAAATCGATCTTCGTCAAGGCGCGCAAGGCGGTGGTGCTGACCTGCGGAGGCTTTGAAAACAGCCAGGAAATGATCCGCAACTACCTCCCCGGCGTCCCCTACTGCTACACCTCCGGCACGCCGTACAACGAAGGCGACGGCATCGCGATGGCGATGTCGGTCGGGGCCGATCTCTGGCACATGAACAACTTCGCCGGCCCGTCGATGGCCCTGAAAGTCCCGGAAATCCGGACGACCTTTTCAATGCAGGCATTGCATTTCAGCAAGCGAATGCCGGGCGGCATGATCGTGGTCGGCCCGGACGCAAGGCGCTTCACCGACGAAAAGTACAAGACGCGTCACGGCAAGATCCCGGTGAATGGAAGCTGGCTTCCGCTGTCCACGCCGTGCCCGATGTTCATGATTTTCGATCACACCCTCTTCTCCGCTGCCCCGCTCTACGACAAGCACCCGAGCCACGGCTGGACGCAAATAATCGAGCGCTACGACTGGAGTGAGGACAACAGCACCGAACTGGCGAAGGGGTGGATCAAGACCGCCGGGAGCCTCCCGGCCCTCGCTGCGGTCCTGGGGCTCGACCCCGCGCCGCTCGCAGACACCATCGGCCGGTGGAACCGCTATTGCGACGCAAAGCACGATCCGGATTTCGGCCGGACGCTGATGATGGAGCCGCTCGCCGACGGACCGTTCTACGCGGTAGAGCTGTCGCCCTCGATGCTCAATACCCAAGGCGGCCCAAGACGCAACGAGAAGAGCCAGATCGTGCGCCCTGATGGCTCGCCGATCGCGAGGCTGTACAGCGCCGGAGAGCTGGGCTCGATCTACAGCTATCTGTATCAGGGCACCGGTAATATTGGCGAATGCCTGGCCTTTGGCCGCATTTCCGGGCGAAATGCGGCGGCTGAGGCACCCTGGGAGTAGGACTTAGCGCGGTATTCAATCAGATTGAATCGTCATTCCCGCGAAAGCGGGAATCCAGGGCGACCGGCGTGCCGCTGGCCCTGGACCCCCGCTTGCGCGGGGGTGACGGAGAAACGTTTCGGTCCTACCGGATTAGGCTTGAGTGAGGCGGCAATGCGGGCGGTTTGGTACGACCGGCAGGGGGCAGCGGACGAGGTTCTGGTTTGCGGCGAGCTGCCGACGCCGCAGGTCGGTCACGGCGAGGTCCGGGTGCGGCTGGAAGCCTCCGGGGTCAACCCGTCGGATACCTATCGGCGGCGTGGTCCGCCGGCGATGGAATACCCCCGGGTCGTCACCAACAGCGACGGCGCGGGCGTGGTCGACCAGGTCGGACCCGGAATCCCCGAGCGTTGGCTGGGAAAGCGCGTCT
>WNEZ01007088.1_pt1 | contig 14345 bp, 11 predicted proteins | sample 5400521 | NCBI WGS metagenome assembly WNEZ01 (sample SAMN13153339, study PRJNA577476) | soil metagenome | isolation source: 120 cm saprolite under Douglas fir tree site 2 hole 1 replicate 1 | place: USA:California | collected 2015-04-18
CCGAAGAAAAAGCCGGCAAGGCCGGCAAGAATAAGTAGGAAGCGGCGGCGATGTCGCGGCGGGTGCATCCGTGGCCAGTCAATAGACTCGGGCATTGCTCTACTCCGCTTGCATCAACTCCATTAGTTATCCGCATAATACTCCCTCCGCTTCCGCAAGTTCTTGAAACGCCGAAACGATTGGTAGGCGAAGCCCATGACGAACATCCCTACCCAGCCGAAGATCATGGCGTGCGCATGAGCATGAATCCAGGACAGCAATTTCAGTTGCTGGAATTCTTGCCCAACTTAATCTGCAAAAGGCTGATCGCGCCCCGTAGGTCGCTAGCGCTGCGGGACGAAGTAGAGTCAGAGCTCAGGGAAGATTAGCCAGCGAGACGATACGCCGTGTTTGAGGTGACGCGGAACGAAGGTTCGGCGCATTTCGGCCGATGGCTGGATCCGGTGAGAGGTAAATGGGCACTGTGTCCGCCTGCGCAATAATTCCATCAACATCCTCGTACGGCGATCAACCAAGGTAGAAAGATTTCAACAAATCCTGGAATGTGGCTCGGGACCAGGGGGTCGGGCTTCGACCAACGTTTGCAGTTGCAATTCCGCGAATGGTGCGCGGACGGAGGAGGGCGCCGGCCGCGCAGAATGCAGCACTCGCACTTCGCACTTCCAAAAAACAGAACCACGGTCGATACGACCGTGGCTCTGCAAGTTCTGGGCATTTTGATAACTTCCGGTTTGCCCGTGATACGTCCATTGACTCCAGCTTGGTGCCCTATGCTTGAACGGGGCAGACGTTGCCGGGATCAGGCTATGGAAAGAGAAAAGTGATACACTCCGCCAAACTAACCTAGAGGTCGGCCATGACCATGAATATCGGCGAGGCCTCACGGCGGCAGTTTCTTCTCGCCTCTCTCTCGGGGCTGAGCTCGGCGTGGCTTGCGTTACGATGGCCCGCCATTCTGGCAGCCCAGGAGCACGCCCAGCGTGCGGAAGCATCGGGCCGCCCCGCGCAATTTCAGTTTTTCTCTCCTAATGAAGCTGTGGAAGTTGAAGCTATGGCCGCGCAGATCATCCCGAGCGACGATACACCTGGCGCGCAGGAGGCGCGCGTCATCTACTTCATCGATCGCGTCCTGGTTACCTTCGACCGCGACAAGCAACCTGCCTACACTCAGGGCCTCAAGGATCTGCTACTGAGAACGCAGATGCTCTTTCCGAGCGTGAACAGATTTGCATCTCTGACTCCCGCGCAACAGATTCAAGTGCTGACTGCGATCGAGAAAACCGATTTCTTTGAACTTGTCCGATTGCACACGATCATGGGATTTCTGGCCAAGCCGAGTCACGGCGGTAACCGGAACCAAGTTGGGTGGGAAGCGATTGGATTCGAAGATCGGATGACCTACGCTCCTCCGTTTGGTTATTACGACCGCGAATTCGGGAAGAATCAAAAGTGATGGTTCGCTACGAAGACAAGACGCTAGTAGATTTTGTGGTCATCGGCAGTGGCGGTGCGGGCGCCGTTGTGGCCAAGGAACTTTCCGCCGAAGGATTTCAAGTGGTAATCCTGGAACAAGGACCCTACCTGCGTGAAGGCGATTTCGAGCATGACGAATTGAAATTCAAGAACATTTATGTGTCACCTGCGATCGGGCATGAAGTGCTCACCAACGATCACGCGTTGCAGCCCAATACTTTCCGCAAGACAGAGAGTGAAAAAGCCAGCGTCACTCCCTACATAGAGTACGGGCGGTGCATCGGTGGCGGCACGGTCCATTTCACCGCCAATTACTGGCGCTTTCATGAGATCGATTTTCACGAGCGCAGCACGTGGGGAGAATTGCGCGGCACAGGACTTGACGACTGGCCAATTAGCTATGCCGAGCTCGAACCGTATTACACGAAGGCGGAATGGGAATTGGGAGTCTCCGGCTCGGCGGGAGCGAACCCGTTCGACCCGCCGCGCTCCAAACCTTATCCATTGCCGCCGATGCCGATAAAATCCTCCGGTGTGCTGCTCGAGCAAGGCGCGCACAAGCTGGGCTGGCATCCGTACCCGGAACCACTTGCGATTTTGACGCAGCCTTATAAAGGGCGGGCGGCATGCGCAAAGTGCGGATTTTGCGAGTACTTCGGTTGCGAATGGGGCGCGAAATCGAGCACGCTGGCCACCGTCATTCCGGTGGCTGAGAAGACGGGACGCTGCGAGATTCGGGCCAATTCCTATGTGCGCAAAATTTCCAGTGACGTGCGCGGACACGTGGATGGCGTGATCTATTTCGACGCGAAGAAACAGGAACACTTCCAGAAGGCGAAGGCGGTCGTGGTCTGCTGCAACGGGGCAGAAACACCGCGGCTTCTGCTAATGTCAAAGTCGAATCTGTTTCCAGAAGGGCTGGCCAATTCGAGCGGTCTGGTCGGCAAATACTTCATGATTGATCTGGGAAGTCTGTGCCAGGGGACGTTCGAGCAGCCATTGAACGAATATAAGGGTGTACGTGTGACCCGCGTGGTGCAAGATTTTTATGACTCCGATCCGAAGCGAGGCTTTTTCGGCGGAGGCGGGATTGATACTCGATTTGACTTCTACCCGATAAGTTTTGCGCTAAACGGATTGCCTCCCGACGCGCCGCGCTGGGGCGCATCATTCAAGAATACTTTGATGCGGAACTTTAACCGTACTATGACCGTTTTCAGTCACACCACTTGTCTACCGCTCGAATCGAACAGCATCAGCCTCGATCCGGAAGTGAAGGATACCTGGGGGTTGCCGGCGATGCGGATAACTTACAAGAGCCATCCCCATGATTTCAGCACAATGAAGTTCTTCAGCGAGCGTTCCCTGGAACTGCTCGACGCCGCCGGCGCAATAAAGAAGTGGGCTGTGCCGATAGGGGATGCCACCTCGGCGGGGCATCTGATGGGTACGTGCCGCATGGGCAATTCTCCTCAGCACTCGGTTGTGGACAAATACCACCGCGCTCACGATGTTCCAAACCTTTTTATCGTAGACGGCAGCAGTTTCGTAACCAGCGGACGAAACCAACCGACTTGCACCATTCAGGCCTTGGCTTACAGAGCCGCGGATCACATTACCGGGATGGCAAAGAGCGGAAGCATCCTGTTACAGGTTTGAAGGCTAACGTTCGCAAATCACAGTGCATTAACGCCGGCAGCATGCGTTAGCGGATGCCGGGGGCGTATTGTCGGCTACCCTTCCCTTACTCCCCTACCGGTCATCCACTCGCGATCTTCGGCAAGAAGGGTGGAGCTTCGGAGCTCCAACAATTTTGCAGATTACGGCCGAGATTGCGAGGCCCGGCCGTCAAATATGCTTCTGTGCTTTTCCTTGCTGCGCTATGATGGGCGGCATTTCCACTCGTATGACCTCCCCGAAGAAAATTTGCGGGAGGTTCCTTATGGCCGCTCTTATTGGGAAACAGGCCGTCGTTGTCGGAGCCGGGATCGCAGGATTGACCGCAGCCCGATCGCTCGCGGATTTCTTCGAGCACGTCGTCGTTTTGGAAAATGACGCACTGCCAACCGAAGCGACCCACAGACCGGGGATACCGCAATCTAGGCACATCCACGCCCTTCTCGCCGGTGGCCTACAGGCACTGAGCTGTCTATTCCCCGATTTTGTAGAGAGTCTTTCTCAGGCAGGCGCTGTGCGGCTTCGTATGGGTTATGACGATCGCATAGAGCATCCGGGATATGACGCCTTTCCTCAGCGGGATCTCGGCATCCCTATCTACGGCATGACGAGGCCATTGCTTGAATTCACTGTGCGCAAACGGCTTGGGGAATATCGCAATGTTGAGGTGCGCGAGAGTTGCCGAGCACAGAAGTTCATCACGGGGTCTGGCGACGCGGCGGTCACGGCGGTCCGATGTGAAAACTCCGATGGAAGCAGCGAAACATTGCAGGCAGATCTCATAGTAGATGCTTCCGGACATGGCAGCCTCACTGAAGCCCTGCTCAACTCCGTAGATTGGCCATTCCCGGAGGAAACCTGGATCGGGGTCGACCTGGGCTATGCCACGGCTATTTTTGACATCCCTGAAGACTTCCCGCCTGATTGGATGGGTGTTCGTACGCTAGCTCACCATCCTCATACAAAGCGCGCGGCGATTCTTCCAGTGGAAGGCAAACGCTGGATGGTCACGCTTGCCGGGCGATATAACGAGAAGCCACCAGGCGACCGGGATGGTTACCTAATGTTTGCACAGCAGTTGCGCACGCCCACCGTCTACAATGCGATTCGTCACGCCAAACTTGTATCAGAGATCGCCCGCTTTGGCTTCAAAGGGAGTTGCTGGAGACATTTTGAGCGCCTCAAAAAATTACCGCGAGGGCTGCTGCCGTTCGGCGACGCTATCTGCCGCTTTAATCCAATTTACGGCCAAGGTATGAGTGTCGCCGCATTAGAGGCGGACGTTCTCAGTAGGCTGCTTACAGCACAGAGCGCGGAGAGCGATGGACTTGCGGGCTTAGCTGTGGCGTTTTTTGCCGAGGCTGAAAGACTCATCGATACTCCTCGGTGGACGGCTGCCATACCAGACTTCAGAGATCCGCGGACTGAAGGGCAACGCCCTTCGGACCTTGAGGACACGCTCAAGTTCTTTGCCGCGCTCTTAAAAATCGCGGCTCAGGACGCCGCCGTCCACAAGCTGTTTATCGAGGTCCAGAACCTTCTTAAACCCCGAAGCGCGTATTGCGACCCGGAGCTTGTTCGGCGCGTAAAAACAGTAATCGCCGAGGCGTAGTCCTTCTTCGAGTCGGCTTCAAGGCTTCAAGGCCACTTCACACTCAGTGCGTAGATTTCCTGTGAGCCTACATCGCGCGTCAGCAGCGGCGACCCATCGGACGTCGCACCTACCCAAGTCACAAGATTGACACCGGGATTGACACCGCCAACCACTTCGTCAACAACACGACGGACCCCCTTGAGGCTCAGGACGATTTCCAGTTTCTTATCAGCCAGCCGCAATCGCAGAATCTGTGCACCTCTTGAGGCGTCAGGCACCGCATCAGTGTACAGATACTTGCCATCGGGGGACGGAGTCCCAATGCCGCCAAATGGGGTGTGTGTAAACTCAGACCACCTTTGCATTGCGAAATCATAGGCCATCATCTTCCCGCTGCTCATTTGCATCGCAAGCAGACGATTAGCCTCAGGCCAGAAAGACACGATCATGCCTACCGAATCGGGAACTGCCGAAATCTTTCTCGTGCGGAGGTCAACCATATAAGCCTGCAAGGAATCTTTTTCGCCCAGATGCCTGCCCGGAACGGAATAAGTAAAGGCGATGGAATTCTCGTCCGGTGACCACGCCATCGTGCCCCCTTGGGTGATCTGGTCGGGCACGCCCCCCTCGATGTTCACTATGTATAATCCGAGACGTCTCTTGGCGCGCTCAAACCCTGCGAATGCCAACTTTTTTCCGTCCGGCGAAATCCGGGGATAAAAGACCATCATTGGTGGATACGTAAGCTGCAGGCGCTCACTCCCATCTGGTCGGCTGCGCCAAAGTGTGTGCTCCGGGTAAGAAGAATAGACGACCCAATTCCCGTCCGCAGATACTTGCCCTTCCGTTGCTGAAGGTCCTCCGGCATAGGGAACATATTGCTGGATCTTGGCATCGTAGCGGACCAGTTCACCCCGTCTCTTGGAACCAACAGCGAAAAGTTGCTCATTATCGCGGCTGGGGCACGGCAAAACGTAGGATAAAGGCCCATTTGTCAGACGCATGGGCTGCTGAGCGGTCCAGCGAAACCACCCGCTTGCCTCCCGCAAGGCCCACAGATCCCAGCGCCCCTCGTTTTCGGACTGGAATACAAAATATCTTCCGTCTTGGGTCCACTTGCCACAACACTCATTGGGCGGGTCGTGCCAGCTCTTGAGCAGTGGATGCAGTCCTGTTCCGTCCGCAGCAATTTCCCATAATGAAGAGGCCAAGCCGCGTGCCATGAGGGTGAAACGAATGCGTTTGCCGTCAGGTGACACAATGGGCCAGGCACCGCCACCCGCTAAATCGGTGATCTTATGCCCGTTCGACCCGTCCTTTTCTGCAACATACATGGCCGGGCCGCTGATGAACACGATGCGTCCGTCAGGAAAAAATCCAGCATCGAACGACAGCTCCGGGTCGCCAGCAATCGCGCTCAAGCGCCGCGGTTCCCCTGCAGGAAGCGGCAGAAGCCATAGGCTCTGAGGGGTTCCGGTGCCGAAGCTGAGCAGCGCGGAGTTGTCGGGAGCCAAGGCCGCAATACCGATCGTTTGGAGGCTTCTGGCAACCGCTGTGGCTTGTCCTCCAGTGGTGGAAACCTGCTTACTTACAAATTGGCCTAAATCGGTTTCGTCGAAGTACACCCGAGAACCATCGCTCACGATCGTTGAAAGCGTGCTTTTCGGATTCCCATCGTCTGTTAGTTGTCTCACCTCTTCGACTACCGGTATAGCCGCCGGTAGCATCCTCCAAACGGCGAGCGCCGTTATGAGCAGCACAATACCTACGCCCGCGATCCGTGCCACTCTTGCTCCGGAGTTCTGCGCGGGCGCCGTCTTCGTCGTTGAAACTGTCGCTGTATCGGACAACCCCTCTAGTGCGAAGGCCAGATCCGATGCGGACTGGAAGCGAGCCTCCGGCTTCTTTTCTAGACACCGATGTACGGCCCGCTGCAGTGATGGCGCAATGTTCAGGTGAGATATTGCCGGCGGGTCTTCGTTGAGAGTCGCGGCCATCGTTTCTGCTGAGGTCGGCTTCTTAAAGGCCCGATTTCCGGACAGCATCTCGTACAAAATGGCCCCAAAAGCGAAAATATCGGTGTGATAATCGGTCCTTTCACCGCGCACCTGCTCCGGCGACATGTAGCTTACAGTACCCATCACCGCCCCTGGTTCAGTCCCTGCGGTTAGCGTTGACGTTCCAAGCTCCGAACCCTGCCAAGGTTGTGTCAGCTTTGCGAGTCCAAAGTCCAAAATTTTCACGCGTTCATCCCGAGTGATAAATAAGTTTTCCGGCTTTAGGTCGCGGTGCACGATTCCTTTCTGATGCGCGGCGTCAAGACCTCGCGCGATCTGCACCCCATAGTCAATGGCCTTGCGTACCGGAATGCGGCCCCGTTTGATTTGCTCTCGAAGAGTCTCCCCTTCAAGCAACTCCGAAACCAGGTACGGAGCGCCCTGGTGAACACCTAACTGATACACCGCGAGAATGTTCGGATGATTCAGCGCCGCTGCTGCTCGCGCTTCCTGTTCGAATCGGCGCAGGCGTTCCGGGTCGGAGGCGAGATTTGCCAAAACTTTAATCGCGACATCTCGCCCCAACTGCGAGTCGCGCGCACGGTAGACCTCGCCCATACCTCCGGCACCCAACAGGGCGAGGACTTCGTAGGGCCCGAGTCGCGTTCCGAAAGACAGGGACATGGAACTGCGCGATTATAGCTCGCCCCCTAGCGGCTGCGAAGACTCTGGTCGGTTTGTCGGCCAACCGGAAGTCATCCGGCCGCGGTGGGGGGGAGAACACTCAACCGCCTGTGTCGTATTGCCAGGCGATCTTACCAACGGTCGATTCCTTCAGAATGTCGCCGCCATCACCCGGTTGCTCTACTCCAAGCCAAGCGACACCCATACAAAGCAGCGCGCACCCGGCAACGATCAGCCGCATCGGAGATCGCATAACCGCCTCCTGGAGCACAGATTCTAATAGAGCAAAGGATTCGGCGATTTCTCTTGAGGTCTTACTTTTGCGATTCTGGACCGGCCACACCCCACCAGCAATACGACCCCGACTTTGGAAATGGAGCGAGGTACCCTGCGTCCATCTGCTCGATATTGAAGCCGCCCTGGCAGATGAGAGACGGAATGTCACGTGTCAGGTGGCAGCCTTCGAATGCCCAACGAAAGAGCGGTTCCGATCGCGCTTGCCAGCGACGCACCGGAAGATCGGGCGACAGACCATGCTCAAAGAAGATAAGCTTGCCGCTGGGCCTGAGGACTCGTCCGATACCTCGAATCGCCTCCACCACGCCGGGTATCGTGCATAACGTGAAGGTGCTAACAACCGTATCGACGCTGCCGTCCGCTAACGGAATGCGCTCTCCGGGCAGGTCCAGAAATTCTATATCCAGTTCCGTTCGGTGGCTCTGCCGCTTCGCCATTCGGATCATTCCTGGATTGGGTTCGAGCGCGTAAACCTTGGTCACTCTGGCAGGATCGTAGTGAACGAAGTTCACTCCTGGGCCTACGCCAACCTCAAGGACCTTCCCTTGAGCCAAAGGCACCATGCACTGGCGAATCGTCTCAATAGGCTTCGGGTTCCCCCAGCGTGTTCACAAGATGGGGATAGACATGATCTTTGTAGAAGGGCATGGCTGTTCCTCGGTCCCTTCCCGTCCAAACCACTGCTCCCGGCGCCACTGCGCCAATGCCGGGGCGTGGGCAAACAAATTTCGCCGTCGCCACGTCAAAGACCGGGCTTTATGATTAACAGAGTGTATCGATGCGAGCCGCCGATTAGTATGAATGTACAGAATCATTGGGAACAAATCTACGGTACGAAGGCTCCCGAAGCCGTCAGTTGGTACCGTCCGCACCTTGAAATCTCTCTTAAGCTTATAGAGCGAGCGACGCCTAACTTCTCGGCGTCGATCATCGACGTTGGCGGCGGCGAATCTACGTTAGTTGACGACCTGCTTGCTCACGGATACAAGAACGTCACCGTCCTTGATGTTTCGCAGACTGCCATCGATGTGAGCAAGAAGCGATTAGGGGAGGCCTCGGAACGCGTCAAGTGGCCCGTCGCTGATATTACCAAAGCCGAGTTAGCGCCCCGCGCTTACGATGTATGGCACGACCGCGCAGTATTCCATTTCCTAACCGCGATAGATGAACGAATGGCTTATGTTCGGCGAGTCGCGCACGCGGTCAAGCCGGGAGGGCACGTGATAGTCAGCGCCTTCGGGCCGGAAGGTCCAACCAAATGCAGCGGTCTTGACGTTGTTCGCTACGACGCGGAGTCATTGCACAAAGAGTTTGGTGTGCGCTTCCACTTGCTTGACCACTCCGAGGAACTGCATCGAACGCCGTTCGGCACAGTCCAGCAGTTTCTTTATTGTTTGTGCAGGGTCGAAGGAAAGAAATCCATTTCCGAGATCACCTGTCGAAAGCGACGATTTCAGCACCAAGTAGAATGGGATTAGCAAGAATCGCAGCACGCCTTACCCTTCACCGCGTCAAAGCCCTCTTTCGCAACAATCGGAACCATAATCAGGGCGGCGGCTGGATCTGCCCACCACCATCCTAAAGCCGCATTGAGAAGAGGCCTGCGAGCATAATGGCTGACAAATACACACAGAAGTCAGTCTGTTTAGCATCTGCGTTCATCGCTGCGCTGCTGAGTTCCTTGCCCACCCGTTTATTTGCGCGTGCAAGACTCGGCATTACGACCAGGGAAACACAGGCGAGAATGATCCCTGGAATGCTGTGTTCAGAGGCTTTTGTGGAAATTCGATCAGCAACTGATTCATAAGCGATGTAGGCGGACAAAGCCAGAAAGCAGGTGCCCACGATTCTGAGGCTCAACCTTTCATTTCGTTCTCGGGTATGCTCTTCTGCATCGACAGTCATTCTCCACAGCAATGTGGCACCAGATGTGACCTCAATAAAGCTATCGATTCCGAAGCCAACCAGTGAAATGCTGCCTGCAAGCCGAGACGGTCAATGAATCATTGCACCCGGCGGTGACGGCAGGACTTGTACGCGGGAAGCTGCGCTGAGTTTCAGCACTCCGGGCGGACCCGCTCCCCTCGTGGCCTCCAACCCAGGGGTGTCCGGATTTTCCCGCCCCCTATAACTATCCCCCGCAATGCATTGACTTGCCTGAGTTTGGCTCCTAGTATGGTCCGGAACAGAGCGAGCCTTGCAGTTGATCGGCCAAACCATCTCGCACTACCGATGTTGGCAGCTAATGTGACCAAGCTTTACGGCGAGTACGAGCTGGTTCGGTTGATCGATTTAATTCCTTCTCTTGCATCCCGGCGTCGCTGAGTCTTCGTGAAAGCTGCCTACACGAAATGTGTACGGGCAGTTTGGGAGGCGGACGGAGGCTAGCGCGCAAGCGCGCCTCCTCCGACCCGACAACCAAAGATGGCTTCCACCGGTCATGAAAAGATGCCGACCCCGACATCCCCATCCTGAAAGAAGCCAAGGCGGAGTACGCGAAGCTGCAGTAGGCGAACGGAAAGACCGCAAAATGAGCTCAGTGAAGAGTGGCAAGCAGATAGTTGGCGTAATTCGGCCCTTCTCAGTCGCGCCCGCTCCGGTAGCTATGCCGCCCTCCGCGCTCCCTATTGGATGGAACTCGCCACTGAAGAGAAGGCGTTATTGGCGTTCGAGCCGACCAGTCGGATCGTGCCCACGACAAGGACAAGAATCACCGCCAACATCACCGCATACTCGGCGATGTCTTGCCCCTTCTCCTCCATCCGGAGCCTGCGTAACGATGCGATCATGCTCTACCTCCCGGCATTTTCAAATGCGGAAACAATGAGGAACATCAGAAGGGTGGGTGACAGCTTGAGTGCGGATCGGAAGTGATGTGAGCGAATTGGCTGGCGCTCACCCCTGAATGCAGGAATTCTGCGCTCGCCGCATTGAGCTTGTCAAGCGAAGGGAGCGCAAGGCGGCTGATACGGGTTTTGGACTGAACAACAAGAAACTGCCAATTACCATCAGGCTGAAATCACACGAAACATCTTCCGGCGTCTTCGCGCTTCCCATTCCTCGGGGGTGAGTTTAATCAGGTTGGAATTGTCGCCGGAACCTCGCGGGTGAGGGTATCTTGTGAGTGCGCCCATCGTCCAGAATGGACTGTCTTTGGATAAGGTACCAGCCGCTTTTCGAGTTTCCAATTCTTCCCAGAACTCATGTGAACACTCCTCCCGGTGATTAAGGAAGACCCACCACAGGTCTTCATCGCTCATGATTCTCAGCTTCAGGCGAAGACGGTCAGTTCCCAGTTCGTTAATGTTCATTGCTGACGCCCCGAAAGGAACAGAGTTTACCATCCTCTGAAGGGCCCGCGAAACTGCCCGCAGCACGTGATCTCTCCGTCGAGGTCCCACTTTTCGTTGACTTGCCCCATCAGCGTACCTAACATGGCAGCCCTGAGTTCCTGCGCTCCCCATGATCGGGCAAACCATCTCGCACTACCGCATCGTCGAGAAGCTGGGCGGCGGCGGGATGGGTGTGGTCTATAAGGCTGAGGACACCCGGCTTCATCGCTTCGTGGCCCTGAAATTCCTGCCCGATGAAGTAGCCAAAGACACCCAAGCTCTTTCCCGTTTTCAACGCGAAGCGCAGGCCGCATCGGCTCTCAACCATTCCAACATCTGCACGATTTACGACATCGGCGAGGAGAACGGGCAGGCGTTCATCGCCATGGAGTTCCTAGATGGCCAGACTCTAAAGCACTTGATCGGCAACCGCCCGCTGGAACTGGAAACCCTGCTGTCGCTGGCCATCGAGATCGCGGACGCTCTGGAAGCAGCCCACACGAAGGGCATCGTCCATCGCGACATTAAGCCTGCAAACATCTTCGTGACGGAGCGGAGCCACGCCAAGGTTTTGGACTTCGGCTTGGCAAAGATAACCGCAGCCGTAGCGAAGCCCGCAGGAGACGCTACAGCAACCGGTGCAGAAGACCCTCACTTAACCAGTCCCGGCTCAGCCGTGGGTACAGTGGCCTACATGTCGCCCGAGCAGGTGCGGGCCAAGGAATTGGACGCCCGAAGCGACCTGTTTTCATTCGGAGCGGTGCTCTACGAGATGGCGACGGGCGCATTGCCGTTCCGGGGGGAAAGTTCCGGCGTAATCTTCAACGCCATTCTTGAACACGACCCGGTTCCTCCCCTGCGGCTGAACCGTGATCTCCCACCCAAGCTGGAAGACATCATCAACCGTGCGCTGGAGAAAGACCGCAACTTGCGTTACCAGCACGCCTCCGACATGCGAGCGGAACTGCAACGCTTAAAGCGCGACACGGAGACAAGGCGGGTGGGGGTAGCCAGTTCGGGAACGGTACCAGTGGCACAGGATAGCGGCGCTCACGTAGTAACGGCGCAGCCAGTGCCAGCATCGGGTTCAGTTCCTGCTGGTGTTCCGTCGTCATCGGCTGCCGTGCAAGCTGCCGATGTTCCCATAGCGGGTGGCAGGAAGCTCTGGAAGATTCTTGTTCCCGTCGGCATTATCGCTGCGACGGTGATGGCCGCTCTTCTCTGGCAGAACAAGCAACGGGCCGCACCCCCGGCCAAGTCCGCAAATCTGACGACCGTTGCGGTTCTTCCGTTTCAGAGTGTTGGGTCAGACAAAGATACTGACTTTCTCCGTCTTGCGTTGCCCGATGAGATTGCGACCACGCTCAGTTACGTGCCGTCTTTGTCTATCCGCCCATTTGCCATGACAAGCAAGTATGTTAGTCCGGACTTGGACCTACAAAAGGCAGGCCAAGAGCTGCGTGTTTCCGACATTGTGACGGGGCACTATTTAAAGGAGGGAACCCAGCTCCGAGTAACTCTGGAAGCGGTAGATGTGGAGAACAACCGTACGGTATGGCGGGACTCGCTAAATCTCGCGACTATCGACATGATCGCCATGCGTGAGCAGATCACGGCGAAAGTTCGACAGGGATTACTTCCTGTGCTTGGTGCACTGCCATCCTCTGGGGAGAGCAGCACTCATCCCAAGAACGAAGAAGCCTACGATCTGTACTTGCGCAGCATCGCTGTCCCACATGATCCCGGTCCTAATAAGGATGCAATCACAATGCTGGAACGTGCTGTCGGCATGGACCAGAGCTATGCTCCGGCATGGTTAGCATTGGGCGTGCGTTATTACTACGATGCAGCCTATTCTAACGGCGGTGAAGCCGCTCGTAAGCGCTCGGACACTGCCTACGAACGTGCCCTCACGCTCGATCCGAACCTGATTTCGGCAGCCGGAAACCTGACCTTGAATCGAGTGGAACGAGGCGAGCTGAACAGAGCATATAAAGATGCCGTTGAACTGGTCAGGCGTCGTCCCCAAAGTGCGGAGGCCCACTTCTCACTAAGCTACGTGCTGAGGTATGCGGGTCTCCTGGAAGAGTCGGGGCGCGAGTGCGACACCGCAATAGGCCTGGATCCCGCCAATTACCAGTTTCGCTCGTGCTCGGCGACCTTTCAGCAAATGGGGAAGGACGAAAGGGCGTTGGACTTTCTCCGACCGGACGCCGGGTCCGAATTCGCTAACTTCGCTATTCCATCCATTCTGCTGGGCCAGGGAAAACTGGATGAAGCGCGACAAGCGGTTGACAAGATGTCCGACAATCCCGTCTGGCACAAGGACCTACTAGAAAGCTGCCTTCACCTGCGCCCTGGTGCGGACTTAGAAAAGGTCGCCGTGCAAACCGAAGCGTCGGTCGTTGCCGAGGCCGACCCCGAGGGTTGGTATTACCAGGGGGCCATTCTGGCCTACTGCGGCAAAAAGGACATCGCTTTCCGATTGCTTGGGAGGGCTATCTCACAGAACTATTGTGCCTACTCTGCCCTGCAGGCCGACCCATTGCTGGCGAAGCTGCGGGGAAATCCCGAGTTTAGGCAGCTGCTTTCCGCAGCGAAGGACTGCACGGATAAGTTTCTGGCGGGGCGAAACAACCAGTCTTCGCACTAACCCGGTTCTCTAGCCAATGACTTTCTGCTTGCCTAACGCCTTTTCCCCTTCACCCTCTGAGAGACTGTCGCTCCCCATCCTGAAAGAAGCCAAGTCGGAGTACGCGAAGCTGCAATGAGCCCGTGCATTGACATACCTGGCCGCACGCCATAGCATTCCGCAAATGATCGGCCAGACCATCTCGCACTACCGCATCGTCGAGAGACTTGGCGGCGGTGGCATGGGCGTCGTCTACAAGGCCGAGGACACGGAGCTTGGTCGCTTCGTCGCCCTGAAGTTCCTGCCTGAAGATGTTGCCAGAGACCCGCAGGCGCTCGAACGGTTCCGTCGGGAAGCTCGTGCCGCGTCTGCCCTGAATCATCCCAACATCTGTACCATCCACGAAATCGGCAAGTGTGAAGGCCAGACCTTCATCGTGATGGAGTTTCTGGATGGGCTGACGCTGAAGCACATGATCACCGGCCATGCGCTGGAAAGTGACACGCTGCTCTCCCTTGCCATCGAGATCGCTGACGCCCTCGACGCCGCCCATTCCAAGAGTATTGTCCATCGGGACATTAAGCCTGCGAACATCTTCGTTACGGAACGCGGCCACGCCAAGATTCTGGACTTCGGGTTGGCGAAAGTGACCGCAAGCG
>WNEZ01003079.1_pt1 | contig 14343 bp, 9 predicted proteins | sample 5400521 | NCBI WGS metagenome assembly WNEZ01 (sample SAMN13153339, study PRJNA577476) | soil metagenome | isolation source: 120 cm saprolite under Douglas fir tree site 2 hole 1 replicate 1 | place: USA:California | collected 2015-04-18
TGCTGCGCTTGATTGCATAACGACGTTGGCATACAGTTTTTCTTAGGTGAGCAAGTAGGTTTTCGAGTGTCTTAAGAACCGACTTTCCAGATATAGAAGTGATGTTCGTCCGACGACGTCTCAATCCTCAACTTCTCCGACATGGTGGCGCGGTGAACCGCCGACCGCAAATTCGCCAGTGTCACTCCTCCGAGTTCCCTGAGCGGAATCTTCATCGCCGACGCCGCCGGCAGGCCCTTCAATTCCTGGACGATGCCCTTCACCAATTGGTGGTGTTTTCCGCGACGCCCTTGCGGAAGCTTTGACACCGGCATCCGTTCGTACTTCCGCCCGTTGCCCTCGGCTAGCGTTCCCTTAGCCATGGAAATATGCTGCCATAAGGATTCTTCTGTGTCAATATAAAATTTCTGTAATGATGTCTTTACAATTCGTTTGAAATACGATTACAATTCTCTCAATTCGATAACAACCTGGGATTCCCGGAGTATTTGTCTTGGGCATTTGGCAATATTTACCCGCGTTTTTGGTAGTGAATTCTTAGAACTGGAATCGCGGTTAGAGAGGAGGACGCCGTGTCGGAGTTTGTATCCCCGGTTGTTACCTGCTCCATTTGCAACAAGCCGGTATCGCTGGAAAAAAGTGTGACGGATGAAGAAGGTCGGGCAGCCCATGCTGACTGCTACCTTGCGAAGCTTGCGTCACAAGTCAGGAAGGCTGGACTCCCCGCTGGAGCCCGCATCCTAAAGGCAGACCCTGGCCAGCAAGACGAGTGTCACTGCGCCGGGCGCCCGGATTTCCCGAATCCGCTCTCGTGACATTACTGCAACGAATCCCCTCCGTCATCAGCCCTACAACTTGCCTCGGCCAGCGTGACTTGTTGGTCTCCGCAAGCATAGGGCAGGCGACTCCGTGATACGGTTCGCGGCAAATCGTCACCATAGTTCTGTTGGTTCATTTTTTGGAACGTAGTGGGCCCCCCTCGCAGCGAAACCAATCCGAACCAAACACAAAAAAAAACTATTTGGAGGAAGAGTAATGAGAAGTCCATTCAGGATTGTGGCAGTAGTGTCAGTCATCTCACTTGCGTTGGCAGCACAGACGCAGGAAGCGACGGGGGGCCATGCCGCGGGGAAAGCCTCACCCGACCAACTCAGCACACCCACGCAGCAGAGTGGGTACACTTATGTTCCGGAGAGCGGCAAGGAAAAGGCCGGGCACGTCCATACGACCTACATCCTGCGCAGTCCCGACGGCAACAAGCCAGCGGGCCTGAAAACCCCAACCGCCCTCAGCACGATCGGTCCGCTCGCGACCACCGAAGAGGCAGAAACCCCGCAGTCGTTGGGCTGCTTGTATGTCTCCAGCCCAAGTTCGGCGGGCTGCATTCCAAACTATGCGTCGGGCTCGGGTGGTCCGAGCGCGGCTGGATACGGCGCCATCGTTCTGGTCGATGCTTACGATAATCCGAACGCTTCCACCGACCTCTCAACCTTTGACACCTATTGGGGATTGCCGGCAGCGAATTTCACCAAGGTGTACGCCAACGGCAACGGCAGTTGCACCACGCCGCCACCGGACGCGGGTTGGGCTCTGGAGTCTTCGCTCGACATTGAGTGGGCGCATGTGTTCGCTCCCAATGCCGCCATTGTTCTGGTGGAAGCCTGCTCCGCCTCATGGACTGACATGCTCTACGCCGAGCAAGTTGCCTTCAACTACATCGTCAGCAACTATCCCGCTGGCGGACAGGTTTCCAACAGCTGGCAAGGTGGAGAGTTCGCTGGCCAGATCGCCGATGACTCGCTCTTTGCTGATTTCAACTACAACTGGACCACCGGGTACACGACCCACATCCTCGCCTTCGCCTCGTCCGGCGATAGCGGTTTCGGCGTCGGATACCCCAGCACTAATCCCTGGGTGATCTCTGCCGGAGGCACCTCGATCCTGCGCAACTCCAGCACACTGAAGTTCTCTTCCGAGTCGTGCTGGGGAGGATCGGGCGGCGGAACCAGTTCCCAGGAGGCCTACACGACCGCCTGGAGCGGTGGCAATATGGGCCCCTGGGCCGACTATCAGTATCCGATCTTCGGGCAATCCAGCCGGGCCACGCCGGACCTGTCGTTCGACGCCGATCCCGCTTCCGGAGTGTGGATCTACAGTCAGTACGGTGCAGGCGGATGGACGGTCGTGGGGGGCACCAGCCTTTCGTCTCCTGCGCTGGCCAGCATCGTCAACCGCGCCGGCAACAAGCTGGGATCGGTTTTCATCAACCCGGTCACCGGCGGCGCCTGGTTCAGCAACCACGAAAACAACCTGCTGTATTCGGAGATTCCAACCGGCAAGGCCTACAAGGCAAACTTCTACGACGTGAAGACAGGCTCGAACGGCAGCTCTGCCGTCGCGAACTGGGACTACTGCACAGGCGTAGGAAGTCCGCGAGCTTTGCTCGGGAAGTAGTTACTGTTCTTTCCCGCTGCTCGTTGGCGGTACGGGAGGAGGCCTTGCTCGCGAGGTCTCCTCACTTCTTTAGCGGCTGGGGAAGAAAGTAATTGAAAACATCGCCACTCTACTTGCTGACCGGTCAATGTGTGTAACCGCCTGATCTCGTCAGCTATCGCGTCCACTCGTTTTGTCAGCATTTGGCGGGTGTTCAGGTAACGGACAGTGGCGAGATATTCTGTATCGATTTCGATTGAACCAACGATAGCCCTGCCAAAGTATCCAATTGAAACCTGGCAAACTAAAGATTCCGTAGAAAGGCCATGCCCACCAGATTTGCCGGGTCACATAGAGGTATGCGTTGGCACCCGATTCCAATTTTCCCGCGCGCGTCAATACTTGTATGTCGTCCAGCAGATTCTCCTGCGAGATTTGCAAGCTACCGTCAGAATAAGCACTTTGCAGGTCTTTAAGCGCAAAGCCCCTGCCTGCAACTACCTTCTCCCAGAAGTGAACCCAACGAAAGCAGAACCCGCATCCTCCGTCGTAAAGTATCCAGCCCTTACTAGGGACGGAGGGTTCCGATTCATGGTTTGATGATGTCATTGAACTCCATTACCCCTGAAGACAATCACGGGCGAACCATCTGCAACAAACGCGCAGTCAGGGCGGCGTTGAAGAACTGTTGCGAGTTCGCCACCATAAAGAGCACTGGTTTCCCCTTCAAATCCAGCGTTAGCGGACGCCCATACCTGCCAAGGGACATGCGAAACGTGGTATTCCACACAGCCGCCGGCTCGTTGGGTCGAATAACCCCAGAAGTGTTCGGTAATGAACTGTTCCAGACTCCCTTCCTGAGGCTGTGACGGAAGACCAACGGCCTGAGCAAAGAGCGTGCACCACTGGTCGCCGACTTTCCATCGATACTCCGTTGTCTTGTTCAACCCTTGCGTTTCGATGCGATGCTTCATCGGCAGGTGGATATAGTTCTCCCCGTACACCAGGCGAGCGGTCATCGCAATTGCTCGTCTGGGCACCACCTCGGCAATGAACACGACACCTCGTCGAACATCATTGCCTTCTTTCCGACGGACGTAGAAGCGCAGATTTACTTCATCGAAATTGGTGTGAAACGGAACCGGGAAACAGCCCAGCAGCTTGGTGTTGCAGAACCGAAATCCGACCAGGGAAAGGTATGTTCGTCCGTTGAATGAGTCAGGCGTCGTGCCAGGTGGAACGTACCGACTCAAGAGATTGGGTTCAACCTCGTAGTTCAACATCACGAGGTCTCGCCATTCAGCGGAAAGAAAAACTCGTTTTGACTCGGACATTTAAGTGGATAGAAAGGCTAATCTATCAGGCGTTGAGCCACTAGCAGCAGTATTGTTGGCGAAAAATCGCCTTAACACTCGTTGACCGAGACTTTGACTGAGCGATTCCAAGTTTTTCAGCAGCAGTTGGTCACTGCTGCTGGTGCGCCGTTGCGTAGTACCCCGACCGGGACTGAATCTTGTAGTTCTGCTTGTTCTTGATTTCAAGCTTGCGGTAGCTGCCATCCTGGTTGGTGTTGGTGGGCGTGTATCCGATGTTGTATTGGCTGCGCAACTCGGCCGCGATCTGATCGAAGGCCTCTTTCAGCTTGTCGAACTTGTTACCGACATTGATGACGCGGCCTCCGGTTTGTTCGGTGAGTTTCTTCATCTCGCCCTCGCCGAAGTAGCCGCCAAAGCCGCCATAGAATCCGCGGTCCGCGCACAGTAGAACGTAGACGATGGAATCCGCCTTCTGCGCGGCTTCGATCGCGTCCTGGACCTTGAGCTTGCTGCCCTCATCCTGCCCGTCGGTGAGCAGAATCATCGCCTTCCGCCCAACTTCTTTCGCCAGCATGTCATGCGCAGAAAGATAAACCGCATCGAAAAGCAGCGTCCCAGCCGGATTGCGGATGGGAACCGGCTCGCCACCTGCGCCGGGCAGCGGCGTTGCACTCGTAAAACCTGTATTGATCTTGGCCTTGTTCAGTGCCGCCTGCAAGCGGTGCACATCGCGGGTGAAGTCCTGCAGCAGGTCGACAGTCACGTCGAAACTGATCACGTAGGCCATGTCTTTGTCCGTAAGAATCTGCTTCAGGAACGCAGCCCCTACTTCTTTCTCCATGTCGAGGACATTGCGCTGGCTCCCGCTGGCATCGATCATGATCCCCAAAGTGAGCGGGAGGTTCGATTCCGCGGTGAAGTACTTGACGGTCTGCGTCTTGCCGTCTTCGTAGATTTCGAAGTCGCCTTTGGTCAGGTTGGGGATCAGCCCTCCCTTCTTGTCCTTCACGTTGAAGAAGAGCTGGACTACGTTGACGTTGACCTTCAACGTGTCTACGGGCTTCTGGTCATCACTGGTCTGGGCGGGTGTTTGTTGAGCGAAGGAAAAGGATGCCGCAGCCAGCAATGCCACGGTGACGGTAAGCACAATTCCAGTTTGGGAAGTAACTTTAGCCATTCAGGATTTTCTCGTGGGTTTCTTTGTTAGTCTAATCCTGTAGGTTAGATGCACCAAAGTGGCTGGTTCAGGCATCCCAGAGTACAGCAAAAAAGTTTTTTCGCGCCGTGTGGGGGCTTGAACCGCTGAGTGCGGGTGGGACAGGATAGGAACGGGAGAACGAATGCGTCTCGCAGATAATCGTAAACTTCTGCTAGTTACGGGGTTACTGCTCATCGGGCTCTCGTTGGCGTCTCTTCAGGCCCAGCAACCTGCCCAGTCACCCGCCCAGGATCAGAACGTCCCGGACGCGCCTTCGGCGGTGCAGCCCCCGCCGCCACAGGATAAAGACAAAGACAAACTTCCGGAGGAACCGCCCGCTGCCACGCCTGATTCCAGTTCGGCTCAGCCACGACCCGCTGATACAGCGCCCCAAACCGAAACGCCCCAGGGCGAGAAGACTCAGCCCCCTCCTCCTATGCCGCCGATTCAGACCGTGCCGCCCGGCACGATCGTGGGCCAAGGCACCACCAACAACAAGGAGCAGCTCTACAAATTCGTAGTCTCGACCAACTTCGTCCAGGTCCCGGTCACGGTAAAAGACCGCGACGGACGCCTGGTGGATGGCCTTCTCCCCAAAGATTTCGCCGTCTACGAGAACGGCAAGAAGCAGCAACTCTCGTTCTTCAGCAGCGATCCTTTTGAACTCTCGGTCGCCATCCTGCTCGATCTCGGCATGCCCGATGCGGCCGTGCAGAAGGTGAACCAAACCTTCCCCGCCCTGATTGGAGCCTTCAGCCCCTACGACGAGGTTTCCGTCTATACGTACAGCAGCACGGTAAGCCAGCTTACCGATTTCACGGGCACAACGCCAAGGCTGACTGCTGCTCTCAATCAGATGAAGACGGTGCGCGGCCACAACAACGGCCCGCCGGTGCTCGGCGGCCCGCTCGGCCCGCAGGGCCCGACCGTGAACGGTGTTCCGGTCGGGGGAGGTCCAGCACCGGTGTACACTTCTCCGAAAGAAGCACACGTGCTGAACGATGCTATCCTGCGCGCCGCGCTCGACCTCAGCAAGCGCGACAAGACGCGTCGCAAGGTCATCTTCGTAATCAGCGACGGCCGCGAGATGGGCAGCAAGGCCAGCTATAGCGACGTGCTCAAGCTCCTGCTCGCGCAAGGGATTCAGGTGAAAGCCGTCGCAGTGGAAGGCGCTGCTCTACCGCTCTACAGCAAGCTTGAACGTCTTCATCTGCCGCGTGAAGGCTACGGCAACATCCTTCCGAAATATTCGTCGGCAACCGGCGGTGGCAACGTGTACACCGAACTGTCACGCAACGCTATCGAAGATGCATACGCGAAGATCACGTCTGAGGCCCGCAACCAGTACACGCTCGGATACACCACGCGCGCAACCCCCAGCACCGCCAAACGAGAGATCGACGTAAAAGTAAGCGGCCACGGCCGAGATCTCAAGATCTACGCCAAGGAAAGCTACTACCCCATCGCCCCTACCCGAGCGCAGTAGAGAATTGTTGATTGTCGATTCCCTGATTGTTGATTGAAAAGCCTTGTGGGAGCCGGGTTTTCAATCAACAATCAGCAATTCACGAAATCAACAATTGACGATAACCCCGCGGCTCTCTACTACTGTTCTCCGGGGGGCACCCAAGTAACCTGCGGGTCACCAAGCCCGTATGATATAAATCCACCAAGCCCCCAAAGGGACATTATTGTGCGCGGACGCGCCCGCAGGGGTGTGGCCGCGCGTTTGAGGAAATGCTTGAGTTTCATCAACTTCGCAGCCCGCGAGATTAACTGCAAGATCGTGTACTACGGCGCCGGGTTAGGCGGCAAGACCACGAACCTGCAGCTCATCTACCAGAAGACGGCGGACCAGCAGAAGGGCAAGATGATCTCCCTTGCCACCGAGACCGAGCGTACCCTCTTCTTCGATTTTCTGCCCCTAGACTTGGGCAATGTCCGCGGCTTCAAGACCAGAATCCATCTTTACACCGTCCCCGGCCAGGTCTTCTACGACGCCAGCCGCAAGCTGATTCTTCGCGGCGTCGACGGCATCGTCTTCGTCGCCGACTCGCAGGAGCAGCGCCAGGACGCCAACGTCGAGGCTCTCGACAACCTGATGTCCAACCTGAAAGAACACGGCTACGACTTCAACAAGATTCCCTACGTCTTGCAGCTTAACAAGCGCGACCTGCCCAACATCCTGCCCGTCGATCTACTGAGCACCGAGCTCCGCAAGAAGAACGAACCCGTGGTCGAAGCGGTAGCGTTCCAGGGCGTCGGAGTATTCGAGACGCTGAAGGAAATCGCCAAGCAAGTACTGACCGAACTGAAAGCCGGCGGTTAGCTCTCCTGAATGAAGTCGGGTAGCGGTAGGGATGCTTCGACTCCGCACTGAGGATCGCTTCGCGCTCTTCAGCGCTCCGCTCAGCACGACACACTGTAGGGTTTTGTGTGGAAGACAGCTTCATCAAGATCTCCTCGTCCATCGGCGTTTCATCGACCACTCATATAGTTGTCATGCTGAGCGGAGAACGGCCTTCGCGAAAAGCGACGGCCGTTCGCAGTCGAAGCATCCCTATCCTTAGGGAACTTCCTCCGTCCGGCAATGTCTGGCGGCACGCCGCCGTCGGCTCTTCGCTTTTCTGCAGGAAGTCGAGCTTCCAAAACAGGCGCCAATCGGTCTAATGGAGCGAAACTGCCCGCTAGCCTAAAATGCTTGCTGATACGTCGGAGAGAACCTCATGCGCACACTCCACCATTCATTTCTCGCATTGATCATTATTTCGCTCTTGTCCTCACCGGCATTCTCCCAATCCCTGCATGGCATCGACCTCACCGATCTCGACCGCAAAGCCGAGCCTTGCACCGACTTCTACGAGTTCGCCAACGGGACGTGGCGCGCGAATAATCCCATCCCCGCCTCGATGACGCGATGGAGCAAGCGCTGGGCCGCGGGAGAATCCTCGAAAGACAAGCTGCGCGACATTCTCGAAGAAACCTCCAAAGACAAGGCCGCGCCGAAAGGCAGCACCGATCAGATCATTGGCGACTACTACGCCGCCTGCATGGACGAATCCCGCGTCAACGCCCGCGGCATGGAGCCCCTGAAACCCTGGTTCGCCAGGATCGACGCCGCCCGCGACACCGCCGCCCTGCAGCAGGTCATGGCCGAGATGCACGACATCCTCGTTACTGATCCCTTCGCGCTCGGCGGGCAGCAGGATCCGCACAAGCCATCGTGGGTCCTGGCCGACATCGGCGCTGCGGGACTCGGACTGCCAGACCGCGATTACTATCTGAAACCTGAAGACCGCTTCAAGGAAGCCCGGGCAAAATACCTCGAGCACGTCACCGCCATGTTCAAGCTCGCGGGATGGGATCAGAAGACTGCTACCGCAGCCGCGCAGACGATCATGAACATGGAGACCAAACTCGCCGAAGCTTCTCTCGACAACGTCACTCTGCGCGATCCCACCGCTACCGACCACAACACGACGTTCGCCCAACTGCAGGAAATGGCTCCGCACATCAACTGGAACGAATACTTCAAGCATAAGCAGGTTCCCACTGACGTCGACATGAACGTGGACCAGCCCAAGTTCATGCAGGAAGTCGACCGCCAGATGCAGCAGGCTCCGCTGGCTGACTGGAAGGTCTACCTCGAGTGGCATCTGTTGAACTCGACTGCAGGCTCGCTCTCCGCGCCCTTTGTCGAAGAAGACTTCGCCTTCAATGGGAAATATCTGAGCGGCACAAAAGAGATGAAGTCGCGCTGGAAGCGCTGCGTCGAGTCTACCGACAACCTGCTCGGCGAAGCGCTCGGCAAGAAGTATGTTGAGAAATATTTTCCTCCTGAGGCCAAAGCCCGCATGCAGGAGATGGTTCGCAACCTGCTCGCCGCTATGCGCGACGACATCCTGAGCCGCCCCTGGATGAGCGACGATACGAAAGAAAAAGCGATGGCCAAGATTGCCACCTTCAATCCAAAGATCGGCTATCCCGACAAGTGGAAGGACTACAGCCACGTCGACATCCGCCGCGATGCATACTTTGAAAATGTGGTGGCCGGCAGGAAGTTTGTGGAGCAAGACGATCGCGCCACCATCGGCAAGACCGTCGATCGCGGACGCTGGGGCATGACGCCTCCCACTTCTGACGCTTACTACAATCCGCTACTGAACGAGATCGTCTTCCCCGCCGGCATTCTGCAGCCTCCTGCGTTCGACATGACTGCCGTCGATGCCGTCAACTATGGCGCCATCGGCGTGGTCATTGGGCACGAGATTTCTCACGGCTTCGACGACGAAGGCGCGCAGTTCGACTATCTCGGCCGTCTCCGCAACTGGTGGACCGAAGCCGACCTGAAAAATTTTCAGACGCGCGGAGCCTGCGTCGCCGATCAGTTCGATCACTACTTCATCGAACCGAACATCCATCACAACGGCAAGCTCGTGCTCGGCGAAAGTATTGGAGACCTCGGCGGCGCCAAGATTGCTTATCTCGCTTATCAGAAATCGTTGGAAGGGAAGCCCCGTCCAGCCGACATCGACGGCTTCACGCCGGGGCAGCAATTCTTCATCGCCTGGGGGCAATTCCGCGGCGACGAAATCCGTCCCGAGGCCCAACGCCTGATGGTGCAGACCGACCCGCATCCGATCGCGAAGTACAGAGTGATCGGCCCGGTGTCGAATCTGCCTGAGTTCCAGAAGGCCTGGAGTTGCAAGGCGGACGCCCCCATGGTGCGGCCTCCCGACAAGCGCTGCGAAGTCTGGTGAGTGCCTTTGCAGTGGGTGGACTTGGCGGCGGAGTGGTATCCGTGGATGGAGTTGCGTGGCGGTAGGGATGCCTCGACTCCGCACTGAGGTTCGCTTCGCTCTCCTCATTGCTGCGCTCAACATGACAGGTCCTTGGGGTTCGGTATCAGGGGGCGCCTTCGTTACACTGGTGTCTGCCTAACCTCTCATTCCGTATGTCATGCTGAGCGGAGAACGGCCTTCGCGAAAACCGAAGGCCGCTCGCAGTCGAAGCATCCCTACCTTCCATCAACTGTCGCCCGGGACGACAATGACCGTCGGCTGACATTTTCCATTACCAACGTAAGCCCACATTCTCATTTTCTGCTGCGGCCTTCCTTCCCCGTTCGCTAGCCTAAACTGTGACTCTCTGCGTCCTAATCTCGGGCTCGTTCAACCCGACGGGCCTGCTTTTCTGGTGCGTCGTCGACCTCGCCGCGGGCATCGGCGTTTTCATCTACGGATTCCGCTTGCTGCAGCGCCGCCGTCTGATCCTCGATACGCCGTTCTCGAAAATTCGCAGCGCCTCACTCGGCATGGTTGAAGTGAGCGGCCTGGCCGTCGGACCCTACACCATGATCGCGCCCGTGACCGAAATGCCCTGCTATTACTACCGTACCTATGTGTGGGAGTTGAAGAAACGTGACAAGAATAAGAAGTGGGTCAAAGTCGCCGCCGAGTGCATGCACGTCCCCTTTTTTCTCGATGACAATACCGGACGCGTTTTCATCGACCCGCGCGGCGCCGACCTCGACATTCACCGCGACTTCCATGAGGAATTCTGCGACTCTTTCTTCACCCTCAAGGATCCGGCTCCTCCAAGCGTCCGCAGCTTTCTGGCGCGGCACGGGGTTGAAACCAGCAACAAGATCAAAGTCGAGGAATATTGCATCAAGCCCAAAAACGCGCTCTTCGTGTTGGGCACACTCGCAGAGAACCCAGGCCTCGAACTCGCGCCCAATCCGATCCAGGATGTCGACGGCGCCTCTTTGACCTCATCTCACGGAATCACTCTCTCATGGTCGAGCAGTGTCGATTCGACGCGGACGTTCGATGCCGGATCGCTGCTGCAGCGCCTGGTACCGGAGTCAAACGCTCCCGAACCCGAAGTCATTCGTCTGTCGACGCCTGCTCCCGCCAAATCCCTTTCCTCGACGCAACAGGAGAAAATCGCCGCCGCGCTGGTCAGAGCCGGCATTTCCAATCCCGCAGCCTGGGCTGCCGCTGGCCTGGGACAGCGCGCGTACGGAGTCAGCGAAGACCCGTCCGCGGCAACCGGAGGCAACGGCTTCGATCACCATCCGCCCGTGGCCCTGATGAAAGGCTCGAACGACAAAACCTTTCTGATCTCTTGGCGCAGCCAGCAAGCCATCGCTCGCTCGCTGGGATGGAAATGCATGCTAATGATCTGGGGAGGCCCCATCTTGATTCTTCTTAGCCTCTACGCGCTCCTGAACTTAACGCACTGAGGTAGGTTTGACGTTGTCTCACACGAAACCCAATGATCTGTCACGCTGAGCGGAGCAGTGAGGAGCGCGAAGCGATCCTCAGTGCGGAGTCGAAGCATCCCTACTCCCGCTCGACGGCGTCCATGGGTACCACTCCCGCCGCCAATGAGGATTCCGCGCCGGGTCTGATGGTAGGGATGCTTCGACTGCGAACGACCTTCGCTTGTCGCGAAGGCCGTTCTCCGCTCAGCATGACAACGTAAGACTAAGGTACAATCAGAGGCGCTGGCGTGCCACTTCGCCGTATCCGAATTGCCGGAGACGACGATGGGCTTCGCCGTACTGCCGTATCCCTCGCAGTTATTCACAGGCGGTTCGCTCATGGCAGCCCGCTCTGCCTTTCGATGGCTCGCCTTAATCTTCTCCGCCTTTATTCCCATGATCTTTGCCGGATGCGGGGCCGCGAGCAGGCCGCCCGCGGCGCTGGCGACTATTCCTTTCGGCAACGGCCCGCGCGTACTTCTTTTTGTGGGGACTGGTACTTCGGCTACCGACGTCACGGCCATCAAGTCAATTCTTGACACTCTGAAGATTGATTACGCAACTGCGGATTCAAGTCAGCTGAATGCAATGAGCGAGGTTGACCTGATGTCCCACCATCTCCTGATCGTTCCCGGCGGAAATTCGATCGAGATCGGAGGAAGTCTCACGCCGAACGCGACTGCGATGATTCGGGATGCGGTTCAACGAAATGGTCTGCACTATCTTGGCATCTGCGCCGGCGCCTTCTTTGGCGGTGCTTCGGTCTACAACGGTGTGGATTTGACTTACGGTGTGGGGTTCGATTTTTTCGCGGACGAACTGCGGAGCATCCACAAGGAAGCGGTGAATATTTCCTTTCCCGATAAAAACGTATTGAACGTCTACTGGGAAGACGGTCCGCAGCTTTCGGGATGGGGCCAAGTCGTCGCCAAGTATCCTGACGGCACTCCGGCGATCACCGAGGGCCAGGCGGGAGCCGGATTCGTGATGTTTACCGGCGTCCACCTGGAGGCTCCGGCGGAGTGGAGACAGGGTCTGCCCTTTACCACTCCCATGTCGGTCGACGTTGCTTATGCGAAGATCGTCATCCAATCTGCTCTGAATGGCACTTCCTTGCCTCACTTCTGACGGCCCGCTTGGCCGCCCGGCTACCCTTTCAGGAACGTTTCATGTGGTTGTGATACTTCTTAACTGGCAGCGCGCTGCGATTTCAATCGTCAAAACTTAGGCGGCAAATATTTCTGCAAGGTAGCTGCGTGAGAGTTCACTTGGTTTGGATGCTGGTCGCGACTTTGGGTCTTTTGTGCCCCAGCGCTCTGTCTGCGCAGGCTCTCGACCGCGGCCCTGAGAGTCCGCGCGAGGTGCGTATCTCGGAGGAGCAGTCGTCTTCGTCTTCGCGCACCCTTACGGGGACACTTCTCGACCCCTCGGGGGCCGCGATCGCCAAGGCTGAAGTGTCGCTGGTCGGCTCCGACGGTAAACCGGTTGCTCAAGCGGTCACGGACAACTCCGGCTCTTTCCGGTTCGACAATGTCCCGCCCAGCAATTACACTCTCGAGTTTCATGCCGAGGGATTCCGCGACGCCCGCATCAACACCAGCCTGACCGGCAAGCGTCAAGCTGCAATTCGCGTCGTCATGCAGATCGCGGTTGCGACCGAAAACATTACGGTCGCCACCGGAGATTCCGTGCCGCTGGTCACTACCGAGAGCTCCGATAACCAGAACGCGAACATCATCGACCGCAACGCGCTCGACCGCGTACCCGTCTTCGATCAGGACTACATCACGACCATGTCGCGCTTTCTGGACGACAATGCGACCGGAACCAACGGCATCACGCTCGTCGTCAATGGCATCGAGGCCAACGGTCCGGGCGTGACTCCCTCGGCAGTTCAGGAAGTAAAGATCAACAACAACCCGTATTCCGCGCGCTTCTCGCGTCCCGGCCGCGCTCGGCTGGAAATCGTTACCAAGGGCGGATCGCCGACGTATCACGGCTCGCTCAACTTCCTGTTTCGCGACTCGGTTTTCGATGCCAGCAACACCTTCGCCCTCGTCAAGCCTCCCGAGCGCCGCCAGTACTATGAGGGCTCGGTCACTGGGCCCATCGGCCACGGCAAGCACACCAGCTTTCTGCTCTCGCTCGACGAAGATCTTCAGGACCAGCAAGCTGTTATCGACCCTGACGTTATCACCGCCGCAGAGGCTCTCGGCTTCGGGACCATCGCGCAAACTATTCCCAACCCCACCCATCACTTCTTCGGCTCAGGACGCATCTTCCACGACTTCTCGAACGGCGACCAGTTCTGGATTGGCTACTCTTACGAGCATCGCTCCGTAAAGAACCAGAACGTGGGCGGCAGCATTCTTCCCAGCGCCGGTACTGACACACACTTTCTGGAGCATGAAATCAATGTCAGCCATCTTCACCAGTTCTCTCCACACTGGCTGAACCAGTTGCGATTTCTCGTTGGGCATTTCGACAATTCCGTCACCAGCATCCGGCCGGATGCACAACTCGCGATTTCAGGACTCTTCACCGCCGGCGGCGCCCAAGCCGATTCGCGCCGCACCGAATACCACTTCGATGGCACCGACTTCGCTACCTACGACAGCGGAAAGCATCAGCTCAGCTTTGGCATTGATATACCCGACATCAGCCGGCGCGGCCTCGACGATTTCACCAACCGCGCCGGCACTTATACTTTTGCCAGCCAAGATGACTACACAAATGGCAATCCCACCACTTACCTGGTGCAAACCGGCCGGGGCCATGTAGATTTTCTGGAACGGGTTTTCTGCGGATTCGTGGAAGACAACATCCGTCTGAAACCAAATTTCTCTCTCTACCTGGGAGTCCGCTACTACTGGCAGAACTATTTCCACGACGATCCCAACAACTTCGCTCCGCGAGTCAGCTTCGCGTATGCGCCTAGCGCCAACAGCAAGACGGTGATTCGCGGCGGCGCCGGCATTTTCTACGATCGGACCGGGCCGAGTCCGATCGGCGACTTGCTCCACTTCAACGGAGTGAACTTGCTGCGCTTCATCGTGGATCAGCCTCTGGTCTCGTATCCGATCAACCCTGCAGTGCTCGCGAGCACGCCTACCAGCCTGGTCATGCTC
>WNEZ01025672.1_pt1 | contig 14343 bp, 15 predicted proteins | sample 5400521 | NCBI WGS metagenome assembly WNEZ01 (sample SAMN13153339, study PRJNA577476) | soil metagenome | isolation source: 120 cm saprolite under Douglas fir tree site 2 hole 1 replicate 1 | place: USA:California | collected 2015-04-18
AGCATCACCCGCGCGGGCGAGTCCAGAGTGTTCAACTTCGGGGTCAACTGCCCACGGGCAGTGATCTCAATGCTGATCCCATCTTCGCCGTGAGTTACCTCGAGCCGTTGCAACGCAGCCCGTTTCGTAGCGCCCGTGCCCGTGCTCCGCGTCTCAGCCGCTGCTGCCAGTAAGCCCAGGATCAGCAGCGGTAGGAAAACACCCAGCAGTTGCTTTCGCATCTCTTCTCTCCTCACTCGAGGCGGTTGGCCTGCCGCGTGTCTTTCTTTGAAATCGGTTTTTCGGCCCTTCATCCTGCGGCCACGACCGTGCTCTACACAGCCGGCGTAAAGATCTTCTTCGTCACGTCACGCGTAGACGACTTGCCCAATCGGTCCTGGAACGTCTGCTTGAAGACGATCGAGTCGCCCGTGATCTTCACTACATATCCGTTGAATACCGGATCATTCTCGCGCAGGAAGTAAGCCTTGTTCAGTTCGTTGCTTACGACCGCGATCATACCCGCGTCCGACCTCACCACACCACGCAAGTTGATCTGCTCGATAGCCAGGCACTTCTTGCCGGTGCTGCACCCCGATCCTCCCATGTGGTTCACCACTGGGCTGAGGAAAGGATCTCTCTTCCCCGTCATGGAATACTTTTTCTCTTGTTGTTTTTCGGGAACAGGCTCGCCCTCACTGATGCTCTTCGCGGCAACCGTCGGCTTGTGCTGCGCCGCCTTCGATTTGGGACCTAACCCAGCCACCGGCTTCACCTGCGCCGCTGCCGCTGTGGCAGCCGCCTTGGGAGCGGTTGGTGTCCGCGAGATGCCCCCGCTGGTCGCGGAACTCTGTAGTCCGCTCGCGCCCTCAGACGTGGCGCTGCTCGTGCGGGCTTTACTCGCAGAGGGCTTGGCCGGGGCTGACGCTGCACTCTGGTTCGCCGCCGGTGCCGATGGTTGCGTGGATTGTCCCTGCGTCCCTGCCAGCGCCGCGTTGGACTCGATGGCCTTCTTCTGCTGCAGCGCCTTCATGGTGTTGCGGGTGTTCTCAATGACGTCCGGGTTTTGCGCCCATGCCGCACCCACTGTCATCGTCAATACCAGAATACCTGTCGTCAGCTTCATCGCATTCCCCTACCTTTTGACCGGCTGTGGAGTCTGCCCGGATTTTCCTCCCGCTTCGCTCGCGGGCGGTTCTATGTCATGACTGAAGAATGTGGTCGCAGTGCACGTTGCTACTACACTCTCGTTGGCAGCGTACTGGTATGTATGTTTCGTCTTGGCATCGCTTGGCTTCCGGGTCGAGGCCACCAGCAGCCCCGAGACATTCACAATCCGCTCCATCTTGCGCACACGGTCGAAGAAATTCAGCATCGAGTAAAAGGGGCCGTCCAGTTCGACTTCAAACGGCACCTCGGTATAAAAATCTTTCGCGCTCAGCGGCGCCGCGGTATAACGCCGGATCTCAACCCCGGCTTTCTGTGCTTCCCCGCCCAGCAGCCGCATGAATCCATCAACTTCCTTCTCGTCTGGCACGATGCGGCGCTCGATCTCCAGTTGCTGCTTCAGGCTGACCAGTTGGCGCTCAATCTCCGCCAGCTTGGGCCGGTATGCTTCGAGTTCCGCGTTCTCGTGCAGCTTGGCTTCCAACTTCTGCTGGGCCGCGGCGTTCTCGTCCCGCTCGGTCTTGAAGACCGTGAAGTACAGAGCAACGGTCACGACCGCTCCTGCCGCCAGCACCACAGCCCACTGCTTGATTCCGGACATTTCGCTGAAGTTCGCCATGATTTTTCGTCCTTTAGGACTTCGCTTTCTCGCAGGTCAGCGTGAACAGAAACGCCTGCATGTCCTTCACCCGGTCGTCCTGGTAACTTTCCTTCATCTCGACATTCTTGAAATAGCCGGTCCTTTGCAGGTTGCTGATCAGATTGGCTACCGCATCGGTGCTCAGCGCCACACCTTCGATATCAACTTTCCCGCCGTTGTCTTTCAGGTTGTTCAGCCAGACGGCCTCGGTGTTGTTTACGGTTTGGCCGACCATCGCCAGAAGGTTGACTGGCCCGGCCTGGCTGGCCCGCAAGGAGTCGATGACATCCACTCGGCGCTTATAGCTGTCTGCCTGGCGCTGCCGCTCTAGATACCGCGCCTTGACGTCGGCCAAATCGCGGTTCTTCTGTTCCGCCACCGACATCTGCTTGGCGATGGACTGCTTCTGCTTATCCAAGTGGTACCAGTAGCCCAGGTTCAGGGCTGCCGTCATCGCCAGCACAACCAGGATCTTCAGTTTGGGCGAGCCGGCGTCGCCGACTTCGAGCATTGGCATCGCCGCGGCGGAGCGCTTGCCCTTCGCTTTCGGTGTTCCCAGCAGGTTGATTCGGATCATAGGCTTTCAAAACTCCTTAGGGCCAATCCTACGGCCACCGCCATCTGGCCGGCATTCTGCTCTACCAGTTCCGCTCCCATTCCCATCGGCGGTGCGATCTTCTGGAACGGGTTGAATAACTCCACCGGTATGGAAAACTCCTGGCGCAACGACTCGATCAGTCCCGGAACTTTGGAAGAACCGCCTGCCAGGTAAATCTTCTCTATGTGCTCTCCCGCCGAGCTGGCACGGAAGAAGTCGAATGTCTTCTGGATTTCCAGCACGATGATCTCGGTCACCTGCTGCAAGATCGGGGTCTTGGCGTCTTCGCTCACCGTGCCCACTTTTTTGCCCAGCTTTAGCGACTCGGCGTCCTCGAAGCTCAGATCCAATTCCTTCTGCAGCGAGTCGGTGTACTGGTGCCCACCCACGCTGACGTCGCGCGGGAACAATGGCGTCGTGCCCTTCACGATATTGATGTTCATGACGCTGGCGCCCAGGTTCAGCAGGGCCACCACTTGTCCTGGCGCGGGCTCGTAGTTGTACTCGTAGCAGTTCTGCAGCGCCAGAGCATCGATGTCCACAATAGCTGGAGTCTTCCCGGACATCGAGAGTACGTTGGTGTAGTTCAATATCTTGTCCTTCTTGACTGCCACCAGCAGCACGTCCATTTGTGGGTTGCCGGCATCTTCAGAAAGAATCTGGTAGTCCAGGTTGACATCGCCGAGATCGAAGGGGATGTGCTGTGCTGCCTCCTTCTGAATGGTTTCCGACAGCTCCTGGTCGCTCATCGAGGGCAAAGAGATCTTCTTCACGATCACCGAGTGACCGCTTACTGCCGTGGCCACGCTCTTGGTCTTGATCTGGTTATCGGTGAACAGCTTCGAAATCGCGCTCGAAACCGTGCCCGAGTCCACGATCATGGAGTCGACCACGATATCGGGAGTCAACGGTTCCAGACCCAGGTGCGCCACTTCGATGCCCTCGCGGGTCCGCTTCAGCTCCACGGCCTTGATGCTGGAGGAGCCTACATCCAGACCAACAATCGTCTTCGATCCGAATCCAAACATGTGCCCGCCTTTACTGTGACCCGGCGGCTCTTGCTGCCGCTCTGGGTTTCTTTTTTCCCTTGGCCTCCATCTGGCTCGACTTCTCTTCCATCCACTGGTCCAGCTTCGATTTCTTGAAGCGCCAGCGATTGCCCAGCTTGAAGGCGGGGATTTTCTGTTCCCCGACGTACTTGTACAGCGTGTCCGGACTCACTCCCAGGTACTGCGACGCCTGGCGAATGTTCATGACTTCTGGCGAGTCGCCCATAATTCAAAGCCCTTTCCACAGAATCAGGCCCTGCCGCAGCCGGTTTCTCCGGCCCGCAGGGCAAACTTGGGAAAAAATCCTCGTACAAAAATTGCGTTCGAGTGAATTTCGGTGTGCTGAGCATATATCAACCCCCTAAATGCTGAGGTCAAGCCGTATTTCCCGGTTTCTTGGGGTTTTGTAGGTGTTTTCTGGAAAGTGGTCAGAGAGGAGTGACAGGATGACGCTATAAGTTGTGGTTATCGTATATAGGAACACAAGGAGAACGGGTGTTAATACGCGGGGTTCAACTTACCTTGTAAAAACATAACCAAAGTACTAGGAACGGTACGAAGGTAGTATGACGGGCGGAGTAGGGCGGAAACTATTAGGAACGAGTGTTGGGCCCTGACGTACGCTGAAGTATCCTGAAGTATAAGGTTCAATCCTCGAGACAAGTGGTAGAACTCCAGATTGGCGTCTTCTCATAATTAGAGTAATCCTCGCATCAGCCAGAGACGGCCCGCTGGGAAGACGCAGATGTTTGTCTGACCTGTTCCTCGATAAAATGGCCAACCGCCGGATTAAGATCCGACCGGCCAATCTTAGGAGGATCTTGTGCGCTACCTCGACCGCTTGCAACCGCTGGCGCTGCTCGCGATGCGAATCGCACTCGGAACCGTAATGATAGGCCACGGCTCTCAGAAAGTCTTCGGAGGCATGCAGAACCACGTGCACATGGTCAGCAGCCTGGGCCTGCCGGGCTGGATGGCCTACCTGTCCGCCGGTGCGGAATTCTTTGGAGGCATCCTGGTCATCGTGGGACTCCTCACTCGTTTCGCCGCACTCGCCATCTTGATCAACATGTCCGTAGCCATCTGGAAGGTACATTGGAAGAGCGGCCTGCTCGGCCAAGGTGGGTACCAGCTCCCGCTTGCGCTGGCGGCGATTGCATTTGCATTGATCTTCTTTGGGGCAGGCCCGATCGCGGTGGACAGCATCCGTCAAGGCGTTGGGAGTGGCTGGAGTGGTAGAGCAAGAAAGTGACGCGCGCAAGAAACCAAGCGCAGATGAGCAGCACGAGCCGCGCACCAAACATTCCGTTACGACTTTCTGATCCTCCATGAACAAGTCGCTTCTACGACGTAATCAGCCACAAAAATGAAAACGGGAGACGCAAAGGCTGCGGCTCCCGTTTCCGGCTAAATCGCCTTTAATACCGGTTCGAGTAAGCGACTCCCGACGAGGCGACCTGATTGAAAGGCACATTGCTTGGGATGCCATAATGCGCGTAGACGTCGTACATGCGGTTTTGCATGCTCAGGACCTCGCCTCGGTTATTGGTAGCGCGATATTGGAGCCAGCGTGAGTAGTAACTGTCGAAGCGACGCTGGTCACTAGCCGAGAGACGTCCCTGCCACTGACCACGACCGTAACTCCCCTGCCGGCCATAGTAGCCATAATTCCCCTGCTGGCCATAGTAGCCACTGTTGCGGTTACGGTCGCGATCACCGTCTCGATCACGGTCCCAATCACGATCGCGGTACATGCGACTGTTATCGCGATCGCGGTCGCGATCCTGGTAACGGTCGGCTTGTGTACGATGCTTATCACGATGATCGCGACGAAGATTCTTATCTCGATCGCGCTTCCGGTTATCGTCGCGATCACCTTGTCGGCGGTCATCGTCCCGGTCCTGTTGCCAGACGGGGTTGCCGTTATAAGCAATGGTTTCGATTCCCCACTTCCAAGAGCTTCATAAGTCCTCCCGCAGAGCGATCCAGGAGTTGGCAACGAACCCGACTCGCCCGGCTGCTTAGTGAGAGGATGGTCATCAGGCATTGGTTGGCCTCAGATTTGTATTGATTTGTAAAGCAGAGTTCCTCGCAAACGCTCACCCACGCTCCCACGCACAACCCCATCCTCCCAGTGGATTAGGGTTTCACCGGCGTGCTCAGGAACAAAAACAAAAAGCGGGGACGCAACCCATGCGTCTCCCGCAAATGCGCCCCTTAGTAGCGATTTGGAGAACGGACACTAGGAGATGCGACCTGGTCGAATGGCACGTTGCTGGGAATGCCGTTATGCGCATAGACGTCCCGCATACGATTTTCCATGCTCAGCATCTCGCCCTGATTTTTGGTGGCGCGATATTGGAGCCACCGCGAGTAGTAACTATCAAACCGGCGCTGGTCGTCGGCCGAGAGACGTCCTTGCCATCGGCCGTATCCGCCACCCCGCTGGTACCCACCATTGCCCTGGTAACCATTGGAGGCGACCTGATCGAATGGCACATTGCTTGGGATGCCGTAATGCGCGTAGACATCCCGCATACGATTTTCCATGCTCAAGATCTCGTCCTGGTTGTTAGTGCGGCGGTACTCCAACCACCGCGAGTAGTAGCTATCAAACCGGCGCTGGTCATCGGCCGAGAGACGCCATCGCCCGTAACCCCCCTGGCGGCCATCATCGCGGTCCCGATCACGGTCTCGGTCGCGATCGCGATCACGGTCCCCGTCGCGATCACGGTCTCGGTCTCGGTCGCGGTCACGATCACGGTCCCCGTCGCGATCACGGTCACGATCGACCTGGCCGTTGGACGCAATTCGCGAATAGGGCACATTGGAAGGGATGCCGTAGTGCGCGTAGATATCTTGCATGCGCTTTTCCATGCTGACGACTTCGCCTTGGTTGTTGGTACGCTTGTAATCCAGCCACCGCGAGTAATAGCTGTCGAAACGGCGCTGGTCATCTGCAGATAGTCGGCGTTGTTGCTGCCACTGGGCAAGAGCAGGCAAACTTATCGCGATCAACAGAGCCGCAATTCCAAAGAGCTTTTTCATACATCCTCCGAGAGCGGTCCAGGAATGCCGCAACGCTACGCCACTATCGGATAAGACGGCGCAGCGAGCAGGTTGGTTGGTTTAATCGTCCTTCGATTCGCGAAAAAAAAGAACAACGTTGGCTAGAATTCCGTCAACTCCTTCATTGCACTGTACACATCTTCCGTTTGCGGCAGAATCGCGTTTTCCAGGATCGGCTGATAAGCGACGAACGTGTCCTCGGCGGCCACACGGCGAACCGGAGCATCCAGGTGTTCGAACAGATCGTCCGCAATACGGGCGGCAATCTCCGCGCCGTATCCCCAACTCAGCGAATCCTCATAAGCAACGAGGGCGCGATTAGTCTTCTGCACCGAAGCCGCAATCGTCTCCCAATCAAAAGGATTCAGACAGCGCAAATCAATCAGTTCCACCTTGACCTGGTGCTCACGCTCCAGTCTCTGTGCCGCTTGCAGTGCGCGGGGCACCAGGGCGCCGTAGGTGATGACGCTGAGATCACTTCCCGGCTGTACGATCTTTGCCTTGCCGAAAGGAATCATGTAGTCCGGCCCGGGGTACGGAGCACGACCGAATGTTTCCCGATACAACCGTTTATGCTCTAGAAACAGCACTGGGTCATCGCAACGGATAGCCGTGCGCAGCAGCCCCGCGGCATCGAGAGCATTCGAGGGAAATACCACCCGCAGGCCGGGAATATGGGTGAAGATACTCTCGCCGCACTGCGAATGATAGATCGCGCCTCCGGTGAGGTATCCGCCGATTGCCACGCGCAACACCACGGGTGCGGAAAATGTGTTGTTTGATCGCCAGCGGATCAGCGGCAGCTCGTTACGCAACTGCATCATCGCCGGCCAGATGTAGTCGAAGAACTGGATCTCGACCACCGGCTTCAAGCCGCGGGTGGCCATGCCGGTCGCCCGGCCCACAATGTTGGCTTCTGCGAGCGGAGAATTGAAAACGCGGTCGGAACCAAAATCGCATTGCAGGCCGGCAGTCAGCTTAAACACGCCGCCCTTGCCCTTGATCATCTTTTCCTTCAGGTATTCTTCGCGGCTACAGTCAGCCACGTCTTCGCCGAAAATTACAATACGCTCGTCGCGCCGCATTTCGTCCCGCAAAGTGGCATTGATCAGGTCTGCCATCGTTTTGGGTTGAGAATGCGGCTGCGATGTTGCGGATTTCTTTCCGTCTCCCGAAGCTTCCGCTTGGGTAAAAACCGGCTGGGTGTCGAACGAAGAAGAAGTCGGATCCAGGTCCGGCGAATACACGTATCGTTTAATCGTATCAGGCTGGGGAGGAGCTGCCTCGAGCGCCCGATCTGCTGCTGCCTGGAGATCGTCGTCGACCTGCTTCTCTAATTGATTGATGCCCTTCTCATCGAGAATCCCCTCCCGGATCAGGAACATCTGCATGCGGGTGATGGGATCGCGTGCTGCATCATGCTGGCGCTCGATATCCGGACGATAGAGCCGTTCGTCATCCGACAGCGAATGGGAATATGGCCTGATCACATGCAAGTGCACAAACGCTGGGCCGTTGCCGGAACGGCAGTAGTCCACTGCACGGCGCAACGCGGCATAGCTCGTGACCGGGTCGGTCCCGTCCACTTCGTCAAAATGGAAATTGGGGAAGCCCGTGACCAGACGCGAGATGTTCCCCCCTGGTGTCTGCACTTCGACCGGAACGGAAATTGCGTACTCGTTGTCCTCGATGCAAAAGAGGACCGGCAACTTACGGTTGGACGCCGTGTTCAGCGCCTCCCAGAACTCACCTTCACTGGTCGTGCCATCTCCGAGAGAAACGTAAGTGACCTCGTCACCATGGAAAACCACATCTTTAAACTGACGGTAATCGCCGGTGGCTTTCTTCCCCGCTTCGGGGTGGCCTGCAAAAAATCGGCCTGCCTCGGAACAGCCCACTGCTTGCAGAATCTGCGTGCCTGTAGGAGAAGACTGGGTCACGATGTTCAGCCGCTTGTAGCCCCAATGCGAAGGCATCTGGCGGCCGCCCGAGCTGGGATCATCAGCCGCACCCACCGCCTGCAGAAACATTTCATAAGGAGTCGCGCCCAGGGCCAGGCAAAGTGCGCGGTCACGGTAGTAAGGATAAAACCAGTCGTAGCCTGGTTTGAGGGCGAAGCCTGCGGCCACACCCACGGCCTCGTGTCCTGCGCCTGAGATCTGGAAAAATATTTTCTGCTGCCGTTTGAGCATGATCTCCCGGTCGTCAATCCGCCGGGAGGTGTACATGATGCGGTAGGCGTCGATCACTTGCTGGCGGGTAAGCCCCTGATAACTTTTACCCGCCTTCTTAATATCTTCATCGGCCACCGCGACCGGCTTAGGATCCGTTTTGGTTGTCGCCATCCAGTTCCACCGCTTGCGGAGCAGAGAATACCCACTTGCATTGTAAATCGTGGGCAGGGGTTCCGAATATACTGGATTTACCGGACGGCATTGGCACTTCGGGGCCGAGAATTCTAACCGCCGAGTACGGCGAGGCCGCCCAGGAAGACCTTTTCTTTTTCTTTATTTTGGCGTTACCGGGATCTCTGCCATCTCAGTCATGAAATAGGTAAATAGGTTCTTAGTGATCAAGTTCAACCGACAATTCGAGCCGCAGAAAATCAAGCTGCTGATCTTCGACCTCGACGGCACGTTAGTAGACTCGCGGCTCGACCTGGTAAACTCCGTCAATGCCATGCTCCGGCATTTTGCCCGTCCCGAACTGCCTGCCGCAGTGATCGCGACATACGTCGGGGACGGCGCGCCCATGCTGGTGCGGCGTGCGCTGGGCGACCCCAAGGATCAGCATTCTGTGAAGGAAGCTTTGGAGTATTTCCTCGCTTATTATCGCGTACATAAGCTGGACCACACTCACCTGTACGAAGGTGTGAAAGAAGCGCTCGCGGCCATTCGGACCCCTCAAAACGGCTTGCAGCGTCAGATGGCGGTGCTCTCCAATAAGCCGGTCAACCCTTCGCGCGCCATTATCGACGCGCTCGGCTTACGCGAGTTCTTCGTCTCGGTGTACGGCGGCAACAGCTTTGCGACGAAAAAACCTGACCCGCTCGGAGCGAAGGCAATCCTGGAGGAAACCGGCTCGCGTCCAGAACAGACGCTGATGATTGGCGACTCGTCGAATGACATACTCACCGGTCGCAACGCCGGTGTGTGGACTTGCGGCGTAACTTACGGTTTCGCTCCGCATACGTTGTGTGAAGCTCCGCCAGACGTGATCGTGGACTTGCCGCGAGAATTGGGCGTGCTCTTTACCTGAAATCTTAGCCGAGGCGGGAATCGCCCAAGATCCGGGAAATGATGGTGCCCGATTCTGAATGCTGAACCGCGATTTGTGAAATCTCCTGACATGTCTCGCCGATAGAGTAAACTGCTTTCCAATTCAACGATGAACAACATCTCTGGCTTCAACCCTGCCGAGTTGCGCAAGCTGCGCAGCCTTAAAGACCCCCATGGCATCCAGCGCTTCCTTGACGATATGCCTTACCACCTCGCCGACACTGCCTGGTCACCGCGACGTGCGTTGCATGAGCAGACGGCCCACTGCTTTGAAGGAGCCATATTCGCGGCGGCGGCTCTGCGCGTGAATGGCTATCCACCGTTGATTTTCGATCTTGAAGCTGAGCGCGATACGGACCACGTGGTCGCCATTTACTGCGTAGACGGTCACTGGGGCGCCATTGCCAAATCAAACTTCACCGGTTGCCGCTATCGCGAGCCGATTTACCGTTCGTTGCGCGAGCTGGCGCTCAGCTACTTCGAAGTCTATTTCAACCTGCGGCGGGAGCGGTCGCTACGCACTTACTCTCGCCCCGTCGAGCTGACACGCTTCGATCATCTGGATTGGATGACCACGGACAAACCGATATGGTTCATCGCGCGTTACCTCTTCGAGATCCAACATTATTCGCTGATCACAAGATCACAGGCCCAGGGCCTGCACCGGCTGGACGATCGCTCGTTTCGCGCCGGGTGTCTGGGAAGAGCGGAGAAGAAGGCCAGCCGTTAGTCGATCCGTAATTTCGGATCTGCTAACTGGCCCAAGAATTCGGGGTGGTTATCCCGTAGATTATTCGCTATTTCTTCGCCTCGGGCTTTCTTCCCCTGCTACAATGCCTTGCTCCATAACGATTTGCTGTAGACTGCGAACTTTTGGGGCCACAAAAACGTATCTGTGATGTGGTGTTATTGCCGAGGCGGACTTACCCTCTGAAACCCGCTTTGGGCTTGATAGACCAGGAGTTCCGGGGAGTGCGGGTTGGGGAAGTTTTTATTAAGATGTATCGCACATTGACCAGCTATGACGTGGAGCGCGGCGCGTTCATGACCTGGATCACAACCATCACACGCAACCTGCTGGTCGATCACTTTCGCAAGAGCAAGCAAGACCGCATAACAGACTCGCTGGATGCGACGCCCTCGGAGCACGAAGACTCGACGCCATTAAGCGCGTTGCAGAAGCTCTCGCCGGATCTGCGGGAAGCGGTCATCTTGCGCGATCTGCAAGACTTGGATTACAGGGAAATAGCCACTGTTCTGAAGGTTCCGGAAGGCACTGTGAAGTCGCGAATTAACCGCGGGCGAGCGGAACTTGCGCGCCTGCTTCAACGTACCTATAGACAGGTGATGTGATGCCAGGCGAAACCAGGAACGGTATGCAGTGCACCGAATTCGAAACTCTATTGAGCGATGCCCTCGACCAAATGTTGACCGGGGCAAAGCTGGAGAGCTTCCAATCCCATCGCCGAGTATGTCCGACGTGTGGGCCGATGTTCGCCGAGGCCGAGGCCGGGCAGCGCTGGCTGAAGTCGCTGCAGGAAGTTACGCCCCCCGCCAACCTGGTGCACAGCATTCTGGCAAGCACAACTGGCGTCGATACCGCGCGCCTGCGGACCGCGCCGAGTGCTGCGCTATCGCGGCCGTCGCTGCTGGAAAAGATCCCCGCGTGGGCCGACACCTTCCTTAGCCCGGTGCTCGGTGTGATGCGGCAGCCGCGGTTTGCTATGTCCTTCGGCATGGCGTTCTTCTCGCTCTCGATTGCGATGAGCGTGGCGGGGGTGAAGCCCAGCGACCTGAAGCAGGTAGATCTGCGTCCCAGTGCGTTGAAACGGACCTACTACACCACCACGGCCAAGGTGGTGAAGTATTACGAGAATATTCGCTTCGTATACGAGATTGAATCGCGGGTGCGGGAATTCAAACGAGTGACCACCCCCGCCGAACCGGCGCCTCGTCGGGAGAAAGAGAAGAATCACAAGAATGATACCAGTGGACAACCTGAGCAGAGACAGGAACGCAACTACAGCCGGGAGGAGAACCAGCCCGTGCTGGCTTCCTCCGTAGATGATCCGACTGTCGTGACGGTGACCACGTACAGGAGGTTCGTATGAACTGTGCCAACCATCCGGATATCTCGGCGGTGGCCTATTGCCGCACTTGCGGAAAGCCGCTGTGCGCAAATTGCACTCGCGACGTGCGAGGAGTGATCTATTGCGAGAACTGCCTGGCCACGCGACTGGAAGGAGTGTTGCCTCCGGCAGCATTGGCAGGCGCTCCACACAACCCAGTCGAAGACCGTTTGCCCAGCCCCGGCGTCGCCGCCGCGCTCGGCATCATTCCGGGCGTGGGTGCGATGTACAACGGCCAGTTTCTCAAAGGTGTTTTACACGTGCTGGTGTTTGTTTGCCTTATCTGGATGGCAGACCGCGTTGGGCCAATTATGGTGCCAGTCTTCTTCGCCTATTTCTTTTATTTGATCTTCGACGCGTACAAGACGGCTCACGCCATCGAAAAGGGCCAGCCTGTACCCGATCCGTTCGGCCTGGAACGCATGTTTGGCCCAAGTATCACTGCTACGACGGCACGCGCCGTGACGCCGGTGGCGCCCACGGCGACGCCGGGAACGGCAGCGCCACAGCAGCCGCCTGTAGAATGTGACGTTTCGCGCCGCGGTCCACCGATGGGAGCTTTTGTACTAATTGTGCTTGGGCTTCTCTTCATGCTGGGGAATCTGGGACTTTTCGAGTTTTACTGGATGCATCGCTTTTGGCCGGTGATTTTGATCGCAATTGGCGCCTGGATGTTTGCCAAGCGCTGGAACCGCTAGGGGGCGCGATGGAGAGATACTCCTACAACCGAGCGTGCCGATGCACGCGCTGTCGCTCAAGGGGAATTTTATGGCCGATCCTTTTCATGACGGTGGGAGTGCTGATACTTCTGGATAACTTTGGCACCGCCGATTTCGAGCGCACCTGGCCGCTGATCCTGATCATGATCGGCCTGGTGAAGGTATTTCAGAGCAATGCTCCGGCCGAAGGCCACGTTGACACCTGGACGCAGCAGATTGGCGGCGGGCCAGCAAGCGTTCCGCCTGAGGGGCAAGTTCAGCCGCCTTCGGGCGAGGTGAGAAATGTCTAGTCCCGCTGTAACTCCGAGGCGGCACCGCTCGATGGCGGCGCCGGTTATCCTGATCATTCTGGGTGTGGTCTTTTTGCTGAGGACCATGGGCATTCTGCACTGGTCTACATGGCATGTCTTCGCACGCTTTTGGCCGCTGCTGCTCATCATCTGGGGCGTCATCAAGCTGCTCGAATATCAGCAAGCCCAGCGCGAAGGCACGCGGGCGCCCGGGATCGGTGCCGGAGGCGTGTTCCTGCTGGTTATCCTGATCGTGGCCGGGCTGATCGCTACGCAAGCCACACGCGTGAACTGGGAGGCCATCCGCGATGAGATCAACATCGACGACGGCGAGTTTACGCTGTTCGGAAACACGTACAACTACAACGACGAGCTGACACAGACATTTCCAACGGGCGGCAGCCTCCGCGTGGTGAACGATCACGGCGCGGTCAATGTGAACATCTCTGACGACAACCAGATCAAGGTTGTAGTCCGCAAGCGAATTGGCGCCGACAGGCAGGAGGATGCGGATAAATACAACGCCAGCACCAAACCTCAAATCACGGTCAGCGATCGCAATGTTACGCTGAACGCCAACACGGAAGGTGCTAGCGGACATAAAGTGGTTACCGACATGGACGTCTTCATCCCGCGTAAGGCAGCGCTGGTGGTCTCCTCGCGGCGCGGCGATGTAAATGTCACTGGACGCGATGGCGACGTTGAGATTTCGAATCAGCACGGCGATGTGACGATTGAGGACATCAACGGCAACAGCGCTCTGAACCTGGAGCACAGTTCGGTGAAGTTGTCGCACGTTTCTGGCGACGTTTCAATCGAGGGCCGGGCGAATGACGTTACACTCTCCGACGTGAAAGGCGCCGTGCGACTGAGCGGCGAGTTCATGGAGAGCGTTAAGCTTTCGAAAGTCGCCAAGACAGTCAGCTTTAAGTCGGCGCGAACCGACATGGAGTTTGCCAAGCTGGACGGCGATCTGGATCTCGACTCCGGCGACCTGCGCGCCAGCTCATTGGCCGGACCGTTGCGTCTTACGACCCGTGCCAAGGATATTCGCCTGGATGGTGTTTCTGGCGATGTTCGCCTGGAGGACGAGAATGGCGCAGTCGAGGTACGACTGAACTCGCCTGGAAATGTACAGATTAAGAATCGAAAGGGCGATATTGAAGTCACGTTGCCGGGCAAGGCGGGTTTTCAAGTGGACGCGCGAGCGCGAAACGGGGAAATACATTCCGATTTCTCCGAGCTGAAGATTGATAACGCCAATGACCAAGCGACCGCCACCGGAACCGTTGGCAGCGGTGGGGCGCATCTGCAAATCACAAACGAGCATGGGGCGATTGAAATCCGAAGGGGATCGGCAGTAATTGCGGCGCCGCCCTCACCGCCGTCGCCTCCGTCACCCAAAGCGCCGAAAGGATCGCCCTC
>WNEZ01003080.1_pt1 | contig 14342 bp, 12 predicted proteins | sample 5400521 | NCBI WGS metagenome assembly WNEZ01 (sample SAMN13153339, study PRJNA577476) | soil metagenome | isolation source: 120 cm saprolite under Douglas fir tree site 2 hole 1 replicate 1 | place: USA:California | collected 2015-04-18
AAGCGCGCATGCCGCTCATGGTCGTCGGCGACGAGATTCACAAGTCGAAGGCTCAAGCCAAAGCGGTGAAGCTCGCCGAGCTCCTTGGCATGCCCGTGACCCAGGCGCGCCAGCTCTATGCCAATTTCCCGGAAACTCATCCGCTCTGGGTCGGAAATCTCGCCGGCAACAGCCTCAATTCGCTCAACTATCCGAAAAGCACCGATGTCATCATCAATGTCGGCAACAAATTCCAGCACAATGGCGCGGCGCCGATCGTGCCGCGCGGGCCGAAATTCATCGACATGCGCATCGACCATGCCAGCATGGGCAATGTCATGCTCACCGAAGTGCCGCTCGTATGTGACGTCGGCCACGGCCTGGACGATCTCATCGCCGCGGTCGAGCAGCTCATGACTGCGGCAGCTCGGCAAAAGGCCGCTGATCGGGCGAGCGACGTGCGCAAGTTCAGCGACTGGGCGAAGACCGCGCGCGCTCAGGTGGTGAACAATCCCGATTGGAATCAGAGCCCGATCATCGCAGACCGGCTCACATGGGAGGTCGCGCAATTCGCCGATCCCGACGCCATCATCGTGCACGAGGCCGGGTCGGTCGCGCTGCACTCGTTCGACTTCAACCCGCTGGGCGGGCGCGAGCTCTTCTTCTATTACGGCGCCCATCTCGGCTCCGGCGTCGGCACCGCGGCGGGCGTAAAACTCGCGCGGCCGAACCAGCAGGTCATCTGCCTGGTCGGCGACGGCTCCTTCATCTTCGGCCCGACCGCGCTGTGGAACATGGCGCGGCTCGAGCTGCCGGTGATCACCGTGGTCTACAACAACCACGCCTATTCGGGCCCGCATAGCCGCGTCGTCTCGAACGTGCCGGGCGGCCGCATGGTGCAGACCGGCCAGTTCGTGCACGACTATCTCGGCAACCCCGACATGAACATGGCCGACATCGCGCGCGGCTTCGGCGTGGCGGGCGAGGTGGTGGAGACGCCGGCGCAGCTTCGCGAGGCGTTCGTGCGCGCACGCCGGCACACGGTCGAAGGCAAGCCGTACCTTCTCGACGTGCAGGTCGCGCGCAAGGGTGTCGGCTGGGCCGACAAGCCGTGGACGCCGCCGATCCGCATCGCCGGGCTGCGGCAGAAGAAGGTGTGATGCGGCTGCCGTCATCGGTCATTGCGAGTACCCGGATCGGCGCTTCGCGCCGTCCGGGCACAGGCTCCGCGAAGCAATCTCCCGCCACAACGCGTCTGGCTGAGATTGCTTCGTCGTGCTGCGCCCTCCTCGCAATGACAGCGTTAGTATTGCTGATCGCCACTCCGGCCCGCGCCGACGACGTGGAGCTGGGCCGCGAGGTCTATCACGAGCTGTGCGCGAGCTGTCACGGCCGCGACCTGGTCGCGGGCGGCGGCATCACGTTCGACCTGCGCCAGTTCCCCAAGGACGATTTTGCCCGTTTCAAGAGCTCGGTCCTCAACGGCAAGGGCCGCGCCATGCCGGCCTGGGCCGACAAGGTCAACGAGGAGGACGTGGCGAACCTGTGGGCCTACGTGAAAAGCGGCGGATAACGTTTCCGCGCCACGCCGCAACGCCGGCATCACGTCCTTGCGGGCCTAGACTCGATTTTCAGAGCTACCTAAAATGATTCTTCTGAACGAAAAAATATTGGAGATGATTGATGTTGGCAAAATTTGTCTTCACTGCGCTGGCCACAACACTGGCCAAACTCAAGGCGAACGGGACGTTAAAGGCGATCTTGACAAAATATGGCTTCGACTGACACAGCTCAACGCCGATATTGCAGAAGAGGCAGAGAATACAAAATTTGAAATTCAAAATTTTTCGATCAACAGGAAAGCCCGATACTTGAAGCCATAAGACAAAAAATACTCGGCAAACAGATATTGCACTTAAACCGCTGGCTGCGGCATTGAGACAGCGCCAGGTACCCGCGCCTTATGCTCGCTTCAACGCCGGCATCACGTCCTTGGCGAACCAGCGCAGCTGCTCCTTGAATTCCTTCGGCGACAGCCCTTCGGCCCAGTGGATCATGAAGTTCTCGAGTGTCGACGCATTCGAGAAGACGACACGATCAGGTGGGTGAAAGCGAACGGAATTATCAGGCCTGGTCGGCGCTTGCACCGTATTACGCCGGCCTGCCTTGGCGCTCTTGGCGCGCAGGTCGTGCACTGTCCGGCGAAGCGCGATTCTAAGCAGACGACACGTTGCGGTTTCACATCGGCCAATTGCCGTCTGAAGCGTTGCAATCGGTTGATGGTCGCGCCTAGTGGGCGTAGGATGGCCTCCGCCTCAGATCCCTGTGTGGGTCAAGTTAAATGTTGTTAGAAAATGAGTTTGCGGTGCCTGGTCGGTTGACGATTTCGGGCGAAGCTATCTCGTTCGGCCCTTTCCGCCTGCTTCCAGCCCAGCGCCTCCTTCTCGAAGCCGACAAGCCCCTTCGTATCGGCAGCCGCGCCCTCGAAGTCCTCATTGCCTTGGTCGAGCGCGCGGGCGAGGTCGTCAGCAAGGAAGAGCTCATCGCCCGCGCCTGGCCCAACACCTTCGTGGCGGAAGGTAATCTTAGGGTCAATATCGCAGCCCTGCGCAGACTTTTGGGCGACGGTCAGGCGGGCAATCACTACGTGGCCAATATTTCCGGCCGGGGCTACCGCTTCATCGCACCGGTTCTGCTCTCGCAGGCGCAGTGGTCCTCGACTCCGCCGGGTGCCGTTGCCGAGCGCACGCACAATCTGCCGGCTCCCCTGACGCGAATGGTCGGCCGGGCCGATATCGTCAATGCGCTCATGGTTCAATTGTCGCAGGGACGATTCATAACGGTCGTTGGGCCGGGAGGGATCGGCAAGACCACAGTCGCGCTGGCCGTGGCCGAACAACGAATCACGCTTTACCGGGACGGAGCGCGCTTCGTCGATCTGGCACCGCTGGCTGACCCGCTGCTCGTGCCGAGCGCCCTCGCTTCCGCGCTCGGCACGCCGATCCGCTCCGAGAAGCCGATGCCCGGTCTGGTGAATTTCCTCAAGGACAAGCAGATGCTGCTTGTGCTCGACAGCTGCGAGCATGTCATCGAGGCTGCCGCCGCTTTGGCGGAAGAAGTGATCAGCGGGGCGCCCGGCGTGCACATTCTGGCGACAAGTCGCGAGCGGCTGCGCGCGGGGGGCGAGCGCGTGCAGCGTCTGGCGCCGCTGGGGCTTCCTCCCGATTCGGCAACGCTCACCGCTAGCACGGCGCTCACGTTCCCGGCAGTCCAACTCTTCGTTGAGCGCGCTGCGGCGAGCCTGGACGGATTTGAGCTGAGCGACGCGGATGCCCCGGCCGTCGCCAACATTTGCCGCAGCCTGGATGGGATTGCGCTCGCGATCGAATTGGCGGCCGGCCGCGTTGACGCCTTCGGGATACGAGATTTGGCTGCGCACCTGAACGACCGCCTTCGGCTGTTGACACGAGGCCGGCGGACGGCGTTGCCCCGCCACCAGACGCTCAGCGCGACGCTCGACTGGAGCTACGAGTTCCTCCCCGAACCGGACCGTGCGCTCCTGCGGCGACTTGCCGTCTTCGCTGGAAGCTTCACGCTAGAGGCGGCGAGGGCAGTGGCGGCAGGGGTGGAGATCGCCGAGTCGGAAGTCGTCGACTGCGTAGCGAACTTGGTCGCAAAATCCCTTGTTGCGGCGGACGTCGGTGGTGCGACCGCGCGCTATCGGCTGCTCGAAACAACGCGGGCCTACGCACTCGCCAAACTCACCGAGAGTGGCGAGTCTAGCCAAGTCGCACGACGACACGCCGAATACTTCCGGGATCTGTTTCAACGAGCCGAAGCCGAATGGGAGACGAAGCCCACAGTCGAGTGGCTGGAGGAACATGGCCGCAAGATCGACAATGTGCGTGCGGCGTTGGATTGGGCATTTTCGGCCAGCGGTGACGCCGAGATCGGGGTGACGCTCACCGTGGCCGCCGTCCCCTTATGGTTCCAGTTATCGCTATTGGAAGAATCCCATGGCCGTGTCGAACAAGCGCTCGCGTGCCTTGTAAATGACGCGAGCCCAAGCGCACGCTGGCATATGCAACTATTCGCAGCGCTTGGCATAACGCTGCTGCACAAGATAGGTCCGAAACCCGAGGTCAAAGCTGCTTGGACAAGGGTCCTCGAACTAGCAGAGGATTTGGACGACAGGGACTATAAAGTACGGGCGCTATGGGGACTCTGGGTATCCAGTATCAATGGCGGGGAGTATCGGGCGGCGCTGGAGTTTGCCCAAAGGTTCCGCAGCCTCGTCTCGGATGATACCGACCCGACTGAACTGCCCATCGGCGATCGATTGGTCGGGAACTCGCTGTATTACCTCGGGGACCAGACCAATGCGCGCCGCCATATCGAGCACATGCTCCGTAGTTACGTCCCTCCTGTCCACCGGTCGCATGTTGTCCGCTTTCACTTCGACCAGCGCATGGCGGCGCGTGCCATCCTCGCGCGAATACTTTGGGAGCAGGGACTTTCGGATCAAGCTCTGCGCGTCGCTGAAAGCAGCGTGAAGGATGCTCAAGCGATCGATCATGCGCTTTCTCTGTGTATCTCGTTGGCTGTCGCGATGTGTCCGATTGCACTCGCCACCGGCGATCTGGAGCAAGCAGACCGCGCCGTGGCAATGCTGCTTGATCATTCGACGACCCATACAATCGACTATTGGCACGCCTGGGGTCAGGCCTATAGGGGCGTGTTGTCTATCAAGCGCGGCGACCCCAGCGGACTAAAGCTCCTCGCCGCCGCCCTCAACGAAGAACGTCCGGAGGGCCAGCATGCCCGGCGCCATCTCACATTCATCGGTGAGTTCGCGGAAGCCCTTGGCCGTGCCGGCGAGATCGCCCAGGGCTTCGCGGAAATCGACGCGGCGCTCCGTCGATGTGAACTCGACGAAGGACGCTGGTGCTTCGCGGATCTCTTGCGCGTCAAAGGCGAGCTGGTCCTGCGCGAGGGCGCAACCAATGCCGCCATGGCGGCCGAAGGACATTTCCTTTCGTCGCTGAGCTGGGCGCGCCGACAGCAGACGCTGTCGTGGGAGTTGCGTACGGCAACAAGCCTGGCCCGATTGCGGCGGGATCAGCACCGCCCTGAGGAAGCGCGCGATCTGCTGAGGTCGGTTTATGCGCGCTTCACCGAAGGTTTTGAGACCGTTGATGTGACGAGGGCGAAAGCACTATTAGACGAACTGACATAAATTTCGCTTGTTTCGTTTTTGCCCGCAAACTCTGTTGAGCTGGCACGGCGTGAACGCCGAAGTTGAGACCAACGGGCTCTATCGGCCATGATGGCAAGGCATTTTCTCATCCGGTGTGGCGCCCTCGTCGCGCTCTCTGCGGCGGCTACGATTCATGTCACGCAACCGGCCTTGGCACAAACCAGTGTCAAATTCTCGCTTGATTGGAAGTACGAAGGAACACAGGCACCGTTCCTGGTGGCCTTGGACAAAGGCTACTTCAAGGCCGAAGGCCTCGACGTCACGATCGATACCGGCGCCAGCGCGCTCGAGTCGATCAATCGCTTGGCAGCTGAGACCTACGACATGGCGTTTGCGGATATCAATCTCCTGATCAAATTTCGTGATCAAAACCCCGAATTTCGCATCAAGACCGTATTCATGACCTACAATAAGCCCGCCTATGCGATCATCTCGCGTAAGAGTCGAGGTGTTACCTCACCGAAGGATCTTGAAGGCAAGCAACTCGGCGCCCCAATCGCGGATAGCGCCTTTGCGCAATGGCCGATTTTTGCGCAAGCCAACAATATCGATCAGTCGAAGGTCACGATACTGAATGTTGGTTTTCCGGTGCGCGAGCCGATGCTGGTTGCGGGGCACGTTGACGCCGTTACGGGCCTTTCATTCTCGAGTTACATCAATGTCAAGTATAGCAGCTTGCCGCGCGATGATATCGTCGTCATGCTGATGGCAGACTTTGGCGTCCGCTTGTACGGAAACGGGGTCATGGTCAGTCCGAAATTCGCGGCGGAAAAGCCGGATGCCGTCAAAGGCTTTTTGCGTGCGTATCTCAAGGGCCTCAAAGATACGGTGAAAGACCCGGCTGCCGCCATCGATTCTGTGCTCAAGCGCAACGAGGTCGCAACGAAGCCATTGGAAGTGGAACGCCTCCAGATGGCCCTGCGTGACAACATCCTCACCCGGGAGGTGCAAGCCAAGGGCTTCGGTACTGTAGATTTTGCTCGACTTGACAAGGCGATTGAACAGATCGCACTCACTTACCCGTTCAAGTCGGCCAGACCAAAAGCACAAGAGATCTTTGATCCATCTTTTTTACCCGCGGAAGCCGAACGCCGAGCAAATTGACATGGGCTCCGCGCTTATGAGTCCACGCCCTAGCCCCGCCGCAACGCCGGCATCACGTCCTTGGCGAACCAGCGCAGCTGTTCCTTGAATTCCTTGGGCGACAGGCCTTCGGCCCAGTGGATCATGAAATTGTCGAGCCCGGGATATTTCGCCGCGATCGACTTGATGCCGTCGATCACCTCCGCAGGCGTGCCGCAGAACCAGGCCTTCTGCGCCACGCCATCCTTCAGCGACGGCGTGCGCGAGGGCGCGCCGGGCATGCCCCACACGCGGCCCTGCTCGTCCGCATAGCGCACGAAGCCGAAGGGCGCGAACCACTTGAAGCGCTCATCATGCGCGGGCTCGAGCCGGCGGATCGCCTCCTCGCGGCTGTCGGCGAGATAGACGCCGGCGCCCCAGACCATGTCCTCGCCGAGCTGTTTCTGGCGGCCGTGCTTGACGCAGGCGGCGTGGTAGGCGCGCACGACGTCGTCGAGTATCTTCTCGCCGTTGAGCGTCACCATCGCCTTGAGACCGTACTGCGCCATCATGTCGATGGTCTTGCCGCTCGCGATCGGCATCCAGATGTCGACCGGCAGGTGCTTGGGCCGCGGCACCAGGGTGATGTCCTTGAGGCGGTAGCCGCGGTAATCGACGGGCGGCGGCGCCTCGTAGTACTTGCCCTTGTGGTGGAAGGCCTGCTCGTTGAAGCAGGTCAGCAGCAGGCGAAGCTGCTCCTCGAACAGCTCGCGGTTCTTCTCCGCGTCGAGCAGCGGCGCGCCGAACGACTCGACTTCGCGGGTGTGATAGCCGCGCCCCACCCCCATGACTATGCGGCCGTCGGTGACGATGTCGGCGATGGCGTAGTCGTCCGCCATGCGGATCGGATGCCACATCGGCAGGACGTTGAACGCGCAGCCGAACTTGAGGCGCTTGGTCTGCGTCGCGAGCCACAGCCCGAGCTGGATCAGGTTGGGAAAGACCTCGTAGCCCTCGCGCTGGAAATGATGCTCGGCGGTCCACAGCACGTCGAAGCCGAGCTCGTCCATCAGCTGGGCGACGTCGCGCGCCGTGAAGAAGGCTTCGCGCAGGCGCTCGTCGGAATAGCGCCGGTCGTTCGCCGGCGTGCCGTCGCGGCCGATGTTGTCGAGCTCGATCTGGCCGACATAGAGCACGTGGAATTTCTTGAGCATTTGCTTCCTGCCTGCTTCGTCTTGTCGTGTGCGCCTAGACAGATGACTTTGGCATAAGCCTACCTTGCCAGAAATCGCTTGCAATCGGGGGACAATGCCGGGCCGCTTCTGGCATCATGCGCAGGCGCCGAAGTCGGCGTGCCGCAAAAAGGGGGCAGCCATGCATGCGCTGATCAAGACGAGCCTCGCCGTCCTCATCGCGAGCGCCGCGGGCGCGGCGACGGCGCAGGACTTTCCGAGCCGTCCGATCCGCATGATCGTCCCGCTCACGCCCGGCTCCGGCGCCGACATCGCCGGACGCATCATCGCGCGCTACATGAGCGACGCCTGGCATCAGCCGGTGGTGGTCGAGAACCGCCCTGGCGCGGGCGGGCAGATCGGCACGCAGGCGGTCGCCAAGTCCGATCCGGACGGCCACATGCTGCTGGTGCAGTCGGCCTCGCACGCCGCCAACTCGGCGATCTACAAGAACCTGCCTTACGACCCGCTCAAGGACCTGATCGACGTCGCGCTGCTCGGCATCACGCCGTACGTCATGGTCACGTCGCCGGACGGGCCCTACAAATCATTGCAGGCGCTGATCGACGCGGCCAAGGCCAAGCCCGGCGACGTCCCGTTCGCCTCGGCGGGGGTCGGTACCTCGACGCATCTCGCGGCCGAATACGTCATCGACCTCGCCGGCATCAAGATGCTGCACGTCCCCTATCGCGGCTCGCCAGAAGCGATCCAGGACACCATCGCGGGCCGCACCGCGTTCTACATGGCGCCGATCAACACCGCGATCGGCCTCGTGAGCGAGGGCCGGCTCAAGGCGATCGGCGTATCGACACGAAAGCGCGCCGAGGTGCTGCCGCAAGTGGTGCCGCTCGCCGAGCAGGGTTTGCCGGCTTACGACGTATCGCTCTGGTTCGGCCTGTGGGCGCCCGCCGGTACGCCGCCCGCCGTGGTGCAAAAACTCAACGCGCAGGTCGCAACGATCGTGCAGATGCCGGAGGTACGCGAGCAGTTCGCCAAGCTCGGCATCAGCCCGCAGCCGATGAAGCCCGACGAGTTCGGCCGCTTCGTGCGCAACGAGATCGGCACCTATCAGCGCATCGTCAAGCAGGCCGGGATCCCGCAGCAGTAGCGGGCGGCACACTTGCCGCCACCGTGATGGCGCCTGCGATCGACAGCACCGCGGCGAGCGTCAGCCCGACCCAGTAGCCGAGCGAATAAGCCGCGACGCCGGCGGCGAGCGCGATGCCGGCAAGCTGCGCGATGCGCGTCACCGTGTTGTTGACGCCGGACGCCAGCCCTTCGTCGGCGGGAGCCAGCGCGGACATGATCGATGCGGTCAGCGGCGCCACCAGCACGGCGAGCGAAATGCCGAGCAGCGCCATCGGCGCGAGCACGCCGAACGTCACCGAGGCCGGCTTGCCGAGCGCCAGCATGACATACGCGGCCGCCGCGCCGATCGGTCCCGCGATCAGCATGATGCGTGGCCCGATCGAGTCGGCCACGGCGCCGAAGAGGCGGGACAGCAGGCCGACGGCGAGCGTGAACGGCAGAAATGCCAGTCCCGCTTCGGTCGGCGACAAGCCGCGGCGCTCGACCAGATCGAAGGGGACCAGGAAGAACATGATCGAGAGGCCGCAATAGATCAGCAGCGTCGCAACATTGAGTCCGACAAAGGCGCGATTGGCGAGCAGACGCGGCGGCGTCATCGGATGATCGGTCGTGCGCTCCCACAACGCATAGGCGATCAGCGTGACGATGGCGAACACGGCCGCCGCGGCGATCGTGATCCCAGGCAGCCGTGACATTTGCGACCCGCCCGCCGACTCACCGGGGCCGATCTCGCTCAGCGCCCAGGCGAGCGCCGCGAGCGCGACGGCAAGAAGGGCGGCGCCCACTACATCGAACCGGCGCGGATCGGGACGATCCGCCGGCGCAAAGAGCGCCAGAAGTCCGACCGCGATCAGCGCGAGCGGCGGGTTGATCGCGAAGACCCACTGCCACCCGAACGACTCGGTCAGCCATCCGCCGAGGACCGGACCGCCGGCGGTGGTGAGCGCCGACGCCGAGGCCCACACGCCGATCGCGCGGCTGCGCTCCCGCTCCGGATAGGTTGCGCCGATCAAGGCGAGGCTCGTCGGCGACAGGATCGCCGCCGTGACGCCCTGCGCGACGCGGGCGCAGATCAGCCAGGACGCGGATGGCGCGAACGCGCAGGCCACCGAGGCAATGCCGAAGGCGAAACAGCTGAGCCTGAGGACGCGCGCCTTGCCGTAGGCATCGGCGAGCGCGCCGCCGGCCAATGTCAGCGACGCAAGCGCGAGCACGTAGCCGTTGAGAATCCACTGCACCGTGGCGTAGTCCGCGCCGAAATAAGCGCGCAGTTTGGGCAGCGCGACGGTGAGCGCCGAGCCGTCGATGAAGACCATCGCGGACGCGACCACGCAGGCCGCGAGCACCATCCCGCGCCGCGGCGCGAGCGCGCGCCCGAGCGCCTCCGGACATGGTTCGGCCGCGATGATCCCGCTGGCACAGGGCTCCACAAAAGGCTGCGCCATATGGGCTGCTCTCCTGCGCCGTCAGACCGGCCGCGGCCGTCCGGGTTCGCCCAGCGCGCATTCCAGGGCGGCGCGATCCCATTTGCCCGCATTCGCCGCCGCCTCGTAGGTGCTCTGGAGAAATTCGAGCAGCGCCTGATGCGGATCCGGCGCGGTGCGCACCGCGTCGTAAGGCAGGATAAACAGCTCCTTGCTGAAGAAGGCCTGCGCGGGCCGCACCGGCGCGGACGCGAAGCCCTCCGGCGCCGGGTACGCATAGGAGTAGAACGCCGCGTAGTCGATCGGGCCGCCGCCCGGCCAGAAGCCGGCGCTCGATACCTCGTGCGAATAGGCTTCGCGCACGACCGCGTCGGGCAGATGCGGGATGCCGCCCGGATGCGGCGGCGCCCGGCGGCCGGAGAATCGCGTCACCGCGAGATCGAAGCTGCCCCAGAAGAAATGCACCGGGCTCGCCTTGCCGAGAAAACCGGTGCGGAAATGCGAGAGCACTTCGTTCGCGCCCAGCAGCACGCGCCAGAACCGGTTGGCGTAGTCGCGGTCGTAGGCGCCATGGATCTCGTCCCGGTCGAACGGAATGGCGTCGGGGATCTCGTTCGGCACCGGGTTGATGCGCACCGAGATGCCGAGGTGGGCCAGCGTCTGCAGGAGCTCGGCATAGAATTCGGCGACCGGCATGGGCTTGAGCACGAGCTGGCGGAAATGGCCTTCGCTCGTCCGTATCCACAGGATGTGATCGATGAAGTCGAACTCGATCTGGATATCGTGGCCGCCGGAGGAGATGACCGGCGTGCTGAGGCCGCTCACCGTCACGTACAGCGTGACGTGCCAGGAGTGATTGAGCCACGGCGTGAGCGCGAGCCGCATCTTGCCGACGATCTGCATCCACAATTGCAGCGTCGCGCAGGTATCCTTCCAGGCCTCATAAGGCAGTTCCGGCCACAGGTCCGGACGCGACATGAGCGCTCCTTCAGGACAGCTTCACGGTTGCGCGCAGGAAATCGATGAAGGCCTGCAAGGCCGCCGGATTCTGGCGGCGGCTCGGATAGTACAGCATGAAGCCGCCGCGGTGGGGCATCCAATCTTCCAGGAGCGAGATCAGCCGGCCCTCGGCGACGAGGGGCGCGGCGTAATCGATCGGCAGATAGAGAACGCCGACGCCCTCGAGCGCGGCGGCGAGCGCGAGCTCCGCGTCGTTGACGACCAGCGATCCTTCCACCGGGACTTCGATATTCTCGCCGTCCTTCTCGAAGCGCCAGGGGAGCATCACGCCGCTCTGCAGGCGGATGCGGATGCAATTGTGCGCCTTGAGGTCGCGCGGCGTCTCCGGCTTCGCATGCCGCGCCAGATAGTCGGGCGAGGCCGCCGCGATGTGCCGCAGATCCGTGCTGAGCCGCAAGGCGATCATGTCGCGCTCGACGTGATCGCCGAGCCGGATGCCGGCATCGAACTGCTCGGCCACGATATCGACGAGCGCGTTGTCGACCGAGATGTCGACGCGGACATCGGGATATTCGGCGAAGAATTTCGGCAGCAGCGGCGCCAGAATGAAGTGGGCGGCGCCGGGCGCCACGGTCAGGCGCACGACGCCGGCCGGCTTGTCGCGGAATTCGTTGACCGATTCGAGCGCGGCCTCGTAGTCGGAAAAGACCGGACGCAGGCGCGCGAGCAGGCGCTCGCCCGCGACCGTCGGCGCGACGCTGCGGGTGGTGCGGTTGAGCAGCCGCACGCCGAGCTGCTCCTCCAGCCCGCGAATCGAATGGCTGAGCGTCGCAGTCGAGATGCCGAGCTGCGCGGCGGCCTTTCGGAAATTCCGGTACTGCGCCACCGTTACGAAGGCGTTGAACTCGGCAAAATGATTTCCGCGCATAGCTGCCGTGCGAGGAGAACGATGAGGCCGAAGATATGCCTTCCCGGCGCGGCGCAACAGTCCCGATCCGACGAAAGTTGCATCGACCAAGGTCGACCGATTGTTCGATCCACTCGAACGGCGCATGTCGCACTGCGCGCATTATCGCGTCGCCTCCGCGCTCCCATCTCCCCCGCATCGACGGCCAGGCAAATCCTCAGCCGTCGCCACAACAGGAGATTTCCATGTCCACCAAGACCACCCTCGCGGCGATTGCCGCGCTCGTCACCGTCATGGCCAGCCCGGCGTTTGCGGGCGACCAGGACCTCGTCACCGAGCTTCAGGACAGCGGCCGCTATTACGGCGTCGACTACACGGCGAACCCGCTGCACCTCTCGGGCGCTTATGCGTCGGTCAAGGCCCCGCGCGTCCGCGCGCGCAACGGCGCGATCCCGGCTCCAGAGCGGGACTTCCAGCTCCAGGGACGCTTCTGATCACGCGTCATCACCGACTGATCACTTCGAATTGAATCGGCCGGCGCCACGGCGCCGGCCGATTCACTATTTCGTGTTGAGATGGCACGCCGACATGCGGCCAGGCGCGATCTCGATCAGCGGCGGACGTTCGCTGCGGCAGCGCGCCATCGCGAACGGACAGCGTGGATGGAAGTGGCAGCCGGACGGCGGCGCGAGCGGCGACGGAATCTCGCCCGCGATCGGCGCGAAGCGGCGCTTGCGCGCCTCGAGCCGCGGCACGTTCGCGAGCAGCGCCTGTGTGTAGGGATGGTTGGGCGCGCGAAACAGTTGCTCGGTCGGCGCGATCTCGACGACGCGGCCGAGATAGAGGATCACGACGCGGTCGGACAAGTGCTCGACCACGCCGAGATTGTGGCTGATGAAGAGATAGGTGAGACCGAGATCGGCGCGCAGCTGCATAAAGAGGTTGAGCACCTGCGCCTGGATCGAGACGTCGAGCGCCGCCACCGATTCGTCGCACACCAGAAATTCCGGCCTCACCGCGAGGGCGCGAGCGATGCCGATGCGGGCGCGCTGGCCGCCCGAGAACTGATGCGGATATCGGCCCCCATAGGCGGGATCGAGGCCGACGCGGGCGAGCATCCCCGCAACGTAATCGGCGCGCTCCGCCTTCGCGATCAGGCCGTGCACGACCGGCGCCTCGCCGATGATGTCGCCGACGCGCATGCGCGGATTGAGCGATGCCATCGGGTCCTGAAAGATCATCTGGATTTTTCGCGCGAGGTCACGGTCCGCGACGCCGTCGAGCTTCGCGACGGGCCGGCCGCGGAATCGCACCTCGCCCTGCGACGGCGCCAGAATGCCGGCGACGATGCGGCCGAGCGTGGTCTTGCCGCAGCCGGATTCCCCGACGAGGCCCACCACCTCGCCGTCGCGCACCGTAAGATCGATGCTGTCGAGCGCCTGGATGGTGCGCTCGCGCAAGCCGGCGCCGAGCAGATTGGCGGCGCGCGCCGCGAGATCGAGCGGCTGCACGAAGCGCTTGCTGACGCCCGCAACTGCGACGATCGGCTCGCTCATGCGCGCGTCTCGACATGCGGGTGCCAGCAGCGCGCCGCGCGGCCACTCGCGTGCGCGGTCATGGCGGGCTCGGCCACGCACGCTCCATCGGCGCGTGCGCAGCGCGGCGCGAAAGCGCAGCCGGGCGGCAGATGCACGGGCGACGGCGGCATGCCGGGGATCTGGACGAGCGGTGCGCCGCGCGGCTGACGGCCGGGCAGCGAGCCGATCAGTCCGCGCGTATAGGGATGCAGCGGGGACGCGAGCACCGCATCGACCGGCCCCTCCTCCACGATGCGCCCCGCATACATCACGGCGACGCGGTCGGCGAGGCCGGCGACCACGGCGAGATCGTGCGTGATCCAGATCAGCGCCGTGCCGGTCTCGGCGCACAGGCGCTGCATGAGCGCGAGAATCTGCGACTGGATCGTGACGTCGAGCGCGGTGGTCGGCTCGTCCGCGATCACCAGCTCGGGTCGATGCAGCAGCGCGATCGCGATGGCGACGCGCTGGCGCATGCCGCCCGAAAACTGATGCGGATAGGCGGCGAGCCGCGCCGCCGCGTCGGCGATGCCGACCGCGGCCAACGCCTCGGCGGCGCGCGCGCGGGCGGCGCGCTTTGACACCGGCTCATGCGCCGTGATCGCCTCGACCATCTGCGTGTCGACGCGCAGCACCGGATTGAGCGTCATCATGGGGTCCTGAAACACCATGGCGATGCGCCGGCCGCGATAGTGGCGCAGCTCCTCCTCCGATCGGCCGACGAGCTCCTCGCCGGCGAGGCGGATCGAGCCCGCGACGATGCGGCCGGGCGGATCGACCAGGCCCAGGATGGAGAGGCCGGTCACCGTCTTGCCGGAGCCGGACTCTCCGACCAGCCCCAGCACCTCGCCGCGT
>WNEZ01014743.1_pt1 | contig 14342 bp, 12 predicted proteins | sample 5400521 | NCBI WGS metagenome assembly WNEZ01 (sample SAMN13153339, study PRJNA577476) | soil metagenome | isolation source: 120 cm saprolite under Douglas fir tree site 2 hole 1 replicate 1 | place: USA:California | collected 2015-04-18
CCTCACAGGGCTGGTCGTCTGGAATGGCGGACGAGAGGGCGCGGAGCGCAGACAGGAAGAGGCAGATCGGCGACAGCAGGAAATAGATCGTGCGCGACTAGAGGATGAACGATGGGGAAAACTTCTTGGGCTTACCCCGACCGCACCCGCACCTCCCCCTCCCAGGACCGAAGGCACCATCAGGCATACGGAAATCAGCCCCGAGATTCGGCTCCTGTCTAGGGCAGAGCAACGCAAACTGACCGTTCTCCTCGGGGGAATGGCCCCTTACAACGCGGAGGTCTACCACGCGAACAATCCGACGAGCGCGGCGGTAGCAAAGCAGTTCGCGAATATGTTCCGCGAAGCCAATTGGAAGGTGACGACCATCGCCCCGATTGAAAGATGCATCGGCTACTCCGTTGTCTCTCGTCCCGATCAGCCGCGGGACCTTCCGCCAGGAGTCCACATTGTGAACGCGGATCGCATCTCCTACGCGAAGGGCAACGCGATCTTGGGTTTGCTTTGGGAATTTAAGTTGCCAGCAGGTGGAGGCTCTGTATCTGAGGTGCCGGCCGATACCGTTGTCCTCATAGTCGGTGATCCGCCATATGACGGACACCTTACTCACTGGCACTATCCGCCCAACCTGCCCCCGCCGTGATGTGGCGTCGGTCGTCGCCGCTTGCGCGGCTTCTGCTTCTTGGGCTCAAACTTAAGCAGTGCCTTGGCGACCTTCGCCGCGACGGACTCCGGCGTGTGCTTCTTCTCGTCCTCGGCCATCCGCTCCTCCCTGCGTGCTGGTTGTCGGTCGCTGGGGCCGTCGCCAGCGCGGCGTCCTCAGCATCCTGCAATGAGCCGCCCGAACAGGTCGGCATCGTCGCGGTGGTTATGCCGGAAGCTGAACTCGGCCAGGTACAGCGGCAAGTACTTCTTGGAGACCTGATGATAGTTGCCGACGATGCCCCGCTTGAGAAGCGACCAGAAGCTATCGAGGTTCTGTGTGTGGATGTTGCCGCGCACGTACTCGCCCGCGCTGTGGTCCACGGCGTCGTGCGGATAGCCGGCCCGCGTGAGGCCCTGATACGCGCGGTGCTCATCGGTCGCGACGAGGCTCACCTTGTCGGAGACGGTCTCGCGGAGAAACCGCTTTACAGTCGGCGCGTCGGTATGTTCGATGACCTGCGCGACGACGCTGCCCTTGCGCGCGATGGCGCCGATCACGGGCGTCTTGTTGTCCTTCCCGTGACGCCGGCGATCCCCGCTGCCAATTTGACGGTGGCGGCGGACCTTCCCGCCGACATACGTCTCGTCGATTTCGACCTCACCCATGAGCGCGCGGAACTCGTCGTTGTCCATGGCGGCCCGGATGCGCTGGCACATGTACCAGACGGTCTCGTAGCTCGACTTCTCGTGAAAGATCATGCGCCAAATCTGATGCGCGCTCATCCCCTTCTTGCTGTGCAGCATCAGGAAGGCGACGGTGAACCACGTGCGGAGCGGGTACTTGGTGTTCTCGAAAATCGTCCGGGTGATGACCGAGAAGCGGTAACCCTTCTTGTGGCAACGGTGGCACTGCCAGTGCCAGGGCCGGTGAGAGAGCTTGTAGACCTTCTCGCTACCGCACCGGGGGCAAGCAACCCCCTGGGGCCACCTGTGCTTCACGAGGAACGCCTTGCAGGCGTCTTCGGTCGGGAAAAGAGCCTGCAACTGACTGAGCTTGATCATGGGTGAAACTGTAGCGCATCCGCCGGCTTCTGTCAAGTGCCGGATAAGCGCCGAAATTTCCCTTGACAGCGCCCCCCGTGCGGGACTACAAGCCGACGCCGCGGTGGGGAATTGTGGAAGGACGTGGTGGCCGATGTTGAACTGGGGCCTCGGGGTGGTTGGGTAGGGATGCACCGCAGGGCACGGAATGTTCCGCGGGACCCATCAATACTTGGTGGACGAAAAGGGGCGGGTTGCCATCCCGGCTCGCTACCGGGAGGCGCTCTCCGGGCTCCAGGACGAGCGTCTCGTCGTCACCAAGTTCCGGCGCCGCGGGCGGCCGTGCCTCGACGTTTATCCGCTCTCGGTCTGGCAGCGCTTCGAGCGGAAGATCGGGACCGAGAGGCGGTTCAACCGCAAGCTGGCCACCTTCGAGGCGTACTACGTGGGAGCCGCGCAGGACGTGCAACTCGACACCCAGGGGCGCATGCTCATCCCGCCCACGCTGCGCGAGTACGCGGGCATCGGGCGCGAGGTGATGTTCGTCGGGGCAACCGACAAGTTCCGTATCTGGGACAAGAGCGTCTACCAACAGGTCGACCGCGACGACGAGAAGGAACTCTTCGAGGACAGCCCGGACCTTCTCGACGATCTCGGGCTATAGCGCAAGTGATTCGGTGAGCATGAGCCGCCGGCGGGTGCGGGCGGAGGTGGAGGCGAGGGGTGAGAGCGGCGAGCGCTTGGGGAGGCGAAGCGCCGCCAGTGACGACGCGGACGGACATCGGGCCGGTGGGCGCTGCCCACTTGCCGGTGCTGGTGGGGGAGGTTGTGGAGTGGCTGCGCCCCCGGCCGGGTGCCCGTCTCGTCGATGCGACGGTGGGCCTGGGAGGCCACGCGGCGGCGCTGCTCGCCGCCGCGCCCGACGCACGCCTCCTCGGGCTCGATCGCGACCCGGCCGCCCTCGCGCGCGCGGCTGAGCGCCTGGGCGCGGCGGGCGAGCGAGTCGTCCTCCGCCAGGCGCGCTTCAGCGAGCTGAGCGGCGTCCTCGCCGCGCTCGAGTGGGACGGCGCCGACACCGTGCTGCTCGACCTCGGTGTGAGCTCGCTCCAGCTCGACGAGCCGGCCCGCGGCTTCAGCTTCCAGGGCGACGGCCCGCTCGACATGCGCATGGACGCGGGCGCCGGTCCGACGGCCGCCGAGATACTGAACCAGTGGCCCGAGCGCGAGCTGGCGCGCCTCATCGCCGAGTGCGGCGAGGAGCCGCGGGCGCGCGCCGTGGCGCGCGCCATCGTGCGCGCCCGTCCGCTGCGCACGACGGGCGAGCTGGCGCGCGTCGTCGAGCGCGTCCTCGGGCGCGGTCGCCCCGGCCTCCATCCCGCCACGCGTACCTTCCAGGCCATCCGCATCGCGGTGAACGACGAGCTGGGCGAGCTGGAGCGCTTCCTGGCCGACGGCTTCCGTGTGCTGCGCCCGCAGGGACGGCTCGCCGTGCTCGCCTACCACTCGCTCGAAGACCGGCGGGTGAAGGACGCCTTCCGCCGCTGGGCCGCGGACTGTCTCTGCCCGCCGCGTATGCCCCGCTGCGTGTGCGGCTGGCGCGCCAGGGTCCGCCTGCTGACCCGCCGTCCGCTCCGCCCCTCGGCGCTCGAGATCGCGCGCAACCCTCGCTCGCGCAGCGCCCGGCTGCGCGTGGTCGAACGCCTGGAGGAGGGCGCATGAGCCGCTCTGCCGGGAGCGCGGCGCGCGTGCTCACCATCCGGCGGCCGCTCGTGCGGCCGACCGCGCACCCGCGTCGGCTGCTGCGCGCCATGCGCGGCTGGGTGGTGCGCCGCGCGCTCGTGCTGGGGGCCGTGCTCGTCGGCCTCTGCCTGTTCCAGGTCTGGCTCCGCTTGCAGGTGACGCATCTCGGCTACGAGCTCTCGGCGGCGCGTGACATGCAGCTCCGCCTCCAGCACGAGCAGCGCGAGCTCGAGGTCGAGGTGGCGACGCTGCGCGACCCGGGCCGGCTCGGGGAACTCGCGCGCCGCCGGCTCGGGATGACGGAGCCCGGCAAGGGGCAGGTGGTGATCCTGCGGTGACTGCGTCGCGGCCGCAGGCGCGCATGCTCGCCGTGGCGGGCATGTTCGCGGGTCTGCTCGCGCTGATCGTTCTCCGCGCCGTGGACCTGACGGTGTTCCGCGGTCCCGATCTGGCGCGGGTCGCCGCCCAGCAGCACCGCGCGCGGATCGAGCTCACGGCGCATCGCGGCCCGATCGTCGACCGGCATGGCGAGGCGCTGGCGCTCTCGCTCGACCTGCCGTCGATCTACGTGCGGCCCCGGGAGTTCGGCCGCCAGGACGGACGCGTCCCCGCGCTCGCCGCGGCGCTCGACCTTCCGCTCCGCGTGGTGCGCGACAGGACGGCCAGCGCCCAGGGCTTCGCATGGCTCAAGCGGCAGGTGCGCCCGCAGGAGGCCGAGGCCGTCGCGCGGCTCGGCCTGAAGGGCGTCTACACGGTGCAGGAGGGCCGTCGCTTCTACCCGCACCACAGCCTCGCGGCGCACGTGCTCGGCTTCGTCGGCGTGGACTCGCAGGGGCTGGAGGGCCTCGAGCGCCGCCTGGACCGCGTGATCCGCGGCGAGCCGCGGGACATCGAGGCGGACCGGGACGGGCGCCGGCAGGTGCTGTTCACCGCCGGGGTGCCGGCGCCGCCCGCGCAGGGGAGCCGCGTCGAGCTCACCATCGACGCGGGCATCCAGGACGTGACCGAGCGCGAGCTGGCGGCGGGCGTGGCGGCGGCGAAGGCGGCGGGCGGGGCGGCGGTGGTGCTCGATCCGGCGACCGGTGAGGTGCTCGCGCTGGCGAACGTCCCCACCTTCGACCCGAACCAGGTCGACCGCCTGCACGGCCCCGGCTGGCGCGCCAGGGTGCGCGACCGCGCGATCACCGATCCCTACGAGCCGGGCTCCACCTTCAAGGCGATCCTGGCGGCGGCGGCGATCGAGGAGCGCGTCGTCCGCCCGACCGACATGTTCTTCTGCGAGAACGGCCACTACCAGATCGGCCGCTGGCGCATCCACGACTCGCACCGCCACGGCTGGCTCTCCTTCGCCGAGGTGATCCAGTACTCGAGCAACATCGGCGCGACCAAGGTCTCCGATCGGCTGGGTGCCGAGCGCTACTACCGCTACCTGCGCGCCTTCGGCTTCGGGGCGCGCACCGGGATCGAGCTGCCGGGCGAGACGCCGGGCATCATGCGGCCGGTGAAGAGCTGGACGCGCATCGACCTCGCCACGCACAGCTTCGGGCAGGGGGTGTCGGTCACGCCCGTCCAGATGGCGGCCGCCTTCGCCGCGATCGCCAACGGCGGGCTCCTCATGCGGCCGTTCCTGGTGCGCCGCGTCCTCACGCCGGAGGGCGAGGTGGCGCTCGAGAGCGAGCCGGTCGTTGTCCGCCGCGTGATCGGCCCGCGCACCGCGCAGACGGTGACCGCGCTCCTCCGCCGCGCGGTCGAGGAGAAGGGGGGGACGGGCGAGAAGGCGCGCCTCGACGACTTTCCCGTCGCCGGGAAAACGGGTACTGCGCAGAAGGTGAACCTGCATGGCCACGGCTACTCCGCCAAGCGCATCGGCTCCTTCGTCGGCTTCGTCCCCGCCGATCGCCCGCGCGTCGTCATCCTGGTGCTGATCGACGAGCCCGGTACCTCGAGCTACGGCGGGGTGGTGGCCGCGCCCGTCTTCCGCGCCATCGCGGGGCCGGTCCTGAAGCGCCTCGGCGTCGAGAGCCCGGCGCCGCCGGTGCAGATGGCCGCGGCGCGGGCCGTCCCGGTGGCCGTGCGGAAACCCGCCCTCGCGCGCGCCGCCCGCGCGGCCCCCGAGGCGCCGTCGATGCCGAGTTTCCTCGGCCTCTCGCGGCGCGAGGCGCTCACGCGCGCGCACGCCGACGGCTGGGACGTGGAGGTGAGCGGCATCGGCTACGTGAGCGAGCAGTCTCCGGCGCCCGGCGCCCCGCTCGCGGCCGCGCGGCGCCTCGCGCTCCGCCTGGCGCCGGATCCGGTGACGGCCTCGCCATGAAAACGTCTCGATGCGGCTGAGCGAGCTCCTGCGGGCGCTGGGGGTGGAGGTGATCGCGGAGCGGGAGGACGTGGAGGTCGGCGGCGTCGCGGCAGACTCGCGGCAGGTGCGGCCCGGCGACCTGTTCTTCGCGCTCCCGGGCCTGCACACGGACGGCCGCCGGCACGTCGCCCAGGCGCTCGAGCGCGGCGCGCGGGCGGTGGTCACGAGCGGCGAGGTGGATGCCGGGCGCGCCCCGGTGGTCCGCGTCGCCGCGCCGCGCCGCCTCCTCGGCCGCGCCGCCGCCGTCCTGGCCGGGGATCCGAGCGCCGCGCTCGCGCTGGTCGGCGTCACCGGGACCAACTACCGCTTCGCCGGAGCGGAGCGGCCCGCCCCGCTCACCACGCCCGACCCGATCGCGCTCCAGGCGCTGCTCGCCGAGATGCGCGCCGCGGGCACGACGGACGTCGCCATGGAGGTCTCCTCGCATGCGCTCGCGCAGGAGCGCGTCGCCGGCTGCCGCTTCGACGCCGCCGTGTTCACCAACCTGACGCGCGACCACCTCGACTTCCACGGCGACCTCGAGAGCTACTACGCCGCCAAGGCGAAGCTCTTCCTCGACGAGCTGCCCGCGGGGGGCAAGCCCGACCCGGTGGCGGTGGTGAACGTCGACGACCCGGCCGGCGCGCGCCTCGCGGCAAGCGTCCGCACCCGCTGCGTGCGCGTGGGACGGGCCCCAAGGGCCGACGTGCGCGCGCTCGAGGTCGAGACCACGCTCGCGGGCACGCGCGGCGTGCTCGCGCTGGGCAGCGAGCGCCTCGCCTTCGAGAGCCGGCTGGTGGGCGCCCCGCACCTCGAGAACACGCTCGGCGCGGCGGCCGCGGCCTGGGCGCTCGGGACGCCGGCGGGGGCGATCGCGCGTGGCCTCGCCGCGGCGGAGCCGCCGCCCGGGCGGCTCGAGCAGATTCCCGGGCCGGGCTTCACGGTGATGGTCGACTACGCGCACACGCCGGACGCGCTCGCCCGGGCGCTCGACGTGCTCCGCCCGCTCACGCGCGGGCGGCTGATCACGGTCTTCGGCTGCGGCGGCGACCGCGACCGCGGCAAGCGTCCGCTGATGGGCGAGGCCGCCGGGCGGCGGAGCGACGTCGTCATCCTCACCTCCGACAACCCGCGCACCGAGGACCCGCTCGCCATCCTCGCCGAGATCGAGGAAGGCGTGCACGCTGCGGGCACGCGCCCCCACGCCGTCGAGCCCGATCGGCGGGCGGCGATCGACCTCGCGGTCGGGCTCGCGCGTCGGGGCGACCTCGTCCTGGTTGCCGGCAAGGGGCACGAGGACTACCAGATCGTCGGTACCGTGAAGCGCCATCTCGACGACCGCGAGGAGGTGCGCCGCGCCCTCGCGAGGCTCGCGTGAGCGAGCCCATCCCGGCCGGCCAGGCGGCGTTCGCGCTCGAGGAGGTGCTCGCGGCCACCGCCGGCGAGCTGGTCCGCCTCGGGGCGCACACCCGCTTCCCGGGGGTCACGACCGACAGCCGGAACCTCCACCCGGGCGAGCTCTTCGTCGCCATCCGCGGCGAGACGCACGACGGCCACGACTTCCTGCCCGACGCGGCGGCGCGCGGCGCGGGCGCGCTCGTGGTCGAGCGCGCGCACGCGAGCCGGCCGCTCGGCTGCGGCGTGATCGCCGTGCGCGACCCGCTGGCCGCCCTCGGCGACCTGGCCGCCTTCCACCGCCGGCGCTGCCGCCCGCGCATCGTGGCCGTCACCGGCAGCAACGGAAAGACGACCACCAAGGAGATGCTCGCCGCGATCCTCGGGCGGGCGCTCGGTCCGGACCGCGTGCTGCGCACGATGGGGACGCAGAACAACCTGGTCGGCCTGCCGCTCACGCTGCTGCGCCTGGCGGGCACGGAGGAGGCGGCCATCCTCGAGCTCGGCATGAACGGGCCGGGCGAGATCTGGCGCCTGGCGCAGATCGCGGAGCCGGACGTGGGCGTCATCACCTGCGTGGCGCCGGCGCACCTGGAGGGCCTGGGCTCGCTGCACGGCGTCGCCGAGGCGAAGGCCGAGCTCTATCGCCGGCTCCGGCCGTCGGCGACCGCGGTGGTGAACGCGGACGACCCGCTGGTCAGCGCCTCGGCGCGCGCCTTCCCCGGACGCAAGGTGCCCTTCGGCACCGCGGCCGGCGTGACGGTGGGCGCCCACGACCTGGTCGATCACGGCCTCGAGGGCACGGAGTTTCGCCTGGTCGTCGAGCGGCAGGAGGCGGACGTGCGCCTCGCGGTGCCCGGCCGCCACAACGTCACCAACGCGCTCGCCGCGGCCGCCGCGGCGCACGCCCTCGGCATCGGCCTGGCCGCGCTGGCGGGCGGGCTCGAGGCCTTCCAGCCGCCCGGCATGCGCATGGAGGTGACGCAGCTCCCGACCGGGGTGACGGTGCTGAACGACGCCTACAACGCCAACCCCGCCTCGATGGCGGCGGCGCTGCAAACCCTGGCGGCGAGCCGCGGGCGGCGCCGCGTGGCCGCACTCGGCGAGATGCGCGAGCTGGGCGACGAGGCGCCGCGCGCGCACCGCGAGCTCGGCGCCGCGGCGGCGGAGGCGCGGATCGACGCCCTCTTCCTCCTCGGGCCGCACGCCGAGGAAGTGAGCGCCGGCGCCCGGGAGGCCGGCCTACCCGCCGAGCGGATCACGGTCACGGCGAGCCACGACGAGCTGGCCGCGCTGCTCGGCGCCTACTGTCGGGCCGGCGACCTCGTCCTGCTCAAGGGCTCGCGTGGCGCGGCGATGGAGGAGGTGCTCCGCCGCCTGGCCGCCGAGGCGGGCGGCGAGCACCGGCCGTGATGCTCTACCTGCTCCTCTACCCGCTGCGCGTGTCCTACCCGCCGGTGAACGTCTTCAAGTACATCACCTTCCGCACGCTGCTCGCCGGATTGACGGCGCTCATCCTCTCGCTGGTCCTCGGACCGATCCTCATCCGGCGCCTGGCGGCGCTGCAGATCGGGCAGTCGATCCGCAGCGACGGGCCGGCCAATCACGCCAGCAAGGCCGGTACGCCCACCATGGGCGGCACGCTCATCATCTTCTCGCTCCTGCTCGCCACCCTGCTGCTCGCCGACCTGAGCGTCGGGTGGGTCTGGATCGCGATGCTGGTGACGCTCGCGCACGGTCTCATCGGCTTCCTCGACGACTATGCCAAGGTGCGCCGGCGAAGCTCGGCCGGCATCCCCGGCCGGGTGCGCCTGGCGGCCGAGTTCGCGATCGCGGGCGCCGCCGCGCTCGCCATCTACCTGCGGCCCGAGCACGGCGGCCAGCTGAACATGCCGTTCCTGAAGGAGGTGCATCCCGACCTCGGGCTCTGGTACGTGCCCTTCGGCGCGCTCGTCGTGGTCGGCGCCGCCAACGCCGTCAACCTGACCGACGGGCTCGACGGCCTGGCCATCGGGCCGGTCATGATCGCGGGCGGGACGTACGCCGTCTTCGCCTACACCGCCGGGCACGCTCGCATCGCCGAGTACCTGCAGATTCCCTACGTGCCCGGCGCGGGCGAGCTCGCGGTCTTCTGCGGCGCGCTCGGGGCCGCCGGCCTCGGCTTTCTCTGGTTCAACGCCTACCCGGCGCAGATGTTCATGGGCGACGTCGGCTCGCTCGCGCTCGGCTCGGCGCTCGGCGTGGTCGCGCTCATCACCCGCCAGGAGCTGGTGCTCCTCCTGGTGGGGGGCGTGTTCGTGGTCGAGGCGCTCTCGGTGATCGGACAGGTGGTCTCCTACCGGCTCCGGCGCAAGCGCATCTTCCGCATGGCGCCCATCCACCATCACTTCGAGCTCCTCGGCTGGCCCGAGCCGCAGATCATCGTGCGCTTCTGGATCGTGTCGGTGATCTGCTCGCTGCTCGCGCTCGCGACCCTGAAGCTGCGCTAGGATGAACCTCCCGCGCCACGTCCTCGTGCTCGGCTTTCGCCGCACCGGGCAGGCGGTGGCCGCCGCGCTCGCGGCGCGCGGCGTGCGCGTGCGGGCCGCCGATGCCCGCCCCGCGGCGGCCCTCGGCGTCAGCGGGATGCCCGCCGGCGTCGAGCTGCGCCTGGGCGAGGACGGGCCGGATCTGCTGGCGGGGATCGACCTCGTCGTGCCCAGCCCGGGCGTGCCGCGCGACGCGCCGGTGCTGGCCGCGGCGGTGCGCCGCGGCATCGCGGTCGAGAGCGAGATCGAGCTGGCCTTCGGGCTGCTGTCGTGCCCGCTGGTCGCCATCACCGGCACCAACGGCAAGAGCACGACGACGAGCCTCGTCGGTCTCGCGCTCGAGCGCGCGGGGCGCCGCACCTTCACCGGGGGCAACCTGGGGACGCCGCTGGTCGCCGCCGTGGACCGGGCGCCGGAGATCGCCGTCGTCGAGGTGTCGAGCTTCCAGCTCGAATGGGTGGAACGCTTCCGGCCGCACGTGGGCTGCCTGCTGAATCTGACGCCCGATCACCTCGACCGCCACGCGAGCTTCGCCGAATACCGGGAGGCGAAGGCTCGCCTGTTCGCCGCGCAGGAGGCCGGCGACTGGGCGGTCGTGAACCGCGACGACGCGCAGGCGTGGGGCGCCGTGGCGGGCGTGCGTGGGCGCATCGTGTCGTTCGGCGCGGCCGCGGTTCCCTGCGGCGCCTGGGCGGGCGAGGGCTACGTAGCGCTCCGCCTGCCCGACGCGCCCGAGGAGCGCTACGCGCTCGCCCGCACCCGCCTCGCTGGCCGGCACAACGTCGAGAACATTCTCGCCGCGGTGACCGTCGCGCGCCTCGCCGGGGCGCCGCCCGCGGCGGTGCAGCAGGCGATCGACGAGATCGAGCCGCTGCCGCACCGGCTGGCGCGGGTCGCCGAGCGGCGCGGGGTCGTGTGGTACGACGACTCCAAGGCGACCAACGTGGGTGCCGCGGCGAAGAGCCTCGACTCCTTTGCCGGCCCGGTCGTCCTCCTGGCCGGTGGCGTGGACAAGGGAGGCGGCTACGACGCCCTCGCAGCCAGCGCCGCGGGCAAGGTCCGCCTGGCGCTCCTCTTCGGCGAGGCCGCCGATCGGATCGGTGCCGCGCTGGCCGCCGCCTCCGTCCCCGTCGAGCGGGCCCGCACGCTGGAGCAGGCGGTCGCGCGGGCGGCGGCGGCCGCGGTGGCCGGGGACACCGTGCTGCTCGCGCCGGCGTGCGCCAGCTTCGACATGTTCGCCGACTACGCGGCGCGCGGCCGGGCCTTCTCGGCCGCGGTCGGGGCGCTGCCATGATCCGTGCGGGTGCGCTCCGCCCCGCGGCTCCACCGACCTTCCGCGGGCCTCTCGCCGGGCAGCGCCCGCGCTCGCGGGCCGTGCTCGGCGGCGACCCGTGGCTCGTGCTGGCGGTGGCAGCCCTCCTCGGGCTGAGCGTCGTCATGGTCTTCAACGTGAGCTACTTCTACGGGCAGGAGCATTTCGGTGACTCGCTGCTCTTCTTCCGCAAGCACCTCCTCTCGGTGGGGCTCGGCACGCTGGTCGCCGCCGTCGCTTCGCGCCTCCCGTCGGACGCCTATCGCCGGGCGGCCTACCCGCTGCTGGTCGTCGTCCTGGTGGCGCTCGTGCTGGTCCTCGTCCCGGGCATCGGCCTCGCGCGTGGGGGGGCGCGCCGCTGGCTCCACCTGGGCCCGCTCAGCCTCCAGCCCTCCGAGCTGGCGAAGTTCGCCATCGTGCTCTACCTGGCGCGCTCGCTCACCAAGAAGGGGGAGCGGCTTGCCACCTTCAAGTTCGGCATCCTGCCGCACTACCTGGTGGCCGGGTTGATCGCGGGGCTGGCGCTCCTCGAGCCGGACTTCGGGACGGCCGCGCTCACGGTGGCGCTCCTGGTCCTGATGCTCTTCGTGGGGGGAGTGCCGGCACGCCTGATCGCGCTCCCGGCCGTGGCCGCGCTCCCGGCGCTCGCGGCCCTGGTGTGGCAGGCGCCCTATCGCTATGCCCGCATGGTCGCCTTTCTCTACCCCGACCGCGATCCGCTCGGGGTGAACTTCCAGCTGAAGCAGTCGTTCATCGCCTTCGGCTCGGGCGGACTCTGGGGGGTGGGGCTGGGTGAGAGCCGGCAGAAGATGTTCTACCTCCCCGAGGCGCACACCGACTTCCTCTTCTCGGTGATCGGCGAGGAGCTCGGTCTGGCGGGGGCGTTGCTCGTCCTCTCGCTCTTCGCGCTGGTCGCGGCGCGCGGCTTTCGCATCGCGGTCCGGCATCAGGACCCGTTCGCGAGCTTGCTCGCCTTCGGGGTGACGCTCTCGCTCGTCCTCCAGGGCGTGGTGAACGCGGGGGTGGTGCTCGGCTGCCTCCCGACCAAGGGTCTGGCGCTGCCCTTTCTCTCCTACGGGGGCTCGGCCATGGTCGCCGCGCTCGCCCAGATCGGCGTCCTCCTCGCCCTCGCCCGCGAGACGGGATGAAAATCGCCATCGCCGGCGGCGGCACCGGGGGCCACCTCTTCCCGGGCCTGGCGCTCGCCGACGCGCTCGTGGCCCGGGGTGTCCAGGTCACCTTCGTGGGGACCGCGGCGGGGATCGAGGCGCGGGTGGTGCCCGCCGCCGGCTATCCGCTCCGCCTGCTCCCGGGCCGCCAGCTCCGCGGGGGTGGCGTGGCGCGCGCGGTGGCAGGGCTCGCGAGCACGGCCGGTGGGACGCTTCGGGCGCTCGCCCTGCTCGGTGAGCTCGGGCCCCGTCTCGTGGTCGGCGTGGGCGGCTATGCCTCGGTCGCGGTCGTGATCGCCGCGGCGCTCCGCCGTATCCCGAGCGTCCTCCTCGAGCAGAACGTGCTGCCCGGGGCGGCGAACCGGGTGCTGGCACGCATCGCCCGGCGCGTCTGCGTCGGCTTCGCGGAGTCGATCGCGCTCCTGCCGCCCGGGCGGGCCGTCCACACCGGGAACCCCGTGCGCGCCGACCTGATCCGCCCGCGCCCGGCCCGCGCGCGGCCGGGCCTCCTCGTCTTCGGCGGCAGCGCCGGGGCGCACCGCCTGAACCAGGCGATGCTCGACGCCCTGGCGGCCCTGGGGCCGGCCCTCGCGCACCTCGACGTGACGCACCAGACGGGCGCGGCCGACCTGGAGGCGGTCCGTCAGGCGTACGCCGCCCGCGGGCTCGCCGCGCGCGTCGAGCCCTTCATCGCGGACATGGGCGCCGCCTACGCGGCGGCCGACCTGGCGAGCGCCTGGCGGCGGCGCTCCGCTCCCTGCTCGGGGACGCCGGCAAGCGGACCTCCATGGCGGCCCGCGCCCGGGCGCTCGGTCGTCCCGACGCCGCCGAGCGCGTCGCGGACGAGTGCCTGCGGCTCGCCGCGACCTCGGCCGCAGGGAGAAAATCGCCCGGCACTTGAAGAGCGCTGCGCCGTTCTCTAATACGGAGCGCACGTGGTGGGCTTGCGGGGTGGGGTCGGTGACTGGGGCGGGTGGCTCGGGCTGCCCCGCCTGGGGAGCACGGCGGTGAACGGGCGCAAGCGCCGGGTCCACTTCGTCGGCATCGGCGGCATCGGCATGAGCGGCATCGCCGAGGTGCTGCTCACGCTCGGCTACGTGGTCTCCGGCTCGGACGTGGTCGAGAGCGAGACGACGCGCCGGCTCGCGCGCCTGGGCGCGCGCGTGCACCTCGGCGCGCACGACGCGGCGCACGTGAGCGAGGACAGCGACGTGCTCGTCATCTCCTCGGCGGTCACCTTCGCCAACCCGGAGGTCTCGCGCGCCCGCGAGCTCAAGATCCCGGTCATCCCGCGCGCCGAGATGCTGGCCGAGCTGATGCGCATGAAGTACGGCGTGGCGGTGGGGGGGAGCCACGGCAAGACCACCACCACCTCGCTCGTCGCCGCGGTGCTGCGCGAGGCGGGACGCGATCCGACCATGGTCGTGGGCGGCAAGCTGCGCGCCCTCGGCACCAACGCGCGCCTCGGGCAGGGCGAGTTCCTGGTCGCCGAGGCGGACGAGAGCGACGGCACCTTCCTCCTCCTCTCGCCCATCATCGCGGTGGTGACCAACATCGACCGCGAGCACCTCGACTACTACGGCGAGATGGACCGGCTGCGCGACGCGTACCTCCAGTTCATCCATCGCGTGCCATTCTACGGCCTCGCCGTGCTCTGCATCGACAACGTGAACGTGCGCGCGCTCCTGCCGCAGGTGCGCAAGCGCTTCGTGACCTACGGCACCGCGCCCGACGCGGACTGGCAGGCGCGGGCTCTCCAGGTGAGCGGCCTCGAGACCACCTTCGAGGTGTGGCGCGGCGAGCGCCGGATGGGCCCCGTACGCCTCCACATGCCCGGCCGGCACCACGCCCTCAACGCGCTCGCGGCGCTCGCGGTCGCGGAGGATCTCGAGATCCCCTTCCGCATCGCCGTCCACGCGCTCGAGGAGTTCGGTGGCATCCACCGCCGCTTCGAGGTGAAGGGCGAGGAGCAGGGCGTGCTGGTGGTCGACGACTACGGCCACCACCCCGAAGAGATCCGCGCCACCCTGCGCGCCGCGCGCGAGGGCTTCGCGCGCCGCCGGGTGGTCGCCTTCCAGCCACACCGCTACACGCGCACGCGCGACCTCTTCAACGAGTTCCTGGAGGCGTTCGACGACGCCGACACGCTGGTGCTGACCGACATCTACCCGGCGGGCGAG
>WNEZ01003082.1_pt1 | contig 14339 bp, 13 predicted proteins | sample 5400521 | NCBI WGS metagenome assembly WNEZ01 (sample SAMN13153339, study PRJNA577476) | soil metagenome | isolation source: 120 cm saprolite under Douglas fir tree site 2 hole 1 replicate 1 | place: USA:California | collected 2015-04-18
GGCCACGCGCCCGCCCGCCGGGACGCCGCGGCGCGCCAACTCCGCTGCACAGCGTTGACCCGCGGAATAAAGCTCGCCGAAGGTCAGCGCGAGGCTGCGTTCTTGCCCATCGGCATCTTCCGTGATCAACAAGTGTGTGCGTTCGGCGTCATGAGCCGCGCGATACCGCAGCACATCGATGAGCGTCTCTGCCGAGAGAACTCCTGCGTTTGTGGCTTCGCGGTGCAGCTTTTGAACCGTCACCGAAGCCCGCAATGCGGAGCCGGCTTCCACGTCTTCCGCGTTTGTTCCCGGAGCGCTCAGAATCGCGCGCGCTAGATCCTCCGGCGTGTTGGCTTCCGAAGCCACGCGGTCCGGCAAACGTATATGGAATGCCGTTTCCAGTCGCGCAAGTAATTCCACACGCTCCAGGCTGCCGAGTCCCAGGTCGCGGTCCAGTTGCGAGGCGGGATTGAGCATCGGCAGCGCGCCCTGGCTGCCTAGTTCATCGAGCAGGCCACGGATTACATCCAGCACGCGTTCGCGCACGGCCGAGCGCTCGAGTTGGGTGACGGGGGAGGCCACAGGACTCAAGAAGGGGTTCGTTTTCTTCCGCGAAAGGCTACCACGCCAAAACGCGGATTGCCATCCACGAGCGATCGAACTCGGCCCTACTAGGCGCTCTTCTTTGCGGCTTGCAGCAGGGTGAAGCCTCGCGGAAGAAGCGCGGTGGAGAGGTCGACGCCGGAAAGATCCGCACCGGTCAAATCCGTCTCCCGCAGGATGGCCACGCCCATATCGGCGCCAGAAAACTTTGCGCCGCTCACATTTGCCAAGCGTAGATTCACATTGCGCAGATGCGCGCGCTGGAAATTCACATTCGAAAGGTCGCAACGAAAGAATTCCACTCCACTGGCCTGGGCTTCGGTCAAATCGGCCCCGGGAAGAATCGCTTCCGTCATGTCCGTGTTGCGGAGATCGGCCTTGCGCAGATTTGCGCCGGAAAGATCGGCGCCGGGAAGTCTCGCCTTGCGCAGGTCCGTGCCTTCGAGGTTGGCCTTGCGCAGGATTGAGCCGCTCAGATTCGCCGCGCTCAGGTCCGCGTGAGAAAGGTCCGCACCGGTCAGGTCGGCTCGAACTCCGCCGTCTTTGCCGCTGAAAAAGCGTTCGTGCGCTTCGAGAATATCCGCGAGCGACGTTCCGTTGTGCTTGATGCTTTTCGGTTTTCTGAGTCCCATGCTCTGCCTGCTATCGATGATATCGGAGATATCGGACCTATAGTTTACTCGATGTGACGGTTACGCGGAACTCCGCGCGTTCAGCGTTTGGGTGGAATAGGGGAATCAGCCTGCGCTTTCTGGGTATGATAGTGAAAGGTCGGTGGTTTCCTGTTGCCCGGATGGGTTGTGCGGCGTGAAGCTTCTTCGAAGACTTTCGTTATCGGCGCAGTCCCGACGTGTCATGCCGCGACGCGGTCGAAGGGATTCTCTGCTCCTTCGAGCGGCATTATTGTGGCGAATCACGATCTTTCTCTTGTCCGGCGTCCTCTGCGCATCCCCGTTTGACGCTCTTGCCCAGGAGCAGCACGAAGACGAAATAGTCGCCAATCTCGCTGGCGGCCGTGCCATCGTTCACGTGGCAAAGGACGTCATCGTCTTCGCGGCCATCGATCAGCCCGTGGAGCGAAATTCCATCCCTCCGCGCGTGATGGACCTCGACGCCACGCACATCGGCGTCCTTTTCGGGGCTTCGGAATGGCGCATTCCCGCCGCCCCCAAGCCCATCCGGTTGGACCGCAATTTTCAGCGTGTCGGCCGGGGCGACCCCCGTTACCAGGCTGCTCCCGGCGAGGGTGAGACGGACTTGGAAACCATCGGCATCGCTTTCCTCGAAAAGCTTCGCCCCCTGGTGGCTCAACTCCACCACAAACTCGATTTCTCTGCCGACGATCCCATCTTCCAGATGGTGATCATTGGTTACGCTCCCAATGACTACGGCCCTGAGGTGTGGGTCGTGGAGTATCGAATGGAGCAGGAGCAAGTCGCCACCCGTGGTGACTATTGGCAGACGCGTGTGCAGCGACCGCGCTTCACTCAGCTCTACCCGCCGGAAAAACATGCGCCGCGCACCGTCGTGGAAAGCCGTTATCCACCGGATTCGAAAGGTCCCACGTTGGCCGAGCTGATCCACGGCAACGACCCGCACATCACGCATCTCGGCTCTGGTGAGCCGCGCTTTGCAAAGGTGCTCGATAACCTCCGTGGCGGGCAGGCGCAGAAAGCTGCTCCGGTCGATTCCGCTGATTTCATGCGCGCAGTGTTGCCTTTGATCGCTGGGGGTGCGCCGTTTGTTCTGGGCACGATGGACGAACGGCACGGCTTCGAATGGATGGTTCCGCCTGAGGAGCCCGTCGAAAAAGTGCAAGAAGACAAGAATCGCCCCCCGGATGCGCCGACGCTGCGGCGAACTCCCAAGCCTTAACTGTCAGGAGAGCTTTTCGATGGAATCGCCGCGGCGGATCACTCCGCCCTCTAAAACGCGGCACAACATGCCCCGCCGTCCCCAAAGCTCTTTCTGAAGTCCGGGACGAATTGCTTCCATCTGGTCACAGGGGGTGCATACCGCACTGACTTCCAGACGTGCTTTGCCGATGAGGAGCTGCTGGCCAATCTGCAGGCCATTCACGTTCATGCCATCGGTTGTAACGTTCTCGCGGATGATTCCCGGCCGGAGGTCCATGGCCTCCAAGGTCTCGCGATCCACGAGCAAGACCTGGCGCTTGCTTCCGGGCCGCGCGTGAGCGCAGTCTTCGAAGCCGGTGTCGCCCACAGCACGAACTTCGGAAAGTTCCTCCATCGGCAGGTGCTTCCTCGGAGCGCGGAAAAGATTTTGCACGCGCGGCATGGCCTCTAATCTCCCGCGGCTTTCAGTTGGGTTGTGTGAGCCCCGATGTCTTTTCTGTAGTGCATGCCCTCAAAGTGGATTCGTGAAACAGCTTCATAGACTGAGGCCAATGCAGCCTTGAGCGACGTGGCTGCTGCTGTAACGCCGAGCACTCTGCCGCCGTTTGTGACTACGCCGCCTCCGGCGAGCTTCGTCCCGGCATGCAGAATCTTCACACCGTTAATATTCCCCGCCGCGGTTAGGCCCTCGATCCTCCTGCCATTCTCAAACCTTCCCGGATATCCACCTGACGTCAGTACCACGCAGGCGCTGGCCCCGGGCTTCCAACGTAGTTTTGAGGGATCCAAGCGTCCTTTGGCAACGTCGTTGAGGATTTCGGCCAAATCGAAATCCAGCCGCGCTAGGATCGCCTGAGCTTCGGGGTCCCCCAACCGGCAATTGAACTCCAGGACTTTTGGACCGGAGTTCGTCAGCATCAGGCCGATGTACAAGAGCCCTTGGTAGAGGATGCCGTCTGCGGCTTGCCCCCGTAAGGTCGGCTCGACAATCGTCGAACGGATGGTCTCTCGAAGTTCTTCCGGCAGCAATTCATCCGTCGAGTAAGCCCCCATGCCACCCGTGTTTGGGCCTTGGTTTCCATCGAAGACGCGCTTGTGATCGCGCGTCGGCAAAAGTGGCGCGTACCGCCTTCCATCCGTGAGAATAATGAACGATAGTTCTTCGCCTTCTAGCGTCTCCTCCAGGAGAATTCGCCTTCCGCCCGGCCCCAGTTCGTTCTTTTCCATCACGCGTTCGACAAAATGTTTCGCGGCCGCGAAGTCGGGCGCCAAGAAGACACCCTTGCCGGCACACAATCCATCCGCCTTGATCACCACCGGCCAAGCCACGGAACTCAAGGCACTGTAGACAGCTGTCGGAGAGTCATACGTGCCGTACATCTTTGCGGTAGGAATGCCATGCCGCTTCAGAAACTCTTTCGTGAAAATCTTGCTCCCTTCAAGCTGCGCCGCCTGCTGAGAAGGCCCTACAACGGCCCAATTCCGCTGCCGGAACGCATCGGTCAGCCCGTTCACGAGCGGCAGTTCCGGTCCCACGATGGTCAGATCGGGCTGAATCTTTCCGGCAAGCGCGACGATCGCGCCGACGTCACCCGCCTCCACGGCCACGCACTCCGCTTCCGCAGCGATGCCGCCATTCCCGGGAGCGCACCAGATTTTTTCCACGCGCGGGCTCTGGTTCAGTTTCCACACCAGCGCATGTTCGCGTCCACCGCCGCCCAGCACGAGAATCTTCATCTGCCATCCCTCGTCAATGACTCTTTCGAACGATAGACGCCCCTTCTGAACGTGTCAACCTGGCGGAGCTACAGGAGACTTTGTGAAACTCTTCAGATCAATATGGTCCCAAGCAAGCTTCGAAACGCAGACAGTCGAGGAAGGCGCGCTGCGTTTATCAATCGGCTATGACCTGTTCCAATGGTCAGTTACATCGCGACGGATGCGCCTTCTACACTCGGCAGAGCTATTTCTCTCTACCTTTTCGATCGGAAGGGATTGCCCGATGCTGATTCCGTTGCGCCATGAAAACATGGAGGGCCGCCGCTGGCCGGTCATCACTTTTGCGCTGATCGCGCTGAACTTGCTGATATTCCTTGGCACCCACTGGAAAATCGAAGCGCAGGAACCCGAACGCATCGAAGTGCGAACGCACGTCCTCGTGCTCGCCGCGACGCACCCTGATTTGAAGATGCCGGAAGATGTACAGATGTTCGTCAACGAAGTGCAAAGCAAGACCCCCGAGCTATTGTGGAAGCAACTCGGCTCAAACGAACGCAAGCCCGAGGATTCTTGGGAGGCCCAAATCCGAGAGGTCGACGACCCCGAACAGCTTCAGGTGGAAATGGATACACTCGCACAGCGCTTTGCCGAAGAGCAGCAGAGTTCTATCTTGGAGAATTACGCGTTCGTACCGGCGCGTCCAAAACCTATTTCATACCTAACCTCTGTATTTCTTCATACCGGTTGGATCCATCTCATCGGCAACATGTGGTTTTTGTGGCTTGCTGGCTTCATCCTCGAGGATAGATGGGGCCGCGTCATTTACCCTATTTTCTATATTCTAGCCGGAGTCGCTGCGTCTCTTATCCACGCTATGTTTAACCCCGGAAGCCTCGTTCCTGCTCTCGGGGCCTCTGGTGCAATAGCTGCGCTCATGGGCGGTTTTCTGGTGCGCTTCCCAAAACTGAAGATACACATGCTTTGGTACATGTTGATTTTCCGGATTCGTTTTAAAGCCGCGGCCTACTGGCTGCTTCCTATGTGGCTTTTCATGGAAGTATCCTACGGTAGTCTATTTGGTCAAGCGTCGGGAGTGGCCCATTGGGCGCATGTCGGCGGGTTCGTCTTCGGAGTTCTGGCTGCGGTAGTTATCCAACACACGGGCCTGGAGCACAGTGCAAATGCGGTCATTGAAGACAAGATCGGTTGGACAGCGGATCCAGCTGTCGTTCAGGGAGCAGAGTTTATGGAGCAGGGAAAGTTCGATGAGGGCATTGCGGTGCTTAAGAAGCACGTAGCCGCGAAACCAGACGCCATCGACGCTCACTCCCTATTGCGGCAACTCTATTGGCGCAAGAACGATATGCGGTCGCATCTGGAAGCCACGGTCAAATTGTGCCAGCTCCACCTCAAAGCGCAAGACGCAGAGTCAGCTTGGCACGATTACCAGGAATACGCCAACGCCGGCGGGGAGCGCATGCCTGCGGCAACGTGGATTGAACTGTGCCGCATCGCGGAGGGGCACCAGGACTACGATCGTGCCGTCATTGAGTACGAGCACTTAGCCAAGGCATACCCCGCGGAAAAGCAATCGCTTCTCGCGCTTCTCTCTGCCGGTCGCATCGCCCTGAAGAAGCTCAATCGCCCTTCGGACGCATTGCTCTTCTACAAAGCGGCGAAAGTCTCCAAAGTCCCGCACCTTGATTGGGAAACGAACATCCAAGCGGGAATTCAAGACGCGGAAAAAGCGGCGGGCGCAACCTACGCTCCAAGAGTGAAATCCTAGGCTCAGTTTTGGGGAACAAGAACAATTTGGAATGCGCGGCTTAGCAGAAGCTATATTTAATCTATGAGTAATTGCCCTGCGATAAAATACAAGAAAATCTGGAAAATATCAACCGTTCCCGACAGCACGAATGGGGATTGTCACCGTTGAAACCGTCTCCGAAGATCCCAGCATGTGGCAGCGGCCGTCGAAGATTCCACCCGGATCGATGACCATGCATGGAGAGTGAACCTCTCCCGTCACCACGCCTTTGGCTTCGATCTCCACGCGGCCCTTCGCGAAAATCACGCCATCGAAGCGGCCAGAGATTACGACGCGGTTTCCCTCGATTTGTCCTTCAACCTTAGCGCCTTCGCCAAGGATGACGGTCTGTTCCGAAATGATGTTGCCTTTTACGTTACCGTTGACGCGAAACGTGCCTTTTACCGTCAGCGTGCCCTCGAGCGTTACGCCCTGGTCGATGAATCCTGTCCATTCTTCGCTGGTGCTATTCTTCGAACTTGCGGGCCACTTCCATGCCATTTCAAAACCCCCATATAGAGACTGTTCTACTTTAGCTGCGCTCGCGGATAAGTCAACGCAACAGAGCATGCGGGTTGTCGAATGAAGCGACTGAACGAAGGGGCAGTGATTGTTCGCGAAGTCGGCGACGTTATTTCATCAAACGATCATAGAGACCCATGAGCTGGGCGTCGTCATAATACTCGAGCACAAGCTGCCCCGGGCGCATTTTCGTTTTCTGATGAAGAAGCACTTTGGTGCCGAGATGCCGTTGAAGCTCATCCAATGCCGAGCGAATGTTCGCGTCCACGTGGACCTCCGCCGGCGCATGCCCGCTGCGCGAGCGCCGCGAAGCAAAGCGCTCGATCTGGCGGACCGTCAATCCGCCTCGCGCGGCCCTCTGGGCGTAGCGCATCCGCAATTGCGAATCCGGCACTGCCAGCAGAGCGCGACCGTGCCCTGCCGTCAGTTTCCCTTCTTCAATCCAATCCTGAATCGTCGGCTCCAACTTCAAAAGCCGAATCGCGTTCGCCACCGTCGCGCGGTCCTTGCCGGTTCGCGTTGCAACATCCTCTTGGGTTAGCTGAGCCTCGGCCATTAAGAGTTCAAATGCTCGCGCGGCCTCAATAGCATTCAGATCTTCACGCTGAATGTTCTCAACCAGCGTCATCTCCAGCGCTAGCTCGTCAGACGCCTGCCGAACGATTACAGCCACCTTCGTCAGGCCGGCGCGCTGCGCTGCGCGCCACCGGCGCTCGCCTGCAATCAACTGAAACCGCGAGCCGATCGGTCGGACGACCAAGGGCTGGATGATACCGCTGGCCTGAATCGAACGTGACAGTTCGTCGAGGGCTTCCTCTCGAAAGCGCGTGCGCGGCTGGTAAGGACTGGGCTCGATCAAGTCGATGTCAACTTGTTGCGGGCCCGGATGCACCCCCTCGCGAGTGGGCACGACCGCTGCGCCACTGGCTGTTGTTGCGTGAGGTTGTATCGGCGGCGTCTGTTCTGGCGAAGTCTTGGACTCAGGCCCCCGAATGAGCGCTCCGAGCCCCCGTCCCAGCGCGTTTCTCGGCATTGGCAATGACCTCCTGGGCGAGCTGCGTGTAGCTTTCTGCGCCCTTGCTGTGAATGTCGTAAAAAATGATCGGTTTACCAAAACTTGGCGCTTCCGCAAGTCGCACATTTCGCGGAATCACGCTCTGAAAGACTTGTGTTCCGAAAAAACTCCGCAAGTCCGTCGCTACCTGCCGGGAGAGGGTTGTTCGTTCATCATACATCGTCAGCAGGATGCCTTCGATTTCGAGGCTAGGATTCAGGGTGCGCCGGATGCGCATCAGCGTGTCCAGCAGTTCCGAAACACCTTCGAGCGCCAAATATTCACACTGGATGGGGACCAAAACAGCTCCTGCGGCCACGAGAGCGTTCAAAGTCAACAAATCCAAGGCAGGAGGGCAATCCAGGATAATATAGCGATATTTTTCGTGTAGAGCCTTCAGGGCGCCTTGGAGCTTATATTCACGACTTTCCGCACTGACCAGTTCAACCGCTGCTCCCGCAAGGTTTTTGTCGGCTGGAATGACATCTAAACCATCCACTTGTGTTTTTTGAATGATCTTGTCGAAGGGTTCGTTCAAAATCAAGGCGTGATAAAGGGTTCTGCGCGAAGGATCTTTCGCGAATCCGATGGCGGCGGTCGCGTTGGCTTGGGAATCGCAATCAACAAGTAGAGTCGGTTGTTCAGCTGTGGCGAGACAGGCGGCTAGATTCACCGCAGTTGTCGTCTTGCCAACTCCACCTTTTTGGTTCGCGACGGCAATGATTCGAGCCAAATATTCCCCCGAGAGCGAAAATCTAGCAAAGGCGGGTCAAGGATGCAAGATGTTTCACGTGGAACAACGTTTTGACGGTGGAAATCAGACTCTGGAGGACGAATTGTTCCATGTGAAACGCTGTTCTGCCATAGCATAGCTCCGCTCCGGCATAGTGCAATTAGTTTGCGCCTCTCTGGATTTTGAAGAATCGGGCGGCGGCATTCCAAGGCTAAGGTTGCGGGGTGGACACCGGCTCCTTGGAGATTCGCGGCCGAACGCGTTGTTCCACGTGGAACAGACTCACCACTTCACCTTCACCTCCAAACTTTTAGGACACTGCCATTTGAAACATTCTACCGTCGGGGAGCTGGCTCAGAATGTTCCACGTGAAACATCGATTTGACGCGAGCCGCCAATGGCTGCGAATCAGGGGAATTTATCAAAGAAATAGCAAAAATCTCTCATCTTTAAGGCGATGTGACGGCAATTGACGACTTCTGGGGATTCCGGGGGATGGTGATCAACGATTCCTACCGATCTTCCTTGTGCCCACAAGAAGGAGGCGCCGCAGGGAATGCGGCACCTCTATGGGTTCGCTCCAGTCCCAAGTCCAGATCCTCTGAATCTCCTCAAGGTCTCGGCCGCCAATCCAAAGTATAACTTGTTTCGCTGCTATCTGTTGCGACCTCGCCCAATCAAGAAAGACTGGGTATTCGCCCAGCGCACGCGAGCAAACGTAATCAAGGGGTGCGACCTCCTCCCCTAGCTCTTCATAGCGGCGCGCTAGCACCTGTGCGCTTGTAAGTCCCAATTCGCGAATGACTTCCGCGAGAAATGTGACTTTCTTGATGTTGGATTCGACCAGGAAAACCTGCAAGTCAGGCCGCATGATCTTCAGTGGCAGCCCCGGAAATCCGCCTCCCGAGCCAACGTCGGCGAGCCGACCGTTTTTCAGGGGTATAGCCTCGGCGGCGTACATACTCTCGCAAAAATGACGATAAAGTATCTCCAGCGGGTCGCGGATGGCCGTCAGGTTTACCTTTTCATTCCAGCTCAGCAAAATCTCTATATATTGTTGAATTTGACGTACTTGCTCGTCAAAGACGGGGATCTTGAATTCTCCGAGGGCGCGCCGTATCACGGCCGCTGAGGGAGGGGCTGGGATAGTGGTTGTCATAGTAGTAACTATTAGCTTTGAGGTATCAAATTCTCCCTTTCCTGGACACTAGCCCTTTTTGGTGTCAGGTACCGCGGCCCCGCTGTTCCGGCGACCACATCCACGGCGCTGTGCCAGAAAATCGCCGGGACCAGACTACCGTAGGCAATCCGGCTTGTCCCCAAAATGAGGCCGATCAAGAGTGTCATAGCGATTCCACCGCGTCCCTGGTAACTATGTGCCAGCCCGAAGAGAACGGAAGAAAGGAGCACCACCGCCCAAGCTTGTAACCCGAGATGTGCGAGGAAGGCCATGGCGAAACCGCGGTACAGGAACTCCTCGCAAAGTCCCGCTGTAATCGCGAGCGCCAGATAGGGGAGCAACTCCACGGTGGATTGCGGCAAGATCCGTTCCGCGATGGCCTGAAGAGAGCCCCGGGCTTCTGCGGGAATTCTCCCCACGCGCCGCAGGTTCAGCCACTGAAGGGCTGCAATGGTCGCGGCGCCGACGATCGAGGCAACAAGAGTCCGGGTTCTGCCATGGATCGTCAAACCAAGCTGAGAGGCCGTGAATCCGTGCGCCCAGGCACGCCATGCCACCCCCGCGACGGCAAACCATTGAAAGGCAATGGTCGAAGCGTAAAGCGCAAGCCGTTCCATCGTGCCGACGCCTGGCATCGCCAGCAACTTCCTCATGCGCACTCGCCCGCGCCACGGCAAAATCAAGGCGAGCACGAAAAAGATGAGCCAGATGTCCCACGGCATCCGCGAATGAGAACACTTCCCGTATAGGTTGCGCAAGTGCCGAAAGTCCCGACGAGCAGGTCAGTTTCCGATGAGCAGAGTCTTCAGGAGGTGACCCGAGGGAGGAAGATATGAATTTGTTTCCCGCATTCATACTCCGCGCCAAGCGTTGGCAGAGTTCTCTTTTACTCCCCGCATCTCTTATGGCGTATGGCGCTCTCCGTATGAGTTCGCACCGACGACACCGATCAGAGACGAAACCAAGAGCAAGCCCTGTTAGTTAGTTAGGAGCCCGCGAGCCTGCCGTCCCGAGCGTGGGGCACCTGGATACAGCAAATAGCGATCCCAGGAGCGAAACTGCACGTAGGATAGGGGACAGAGAACAACCGTTTGCCGTAAGGTCGCTCATCCTCAGTTGGATACGGTGTGACAAAACCAGCCGCAAGGCTGTTCCATTTTGGACGGTATGCCGACCAGCCATCGGAAACTGTCGATCCTACCCCAGACAACTTGTTGGTAATCCGGCTTCCCAGCTAATAAGCCCAATGCTTCGTAAACGAACAAACCGGAAACCAAGTCACTACGAAATTACATGGTGCGCAAGCACGAGCCGCGGCACCTCGCTATAATCGAAAGGCTTTACAACGAGGTGTGGCTTGACCCATTCCGTGAAACTCACGGCCATGGTCAAGGCAGCGGGTTGAGCGGCGAAGCTGAGTCCAGGGTTGCTGGATTCCGTTTTGCGCCGCTTGCCGCGGCCAACTGATCCGAACGTGCTCGTTGGTTTTGACACCAACGACGACGCCGGGGTGTATCTGCTCAGCCCTGAAATGGCACTAGTCCAGACGGTCGACTTCTTTACCCCGATCGTCGATGACCCGCACACCTTTGGACAAATTGCAGCGGCGAATGCATTGAGCGATGTTTACGCCATGGGCGGCAAACCAGTTTCCGCGCTTTCGATCGTGGGCTTCCCCGCCAAGGGCGATCCTGAGATTCTCGAACAGATTATTCGCGGCGGCCTTTCAAAGATGACCGAAGCTCAGTGCAGCGTCATCGGCGGCCACTCGATTCGAAATGACGATATTCAATTTGGCTACGCGGTCACTGGCATCATCAACCCGAATCGAGTGTGGCGAAATGTCGGCGCGCGCGCGGACGATGTCCTGCTTCTGACCAAAGCCATCGGAACCGGCGTGCTCTCAACGGCGCTGAAGAACGACCGCGTAACACGCGTCTCACTTCAGGCGGCGACTGTCTCGATGGCAGAACTGAACCGCGCGGCGTCCGAAGCGCTAGAAGGAGTACAGGACAAGGCAGGGGCTGCAACTCCAATTCATGCAGTGACGGACGTTACGGGATTCGGATTGCTGGGCCACGCCCGGGAGATGGCGCTCGGTGATTCGCAGCGGAATATTGAGCCCGTGTCCCTCGAGATCGATCATTCCACCGTTCGCTATCTTCCCGGAGCCGTTGAGGCCGCACGCGAAGGATTTCTTCCCGGCGGCCTGAAGAATAACCGCGATTTCATTGGCGATTGCGTGCGTTTCGCCGAAGGCGTTCCTCAGGAATACCGCGATCTTCTCTTCGACCCGCAAACTTCCGGCGGCCTGCTGATTGCTATCTTGCCGGAATCCGCGGAGGCCGCCATCTCCGCTCTCGATCGTCATGGCGTCTCCGCGCGTCGCATCGGCAAAGTCATCAGCAAAACAAATCCACTTCTATTCATCCGTTAGAATGTCGCGTCCGGGGCGCATCGGATAGACTCTAACGATGGACACGATCACCCACGGCATCGCTGGCGCATTGATCGGAAAAGCCATCTTCCGCGGCGAGGACATGTTTGCCGCGCAACCGATGAACCGCGGTCGCATCATCACATGGTCGCTGATGCTTGGCGCCATTTTTCCGGATTCCGATGTGATTCGGGATTTTTTCTCCAGCGACAAGCTTCTCATCGTTACCTGGCATCGCAGTATCACGCACTCGCTGGTGATGCTTCCTCTGTGGGCGCTGCTTCTCGCGGGAATCACGCGCACGTTTTCGAACCGGCGAAAATGGGAAGCACCCTCCTTGGCAGCGCTGACCGCGATCTACGCGGCGGGCATTCTCAGCCACATTCTGCTCGACTTGGTGACCTCCTTTGGCACCATGATCTGGTCGCCGCTCGAATGGTCGCGCCCCGCCTGGGATCTCATCTTCATCGTGGATTTCACACTGACCGCGATTTTCCTTGTGCCTCAATTGCTCGCCTGGGTGTATGCCCACCCCGAAAAAGTAAGGCGCCGCGCCGTTGGAATGTGGCTGGTGTTCGTGCCCGCCCCATTTCTCATCGCCAAAATTGCCGCAATTGCCGGCGCGCCGATTTCCGATCGAGTTGTTTTGAGCGCCATCGTTATTCTTGCCGTGCTCTTCGTCTTGCCAGCATTCCTTGGATGGGGGTTGAAGATTCAGCACGACACATGGAATCGCGCTGGTCTTGCCGCGGCCGTGATCTACGTGGCCTGCACGGTCTATGCACACCATGTCGCGTTCTCGCGCATTCAGAAGTTCGCTGAACTGGACCACTTGCAGGTCGAATCGATCGGAGCGTTACCGCTCCCGCCATCGCTCTGGCATTGGGACGGGCTGGTTCGGACGGCGCGAGGAGTCTACGAATTGCGCATGGACCTTGCCGACAAGCCTGTAAACGATGGGGAATTGCTCGCGCTCGAGCACCACTATTACCCCGACGCCCCGCCGAATTCGTACATCGAGATAGCCACACGCCTGCCCGAAGTCCAGAAGGTTCTGTGGTTCTCGCGATTTCCCGTGACGCGTTTCCACAAGGAAGGCGATGTAGCCGTCGTCGAGATTTCCGACATCCGCTTTGTGCAAACGCGCGGCGACCGCCCCCCGTCCTTCACGTATCGCGTTCGCTTTGGCACCGACGGCAGGGTTCTGTCGCAAGGCTGGGCCGCGAGGTAGTAGGACAGGCATTCTTGCCTGTCATTTTTTTTGAGGCAAAGAGGAACTACCGGGAAGGTTTTTTGTCTGCCGGATGGATGACGACCTGGCGGTCTTCGCCGACGCCGGAGCTTTCCGTGCGAACTCCGCTCATATCCTTCAAGGCCATATGCACGATGCGGCGCTCGCGCGAGGACATGGGATTCAGGCGGAATGGCTGGCGAGAAGTCTGCACGCGTTCGGCGGCAACACGCGCCGTCATGCGCAATTCTTCAAAACGCAGCGCGCGGTAGCCACCGCAATCGATGTGAATCTTTTCATGGTAAGCAGGTTCCAGCCGCAGCGCCCTGAAGGCCAGGTGTTCGAACGCTTTCAAAAGTTCCGCGCCGCGCTCGAGGAGAATCTCTTTGTCCTTGCCGTCGAGATCGGCGAGCACTTCCGCGTCGCCCCCGGAGCCTTCTCCATCCGCTGAAACCGGGTGTACGTTCACCTTCAACTCGAGCGCGGAAACACGCACCATATTCTCCAGAAAATGACGCAGGGCTTCGGCCGCCGCTTGCCGGTCCAACTTCCCATCGCGGATGAGTTCTTGAGCCATCGGTAGTTCGAACGTTGCGAGCCGCGTCCGCCTCTCTGAAATGTTTTCTTAAGGCTTCTTCCCACGCACGATCTTTGCAGGTGCGGGCACCGGATGTGTGCGGTTCAGGTACCACTGCTGGGCGATACCGACCACGCTGCTGGTGAGAATATACACCGCCAAGCCGCTAGAAATCGGCGAAATCATAAAGATGCCCGCCATGGTGATAGGCATGATCTTCATCATAGCCTGCTGCTGCGGGTCGGTCGCCGTCATCGGCGTCATCTTCGAAACGAGATACATGGAAGCGCCCATCAGCACGGGAAGAACGTAGTAAGGATCTTTCGAAGAAAGGTCCGTGATCCACAGCCAAGTCGCGTGCCGCATCTCGATGGCATAACGCAGAGCCGTGTTCAACCCGAACCACACCGGCATTTGCAGGAACATCTGGAAGCAGCCGCCCATGGGGTTGATGCCCTCGCGGCTGTAAACTGCCATGACCTCCTTGTTCATCTCCGCCTTGCGCGGATCACGCATCGAGTATTTCTTGTATTTTTCCTGGATCGCTTTGATTTCCGGCGCCACGCGCTGCATTTTTAAGGTCGTCTTGTAGCTCGAGATGCGCAGCGGAAAGAGGAGCATATTGATCACTAGCGTGA
>WNEZ01006296.1_pt1 | contig 14336 bp, 15 predicted proteins | sample 5400521 | NCBI WGS metagenome assembly WNEZ01 (sample SAMN13153339, study PRJNA577476) | soil metagenome | isolation source: 120 cm saprolite under Douglas fir tree site 2 hole 1 replicate 1 | place: USA:California | collected 2015-04-18
CCGCAGCCCGGACGCCGGAAGAGAAGAAGCGTCCCGACGAACAGCAGAAGAAGGACGAGAAGCCGCCGCAGTAACGGCCCGGGGTTCAGACTATGTCGTTCGGACTTTACGCGATAGGGTTCGCCATCTTGATCGGCGGACTGACTTACGGCGCGTACCTGTTGCATGTGCCCGACCACTGGATTGTCGTGGGCGCAATCGTACTATTGGGAATCGGAATTCTGACAGGTGTAAAGGCGACGCGTCAGAGAGATCCTGCGAAATAACGCCCGCTTAGAGCCCACTCATTCGCAAAAGTGCGTACGCGAATGTGTGGGCGCTGTGTGCGGATCGTGTCAATGGGATCGTGGGTAGACTAGTCGAGTCTAATTCTGATCTCGTTACCTTCTGATTGTGACGAAACCCACTCATTCGCAAAGTACGTACGCGAATGAGTGGGGCACCCCGCCACTGTTCAGCGACGGAGTTTTAGAACGGGGTAATGACAATCCAATTCGGCGCCACCCCCGACTGGGTGAACGGGGAACCCGCGAGTGCCGCCAGCGAGCCATCGGAATTGATCATGAATCCCGCGATGTTGTCAGTCTGCTCGCTGAAAAGCGCCGCATAAAGAAATTTGCCCTTGGGATCTATAGCAATGTGATGAAGGTCTCCGTGCACGTGAGGCGCCCGGAAGGGCGACCCCACGATCGCAGTCAGAGAACCATCAGCGAGATTCAGGGTATACGCCGAGATGTCGATCGAACGGGCATTCCCTACGTAGACGAAGCGGTCCGTCGGATCCACGGCTACCGGGTCGGGAGCCACATCTGTCGGAAATGGGGACGTGCAAACCGGCGTCAGGCCACCCTTGCGCAGGATGATGTACGCCGAGACGTTGTTTGAGCCGCCATTCCCCGCGTAAGCGAACTGTGTGCTTGGGTCCGTCGCGATCCCGAACGGGCCCGTACCCGCCGGGAAGGGAGAAAAGGCGAGCGGTGTCAGAGCGCCCGAAGTGTGATTAATCCTGTACCCCGAGATGTTGTTGGAGCCATTGTTACCAACATAGAGGAAATTGTGTGTCGCATCCGCGGCCAAGTACACGGGGGAAGCTCCGGCCGAGACAGTTGAGCTAAGGGTTATGCCGCCCGTAGAGAGATTGATGGCGTACACCGAAATGGTATTCGCCGACGTATTGGTAGCATAGAGGAAGTCACCTCCGGGCTCGTGGACCGTCAACAACACGATGGGTGTTGTCGTCGTCGGAAAGGGTGAGCCCGGAATCTCTATCAGGGACCCGGTGCCGGTGATACTAAATGCCGAGATGCTGCTGCTGGAACCGTTTGCAACGTACAGGAACCTGCCCCTCAGGTCTACTGCTGCTGAAACAGGGAACAAGCCTACCGCAAACGGCGACCCGGACACCGGCGTCAGTGAACCATTGGAGTCGATGGTGAACGCAGACACGTTGAAGGATCCATTGTTCACTACATAAAGATGATTGGCCCCCACCGCCGGCGCGGAGCCAAACGCTATACTTAGCAACCCCGCAAGCCAAAAACGGGACACCGCTTTCCGTAACATGTGCATCAGCTTGCTTCGCCTCATTTCGTTTCTCTCCCTTCGTCTTGTTTTCTCCCGCCGTCGTCGCCGAGTTCTTCGGCGCGCGCACCTCGGTTCGACGACCCTTCGAGAGGGCCTCCGCCCAAACGAGAGAGTGCACGCATTCGTTCACGGGAGTTCGCCGCGATCGAGCTTTACGTGGGGGTTGGAGTCGCTGCGAGGGCTCGACAACCGGGGACGGTGAGCCGGCGACAGACCGATCATGTCTGTCGTAGCTTTGCCCGCTGACGAGCGCACCGCGAAAACCCGGGACAGGATAGGGAGGTACGCTCTAACGAGCCAATTCTAGGACGAGTCGCCAAGAAGTCAAGCCCGTGTACTTCGTTCACGTTAACTCATGAGTACATAGAGCTAACCTGATTAGATAACGGTGTCGGCTCCTAAACCGCCGAGTAAACTTGGTAACGCTCACGAAACCAAGGCTCGGAGGAAAGGAGCCGAGCACCGCTATCTAATCAGGCACCCGGCCATCCAGCGATGGCTGAAGTTTACCGCTAAGGCCGGAACCAGGCCGTGTAGGCCGATTGCTTCATGAAATTGAGAAGCATGGTTCCAACTTTCTGCTCGCCGTTGTTGGCGGGGTGAGTGCACTCGTTTGGAATGAAGGAACCGTCCGGCTGTGGCCAGGGATAGCGAAAATCGGTTTTTAGCCACTTCAAGCCGTCGCTGCGGGCCGTGGTACCGCTCGCCCACAGATATGGTCCCCAGGCAATCCAAGGCGCAACGGTCAGGCTCGGGTTGGTGAGATTGTAGGTCAGATTCCCGGCAAACATATCTCCGCTGTTTCCGCGCTGCTCCTGAATCTGCGAGTTGATCAGCGCTTTGATGGAGAATCCGATCTCATAAGCATATGGTTCAGGGTTAAGCGGGTTTCCACTCAGGTTGGCGTAGCCTCCGTAGATGCGGGGGCTGAGGAATACCTGCTGTGCATTGGGATAGCGCGTGTGAACGTAGCGCATGATATTCCCCATGTGGCGTTCCGCGTTATTGGCATCCGCATTCGGGTCGTTCGGATTGTTTGGATTGAGTGATACGGTCGGATCAGGATTGGCGTTCTTCATCCAGATGGATTGAACCTGGCTCTCTGTAAATCCCGAGGGTGTCAGAATCAGATCGCGTACTCTGTCGTACTCCGTTGTGCAATTGCAACCGAAGGAAGTGGGGTCCCAATCCTTTAGCGTCTTGCCTCCTTTGGCTCCGTCCACGAGCACAATGGAACCGTTCTGCCTTACCAGGCCCGAGGTATCCCGAAACGCCTGTCCCATGAACGACTGCGGCTGGTTGTAGGGACAGCCTGCACCCGAACAGATAAGGTGCGTTAGTGGAAGCGCCTGGTTTTGATTACACACCGTGGCGGCTGGATCGTCCTGTTGCCCCGGCGGATCATTACCGTAAAACGAGTCCCCGCCGCAAAATTCAATCGTGTTATTCGAGAACCCTATGGACAGGAATATCACCTTTCCATTGATCAGGTGAATTCTTCCTGCGAATACCTGCCCGTCGGAGTCGTGATCCGCCGGGGGATTGTTTGACGTCGCATACAGAAGGCCAGGGAATCTTCCCAGATACAACTCCCCGGGCTGGAAGTCGGTGAGTGGAGTTGCCTGAAATGTGGGTTGGGGTGGAAAGTTACAGGTATCCGCGTAGATGCTCGAAGGAATCGAAATCCACACAGCAAGCAATACCGCAAGTGCACGGTTCCTCATGGCAACCTCCGTCAGGTCTTTGTTAGATATGGTTGGTTGAGGGGTGAGCGGGTTTGCGAGTAACTGGCATTCTGTTAGCTCAGGTAGATGTTGTCAAGATCAAATTCTCGTGCCTGCGCTACTGATTGCGGGTATTGCCTTGAATAGGATAGCGTGTCGCGCGGCTCAATGGTGGTGTCTACGATGAAGTTCTAAGAATCGGCAAGTCGCAACCTGCGAGGGCGGGGGGCTCAGACTCAGGCGGCTGAGTAGTCGGAGGTTGGGAGCTTTCGCTGGGGGCTCGGGTCTGTCGGCCTTGACATATTGGTTCGATAGGACGTGCTGCGGATGACATCTGCGGCGCTCTCGTTCAGATATTCGATCTTTAAGTGCAACGCCGCTCGAAGCAGGCCCAGGGTGTTGCACAGCTCATCCGGGTCTTGGGTAGTCGCGAGGCGGGTATAGAGTTCGTGGATGCGTTCGTCCAAGGACATTTGCGTTCGAGAGTGTCATGTTTCCGGTGAACTTTGGATCGGGTAAACGCTGTAGAACACGCGCGGAGAATGCAGGACACTCAAGAGGCCTTTTTCTTGACGTCTTCTAAGAGGCCCTCTGTTTTGACATCTTCGACCTCCGCAGGCTTGGCTTCCGGGGAGAAGTCTTCGTGCTTCCGGAAGTAATCGAAGTGGAGGAGCGTCATGCGCCGGGCTTCGCGGATGTATTCGGCGAGGGCTGCCTTGAGTTCATCCATGATGCTTTTCAGGGCAGCGGGGTCCTCTTCCGTAGTCGCACGGTCGCAAAGCTCCGCAATGCGATCTTTCGGCTCCAAAACCCGGAGACCCCTAACCGTGGCGCTAGTCCAGCATGACGCATTCGAGCGGATTGTTCGATAGGGTACACACTGTAGAGGATCTTAGTGGCGGCGACGTTTGATCGCTGCGGCCGCACGGTTAGCCTTATCGGTCGGGAAGAACTGGAAATTCGTCGAACTATGCGTGCGGTTTACGCGGGGATCCTCACGGTACAAACAGTGGAAGGCCATTCGCGCGCACGCGCGGAGGTGCGCTTGGCCTTCTCTTGCTGTTCCCTCCGTTCCAGGGCATCGTTCAAGGCTGTGATCAACTCCAGCAGCTTTTCTGGATCATGTTCGCGACTGGCAGCTTCACAAAGCTCCAGCCAGCTCTTATCTTTGAGGTCCGACACGTTTTCCTCCTCTTGATGAGCTCGCCTCGATTGCAACTGATGGATGGAGAGAATGCAGGTTCGATGCCACGCTTAAAAATCAACAGCTTAGAGCGGAGACGGCCATTCTGGGATGGGACTTCTTTCGCTTTCCGGGGTAATTTCTTCCCGGGTGGCGGGGCGCACTTTTCCACAGCAGATTGTCAGTTATCGTTTCCCGAAGACCAGAAAGGCGACGTAAAACAATTGCGCAATGGCGACGCCGACGATCGCATAGGTGGCGATCTCCACCCTTCGGCTTGACTCCCGGACTCCGCGCAAGACATCCACTACGTCGGCGGTTACGTCCAGCAAAGTCTCGGTGAGTTTCTCCATGTGTTCGGCAGAATTTCTAATGGTGGCCGATACGCGGGAATTCTCCACCAGCGAGGTTGCGAGGCGCTCACTATTGCGAATATCGAGTTCGGCCTTGCATGCGGACCACCAGGCCGTACCGAGCGAGTTGTCGTACATCCGCGCGCGGATTTCTTCGTAAGAACGACCTCGCAGGAGCTGGACGAGGGCGTGCGTTACGTTGGTTCCGTCGGTCTTCTGGGTGGTGGCAGACATGGTTGTCTTGACGATAGCGGGAAAATGGGCCGGGGTTCAGATGCCTAAAGGGCAATAGGGACCTGTCCATTTGGAAGGGGTGGCGAATGGCACTGGTCCAATGGACTGACTTGGTGGCGAGATTACTGCCAACTGGATTCGATTGCCGGTATGGGAGAATAATGTGTGGTTGGGCGGGTGCTGGTTGCTCGGGTCCGCCAATGTTCGTGCGCTGATTGGCTCGTCCGCTGGGGAGAGCCTGGAATTCTAATCGATTGAGGTCCCACTGAAATGTGCAGGAATATCAAGATTCTCTTCAACTTCGATCCGCCCGTCACTGACGAAGAGATTCGAGCTGCTTCGCTGCAGTTCGTGAGAAAAATCAGCGGATTCAACAAACCGTCGAAGGCAAACGAAGGAGCGTTCCTGGCGGCCGTCGATGAAGTAGCCGATATTTCGAGTCGTCTTCTCCGTTCGCTCGAAACCAACTCGCCGCCGAAGAATCGCGAAGAAGAGGCCGCCAATCCGAGTTGTCCCGCAAGGTCAGCAAACGGCTTTAAATGCGACTTCACTGCGAAGCATGGTCAAGGTTGATGCAAGAAGACACAGCTTCTTTAAGCACGTTATCGAACAACGGGCCGCTAGTGAATCAGACGCCGCACTCCACTATTGGCTGAAGATCCTTGCGAACAGCGGATCGTACGGCCTTTTCGTGGAACTCAACCCCAACGAATCCAAAGCTACAAGAGTAAAGGTATTTACGGGCGAAGAGCCTTTCGAAACAACGTCAGACGTAGTCGAAGAACCGGGGAATTGGTTTGCCCCGCAGGTCGGGTCTCTTATCACGTCCGGTGGTCGCTTGCTCTTGGCCATGCTGGAAAAGTGCATAGCGGATGCTGGCGGAACGTACCTTTTCTGTGACACCGACAGCGCGGCAATCGTATCGGCGAAGCGCGGACAAAAAATCGCGATGGTGGGTGGAGCAGCGCCCATCACGGCGTTGTCCTGGGACGAAGTCCAGAGCATCGTTGATAGATTTGAACCGCTCAAACCCTACGACCGAAGCCTTGTTCCGGGCTCGATCCTGAAGATTCACAAGCTGAATTGGGACGACAAGAAACAGCGCCGCCAGTTGTTCGGCTATGGCATTGCCGCGAAAAGGTACGCCCTATACATCAAGCGCCCAAATGACATTGAGATCGTGGAGCCAAAAGCACATGGACTTGGTTACTTTTACCCCCCGAAAGATTCGCCGGAAGGCTGGAAGCACGAAACGCCACAGTGGATATTCGAAGCTTGGGACTGGATCATGCGCGGAGTGCTCGGATTGGAACGCGAAAAGCCAGCCTGGTTTGATCTTCCGGTCATGATGAAATTGACCTTAAGCACCCCGCATCACGTTCTTAGGAATCTCGCAAAAAGTCCGCTCACGCGCCCGAACAATTTCATGATGATTCCACAAGTGTGCCGCTTTGGATGCCCGGAAAACGTGGACCCGACCAAGTTCACCCTAATGACGCCATTTTCGTCAGAACGGCATCACTGGATGGACTCAAAGTGTGTCAATATTCACGATTCCAACTCGGCGGAATACGAGCTCACAGACGATTACGATGGTCGCCGAGCGCTCGTGAAGAACTTCTACATGCTGCTGGAGGCGTACCAGACTCATCCCGAAGCGAAGAGCCTAGGACCGGACGGAAAGCCATGCGAACAAGAAACTCGCGGTCTGCTGCAACGCGCTCACATCCTCGCGAACTGGCCGCCGGTCTACATAGGAAAGGAATCTGACAAGCATTGGGAAGAGGGCGACGATTTGGGCTTGTTGGAATTCAAAGCCATCGAGTACAAGCGCAAAGGAAGCTCCGTGGCAGGTGATCAACAATTAGCGCGGATCGCAAAGGTTCCCAAACGGGAATTCATACGCCGTGGCGTTAATCAGCACACGCTGGAAAAAATCTGCAGGAAGGAACCGGTACGAGTGTCCGGACTGGCCAAAGTGTCAAAAGTGCTTCAACAATGGGAATCGGAACAGAAAGACCAACCGTAACTCGATAATCAACAAACTTAGGGCGCGACGCTCTGAATCTCGAATAGACAACCAAGCATAGATTCCAAGCGAGATCCGCGCTATTGTAAAGTAAGAAATTTGTGTTCTGCGGTCGGCCCGATGCTGAATCAGCAGAATCATGCTTCTACGGCACTGCTACGTTCCCTTAATGAGTCAGGGTCGATATGCGTCTTCGCAGGAGCCGGTATTTCGTTCGAATCCGGAATTCCGGGTTCTGCAGCCATAATTAAGATGCTGAGGAGGGCTGCCGGCAAACCGCTAGGAGAAAACTATCCAGAAGTAATGGCTGCAGCCTTTTCCGGCCCAACTGGTTCAACTCAACGCAGGAGATTCTTTGAGGGACTGTGCGCGGGGAAAATACCCGGATCAAGTCATTTCCTCCTTGCTCTGCTCGCCAACAGTGGTGCAAGCAGTGTTCTTCTAACAACCAATTTCGACCATCTCAGCGAAACTGCGTACGCGCACTACACTACCCGTCTGCTTCGGATCTTTCTTTCAGGAGACGATCTCGATCAAGTACACCTCCACGATGGCAATCCCAAAATCGTCAAGCTCCACGGAGACTTCTTGTTTGACGATTTAGCTAACCTCGAACACGAAATGCGGCTCCGAGTCAACGAGAACATGCGTTCCAAACTCCTTGCGGCTCTGACAAATCGAGGCCTTCTTGTCCTGGGATATGGCGGAAGAGACACTAGCATCATGAGCTTGCTGGAATACTGTCTGAAAACAAAGGGAGTTCTTCGTCTTGGTATCTGGTGGGTCGCGGTTAGCAGCGAAGAGTTCAACAACCCACTAGTCAAAACACTCCAGCAAATCGCGTCAGATAACCGCAAGCCGTTCCACTTCCTAATCTCACCTAAAGGAGCTGCTCACTTCCTTTCCCGCTGTTGCAGGAAGTTGGACATTGGAATCATGCGTCGACCACGCTTTGGCGCGGGACGGCAATCCAACATCACTCTCTCCAATTTGGGGCGTTTTCAACTGCGACCAACGCCCAGACCCACTATTCACCACGTCAAGCATTCTGCGGTCGAGAACTCAAGACGAGCTGCGCTGTTAAGGTCTAAAGAAAGCACCTGGATAACCGATGACAACACAATTGTTCTAGTCCGTTCCATTTTGGAACGGCAGCATCGTCGACCCATTTTCTACTTCAGTTTCCGCTTTGCTCGCAATTTTCCCGTGACAGAACATCTGATCGACTCTGTTTTAACATTCGCAGCAACACTCGGAGTGTTTCGTCCGGGGGACTCTCTTGTAGGCGTATTAGAACAATTACTACTCCTAAATACGATTTTCATTTTCGATGACGTACCCTCCAGGAACGGGTCGGCGTGGACGCATCACTTTCTCGACTTGGTGAAGTCCGCCGTCACGGCCCAGGGTAGAACAAGAAAAGGCACTGTGATTGTACTCAGTCCGCCTTGCGGTTCACCAGAGTCACTGCAAGACACGCTAGGTTGCGTTGATGCCAAATTCCCCCAGGGCAATAGAAACCTTCAATTAATGGCTAAGCTCAGATTTGCAGAGGAAGGCACGCTGTTGTGTGCACTGTTCGATGGACCCGGAGCCCAGTTTCTTGAATTCGCGTGTCAGTGCGGCATTATTGACCAGAGGGGTAATAGGTTCTGCATCAAGGAGAAATATCGCGAATACTTCGCCGCTCAAGAGGTGCCCCTATCGGAACTGGCACGTGCAGCAGCGATCCTGGACGTGCAGAGTGATGATACGAGTCTGTTTGGCGGCGGCATCCACTTTCACCTTGAAGCAGCGAGGCTGTATTTCGCTGCAGCGGAGTATGCAAAAGCGGCCAAGATAGACGCTCCGATTTGTTGGTTCCTCGTACATGCGTACGGAATGCAGTTTGCCAAGGCCGCGTATTCGGATCTTCGAGAGTACTTTATTCCTTGGCGGGAGCGGCGTGAGCAACTTTTGCGAAGCTTATCCCGCATCGATTTTTTGCAGCTCTGGAGGGCGTTGGTAGACACGGCCATTCGGCTGAGGGTTGTAGATCCCGATCTCAATGTCGAACTGTCGCAGGTTCGTCGCGATATCAAAGAGATGTGGCCGGACGCATGGCTCCACGCCCACGATGGGGTCACGTCTATTGCAAAAGGAGACCCTTCCGGCGGCATAACGTCCCTCCGTAACGCCTCGACGGTCTTATCCAAGGAACACGACTTCCGAGGATTGGCTTACATTCAGTTTGAGCTCACAGAACATTTGATGGATCGAGCAGAAGCGACTTCGAACCTCAAGGATCTCAGGGCGGCGCTTCGGTGCGCCCGGAAGTCTGAGCGCCTCTTCGCATCGCTTGGCGACAGCCTCATGTCTGATCTTTGTAAAGAAAATCAGTCAGGGTGCCTACTCAAACTGGAGAGGGCGCACGAAGCCGAGAAGGTCTTGAAGAAATTCGTTTCCGATCCGGGGCTAAGCCGCCGGAAAGCGGTCGTGTATGGCAATCTGTTCACATGTAATCTTCTCTTGAACAGGCACGATGTCGCCGAAGGATATTTTTTTGAAAGCAACCTGAATGCAGCCTACGTGGGCTATTGGGATGGAGTTCTCAGAAATGTGTTGGCATTAGCAGAATATGTGGCTGGTCCTTCTGCTCGGCTCATGAAGGACTGTCCGGCATTGGCTGACGTCTATGATCGTGCCTGCAGCGTATGGTCTTTTAGACCGACCGAATGGGGCAGCATGGGAATATCAAAACTGCTTGCTCGGTTCACAAGAAAGGAGATTGCGTCCACCTATCCGACTGCAAGTGTCACCAAACTCCTAACAACCTTCCTGTCTGCGACGAAGAGTCGTTTAGATCCGTGGAAGAGGGTCACCAGCGCGTTTTTTGTCTCATGTCTACTAAGATTTCATGTGAAGTCGACAAAATTAGAGCGCCTATGGCGAGCGGTGAAACCATTGCTAAGTGTCGAAGAACAGCGCTGGCTCTACTGCGGTATTTCTTGGCTGTCTTCAGATCAGCGCGAGGACCTAAGAACGTTTGCTATAAGGCACGGGTTGCCAGATGATATTCGACAGCTATTCGCCGATATGGTGAAAACAGCGCACTCCTTGTGATGTTAAGAAACGGCCAAGATGGTCGAAATGACTTGTTCAGAGTCGTTTGCGCCTCTTGAGAATTGCGCTCGGGGCGCTTCCGCTGCCCTTCCCCATTCGCTCACCCTTCGCTGGAATTGTGGCCTTTTACGGCTCGCGCGCCCCCCCCCGGCCTGCCAGCTGTCTCACGAACGGGCGGGCGGGGGGTGTAGCATTTTCCCCTCAGTGGTCAGGCACCTGGAGGAATGATCTGCTTCCGTCCTTCGCGCACGAGATCATACGACACTTTCCGGTCCTGGATCTGCGGCTGAGGACGGCGGAGCCCAGCAACGCCGCGCTTCTGCAATCCGGCTTCTTGCCCCACCTTCCTTGGCCCTTTCGTCCCTCCGTGGTAAATCTGGTCCATGAAATTCCACACCAAATACCTGACGTTCCACACTAAGACCAAGCGCGCCTATGTTCACATCACGCCGCAGTTGGAGGGCATTCTCAAGGAGTCCGGGATCAAGGATGGGATGGTGCTGGTTTCGGCCATGCACATCACAGCGGGCGTCTATGTGAATGACAACGAGAACGGGCTGATCGAAGACATTGATCAGTGGCTGGAAAGGCTGGCGCCGTTCAATCCGGACTACCGGCATCATCAGACGGGCGAAGATAATGGCGACTCGCATTTGAAGGCGCTGCTGATTCATCATGAGGTTATTGTGCCGGTGACAAATGGGAAGCTCGACTTTGGAACCTGGCAGCGGATCTTCTATGCTGAGTTCGACGGCCAGCGGGACAAGCGGGTGATTGTGAAGGTCATGGGAGAATAAAGAAGAGGTCAGAGGTCAGAGGGTAGAGGTCAGAGGTAAAATCTTCGCGCGACCAAGTATTAGACCAACCCCGGAGAATCACATGTCGGAAGAATTGCATGAGTTGCAGGAAAACGCGGAACAGGCGAAGCACGATCCCAGCCTGGCTCCGGTGACGCTCACCATGGCTGTGCTGGCGGTGCTGGTGGCGACGGTTTCGTTACTGGGACACCGCACCAGCATCGAGGAGGTCGTTCTTCAGAACAAGACGACCGACCAATGGGCGTATTACCAGGCGAAGAACATCCGGCGGCACAACGACGAGTTATTCGCCGACCTCGTTTCTGTCATCTCCAGCAAGGATGCCGAAGGCGCCCGCAAGCTGCAAGAGAAATATCGCTCGGAAGCTGAGCGATATCGCGACGAGCAGAAGGAAATCGACGCGAAAGCACGCGAATTGGAACAAGAAGCCGTTCTCGCGCAGGGCAAGACTAACCGCTTCGACCTCGGCGAGGTGTTTCTGGAGATTGCGCTGGTGATTACTTCGATTACGCTGCTCTCGGGCCGGCGGTTGTTCTGGTACCTGGGCCTCCTGTTCGGCGCCGGCGGAATTGTGGTCGCGGCTTCGGTGTTGCTGCTGCGCTAGGGGCTGAAGCCCATCTTTTCTCTTGGCTCTTACGACGCGTCTGAAGGCGCGCCTTCAAAGCAATTCCCCACCCCTTACGAACAGAATGTACAGGGATGGTGCACCCTACAGGGCCGTCTTCTTGGCCAGCGCGGTGAAGCGTCAGCTCGGCACGTATCCGTACATGCAATCTGTGATGGGTGACGAGGATTCGTCGGACGCGACCAGCTTCCGTCAGCGCTCGTGGGCAATCAAATTTACGGCTGCGCACGGCGGAGCCGTAACTGCCCGAGAGTGATACGACTAGACTTCAATCACTCAAGAAGGACATTCGGCCCATCGCGTGCACCACTCGGCCCACTCTCTCTGGCCGAACTTCACAGAAGAGGAGACGGGACGCCATGCTGCGAAAATGCGCCAACCCAGCCTGCACAGTACCCTTCCGTTCGTTGCGTGAAGGCAAGCTCTTCCTCGCCGAGGCTCCTCCTTACGGTCCAGATGACGCCTTCGATGGCGGCCGTAAGAAGCTGCCGCGGCGCGAACATTTCTGGCTGTGCGGAGCTTGCTCCGCTCATTTTACGCTTCGCTTCGACCACGAACAGGGAATGCTGACGGTGCCGCTCAGACGAGATGCGGAACCACGCTGGTTGACGCTGGCAAACTGTTGATCTTCGAAAGGAAAGCCCATGAATCGCGATCTGGCGAATCGGTTGTCATGTGTCGTGTGTGGCATTGAGACCAAGCGCCATGCCGGGTGGTTCCTGGTAATGGACAATTGCTGGCTCGACCGGGTGCGAGTCCTCTCCTGGCATCCCGTGCTGGCGCGAGAGGGGCGAATGCGGGGCGTCTGTGGCAAGCAGCATTTAAAGACGCTGCTTACTCACTGGCTCAACCACGCCAATTTGCAGCTCGTCACCAGCGGGGCATCTCCCTGGCCGCCTGCTCTCGAGACCCGTCCACTTGGGTCCAACGATTCTGCCTTCTTCATGGGCAAGGTGGTGGGAGAACTGGCGGTGCAGCGCGAGTCACTCTCGCGCGTCTGGACAGGATCGCCGGAAGCGAGGGAGTGCATCTTGAACGCCCTGATCGGGGACATCGATGAGTGTCGGCAGCCGCCGGCCTTTCCAGTGGCGGATCGCGCGACAGGATATTCGCGCGAATACGCTATCCCCTAAAGGAAGGATCGAAACCCAAAGAATCCCTTCCCTTCGCTCGGCGAAGTTCTGTCCGCATTTCTCGACGGCGATCGGCTCGACACCTGGCATGCGCCGGTACCCTTGGCTGCTCACAGTAAGCCACATGGTATTGTCAACGGTCCGGACGCGCGCACTAGCTGCTCGGCCATCTCCTATCGTGCCAAGGCAACTCCTCACTTCGGTAATCCGAAAGAGCTGAACTAGAATCGCGACGCTGCCGATCTCGCAGTGGACGGAGGAAAAACTGTATTTATGCGCCGAGTCCATGAGATCGCCACGGTGATTCTGGCTATGGCCGGACTATGCTCAGCCCAAAATGCGGCATCAGGCGAGCAGGAGATGATCCGGCTGCTGGCTCAGCAGGTTAAAGAACTCCAAGAAAAGGTCACCGCTCTAGAAGCGCGGTCCGGAAGTTCCGCCACTGCGGCCGCAGAAGCTCCACCTCAACACCAGGAGGAGACTTCCCAGGCAGCCCCTGCAGCGCCCGACCTGCTTCCGCACGAACTGGAAGGAATTCAATGGCGGGGCTTCGCAGAGGTCAACTACAAGGTACTCAATCAGCGACAACCAGAAATAGCAGCCTTCGGCTTTAGACCTGGATCGTCGGGCAATTTCTATTCCGGTAACTTCGATCTGTTGCTCACTTCCAGAATCAGTGACAAAGCCAGCTTTCTCGCTGAGATCGTGTTTGGCGAGGGCGATGAGCAAAATTTTGGCGTCGATCTAGATCGCCTACTGGTGAGATACAACTACAACGATCACCTCAAGGTGTCATTGGGCAGGTATCACACCGGCATTGGCTACTACAACGCTACGTTTCACAGCGGCACGTGGCTGCAAACAACCACAGATCGTCCACTTGTTATGGGCCTTTCCACCGATGGCGGATTGCTCCCTACCCAGGCGATAGGAATGTCCGTAACGGGCGCGGTGCCATCCGGAAGGCTGGGCTTGAACTATGTTGTGGAGTACGGGTCCAGCGACACCATTCGTCCGGAGCTCGATGGTTCCGGCGCCCCGGATGACGAGGACAATGGAAACCATATCAATGTCGGCTTCTTCGCTCGTCCGGAAACATTGCGAGGTCTGCAAGTCGGAGGTTCTTTCTACCACGACAAGATCAGCGCGTTAAAGCTTGGGCCACAGGTACGAATCGGTCAGACGCTTGTGAACGGATATGTGGTCTACATCGGACATGGCATTGAGTTCATGGGCGAAGGTTTTCTCATCCGGCACGCGTTCGAGCAGAGCAACGTCAGACTCAACATGCCTGCGTTCTACTCGCAAATTTCGAAGAAGTTCGGGGCTATTCGTCCGTTTGTCCGCTATCAGTATGTGAACGCGAATGTGGACAGCATCTTCGAAGACGTGCTCTTGCGCCATGGTCCATCATTTGGCGTGCGTTACGAAATTAACGAGAACATGGCCTTCAAGACGCAGCTTGATCATACCGTTCGCAAAGGTAAGGGAGACCTGAACGGCCTGCACATGCAGCTGGCAGTGACATTTTGAGGCAAAGAATGAAACCGC
>WNEZ01007600.1_pt1 | contig 14335 bp, 15 predicted proteins | sample 5400521 | NCBI WGS metagenome assembly WNEZ01 (sample SAMN13153339, study PRJNA577476) | soil metagenome | isolation source: 120 cm saprolite under Douglas fir tree site 2 hole 1 replicate 1 | place: USA:California | collected 2015-04-18
TCCATCAGCTTCTTGATCTCTTCGTCGCTCGCGCCGCGCTCCAGCGCCTGACGCAACGCCTCCTGCGCCTGGCGCAGCCGCGCTTCGGCGTCGGACACGTTGCCGTCCTCGAGCTGCGTCGCCATCGCCCAGAGGCGCTGCACCACGTCGCGCAGCTGGTCGTCGTTCTTGGCCTGGCTCAGGCTCCAGAAGATCGCGCGCAGGCCGAGATAGATGCCGGTCTCCGGCGTGAAGCGCTCGGGCTCGGCCGCAAGCGCATCGAGGGCGATCAGCACGCGGTCGCGTGCTTCCGCATCGAGCGCGAGAGCGCGACGCTGCTCGATCAGCGCGCGGGCGAGCGGCTTGACGAAGACGCGCTCGGGCAGGCGCAGCTCGAACGCCGCGCTGCGGCCTTCGTTGCCGGCCTCGTCGTGCGCGGTGAGCGTCATGTTGAGCTCGGCGCCTGCCCACGGATGCTCGGTCAGATCCTTCGTGGTCTGGCCGACACCGCTCTTGGTGCGCGCCTGCGGCAGCACCAGTTGGAAGTCGGGCGCGCCGAAGAGCGGACGCGGCGCGCTCGCCTGGTCCTTGAGCGCGAACGTCGCGTGCGCTTCGGTGACGCCGTAATCGTCTTCGATCTTGTAGGAGAGCTGAAGGGCGCCGCGCGCCTGCGGCTCGGGATCCTTGGCGAGCGCGATCGTCGGCGGCCGGTCGGGAATCGCGTTGAACGCCCAGGTCACATCCTCGTTGGCGATGCCGCGCAACGTCGCGGTGCCGCGATCGGTGATCGTGTAGCGGCGCTCGTCGGTGCCCGCGGGCGCCTGCGGACGCTGATCGCCTACGACCTCCTGCAGCCCGCCCGACGTGACGATGTCGAACGGCGCCTTGCTGCCGCTCTAACTGATGATCAGCACGCTGCCGACCGGCACGGACACCGCCGCGGTCTGCGTCTGCGTCGCCTCGCCCGGCCGCACGCCCGGCAGGATCACCGGCGGCTTCGCCGTATAGGTCGGCGGCGACACCCAGGCGTCGAGCCGGAAGTTCGCCGGCACCACCACGCCCTGCCAATCGAACGCCGCCGCAACGCGCCGGCCGCGTTCGCCACTCGCGGCAAAGAAGGTCGCCACCACGAGGATGAGCACGAGCGCGCGCAACGCCATGGGATCGCGCGCCGGCAGGTGCGGTTTTGGCAGGCCGGCTTTGAGCCGGTTGACCGCGAGCAGGGCGCGCTCGACATGGGCGGCCCACAGCGCCGCCGACCAGGGGTCATCCTGCGAACCTGCCATCCGGTCGGCGATTGCGGTCGCGGGTCGGTGCGCCAAGCCGGAAATGCGATCGAGGCGATAGAGCCGGTCGTGTCGCGAGGGCAGCCGAACGAAAAACAATCTAACGGTCGCCGCTGCGGCGAGCATCGCGAAGATGAACAGGCCGATGGCGCGGCCCATCGGCGGCAGCCACAGCCACAGGCCGAGCCAGGAGGCCGCGAGAAACAGACCCAGCACAGTCGCGATCGAGGCCAATGGCGGCCACAGGCGCTCCCACAGGATCGTCCAGCGTGCGCGCGCGAGCGCGCGGTCGAGCGCGGCCGCCGCTTCAGAGCGGGTCGGATTTGCGGGTTCGGACCGGCGGTCGGTCAATCAATTCTCCGACGAATCTCGCACGCGTTTCGCATCGCAACAATATAACATGCGAAAACCATTACGGAACCCATGATGACATCCCGGAAAGGCCGAAATGCGCCTTTTCACGGGATATTGTTGGTCAGCCAGGGCGGCAGCTTGTCGAGCGCAATGAGCGTGTCGACCTCGATGCGGGGCCGTACCAGGGCCCAGTCCGCGCCTTTCACCAGCACTTCCGGGACGAGCGCGCGGGTGTTGTAGGTGCCGGCCTGCACCGCGCCGTAGGCGCCGGCCGACATCAGGGCAACGAGGTCCCCGGGCGCCGGTTCCACCAGATCGCGGTCGAGCGCCAGGAAATCGCCGGACTCGCAGATCGGGCCCACGACATCCGCCTTGACGCGCGGCGCGCCCGCGACGGGCTGCCCGACCGGCCAGACCTCGTGATGCGCGTCGTAGAGCGTCGGCCGGATGAGATCGTTCATCGCCGCATCCACGATGACGAAGCTCTTGCTCTCGCCGCGCTTGAGGTAGAGCACGCGCGACACCAGGATTCCGGCGTTGCCCACGATCAGGCGGCCCGGCTCGAAAATGAGGGTGCAATCGAGATCGCGCGTCGCGCGCTTGACCACCTTCGCATAGGCGTCCGGGTCGGGCGGCGGCTCGTTGTCGTCGCGATAGGGAATGCCGAGCCCGCCGCCGAGATCGACATGCTCGATGTGGTGGCCGTCCGCGCGCAAGGTGCGCACGAAGTCGGAGAGCAGGACGAACGCGTCGTCGAACGGCTCGAGCTTCGTGATCTGGCTCCCGATATGCATGTCGACACCGGCGACGCGCAGGCCCTTGAGCTTCGCGGCCTGCGCGTAGACGTCGCGCGCGCGGCTGATCGGAATGCCGAACTTGTTTTCCGACTTTCCGGTCGCGATCTTGGCGTGGGTGCGAGCGTCGATGTCGGGATTGACGCGGATCGACACGCACACGGTGCGGCCCTTGGCGGCGGCTATGTTCGAGAGCAGATCGAGCTCCGGCTCCGACTCGACGTTGACGCACAGGATCCCTTCGTCGACCGCCGCGGCGAGCTCGTCCACGGTCTTGCCGATGCCTGAGAACATGATCTTCTCGGGCGGCACGCCCGCGAGGCGCGCGCGCTTGAGCTCGCCGAGCGAGACCACGTCCGCGCCGGCGCCGAGCCGCGCCAGCGTCGCGATCACGGCTTGGTTGGAATTCGCCTTCATGGCGTAACAGACGAGCGCACGCACGTCCGCGAACGCGCCGGCAAAGACCTTGTAATGGCGCTCGAGCGTCGCGGTCGAATAGCAATAGAACGGCGTGCCCACCGCCTCGGCGAGGCGGACGAGGTCGACACCTTCGGCGTGGAGCACGCCGTTGCGGTAATCGAAGTGGTGCATCGCTGGCGCTCCGCGCCCTCAACTCGTCATGCCCGGCTTCATGCCGGGCATCCACGCCTTAGCCGCTGATGAACGACTAAAAGACGTGGATGGCCGGGGCAAGCCCGGCCACGACAGGTGGAAATGTCTAGATTGGTATTAAAGCCCCTGGGGCGACGCGCCAAGCTTTTCCGCGACCCAATTCGTGATGTAGTCGACGATGAGCGAGCCGTTATCGGCGCCGCAATGCTCGGCGCCGCCGTCGGCCAGATGGAAGACTTTCAGCTCGCGGTCCGGGCTGTTGCCGCATAAAGCTTCTCGGCGTGCCAGAGCGGGATCTGGCGGTCATTTTCGCCGTGCACGATGAGGAACGGGCAGGTGATGTTGGCCGCCACCTTCTCCAGCGTCATCTGTCGCGTGACGGCCTTCGCTTCCTCGAGCGTCTTGGCGCCGAACACCCATTGGGCGTGGTCACCGAAACCCGGCACCGACGGCTCGTTCGTGCCGCCGAGGCGCGCCTCGAAGGCGGCGCCGAAATCGAAGATCGCGCCCCAGGCGACGCAGCACTTGAACCGCTTCTCGAACGCGGCGGCGCGCGGCGCGTAGTAGCCGCCGAGTGAAAGCGCGACGATGCCGATGCGTTCGGGATCGACGTCCGGCCGCGTGAGCAGATAGTCCACGGCCGCCGCCGCCGGCTTCTCCGTATCGGGCCCCGAGTGGAGGTGGCGCAGCCGCAACGCCTCGCCGACGCCGGGATGATCGACGATCAGGAGCGAGATGCCGCGCCGCCGGTACTCGTCACCCACGCCGCCGTAGATCGTCTCCTTGGTGGCGTCGAAGCCGTCGAAATGCACCATGCAGGGCGCGCGTCCGGCGACCGGGGCCTTGACGAAGAAGGCAGGCAGCGAATGCGCGCCATAGGGCACCTCGACGCGCTCGACCGGCTCGCGCCGCAGTTTCAGGCCGCGCTCGTAAAGCTCGATGCCGCGCTTGTAGGCGATCAGCCGGCGCGCATCCTTGTGGCTCGGCATGCGCTCGGCCATCAGATAGTAGAGGCCGGCGCGCATGTATTTGCGGCCGGCAGAGAGCGCATGGTTCTTCTGCGCGTCGATATCGGCGAGCCGCTCGACCCGCTCGGCGACCTTCATCCAGCTCTCGAACCACGCGGCCTGGGCGGCTGGATCGTTCTTCTTCGCCGCGATCTCGCGCAACGGCCGGCAGGCGTCATCGACTTCCGACACCTGTCCGCCACGCGACAGCGCGCCCATGACGGCGAGGCTCCAGGGATAGTTGTTGGGGAAGTACTCGAACATGGAGCGGCGTGACCGTAAGCGCGGGCCGCCTCACAACAGCCAGTCGAGGAAGAAGCGCCTCTGGGTCGGCGGCTGCCGCGGACCGGGCTGCACCGCCTCGGGCTGCGGCGCTCGCACGTAACCCGAGAACATCGGATCAGTCGGGGCCTCGCCGAGCGCCGGCTCGGCGGGCGGCGGCTGGACGATCGCGGCCGAGGGCGGAGCATCGAGCGGCCCCTTGCGCCCGCAGGCCGCAAGCGCGAGCACGAGAGCAAGCGGGGCGATCACCGCAAGGCGTGCGGGCCGGCGAACGAGGCAACGGATCACGAACACTCCCCCAAATAGGCGCGCACCATAGCAGATCGGGACCCGGAATCGAGGACGTTATGGGCTCCGGTGCACAGCCGAATCTAGTGGAGATCCGTAAACGATTTCAGTCTGTTGGATTTATGGCGAAGGCGCGGCCGCCGCTTACCGCTTGGCCTTCCCGAGACGCTTGAGCCAGCGCCTGGCCTCGGCTGCGACATTTTTCGGCGCAGTGCCGCCGAACGTCGCGCGGCTCGCGACCGAGCGCTCGACCGACAGCACCTTGAACACGTCCTTGCCGATGCGCCGCTCGATCTTCTGCATTTCCGCAAGGCCGCAGCGACGATCCGGCCCGTCACGTGATGCGCGTCGCGAAACGGCATGTTGAGCGTGCGCACCAGCCAGTCGGCGAGATCGGTCGCGGTGGAATAGCCTTGCGCCGCGGCCGCCTTCATGCGCCCGGCGTCGGGCGTCATGTCGCGCACCATGCCGGTCATAGCGGCAAGGCAGAGCGCAAGCGCGGCGAGCGCCTGCATGGCGCCCTCCTTGTCCTCCTGCATGTCCTTCTGGTACGCGAGCGGCAATCCCTTCATCACGATCAACAGCGCGTCGAGCGCGCCGACGATGCGCCCGGTCTTGGCGCGCACCAGCTCGGCGGCATCGGGATTGCGCTTCTGCGGCATGATCGAGGAGCCGGTGGTGAACTTGTCGGAGAGCCGGAGGAACCCGACGAGCGGCGAGGTCCAGATCACGATCTCCTCGGCAAAGCGCGAAAGGTGCACGGCCGCGATGGCGGCGGCGGAAAGCGCCTCCAGCACGAAGTCGCGGTCGGACACGGCGTCGAGCGAATTCGCCGCCGGCCGATCGAAGCCGAGCGTCCTTGCGGTGTGCTTGCGGTCGATGCGGAACGAGGTCCCGGCGAGCGCCGCCGCGCCGAGTGGGGATTCGTTGAGCCGTCGCCGCGCGTCGGCGAACCGGCCGCGGTCGCGCGCCGCCATCTCGACATAGGCGAGCAGATGATGGCCGAACGTCACCGGCTGCGCGGTCTGCAGATGCGTGAAGCCGGGCATCACGGTCGCCGCATGGGCGAGCGCCTTCTCGGCCAGCGCCCGTTGGTAGTCCGCGATCATGCGATCGAGATCGTCGATCGCGTCGCGCACCCACAGCTTGAAGTCGGTCGCGACCTGGTCGTTGCGCGAACGCGCGGTGTGCAGGCGGCCGGCCGCCGGGCCGATCAGATCGGCGAGGCGCGCCTCCACGTTCATATGGATGTCCTCGAGCGCGCGCTTGAAGACGAACTTGCCGGCGTCGATCTCTGACAGGATCGTGTCTAGACCGTGAACGATCTTTTTCGCATCCTGCGCCGAAATGATGCCTTGTTTGGCCAGCATCTCGGCGTGGGCCTTGGATGCGGCGATGTCCTGGCGGTAGAGCTTCCGGTCGACGTCGATCGAGGCATTGATCTCGGCCATGACGCCATCGGGCTCCGCCGAAAAGCGGCCGCCCCACATCTTGTTGCTCATGGTGCGCTCAAGGTTGGTCGATCCAGGGTTGGCACGTCCACGGTTTGTTCGAGCATGACGGTCGGGTCCGACGAAGCTTCCAATAAGGCTCCCGCGGCGCCAAGGCGGCGCAAATACGCGATGGTTGCGGCGGTTTCGATCGCGGCGCTGGGACTCGCCGCGGTATACGGGATTGCGGGCTTCGGGCGCAATGGCGGCGATCCGGCCTGCCGGCCGGCGCTCGCGATCGCCAAGCGCATCGCGCCGCTCGCCCGCGGCGAGGTCGCGGCCATCAACGTGACCGATGAGGCGCGCCGCGTGCCGCCGCTCACCTTCAAGGATGCCGCCGGCGCCGACAGGACGCTCGCCGATTGGAAGGGCCGTGTCGTACTTTTCAATCTGTGGGCGACGTGGTGCGTGCCTTGCCGCAAGGAAATGCCGGCCCTCGCCGCGCTGCAGGAAAAACTCGGCGGTCCCCGCTTCGAGGTGGTCGCCGTCAACATCGACACGCGCGATGCCGACAAGCCGCGCGCCTGGCTCGCGGCGAATGGCGTGACCAGTCTTGCCTATTACGGCGATGCGAGCGCAAAAGTGTTTCAGGAGCTCAAGGCGGTCGGCAAGGCGGTCGGCATGCCGACCTCGCTGCTCATCGACGGCAACGGTTGCGAGATCGCCTCGCTCGCGGGTCCCGCCGAATGGGCGAGCGAAGATGCGTTGAAGCTCGTGCGGGCCGCGTTTGCGCGCTAGCCCGCAAGCGGCATCAAGCTGTTTTGTTGATCAGCTTCGCGATCTGCTGCTGCAGGCGTTTCTGCACGACCTGCATCGTGAGGGTCGCGGTGCCGGTGATCTGGTTGGTCGCGGCCGCCGTCAGGCTGTCACCGATGGCCGAGGCATTGGCCTCGAAATCCTGGCGGAATGCCGCCTGCCTGTCGTACCAGGCCTGCACGCTTCGCCAGCCCGTCGATATTCCGATCCCGCTCATCGCGATGCCTCACAATCGGCACCGAGGATAACCGCGCGGCGTTAACGGAACGTGGAGATCGGGAAACGCCCGGCTTCAGGGCTTCCGGCGCCGACGGCATGCGGAGAGCGAACGACCTCAGCGCGTCGGCACCGGCTTCTCGCCGCGATAATCGTAGAAGCCGCGCTGCGTCTTGCGGCCGAGCCAGCCCGCCTCGACGTATTTCACCAGCAGCGGACAGGGCCGGTATTTCGAGTCCGCGAGCCCCTCGTGCAGCACCTGCATGACCGAGAGGCAGGTATCGAGCCCGATGAAGTCGGCGAGCTCGAGCGGACCCATCGGATGATGGGCGCCGAGACGCATCGCGGTGTCGATCCCCTCGACCGTGCCGACGCCCTCGTAGAGCGTGTAGACCGCCTCGTTGATCATCGGCAGCAGGATGCGGTTGACGATGAAGGCGGGAAAATCCTCGGCCACCGCGATCTTCTTGCCGAGCTTGGCCACGAACTGCTTGGTCGCCTCGAAGGTCGCGTCCGCGGTGGCGATGCCGCGGATCAGCTCCACGAGCTCCATCGCCGGCACCGGGTTCATGAAATGGATGCCGATGAATTTTTCCGGCCGGTCGGTCGCGGCGGCGAGCCGCGTGATCGAGATCGACGAGGTGTTGCTGCCGACGAGCGTGTTGGGGTTGAGCACCGGGCAAAGCGCCGCAAAAATCTTGCGCTTCACGTCCTCCTTCTCGGTTGCGGCCTCGATGACGAGGTCGCAGTCGGCAAACGCCTCGAGCGTCTCGGCCGTCCCGATGCGCTTGAGCGCGCTCTGCCGCTCGTCCTCGGTGATGCGCTGGCGGCTGACCTGGCGCGCCATGTTGCCGTTGATGGTGGCGATGCCGGCCTTGATGCGGTCGGCGCTCAGATCATTGAGGCGCACGTCGAGCCCGGCGAGCGCGCACACGTGAGCAATGCCGCTGCCCATCTGACCGGCGCCGATCACGCCGACTTTTCGAATAGTGTGCGCCATATGTGTCCGTCCGCTGGCCTGCTCGCTGGCCTTGCTCGTCCCGTGCGCGCCGCTGTCGCGCGGACGCTGTTCTAGCGCGAACCGCGTCCCCTCGCCACCGGCCCGCGGCTTCATCTTTCGCCGTAGTTACCGGCCGAACCTACTTGCCGATCTTCGCAAGCTCGTCCGCGAGCTCGGGCAGCGCCTTGTAGAGATCGGCGACGAGCCCGTAATCCGCAACCTGGAAGATCGGCGCTTCCTCGTCCTTGTTGATGGCGACGATGACTTTCGAATCCTTCATGCCGGCGAGATGCTGGATCGCGCCGGAGATGCCGACCGCGATGTAAAGCTCGGGCGCCACCACCTTGCCGGTCTGCCCGACCTGCCAGTCGTTCGGCGCATAGCCGGCGTCGACCGCGGCGCGCGATGCGCCCATGGCGGCGCCGAGCTTGTCGGCGACCGGCTCGATGTATTTGGAAAAATTCTCGCGGCTCTGCATGGCACGGCCGCCGGAGATGATGATCTTCGCGGAGGTGAGCTCGGGCCGTTCCGATTTCGACAGCTCCTCGCCGACGAAGGACGAGATCGCCGGATCGGCGGCGGCGGAGACCGCCTCGACCGGCGCCGAGCCGCCCTCGCCCGCCGCCTGGAACGCGGTGATGCGCACCGTGATCACCTTCTTGGCGTCCTTCGAGCGGACCGTCTGCACCGCATTGCCCGCGTAGATCAGGCGCTCGAACGTGTCGGGCCCGAGAATTTTGGTGATGTCGGAGATCTGCATCACGTCGAGCAGCGCCGCAACGCGCGGCATGACGTTCTTGCCGGTCGTGGTGGAGGGCGCGACGATCGCGTCATATGAGCCGGCGAGCGAGACGATGAGCGCGGCCACTGGCTCCGCCAGCATGTGCTCGTAGGCCGGCTGGTCGGCGAGCAGCACCTTGGCGACGCCCGCGTGCTTCGCGGCCGCGTCGGCGACCGCGCGGCAGTCCTTTCCCGCGACCAGCACGTGCACGTCGCCGCCCAGCACGGTCGCGGCGGTAAGCGCCTTGAGCGTCGCGTCCCGCAATGTCTTGTTGTCGTGCTCGGCGACGAGGAGCGTGGTCATTACAGCACGCCCGCTTCGTTCTTGAGCTTGCCGACGAGTTCCGCGACCGAGCCGACCTTGACGCCGGACTTGCGGCCGGGCGGCTCGGTCGTCTTGAGCACTTCGAGGCGCGGGGCGGGATCGACGCCGTAGTCGGCCGGCGTCTTCTCGTCGATCGGCTTCTTCTTCGCCTTCATGATGTTCGGCAGGCTGGCGTAACGCGGCTCGTTGAGCCGCAGGTCCGTTGTGACGATCGCGGGCGCCTTGAGCTTGACCGTCTGCAGCCCGCCGTCCACCTCGCGCGTCACCAGGATGCTGTCGCCCTCGATCACGACCTTGGAGGCGAACGTGCCCTGCGGCCAGGAGAGCAACGCGGCCAGCATCTGGCCGGTCTGATTGCAATCGTCATCGATCGCCTGCTTGCCGAGGATCACCAAGCCCGGCTTTTCCGCTTCGACGATGCCCTTGAGGATTTTCGCCACCGCAAGCGGCTCGATGATGCCGTCCACCTTCACCAGGATGCCGCGGTCGGCTCCCATGGCGAGCGCGGTGCGGATGGTCTCGGATGCCTGCGCCGGGCCGATCGAGACGGCGATGATCTCGGTCGCCTTGCCGGCTTCCTTGAGCCGGATCGCCTCTTCGACCGCGATCTCGTCGAACGGGTTCATCGACATCTTGACGTTGGCGAGCTCGACGCCCGTGCCATCCGTCTTGACCCGGATTTTCACGTTGTAGTCGACCACCCGTTTGACCGGGACGAGAACCTTCATACCGATAAGCTCCTGCGGCGACGGGCAAATTATGGCTCGCCCGCCGGCGTGTCAACGCGCTGCAACGCAGCAAATGTCAGCTTGGTCGCGGCCTCAGGCCTCTCCCGGCTGCTCCATGCACTCGAACAACTCGAGGCCGTGGGGACGAAGCAGATAGAACAGGCCAGTGCCCGCGATGAGGCCGCCGACATGGGCCCCGTACGCCACGCCGTCGTCGGTGCTGGACGCGAGGAAATAAAGCTGCAGCAGGACCCAGCCGCCGATCACCCAGTAGGCGCGAACGCGGACCACCACGCGCAGCACGAAGACCGAGACCTTGGCGCAGGGCCGCAGCATCAGGTAGGCCGCGAGAATCCCGGAGATCGCGCCCGAGGCGCCGACCAGCGGGACCTTGGAGTGAGGATTGAGCGCGATGAAGGCGAGCGCGGCGATGACGCCAGCCGCCAAGTAAAACACGATGAAGCGCACGCGGCCCAGAGCCTCCTCGATGTCGTCGCCGAACACCCAGAGATAGATCATGTTGCCGAGGAGATGTTCCCAGCCTCCATGCAGGAACATGCTGGTGACGAGGGTGAATTCCGGCCGGATGCCGGTCGAAGGAACGTCGCGGATGAGCGCCGCCGGGGTGGCGCCGAACGAAGCGATGATCGCCTCGGAAGCCTCAGTGCTGGCCGAGACCTGGAAGAGAAAAATCAGAACGTTGAGCGCGATAAGCCCCCAGGTCACATAGGGCGCTACCGGGAACTTGAGCGGATTGTCGTCGTAAAGCGGAAAAACCATTGCTTCCCCACGCGTATGTTTCGGCTGCCGGACTTCGGTCCGCGATGGAGCCCGGTTCGCCGAAAGAACGTGCCCCACTCCAGAACCGTCACCGGTTCTGTCCCGGCACCCATAATATATCGCGCGCGCCCTTGTCATTGAGAAATCGACCGGCGACGAACAGGAAATCCGACAACCGGTTGATGTATTTCACCGCCACGGCCGAGACGCTCTCTTCGGGCTGATCGGCCAGCTCGACGATGAGCCGCTCGGCGCGCCGGCAGATGGTTCGCGCGAGGTGGAGATGGGCGGAGGCCGCTGTGCCGCCCGGCAGGACGAAAGACCGAAGCGGCGCCAACTCCTCGTTGAGCGCGTCGATCTCCTGCTCGAGCCGCGTGACCTGGGCCTCGGTCACCGCGAGCCGCGCGCCGCCGGGACCCTTGCCCTTCTCGGGCGAGCAGAGATCGGCGCCGAGATCGAACAGGTCATTCTGAATGCGCATCAGCATGGCGTCGACGGTGGGCGCGCCGGCCGTGTGCAGGCGCGCAAGCCCGATCGCGGCGTTGAGCTCGTCCGTCGTGCCGTAGGCGGCGATGCGCAGGTCGTATTTCTTGCGCCGCTCGCCGCTGCCGAGCGCGGTCGTCCCGTCGTCGCCGGTGCGCGTATAGATGCGGTTAAGCACGACCATGGCAGGCTCCGAACGGCAGAACTACCTCTGCATGACCCAGATCGTCACCATGATTATGATGATCGCCACGAACTGCAGCAGAACGCGCAGCCGCATCAGCCGCTGCGAGGTATTGGGCGAGCCGCCCCGCATCATGTTGGCGAGGCCGAGCAGCAGCACCAGGGCGACCGCGCCGACCGCGATCGGGACCGCATAAAAGGCGAGAATATCCGACATCGACCCCTCTTATCATTCACGCACGCGCCCCGCCATCACGCTTAGTCATTTTACAACGCGGGCCGCCTCTGCTGTGATCCGCGCCATGCCCAAACGGCGCCCTAGGTCATGGAAACTGCGCACCCTCGCCGCACAGGCCTTGGGCGCGATCGAGCCCGCCACCAAGGCCCTGGTGCCGCCGGTGCACGTGGCGACGACCTTTCTGCGCGATCCCGACAATCAATACCGCGCGGGCCTGATCTATGGCCGCCCGGACAACGCCACCGTCCGGCACGGCGAGGCGCTCATTGCGGCGCTCGAAGGGGCGCGCGAGGCGCTGCTGTTCGGCTCCGGCATGTCGGCCGCCACGGCGGCGGTGATGGCCTTGCCGCGCGGAGCGCATGTCGTCGCCAGCGAGGTGATGTACTGGGCGTTCCGCAATTGGCTCGTCACCGAGGCGCCGCGCCTCGGCATCACGGTCGATCTGGTCGACACGAGCGACCTCAAGGCGGTGCGGGCCGCGGTCAAGCGCGGCAAGACAAAACTGGTCTGGATCGAAACGCCCGCCAATCCCCTCTGGACCGTGAGCGACATCGCCGGCATCGCCGCGATCGCGCACCGCGCGGGCGCGAAGCTCGCCGTGGATTCGACCGCGGCGACGCCGGTGTTCACGCGCCCGCTCGCCCTCGACGCCGACCTCGTCATGCATTCGGCCACCAAATTCCTCAATGGCCATTCGGACGTGGTGGCGGGCGCGCTCGCCACCGGCGCGACGGACGAATGGTGGGCGCGCATCAAGACGCTGCGCACGCAGCACGGCCTGCTGCTCGGTCCATTCGAGGCGTGGCTCTTGTTGCGCGGCATGCGCACGCTCGAGCCGCGGGTCAAGATCGCGACCGAAAGCGCGACCTTGCTCGCGACCTGGCTGCGCCGGCACGAGCGCGTCGCGGCGGTGCTCTATCCCGGCCTGCCGGACCATCCCGGCCACGCGGTCGCGGCGCGGCAGATGACCGGCTACGGCGCCATGTTGTCGATCCGCGTCAAGGGCGGCGCGGCCGCCGCGATCGCGACGGCGGCGGGCGTGCGTCTGTGGAAGCGCGCCACCTCGCTCGGCGGCGTCGAGAGCCTGCTCGAGCACCGCGCCTCGATCGAGGGCCCGTCCTCGCCCTGCCCGCCCGACTTGCTGCGCCTCTCCGTGGGCCTCGAGGATCCGGAAGATCTTTTTGCCGATCTCGACCGCGCCCTGCGTCGCGGCACGAGGCGCGCGGGCGCGACGCGACGATCGCCGGGACGCAAGCCGTGAGCGGACGCGTCATCGTGCTCGGCGCGGCCGGCCGGCTCGGACGCGCCGCCGCTGAAGCATTTCGCGACGCCGGCTGGAGCGTCGCGAGCCTGGTGCGCGCGAGCGCGGCGTCGCGCGCCGCGTCGGGCACCGAAATCGTCGAGGTCGACGCGCGCGATGCCGAAGGCGTCGTCGAGGCCGCGCGCGGAGCCGACGTCATCCTGCACGCGCTCAATCCACCCTATACCGACTGGCCGAAATTCGCCCTGCCCCAGGCCGAGGCCGCCATCGCGGCGGCGCGCGCGAGCGGCGCGACCCTGCTGTTTCCGGGCAACGTCTACAATTACGGGCCGCCGGTGCCGCCGGTGATCGACGAGACAACGCCGATGCAGCCGCGCTCACGCAAGGGACGCATGCGCGTTGAGATCGAGCAACGCATGCAGGATGCGGCCGACGTCCGCACCGTCATCCTGCGCGCCGGCGATTTTTTCGGCGGCCAGGGTTTCGGCTCGTGGTTCGACCGGGTCATCGTGAGGAGCGTGCCGGGCGATCGCGTCACCTACCCGGGACCGCTCGACGTGGTGCACGAATGGGCCTACCTGCCGGACGTCGCCGCCGCGCTGGTGCGGGTCGCCGAGATTCGCGCGACGCTTCCGCGCTTCGAAGCCTTCGGCTTTCCCGGCTACGCCGTCACCGGCCGCGAGCTGGTCGCCGCGATCGGGCGCGCGCTCGGACGTCCGGGCATGCGCGTCTCGACCATGCCCTGGTTCGGCCTGCGCCTGCTCTCCCCGGTGGTTCCGATCTTCCGCGAGCTTTCCGAGATGGCCTATCTGTGGAACGAGCCGCACCGCATCGACGGCCGCAAGCTCCTCGCGGCGATCGGCAAGGCGCAGCGCACGCCGTTCGACGCCGCGGTCGCGGCGGCGCTCGATGATCTCGGGCTGATCGGCCGGCGCCGGCGCGGATAACGCCATCGTCATGACGAGACGCGCGAAGAACGCCGAAGCAATCTCTGTGGCATGAGATTGCTTCGCTTCGCTCGCAATGACGGCGAGGTCAATTCGTCCCGTCCAGCAATCTCCTTGCGATCACCTGCGCCTGGATCTCCGCTGCGCCTTCGAAGATCGACAGGATGCGCGCGTCGCAGAGAATGCGCGACACCGGATATTCCAGCGCAAAGCCGTTGCCGCCGTGGATCTGCACCGCGTTGTCGGCGGCCGCCCAGGCGACGCGTGCGGCGAGCAGCTTCGCCATGCCGGCTTCGAGGTCGCAGCGCCGGCCGGAATCCTTCTGGCGCGCCGCGTAATAGGTGATCTGCCGCGCCAGCATCAGCTCGGCCGCCATCATGGCGAGCTTGTCGGCCACGCGGGGAAACCGGATCAGCGGCTCGCCGAACTGCACGCGGTCCTCGGCGTAGCGCAGCGCCAGCTCCATCGCCGATTGCGCCACTCCGACCGCGCGCGCCGCCGTCTGGATGCGCGCCGATTCGAAGGTCTGCATCAGCTGCTTGAATC